>Ga0247774_1001068_pt1 | contig 13863 bp, 12 predicted proteins | sample UWRJL001104B6_FD_179933 | JGI IMG/M metagenome (GOLD analysis project Ga0247774, IMG submission 179933) | Plant litter microbial communities from Arlington Agricultural Research Station in Wisconsin, United States - UWRJ-L001-104B-6 | ecosystem: Environmental > Terrestrial > Plant litter >... | reverse complement strand
CTTTCGGCCCCCAGGGCCAGGGTTTCCGACTCTGCTTCATGCTTCGTGAGACAGCAACGCCACACCGATCTGAAGCCGCTCCGACGGTCCGACCAGCAGCGGCCAGGCCAAACCTACTCCACTCTGGTCCGCACCGAAACCCACCATGCCAAGCTTTTCAACTTCAGACGTCAATTCCCCCGACAACGGCATCTCAATGTAATCAAGTCCGACTGTGATCCTACAATGCCTAATCATTCCCAGATTCGTTCGCCGACGACGAACATGATTTTAGGAGGCGATGGAGATGTCTACAACCTTTTCTAATTGGCGTCTCCCTGACCCTCACCGTTTCCGGCCGACAAGTGAAAGGTTCCTCGCAGTCTTGCCTTTTGCCCGCACGAGAGCACGGCATGGAAAAGTAAGCAGCATCGAACTTTCCTCCGAGGTGCCCACAAGACGGCCAAGCGCAGCGTACAAAATCGGATCGCCAGTAATTATCGAGATTGGGTAGGGGCTGTACAATATGCAACGATTCGGACAAAATAAGACCATCCATTGCCATCCGCCGGCACCTCTTGCTGTGGACCTGGACGACTTGGGTCCAAAGATACCTGAAGGCGGAAGCGAGCGACTCACAGACTGGTGTTCTTTTACTGCTATTTCTTGGATGAGACCATCACCATCGCATTTGGACATGCCAGTCCCACCTTCCCACTCCCCCCGATCGCCTGCGACACCTGCAGCCCTATACAGACACGTTGATATTCAACGGTGTACACCGTCTTTAGACCCATCCCCCCCAAATCAGGCATATTTTGCTCCCAATCGTGTGTTGATGAGTGGCGGGGAAGGCGAAGGGGGGAGAAAAGATGGGCGCTTCACTGCATGTCCACTGTCCAGTCTCCTCAACGGCTGCCTGATGATGCGTTACTCCTCGGTATCTCGAACCGTTGACCGCAGCATATGCCGATGCCGATGCCGTAGCTGGCTTGCCTTCTCCAACACGAACCACACTTACCAGACTTTGCCGCTTCTCCCCCTGGGCCCTGCGGCCTATCCATGGGTCCATTCTGGCCCCCGCCCAGCCCTCTTCGTCTCCATTCCCTTGCCCCTGGCGACAGCAGCGATATTGGGTTGATCGGCACGAGGGCACTGACATGCAGAGTCCAGCTTCAGCTGCAGCAGTGGCTGGCCAAACTGCATGCAAACACATCGTGGCAGGGCGACAGCGGTCCACCGTAGGCAGATTTCAGTCTTGGTGGTGGAGCGGAAAGAAGCGTAGTAAGCCGAGTCGTTAACGGGAGAGCCACATTCGCAGAGGATATGGCGCCCTGGGCCACGGCCACGAGGTCAAGAGTCTTTTTTTCATGACGGCAATCTTGGTACCTAGCCACACTCCGATGCGCTCACGGCAAACCCCGTTCGTCAGGCGGAGCACCTGTGAAGTGTCAAGACTCAAAATAGGTAGTGTGCTTCTAATATCAGTCACACATTCACACCAACGTGAGCAAGGGGAAAGAGGAGCAGGACGAAAATACGAGGAAGGTGCCATTGGACAATATTTCTGACCTCAAAATAAGGACGATGTCAAGAACGTGAGACGGGGAAGGATGACAGCTGGACCAGACCGCCAATAAGCGTGGTCCAGCTTGCGACGTTGGTGAACATACGTCGCAAGATACAACCGGGGGAGGCATGCGGGACATAGAAGAGACATAATATCTTACAGAACTCTATAGAATTGAGCCGCCATCGGCCTCCTGCTTCTCATGCCTAGTCTAAGAACAGTCAGACCTGTTCACTGCCCTTACCTTTCTATTTTTTTCTCTTCGTCAATACAATGCGCCCTCCTCAGCACCGCGCAGAGCCTTCCTCGCCGCAACCCTCCTCAAGAACCTCACCTCCTTCCGCCTCCTCTCCCCGCCGTCCACCTTCTCACCCTGCGGAAGCTCCCACAGCCCATCCCAGGAGTCAATGCACGCCGTGTGCCCTTTGAATGCCCGCGCATGGGGCCCGCACGGTATCTTACTTCCCTTCACGCGGTACGGGTATCCCATGACATGCACCTCTTCCGGTGTAATCGTATGCCCCGTCTTTCCGGCGGGGACGTTCACCACCACCCGGGACCCCGGTCCTTTCTTGCCGGGGACCTTGTAGACTGCTAGGATGGCTTGCCCCTCGTGTATGTGCTTTAGGTTCCATGCCGTGCCGTACTCTCTGTTGCGGTACCGCCGCATCCAGTCTTGGATGTATCTCCTGTCCTTGGCCAAGGGGATGGCGGCCGTGAGCTGCTCACTGGTTGCGCCCCAGAAGGAATCCCATGTCGGGAATTTTTCGGCGTATTTCTTCATGCCGCGGCCGATGATGAGGAGAAATGTTGGGACATCGGGGACTATGGGTAGGGTGTTGGGGATCTCGGGTGCTTCTGTCCTAGCCGCCATATCAACCGCCGCCTTGAGAAACCTTGTGCTACCGAACTCATCGGGCCGGGGAAACATGCGGCTGGTTGAGGAGGGGATGTTCCGGATGAAGCCGTCAACATGACGGTCGGCGTAACCCTCGGGTCGAAACGGTTGTTGGGTAAGGATCCCCTCGGCGCCGGTCACAGTACCAGAGTCTCTGTATTTGGAGGCAAGATTGATATTGTGATTGCCGGATATCTGCCGGGAGGGTTCTGCCCTCTCGGATATCGCGCGGGCTTGGATGGCGGCGAAGGCTGGTCGCGTCGGTATCCGAAAGGCGAGACCGCCGCAAGAGGCTCTGCCTTGGCGGAGTATCATCTTAGCTAACTACGGCCTGGTTTTGTTAGCCTGTCTATCCATCTAACAGGTCTCAACTAGCAATCGAACTGAGGGGGAGGCGTACCTGGCAGATCTTGCACAGGCATAGGGAGCTTGAATGTTGATCGGACTGTAGAGAGAGACAACCCCGATCCAACACCCGGTCTGCCTTTACTGTCGCGATCTTGCGTCAAGGACCTAAGATGACGGAAATATTAGACTCGCGTGGTCTCGTATATCTCGGGATGTCCCAGACGCCGTCATGTATGCTCCCCAATGGCTGAAGGAGACTTGGGTTGAAGCTGTCCTTAATGCAATTCAAGGTCTAATGGCAACTTTCTCGTTTCTCAATCCGCCAGGTTCAACCAAGAATTTCCAGCTCCAGAATGGCCCGTGCGTCCTGCCGGTTTTCACGTGATTCTGTCGCGGTGGCGCGGTCGGTGCATCGGCTTATCTTCCCGACGCGGGGCAGCCTTGCACGCTCCGCGATTTTTTGAAGCTGCCTGCCGTCACAGCTTGTGAATCTTGCCTCAAAGTCTACCGCCTTCTTCATTGTGAAGTTGCACATTCGATCACACTCTCCTGATACCTTTATGACATCCACTTTGAGCCTCAATTGCCAAAACATTGAGGATCACCTACGAGTTCCCAGCCAATATCTGTCCGCGCCGTGCCTCGGGCAGCACCAGGCAGCAGGCGACGTCGCAGTCTCTTTTGCCTCGTTTCCTACTGTTGCGAACCATCGACACACGAGCAGTTTTCGATCCTTATTTATTGAACTGCTCCACCTTCTTCGGCCTCAGCACGTCGGTTCATCCATAATCTAAGAGAAAAAGACCTCCAATGCATTCTTAACGATGCCCGTGTGGAAGTCAGGTCCCCGGCCTGGCCACCGGTTCCATGAACCAGCACAAATTGGACTCTATGGTACGTGAATATCTCCTACAATCGAGCAACTTTGTGAAATCTAAATTATTGTCAGATGAGTTCCCGACACACTTTCTCGAGTATCTGCAAGATCTTCCCTCTGACGAACCTTCGAGTCCCGAGGCCGAACGACCGGCCAAGCGAGCCAAGTTAGATATCAATACCACCACATCCCAAGATATTCTCATTGGCCGAGGCCAGGTCACCATTAAAAAGCATCAACCTGTGCCTACGTCCCTCAACTTGCCCTTTGCCCGAAGCAATATCGGCACTCACCTTCAACTAGTACCCACCTTAGCGACACCGTCGGAATGTGCTAAGCTTCGATTCCTTACCAGAGACTGGAAGCAACAGAGTAAAATCGATGAAATAATCGATCTCGCACCAGGGTCATACGGCAAAGACATAGTCGCGGTCTGCGCCCCGCAAAGTCCAGGACGACGGAGTGAACACCGGCACTTGGTCACTGTTATTAGCCTGCACGTCTCGTTTGATGCCGACACTGGGCATGTTGTCGTCAAGCTTTCGTCCGAGGTGCGATGGAAACCGCAGTTCGACTTCAGTGACGTTGTTGTGAGAGACCCTCACGGCTTCGTTCAGAGGATTGTCGACACTTTCTTAGGTCCATCGCCTTTGACCGAGGCCTCTGACAAGCCTTGGTCTTCTCGCGACTTCTACAAAGCCGCCTTTGTCCCTTACAAGGACGACCCAGAAGCACATGCTATTCAAGTCTCTGGACTTCATGTAGATCTCTTCCCATTCCAAAAGAGAACTCTGAAGTGGCTCCTAGCACGAGAAGGTGTTCAGTGGCAAGACCCTGGGGATGGCGGATCATCAACAATTCGGAATCGGGATGTCTCCTCCAGCCCTACTTTGCCTCACTCCTTCTGGAAAACGAAGGACGCAGAGGGAAATGACATCTATACCAGTGAGTTGTTCAACGTTGTCACAACTGACCTGACAAGGTTCCGGGAGGTCGAGGCTGCTATGGGGGGCATTCTGGCCGAGGAAATGGGGCTGGGAAAGACGGTCGAAATACTGGCCCTGATACTTCTGCACGGACGGGCTGTAGATCAAGATAGTTTAGACTACCTTCAGAATCCCACCGCCGACCGGCCCGCAAAAGTCGGCACTACTCTGATCGTCACACCGCCTCAGCTTCTCCAACAGTGGCTGTCGGAAATCGCAACGCACGCCCCCGGCCTCAAGGTCACGCACTACAAAGGGTGCCGCGCCGACGATAGAGATCAGGAGCTCAATAGCATTCGAGACCTTGCTGGGCAAGACATTGTTGTGACGACGTACTCAGTCTTGTCGAGCGAACTTTGGTTCTCCAAAAAGGTTCCCGACCGAGAGAGGCGAAATCAGAGGGTGTATTATCTACCCACATCGCCGCTTATGCAGCTGCAATGGTGGAGAATATGCCTAGACGAGGCGCAACTTGTAGACACAGGCGTAGGGAAGGCCGCTCAGACTGCAACCATTCTCCCGCGGATCAACTCGTGGGCCATAAGCGGCACGCCCGTCAGGAAGGAGATTCAGGATCTTCGCGGTCTTCTAGTTTTCCTGCGCTGCGCACCATACTCGTACAGTACCCAGTTGTGGAATGCCGTTACCGCTCGACACAATAAGAAAATCCTCCGGAAGCTTTTCAACCAGATGACACTTCGACACACAAAGCCAATGGTGCGGCATGAGATACGACTTCCTCATCAGAATAGACACGTCATTACCGTCCCATTCACCGCCTACGAAGAGCACGAGTATCGGGATCTCTTCAAGACCATGGCCAAGGACTGCGGCGTCACCTTGAAAGGCCAGCCACTCGAGCCAGACAATTGGCACGTCGATGAGCACAGGCCACATTTGGCGGCTTGGCTGACAAGACTGAGGCTCTTCTCGGTGAGTCCAATGGGCTCCATCATGCGTGCTGCACAGCGCCGCAAGTGGAACCCGAAGACGGAGACCGAGGCTGTGGATATGCTTCAAGAAATGTCAGTGAGGGATGTTCACGCGAAAAAACTCATATATCTCAACCTGAGGCTCAGTCGAGGCATGTTGTTAGAAAATGGGCCACGCGTTCAGGAGGCATTGGAGCTTTGGCAAGATGTCAAGAGGCAGGCGGCAGATATGGCGACAGCGGCCGAAGAAATCCTTAAGAAGGAATTGAAAGCCATGGAGGAGAGCGAGGAGTATCAAGAGGGCAACCCTCCGGCCCAGGACGACAGGTGATACCTTCCTCTTCCTTGACAAATGGTCAAACACCTACTAACGTAATATCAGCGGGAATTCTCTTCTAACCAGGGTAAACGAGGCCAGACGGAGATTGCGCCTGTTTTGCGAACTCAAGCACAAAGCCACATTCTGTTGCGGCAATGCGTATTTCCAGATTCGGTCAAACGTCGAGATGACGGACCCCAATTCGGAAGATTTCAAACGTCTTCAAGCACTCGAGGACCAGAACTACGAGGACGCCAAAGAAATCCGTCGAGCTCTCCTTGCAGAGGTACATACGACTCTTGTCCGACGTGAGGTCATCAGCCGCTAACACCATCACAGACCCAGACTAGGGCTACGAAACTCATGGATCAGATCCAGGAGAAAGCGAATAGCCAGACGCTTGTTGCAATTCCAGAAATTGACGTTCTCAAGGCACAGGGTATCGAAACAGGCACAGTCATCGACAATCTAAGCTCAATATGTGAAGAGCTTGACGCCCAAGCTGCAATGATTGATGATTGGCGAGAGGAAATGGTTCGCCTTGTTCTTGTTCCCTTGCTGGACGAAACTGGTGAAGACAAGGACAAGACTGGTGAAGAGTGGGAGCAGTCGATTGCCATCCAGGGTAAACTAGAGGCTTACGTCAAGGTCCTAGATGCGGCAATCTCCGACCGTGAATATGCCATTAACGGTGGTGTCAATGCCAGAGTGGAGCACGAACTGACAGTCGCGCGAAGAGAGGCAGAAGAGGCGGTGGAACGGGGGGAGGCGACAGAAGAAGACAAGATGCTTCTAGCACTCATCAAGGAGCGGGAAGCCAGCAAGCCGAGTCCACATCTAGACAGCGTCAGGCATAACATGTCGAAATTGCGGCAGATACAGAACTCGGCTGGGAGCCAAAACACGGACCGGGCGCGGGTGGAAGCAGAAATCGCCGGTCGACAGTTGCGTTATGTTGCGATGCAAGCAAATAAGCAGTCCCAGACTGCCAAAGCGTTGCACGCCGAGCTCAATCTCTTTTCATCCACCGTCAAGGCTCGTATGGACTTCTACAACCATCTCCAACAAATTTCAGACTCTCTCAACCCTTACGAGGGCCCCAAGGATGATGGTGCTCTGAGGCGTCGGGAAGCGGACGAAGAAAAGGCCGAGGATGAACTTCGCAACGCCGAGATGAAGCAACGATACCGTGAGTATATTTCTCTAGCTAGATGGGTCAGCTTTGTTACAGAAGCTAACGCGACATAGTTCTCCGTCTCCGAGAATCCGGCGGAAAGAAAGAAGAGGCCTGTCATATCTGCGTCCTACCCTATGAAAAGGGAACACTGACGGCTTGCGGTCACATGTTTTGCCGCAGCTGTATGCTCCAGTGGTGGCGAGGACACCGCAACTGCCCTATGTGCAAGGCGAAACTCAAGAGTACAGATCTCCTTGATATCTTCATCAGAAGTCAGGAGATGGAGATTCATGATGACTCTGGCGGGGACCCGCACAACGACCGCCGCATGCACCGCAACAAGACAAGGCCATCAATCTACGCCGAGTTCAGTGTTGACAAACTGGAGGAAATCAAGGCTATCAAGCTTCCTGGCGGAGCTAGACGGTCCACCAAGGTTGACATGATGATCCGCCACATATTGTGGCTGCGACAGGCGGACCCGGGCTCAAAGTCCATCATTTTCTCCTCGTTTCCTTGCATTCTGGACGCGGCTCAGAGCGCTCTCCGGATTAACGGCATCACTTGCGTCTCTATGAGAGAGAAGAATGGTGCCGAAAAGTTCAAGGGCGACCCTGACGTCGAAGTATTTCTGCTCTCTGCCCAAGCACATGCCAGCGGCCTCAACCTCGTCGAGTCGAACCACATTTTTCTCTGCGAGCCACTCCTCAACACGGCGCTCGAGCTGCAGGCCATTGCCCGCGTGGATCGCATCGGGCAGAAGCACGAGACGAATGTATGGCTGTACCTGGTGAAGGGCTCCGTAGAGGAGTCCATCTACAACCTCAGCGCGAGCCGGCGCATGAATCACATGGGTGCTATGACTGAGGGCAAGGGCAAGGAGCCTGCGAGAGAGGAGGACGAGACGCTTGAGGAGGCCAACCGGATGGAGCTGGAGAATTCGAGGCTTTCTAAGTTGGTGGGCAAGGAGGGTGAAGTCATCGATGCGGATGACTATATGCAGTGCTTGTTCGGGCCGTCATGCGCTATCGATGCTGATTCGTGGACAGTCGAGGAGGAGCACGACCTCCCCAACCGTCAGGTCATCCACGTTTGAGAGGAAAGGGTTTCGCGTTTACCAGAGGGAATATATTTGGGAATGGCCGGTAGCTATTCTAGCGACGCCAGATTGTACGATTTTTGTTCTTCTTTTACCTTTTTATTTTTTCGGTTTCGTTGATATCTCTGATATCTTTTCACGAGGGATACGAGGCTTGCTTGGATGTCATGATTACTGTACGAATAATGATAGAGGGCTATGAATCAGAGCTATATAGTTATTTCGATACATGAAGGAATAGCCACTTACCGACTATAAGGTAATCAAATCTATCCACTGGAGACTCATGTTATCCAAGCAAGAAAGAGTGCGCAATTATTCTCATCGAGTCCCGAGGGTCAAAAGGAGCTTGAGGGGTGAGAATAGTGGCTTTGGGGTGTTGCTCTATTGCGACCCGCCACCATTTTCCGCCGAACTTCTGGTCTGTAGCGGACTGGATTTCTTTCAGCCTTGCCCGCAACGTCTCTTTCGGATGGCCACATCACAAAATGGCTTGATTATTTACGCGAATTGATCGCCTCGAATATATATCTCTCAATTCACGCATTGGAAACAGACTTATCTCCAGTATCGCAGCTTAGCAAGGCGCCTTTCCCCGACAGTTTTCCCGCAGGGATCTACGAAGCATGGCGCATTCGATTCGAGCTTAAAACCGTACTCCTCGGATACGTCGAGTTGTAAAGTAGATAGGCGAATCTCTCGATCAATCCTTGGCGATCACATCTTCTAGCCCGGCCTGTTAAATAAAAGTTAGCTCGACCTCACCAAGAGGCCCTTCCAGCCGAGCTCGCATCCCGAAACTACCAAGATTTGGCGTCCCGCCCTTGGGGACACTCTCTGCCACGATGCCGCGCGGCAACCTCGTCCTCGCCATACAGCTTACCTCAATGAAGGAATGGAACCATTTTATCGACCGCTGCCTCCTCGCGCGCCTCCCCGTCGACAAGTTTGAGTCGTGGGCCCCGTTGCTCATGTCGAAGCGGCCCTTACCCGCTGACGCCATCGCAGACCTCCTGCTCCGCCCTCGTCGCGACAACCGCGAGAGTCTCGACCCGCGCATACCCCTATACCTGCAGACTGCGTCGAGCCTAGGCTATGTTAACGCGTCGTCGATCCTGAAAGCGCTCTACCGGTACTCGACGCTGCATACACTAGCTGGCACGACCGGGCCTGAAGCACGGGTTGTTGATGGAGATGGAGATACAGACATGGTGAATGGCGGCAAAAAGAATAAGCAGAAGGAAATGGTCCGGTGGCGGAGCTCTTACGGGACCGAGGAGGTCATCTTCTACCGGCTGACCAAGGCTGTCGCGCAGGGGGAGGCGGCGCAGAACAGGATGGATGCGATACAGGTGGTGGAGATTGTGGCCAAGTGGATGACGCTGTTCACGGCGGCGTTTACGGTCTTTGCGCAGGATATGATGGGGCAGTTGGATAATGCAGTGGCGAGGGACGAGATGGAGTCTGCCAGGGCGGCGTTTGTGGCGCTTCTGCTTGGGGTTTGCGAGAATCCGGTTGTGTTGAAGACAATGGGCAAGCCTTATGCCAAGAGTACGTTGGGTTTGGACCTTTTGCATGCTCTTGGAAAGCAACTTGCGATATTCAAATGCCATGCTAACAAACCGCAGAGGCCAGGAAGTCTATATCCGACAGCCTAGTCAACTTTGCACCCACGTTGCAGAATACCTCAATAGCGGAAAGGCTTGGAATATTCCGCTCCAGCATGGCCGAATTCGATCCCGACACGAAGCCAAAGGAAGGGGCACCCGGAGGGATAGAAGATATACTCGACTCTGCAGTGGCTTTGGACAACTTTATAATACCGGAAATGCATATCCCGAATTCTAGGGCAGGTTTGTACATATACCTCAATGGATGTGTAAGTATCCAAGGTGTCCTCACTCACCGAGAAACAATCGATGCTGACTGGGGCAGCTTGTTGGGCGGCCGTTGGTCGACGACCTGGCCCTCTTCACATACCTCCACAACCGCTACCAAGGCGACATGCAGACCACGGCCATCGACCTCATACTGGCATCGTTCGATGTCCTCGCCAACGCCGTCTTCCGCAACGAAGGCCAGAAAGCAGCACACCTCCTCCGCTCCTACCTCATCAACAAGCTGCCCCTCCTCCTTGTTGGGCTAGGCAACTCCATGTCCTTTCCCACCACCCCGGAATTCTGCATCACCCAAGCGCTCAACCAGATCGACACCAACACTTTCCCGACGCTGTCGTCCATATTTGAGGACAGTCGCAATGGCAACCCTTTTACCGATACTGTGCGCGAAGAGTTTTGCTGGGCCTGCTGTCTCCACAACCTCTTCCCGCAGAGCCACATCGAGACGCTTTTAGGGGAGAATACGTACCAAACATTACCGTCCGGCGGCCGCTACGTGAAGGACGACCTTGTCAGGGACTGCCTTGCCGACCCTGAAAAGATTCAAAGTCTTATCAACGAGCTCGACAACATGGACGGCAACGTCGGGGCCGTATGCCAGGCCTTAACCGAGGTGCTGAGGCGGCTGTGCGCCAACAAGGAGACCATGTCTCTCAAGTTGCTGTGCACTCAGCTGGCCCGAAAACCTCTGTCGTTGGATGTCATGCTGCTATTTGAGAAGCCTGTTACTATACTACATCCCATTTGCGAGGTCTTGGATAATTGGAGGTATGAAGAGGACCAGGGAGAGTATCAACCAGTTTACGAGGAGTTTGGGTCCATTCTGCTGCTCCTCCTGGCGTTTGCGTACCGGTACAACCTCTCAGCTGCGGATTTGGGCATTCGATCGCAGGGGTCGTTTGTGGCCAAGCTACTAAGCAGAGGGCATCTATCTCGACAGCTAGATGAGCTTTCCGAACAAGAAAAGGGACACCTTGACGGGTGGATCCGCGGACTCTTCGCGTCGGACGCTGGCGGGTTGGGCGATGAGCTCATGTCATCATGTCCGCCCCAGGAGTTTTATCTTCTCATTCCCTCGCTTTTCCAGAATATCGTCCTGGCTCTGAGTGCCGGCTATCTCACCGACGAAGCACTAAAAAGCGGGTTTGAATGTAGGTTCTGCCCCCATCTGTTTCCTGTTTCCGGCTTCATTTTGTCCGGCGGCTAACATCGCCTAGACCTCATGGATGCTTTCCTCCTCCCCTCCCTCGTAACAGCGGTCCGCTTCCTCGCAGACTACCTCTCCATCGACCAACCCGCCGAGCAAAAAGCCATCGTCAAGATCCTCCAGCTAATTCTGTCCCCCAACACCATCACCAACGAAGCCTCCATGATACTGTCCTCGGTCCTCAACATGGTGGCAAAGCCCCTCGAGCACGCTTTGCGGACCTACCAACGGCGGGACCCCAAAAACCTGCAGATTGAGCCACTCCTCAGAGGGGCCCTAAAAGATTCGATCCCTCTATCGAGACGGACGGGCGGAGCGGAGAACCAAGAACTTGAGAGCTGGACTGGCGCCTCCCACGGCAGCCAGGGCCTACCCTCCGCCTTGCGACACACCATGCAAGGGTTCGTCCAGTGGAGCATGCACCCCGGCCTCAACACCATGCCCACCTCTTACTCGCATCGCCAGTTTCTGGTGGGGTTGAACATGTTCGGCGCGAAACGGATGCTGGGAATCATTCTCGACGAGCTGGTGAAGACCGCCCAACTGGACCAGCCCGGGCCAGGAGTGCCGGCAAGCAGCAACCCCACCTTGCCCGTCATGTTCGATGTGGCGACCGCCCTCATTTGCGCCCCCGACGTGACGAACCAGCGGGAACCGCCCCCCATGGATTCCGCCTCCGCTTCGAGCAGCCAACCAATCCCTCCGCTGCAACGCCCCCTCGCGCTCCGGGAAGCGCTGAAGGCCGAAGCCGAGGGCTGCAAGAAGCTGCATTCCGCAAACCCCGGCCTCGCCGAATCCGTCGTCCGGCTCTACCGCAAGGTGGAATCGCTCATGGCGCCGTCGCAGACGGAAATGCTGCAGGTTGAGATGGCCGTCGGGGCCGGCGCGCTGGACGAGGAGACGATGCAGGCCGCCGCCGCCGCCGCCGCTGCCGGCGTGTCGGCCGTCGGGACGGATGCCCTGGGCGTGGATGCGGCGACGATGGACATTATGGGCATGGGCGCAGCCGATCTTTTGGGGGGCGGCGCTGGGGGAGCCGGGAGTGGGTTGGGACTGGATGATGACATCTTTGGGGGGTTGGATGTTTCTGATAATCCGTTTGATGGGTGGGATATGAATATGATGGATATGACGTAGGACCGAGAGCAAGGTCGAGAGATAGTGGGTAGGTTTCAAGAAGGGGTACCAGAAGGGGTTCAATGGGAAGGTCGAGAGGGTGGACCAGAGGGAAGATCGAGAAGAAGATCAAGGAACAATGTGACGGGGAAGAGAAGCATAGGGCCCGAAAGAGGTTTCATATTTGAAGTTCATGCCATCAGTTAGTCTGGCTAGAAGCGGGAAGGCTAGTTCATGACGTTGAGAATAGTAGTTTCTCGTTGCTGACAATCATGAGTGATGTGAATAACACCAGCCTAGTCTATGTGATAGCGAGTCAAGCGTGATGCAAAATGGTTTTGAAATATTGCAACCCGCCTAGCGAAGTACGTAGTGAAGCAGAGAGTGCGAAGGCATCAAAGGGATAAATAAGAAAAATAAGGAGAGGAGAGAAGTGGGATTGACAATACAGTAGGACGGCGGCGAGAAAGGTGCAAATTCTTTTTGCACCGCGATGTAACTTAGAGTTTAAGACACTAACAGTTCGACCTTATGAGAACATAAATCGAGCATTCCACGATATATACTTGTATATAATCAAGCAAATGAACGCCATTGCCTTCTACCATCAGGGACTACATCTATCGTTCCCCACGCCAAACTATTTCTCGTCCGAACCCCACTCAAGTCCGATAATCTCCGTTAATAGTAATATACTCATGACTATAATCACAAGTCCAGTACGTGGCCTCCGCCGTGCCCGTCCCCAACCGAACCAAAATCTCCAAATCTTCCAGCTCCAAAATCTCCGCCGCACGCTCCTCGTCCACGGCTTCCGGCTCGCCATCCACGAGCAGCTTCAGCTCGGCTGATCCGTCCGTGGGAATGAAGGACACGTTCGTCTTTTCAGGTTCGATCTCGGGAACATCATTCACTCCCTGGCCGGGTTCTGATATCAGCGAGTAGCCGGTGGCGCAAAGGATGCGCCCCCAGTTGGCGTCCTTGCCATACAGCGCCGTCTTGACGAGCGGGCTCCGCGCAATCGTGCTCGCCACCTTTCGGGCCGCTTCCTCGGTTGCTGCCTCGACGACTCGGATGGTGACAAACTTGGTGGCGCCTTCGCCGTCTCGTATAATCAGCTTGGCCAGATCGGCAGCAAAGTCGGAAAGGATGTCCTGCATGGCCGCGTAGTCCGGCGACTCGGCCGATGTGATGTCCGTGCCGCCTGCCGCGCCGTTAGCAAGGAAAGCGACGGTGTCGTTAGTGGAGGTATCGCCGTCGATGGTGATAGAGTTAAAAGAGCGGTCGACGGCGTGTCTGAGGAGAGGCGTCATGAGGGATGGGGCAATAGGCGCATCTGTCGCTATGACGCCCAGTAGAGTCGCCATATTGGGGTGGATCATGCCGGCGCCTTTCGTCATGCCCGCTATCCGGAACTCGGTGCTGCCGGAGGACGGGAGAGTAAAGGATCGGGATCG
>Ga0247774_1001067_pt1 | contig 13875 bp, 6 predicted proteins | sample UWRJL001104B6_FD_179933 | JGI IMG/M metagenome (GOLD analysis project Ga0247774, IMG submission 179933) | Plant litter microbial communities from Arlington Agricultural Research Station in Wisconsin, United States - UWRJ-L001-104B-6 | ecosystem: Environmental > Terrestrial > Plant litter >... | reverse complement strand
CGAGCTGTACAGGACGTGCATGGCCGGGCGCAGGCGTCGCAGGCGCTCGGCGAGCTCGCGACCGTTCATGCCGGGCATCACCACGTCGGTGACCAGCAAGTTCGGTGGCGGGCTCAGCTCCGGAAGGGCAGCCAAGGCCTGCGCGGGCGCGTGGAAGGGGTGCACTTGGTAGCCGAATCGTTCCAGCACGGTCGTGGCAAACGCGCGAACCCGCTCGTCGTCCTCGACCAAGAGGATCGTCTCACCGCCGGTGCGAGGGCTCGTTCGCTCGATCACCCGAACTTCGCGCTCCGTCGCAGACACTCGGGGCAAGTAGATCTTGAAGGTCGTGCCATGCTCGGGCTCGGAGTAAACGTCGATCCGGCCCCCGTTTTGCTGGACCGCGCCGTAAACCATGGCAAGTCCCAGGCCCGTCCCCTTGCCGGGCCCCTTGGTCGTGAAGAAAGGCTCGAATAGATGCGCGCGCGCGTCCTCGCTCAGCCCGGTGCCGCTGTCAGAGACTGCTAGCAGGACATATTCGCCGAATTCGACGTTGGGATGCGTGTCGACGTATTGCTCGTCGAGGCGAACGTTACGGGTCTCGATGGTCAACCGGCCTCCGCCGGGCATCGCATCGCGCGCATTGACCGCGAGGTTGACGATGATCTGCTCGACTTGGCCGGGATCGAAGCGCACGAAGCCGAGATCGGGCGCGCATAGCGTTCTCAGGAGCACGTCTTCGCCGAGCAGCCGTTGCGCCATGCGTTCGACGCGAGCGATGACCTCGTTCAGGTTCAGTACTTTGGGTGCAATGATCTGCTTCCGGGAAAAGGCGAGCAGTTGTTTGGTGAGCGTGCCCGCGGAGTCGGCGGCGTCTTCGGCTTCGGTCAAGTATTCTTGCGCGGGATGCGTGGGGCCGATTTCTTGCCTCGTGAGCTCGATGCTTCCGAGGATCACGGTGAGCAGGTTGTTGAAGTCGTGCGCCACTCCGCCCGCGAGGCGCCCGACCGACTCCATTTTCTGCGCATGCAGCAGCTGTGCCTCGAGACGCTTCTGTTCGGTCACATCGACGAAGGACGCCACCATGCTGACCAGTTGCCCGCTCGGGTCACTGATGGAGTGCACCGATAGTCTGAGTTGCATGACGGTGCCGTCCTTGTGTTTGGCGGCCAACTCTCCGACCCACGAGCCCTGCGCACGCACACTGTCCAGGATCTTCGGCACCTTCTGGCGGTCCGCAAACTCCAGCGGAGACCGGCCCAGCACTTCATCGTCCGACGCATAGCCCCACAATCTGAGAAACGCTGGGTTCACGTACACGATTCGGCCGCTGGCATCGCTCATGGCCAGCGCCACCAGCGAGGTCGCGATCGCTTGGTCCTTCAGCCGCAGCGCCTGCTGGGCGCGCTTGCTCGCGGTGATGTCGTTGAACGTGGCCAGAACCTGGGCGAGCTGACCACGCGCGTCACACACGGCCTCGGCGATCACGGAGACGTCGAACGTTTCACCGTTGTGGCGGTGCCCCACGGCTTCCGCGTGCCAGGTGCCCTTGCGAAAGATGGTCGCGATCGCTTCCCCTGGTCCTTCGGCGGGCTCCCAGAACTCGAACAGAGAACGGTCGAGCACGTCCTCGCCCCGCCCATGGCCCCAGAAGCGCACGAAGGCTTCGTTGGCGAACGTGAGCCGACCGCTGGGATCGGCAATTGCCACGGCTCGGCTGCTGGAGCGCACCACCGTATCGAGGATTCGCAGTTGAGCGCTGGCGTGGTGGCGGTCGGTCACGTCCTGCACCGCGCCAATGGTGCGCAGCGGGCGCCGCTCGAGGCCGTGCCCTTCGAACAACGTCGTCGAGCGAGTCAACAGCCAGCGGAGCTCGCCCCGTCGGGTAATGATCCGGTGCTCGATGTCGAACGAGCCATCGCCTTCCGGGCCGTGAGCTCGAATTGCGGCCGCAATGACGCGATCCGCGTCGTCCGGGAAGCATTGCTCGACAATCGTCCGCATCGTGACGACCTCGTCCAGCGCGAAGCCGTAAAACTCGCGCAGCTCGGCTGACCAGTAGATGACGTCCGTCGCGTGATCGTGGTCGAAAATGCCGATGCCGCCGGCTCTGACGGCTTGTAGTAAACGCTCGTCGCTGTCGCTCATGGTCTGTCCCGTCCGCCAGCCGGCCGTCGCTCTGCGACGGGGGCCCTCGAACGAGCATGCTATCGGTCAAGCGACAAGGGGTCCAGGGTCGGGCCGGGTATCGGGGAATGCCAGCGGGTAAGCAGCCTGCTGCGTGCGCGCAGTATTGCCGAGCGCAATTCTCGCGAGCAGCTCGAGCGGGCAGGGAAGGCGCGCGCACCAACACAGCGCGCCTGTAGGCTCAGGTCCGGGAAGGTTTCAGGGCGCGCTGCAGATTGCATCGACGCAGTGAGCCCCAGCCCCACACGAGCTCGCTAGCTCGCATTCGGGGGCCGCCTCGCCGGGAGTGACACAGAAGCCCGCCTCACAGACGGTCGCCGTCGTGCACGAACAGCAATCGGAGCTGGTCTGACAAGCGCTCCGGCAAACTGCGTTCAAGCACACCTTGCCCGCGCCGCAGTCGGCGTTCGCCGAGCAACCCGGCTTGGGCCCATGGTCGGCTCGACAGCTGCCACTCACGCAGCTGTCGTGAGCAGCACATTGGGTCGAAGAACTGCAACCGCGCAGGCACGTGCCATTCAGGCACAGCGAGCCTGCCACGGGACAATCGCCGTTGTAGACGCACTGACCGCCGGAGCTCGTTTTGGGCTGGCAGAACCCCGCCAGGCATTCGTCGCCCGTGCCACAGTCCGTGGCAGCCGCGCACGCCGGCTGACAGGAGCCATCGAAGCATCGGCCGCTGGCACCGCACTCGCTACTGAATCGACACTTCGTCGGCTGTGTGGCGAGCGGCTGACACAAGCCGGACAAACAGCAATTGCCCGCGCCGCAGTCCGTACTGGCCGTGCACTCGATGGCGCTGGCCGTTCCGCCCTCGCCGCCCTCACCACCCACGCCACCCACGGGGTGCCCACCCGGGCCCGTGCCGCCTGCGGAATGGCCGGCGGTCGCGGATTTGCCGGCGGCGCCCGACGCTGCGCTCGCGCCGCCGTTCGTCGCGGGTGAGCTGCCGCTCGCGCCAGCGCTCTCGGACGCGCCGGCCGCTCCCGCGGCGTTCGAGAGCTGTGCTGCGCCCGAGGTGCCGCCACTCTCACGGGTACCTGCGCTTGCGGCGTAACCTGCCGTTCCATGACCAGTAGCGGTCGCGCCACCCTGAGCTTGCCCGTTGCCGTCGTCCGGAAGGCACTCGCCGTTGGCTGCGCAGGAGCTATACAGCGGACAGTCGTAATCGGAAAAACAGCCTGGGTCGTAGTCCGAATCGTGCCTGTGACGGTGGCCGTCCTGCATTTCGAGACACGCCGATAGCGCAAAAGGCACCGATAACCCCAGTAAGACCGCCGCGTAGCGAGCCATGAATTCTCCTTTGATCGACCGAACCCGGGCGCCGTGGGCAGCGCTCGATCGCAACTCGGCGAGTATAGCCCGCCAAGATCTCTCAGCAACGTCGATCGGAGGCGCTGCGACGCCTGCAACGCGCGGCTCGCAGTATTGGCTGCGAGGCACAGCGCGCGGCATTTGGGCCCCAACGCACCGTTCGCACGACGCGAAGTTAGCCCGCCAGCGCGTATCGCGCCGTGGCTCACACGATGCGCGCCGCTATGCACGACGATCGAAGCGACGAGCGTTGCAATTCGCGCCGATCTTGGACGGCGAGTGCGGCGCGAATTGCTGAGACGGCGTGTGGTTACAGTAGCGCTCGACGGGAAGAAAGCCGTTCTCCCAACCGAAAAGATGTCGCGCGAACAGTCCGAAGCATCGGATCGTTTGGTTGATGGTCGCCGAGCCCGTCGAGCGCCGGCACAGCCTTCGGCGTCAGGGGGCGGGAGCAGAGCGCGCTCGGGCGGCCGATCGGATACCAGGCTTCGTTCGACGAGCACGCCCCTGCCCGACGCGGCTCGAGCCAGCGACGAACTTACAAGACCTCGAGGAACGCGAGCAGGTCCTGCTTCTGCTGCGGCGTGAGCGACTCGGGGAAAAAGCTGCCCTCCTCGGGCGGATTGATAGTCGGCAAGTTCAGCGGCCGGAAGAAACTGAGGATGAAGCGGCTGTAAATGTCGACGGCGTCGCGCAGCGTTTCAGCGCTGTTGTCGTGGAAGTACGGGGCCGTGTTGGCGATACCGCGGAGCTGGGGCACGTCGAACGCTTCGAAGTCCACTGGATCTCCGGTGATCGCTGCGCGACCCGGATCGGTCGACCACGCCTGAGGCAAGAAGTTCGGTCCGACGATGGGCGCTCCGTTCTCGTCGACGGCGGCCTGAAGATCGAACGGGCTGCCGCTCACCGTCACCGGGATGGGCGGTAGATCCGCCTTTTGCACCGTGCGCGTGGCGTCGGTGTAGAAGCGATAGCGATAGCGCGGCAGTGGCACGCTGGCATTGAAGCGGGGCCCGAAGAAATCCCCGTAGATTTGTCCGAGATAGGAGATGTTGCCGAGCCCGATGTTCAAAAATTCGTTGTGCGGCTGCGGGCTCAGCACCGGCACCGGCGGTTGAACCGTGGTGTCGTAGACTACGTTGCCGTTCGACTTGATCTTGACGAAGGCCAGGTCGTGAACCTGGCGATTGACGACCTGCAAGTTCTTGGCGCCACCGTGGCAGGCTTCGCAGCCGGCGTTGTACACCTCTAGACCGCGCGCCTGTGCGGGGGTGAGCTTCATGTCGAGCTCGGGGCGTTCGATGTGCTCGGCGGGTATGCCGCGATCGAGCTGCTTTGCCACCGAGCGAGCGCGCTTCGACGTGAACTGCTCCTTTTGGAAGTCGGCGATCGCGTCCAGATCCTTTGTCGACACCGGACCGCCCTGGCTGTGCGCGGTGATTGCGCCCTGTGCTTGCTGCTGCAACGTCCCCTTGCGGCCGTCGTATTGATAGGGCGCGGTGATGGCCGAGTTTTCCACGGTGGGCACGGCACGCCAAACGGCGAGCTTACGATCGGCCGGGGTCACGACGTTGCCGTCGAAGTCGAGCAGATCCATGTTGCCCGGCAGGTCCAAAACCACGCGCACGAGGCCCTTCTCGAGGTGCGCATAGGTCGGCGGGTTGATCAGCGGGTCATCGGCGTCGATGGGATTGAACAGCGGATCGGTCGGGTGGCTCGCGAGCAGCGCCGTCACGTGGGCGGGGGTCAATACCGTGTGTTCTTCCTGCACGTGACAAGTGGCGCACGAGCGCCCGTTCGTGTGCGGAAAGGCGGTCTCGAACAGGTGCTCACCTTTCGGTTCTCGGTTTCCGTACAGCGGCTCGTCGATGCTCGTCGTGCCCGGTTCCTCGGCCACGCCTCCACACGCGCTCAGCACGAGCAGCGGCACGGCTGGCCAAGATCGCAGCTTTCGCGCGAGCGCGGGCATGCGCTCCGACCGTGCACTAGATACCCCGGACGACATGGCTTTCGACGACATCGTGGAACCTCCCTATATTGAAGCCGCGCGACCGGCGAAAACCGACGCGTGGTGATGCGAACGCTAACTCAATCATCCACACGGCGAGTGATAATTGCGCGCACGACTCGCGAGGAGTTGATGACGAGCACGATACGAGTCGGCCGTGTTTCGAGTGCTAAGCGTCGAGCGCGTGCGTTTCGTCGTACACGGCGACGGCTTTCGCCGGATGGCCGTTACGGGATCGGAATTGGAAGTTGGAGTCGCACGGTCGTTCCGCCGCCAGCGCTAGACTCCAACGTGAGCCGACCGCCAGCGATGATGGCGCGTTCGCGCATCCCGGCAATGCCGAGGCGCGCCGGGTTGTTGCTCGGAGGGGCGTCGGAGTCGAAGCCCCTGCCGTCGTCCTCGACGATCGCGAGCACCATGCCGCCGCGGCGCTCGATGCTCACGCTCACGCTCTCCGCAGCGGCGTGCTTGAACACGTTGTTCATCGCTTCCTGGACCACGCGATAGAGCGTCGTCTCGATCACGCTCGGCAAACGTGGCTCGTCGATGCCCGAGCACAAGAGATCGACCGCCGTGCCGCTGCGTTCCGCCCAACCGTCCAGATAGCCGGACAGCGCGCGCGATAATCCGAGCTCGTCGAGCGATGCCGGGCGGAGCTCGGAGGCCAATTGATGGATCTCCCGCCCCACCTGCTCGGCCGCGGCCCGCAGCTCTCGCAGCTTTCGTCCGGTTTGAACGCTGAGCGGGTCGGCTTCCAGCGCCTTGAGCCCGAGCATCAGCGCGGTGACTTGCTGACCCACTTCGTCGTGGAGCTCGCGCGAGATGCGACCGCGCTCTTCTTCCTGAGCGTTGACCAGGCGAACTTGCAGCTCTTGGCGCGCATGTTGAGCTTGGTTATGCATGCTGACCTCCGTGCGCAGCGCGGAGTTGACCGCGTCGAGCTGCGCGGTGCGTTCGGTCACGCGCGCTTCGAGCTCCCGCTGCCCGAGGCGCACGGCCTCTTTTGCCATGTGCAGCTCCGTGACGTCGATGAACGTCAGCACGACGCCCGCGATGCGGTCCTCATTGGTCCGATAGGGGAGTAGTCGGGAAAGGAAGAAGCGGCCGCCACTGTCTCCGACCTCTCGTTCGATGGGCACCAAATGCTCCAGCACCTTGGCTGCGTCCGACAACAGCTCCGGGTACGCCAGACGGGGGCGAAGGTGGGCGAGCGGGCGGCCGACGTCGGTTGGGATCAAGCTGAACAGCTCCACGGCTGGAGGCGTGAAGCGCATGATCTGTAGTTGACGATCGAGGAACACGGTCGCGATTGCCGTGGCGCCCATGAGGTTCCTTAGATCGCTATTGGCATGGGCCAGCCCATCCACGTTGCCCTTCAGCTCTAGGTTGACGGTCGTGAGCTCCTCGTTGATCGATTGCAGCTCTTCACGGCTGGTCTCGAGCTCCTCGGTGGCCGAACGCAGCTCTTCGTTCATGGCGTGGAGCTCTTCGTTGCTTGCCTTCAGCTCCTCGGTGGAAGCTTCGTGTTCCTCGACGATGTCCCGCCAATGTTGCTTGACCTGCTCGAGCTCGCGTTCGAGCTGGCGAACGAGCGGCTGCTCGCCCTCCCGTGCCGGCGAAAGCGCGCTGCCGTCGGGCTCGCGCAGCTCGAGCGTAATCAAGTACAAGTCGGGAGCCAGGGCCAGCGCTGGAACTACGCGGATCTCCACCAGTTGCCGGTTGCCCGCAAGCTCGAGCGCGATCGCGTCGGTAGTGGCAGCTTTACCCGATTGTCTGGCCCGGAACAAAGCGGCGCGCAGCTCTAGCCGAAGCAGCGGGTGAATCGAGCGGAACAGGTTGACGCTCGGCTCCCCGCCCGTGAATTTCAAGTACGGACTCGCCGTTTCGGACAGGTGAACGATGTTCGCGTCGTCATTCACGATCAAGGAGGGCGGCCCGAGCTGTTCGATCAGCTTCAAGTGCAGCTCACCCCAAGACAGCCGTTCTTGCGACGCGCGCATGGCGGCGATGGTCGCGTCGCCGGTCAGGAGACCCGCTCGCCGAGCGAGAGTCGCGCCCGCGTCGGCGTCCTGCAGCGCGAGCGTGCGCGCCAGGCTGCTCGCGCCCGAGGGCACGGGCATGGCCCCGCGCGCCGCCCCGCGCGCCGAGTAGATGCGCTGCTTCTTGTCGAGGACGTGAAATAGCTGGCTCGAGTCGTCGGCCGACTCGGACGTGCCCAGGAACAAGCGTCCTTCCGGCCGCAGCGCGAAGTGGAAGATATCGAATGCTCGCCGTTGTGCCGCGCCATTTAGATAGATGAGCAGATTGCGGCACGACAACAGGTCGAGCCGGGAGAATGGCGAGTCCTTCAGTAGATCGTGCACGGCGAAAAGCAGCACTTCACGCAATTCTCGCCGCACGCGGTAGCCGCGGTGCTCTTTGACGAAGAAACGCTGCAGGCGTTCGGGCGAAACGTCATTGCTGATGGTCGCTGGAAAGAGGCCATTGCGCGCTTCGCTCAGCACCTCCTCGTCCAGGTCGGTCGCGAATATTTGTAGGCTCGGCGGCGCGTCCAGCGTGCGTGCATGTTCGCTGAGCAGCATGGCAATCGAATAGGCCTCTTCGCCGCTGGCACAGGCAGGAACCCACACGCGCACCACGTCCGCCTGAGTCTTGTGCTTGAACAGCTCGGGGATGTGCTTTTCGAGAGCCTCGAAAGCCGCCGGGTCGCGGAAGAAATTCGTCACCGAAATCAGCAGATCTTGCAAGAGTGCGCCGGATTCGCCGGGGTGTGTGCGCAGATAGGCCAGATACTCCGATAGCTGCTCGACCTCGTTCACCTGCATGCGGCGCGCGATACGACGCACGATGGTGGCGCGCTTGTAGTAGCTGAAGTCACGCCCGGTTCGGGCATGCAGGAACGCCAGCACATCGCGTAGGGCCGCTTCGTCGGCGGAGGGGCTCGGGGGAGGGACGGCTGGGTTCGGCCCTAGCTCGGACGGCAGCTGAACGCGCTTTTCGTGTGCTTGATAGCGCAGCAACCGCTCCGGGATCTGGGAGGCGTTCAGCACCCAATCCACCATGCGCGTCGCAATGGCCGCGAGCGGCATCCCGGTGTGCTCGGCTTCGTTCGGGCTCTGGGCGATGGTGAGCCCGCCGCGTTCCTTGATGCGCTTGATCCCGAGCGCGCCGTCGCCGTCGCCGCCCGACAAGACGATGGCGACCGAATGTGGACCGTGCGTATCGGCGAGCGAACGGAAAAATAAGTCCACCGTCAGGCGTCTGCCGTGCTCGCGCTGCAAATCCGTGAGGCGTAGATGACCGTCCGTGAGCGAGAGGTATTTCCCGGGGGGGATCACGTACACGTGATCCGGCAATACCTCTTGTCCCTGGCGTGCCTGCTCGACAGGCATGCCCGTTGCTTGCTGCAGCACCTCGGCGAGCGAGCTCTCGTGCTCAGGAGCCAAATGCAAGATCACGACGAAGGCCAAGCCCGAAGTCGCCGGCATCGCTGCAAAGAAGCGGCACAACGCAGGGATGGAGCCCGCCGAGCCGCCCAGGCCAACCACGCGGATCGAGCCATTTCCGGCTGCCCGCACGGCGTCGTCCGACTCGTTCGCGAAGTCCTGCTCGCTCAGGTCGGGGTCGGCTGCAGTCTCGCCTTCCGGTAGCGCGTTGCCCATGCGCCAATCTACCCCCGGTGCCCCTCGGCCAGAAATCGGAAAGCGAAGCAGGAATGCTCAGGAAGACCCGATCGGATTAGCGGTCGACCCGTTCCAGGATTAGAGTGGGACACGAGACTGGCTGCGCGCAAGCAAGTCGAAGGCCCTCGAGCGTATATCCATGACCGCTGCTCTGAAGACCGACCTGCAGCCGTTGCGCCTGTTGCTGGTGGACGATCACCCGGTGCTCCGGGCCGGCCTGAATGCCTTGTTGTCGGCCGAGCCCGATCTGCAGGTGGTCGCGGAGGCAGACAACGGCGCGACAGCGGTCGAGCTGGCCTTGGAGCTAATGCCCGACCTGATCGTGATGGACGTGACGTTGCCGGGCCTCACGGGTGCGGAAGCGACGCGCCAAATCAAGCTCGCTCGTCCGGCGCTGGTGGTGCTCGCGTTGTCCGTCCATGAGGAGATCTCGTTTGCCCGCCTGTTGCTCGACGCCGGTGCCAGTGGTTACGCCCTGAAGCGCTCGGCGTGTGAGCAGTTGGTGCGCGCGGTGCGTGTGGTTGCGACGGGTGGAAGGTACCTCGATCCATCGCTGGAAGGTCACTTGTTGCGCCCAGCTGCCCGCGGCCGCCCGCTCGCTCGAATCGCCCCAGTGAGCTTGAGCGAACGTGAGATGGAGGTCGTGAAGCTGCTCGCGGAGGGGCTGACGATGAAAGAGATGGCCCAGCATTTGTCGTTGAGTCCCCGGACGTTGGAGACGTACCGCGCTCGTGCGCTCGAAAAGCTCGGGCTCAAGACGCGCGCTGAGTTGGTGCGTTATGCAATTCATTGCGGCTGGCTGAAGCAGTCCTGACGCGCGCTCGCCATGTTTTCGCGAGAGCCAGACTGTCAGTGAATCCACGGACAGCCAAGCTAGGCTGACGGAGTATCTTCGCTCTCGACCACCGCGCCGGGCTCGTTGCGTGCGCAGGGAAGGCGAAGCGCGTGAGAATTCTGATTGTCGAGGACGACGCTGATTCGGGCGAAGCGTTGATGCATTTGCTGCTAGACGTCGGCCACCAGGTGAGGCTCGTCATGAAGCCGGCGTTGGCGCGCGCCGCAGCGAGCGAGTTTCTGCCTGAAGTTGCCATTGTGGACATCGGGCTGCCCATGATTTCCGGCTACGAGGTGCTGGCGCTGTTGCGTGCGCTTCCCGAGCTTGCTGGCTGTCGCTTCTTTGCCGTTACCGCCCACGCTGGCGTTGACATGCTCGAGCGAAGTCTTGCTGCGGGCTTCGATCACCACCTGACCAAACCGTTGGCGGTGCCTCATTTGCTGCGCTGCCTCGACGGGCTCGGCTGAGCCTAGCAACGCTCGCATCTGCGGTGTACGGCTCGACACCCGTGAGGGTGCTGCTTCGGTGCAAATTTCGAGCAACAGTGTTTTCGAGCAACCTACTCGTGATTTCGTTGCTCGTCTGGACCTGAACGACAGCGTGCAATACCTCGAGGGTGATAGCGCGTATCGCGTCGCAATCATGCCTGGTTGAAATATTCTTCGTAGGCGCACGTTCGTGAGTCAGGATTGCGTTCTGACTGTGTCTGCTCGGCATGTCCGGCTCGCCAGCGTGCCGACGCGTGGTAGCCTGCCCGGGTGCGCATGGATTGTGTTTTGGTCTCCCGAAGGAGCCTTCCGTGGAAGCTCTCCTTTCCGCTCAGGCTCAGTTCCCTCGCGGCGATCGCCGGCCTCACGCTGACTTCCGCGTGCGTGTCCGGCAAAATCGAGGACGTTCCCACGCGCGACGGCAGCGGGAACGTCCCGTCGCAAGGGGGAGCGAGCGCGGGCGGGCAACCACCGGCAATGGGCAGCACGGCTGGCGGGTCGAATCCAGCGACCGGGTCGACCGATGTTGCCCCGACGGCACTGCCCAAGGAGCAGGACTGCGCGACCCCGGATAACCCCGGTCCGCGCATCTTGCGACGCCTGACTGCGGGCGAATTCGCCGCGTCGATCGCGGATTTGTTCGGCAAATCCGCCCCGGTTGCACAGGTGTTCAACGATTCGCGCGTGCTCGGCTTCGCGGTGGATGCCAGCACGCTGCGCGTGCAGGACCTGAACGCCGACCAATTGATGACGAACGCCGAGGCAGTGGCTGACTGGGCGGTCACGAACAAGTCCGACTTGATCACGCAGCTCGCCCCGTGCGGCTCGCACGATGCCGCTTGCGCCAAAACGTTCATCATGAACTTCGGGCGCAAGGCGTTTCGCAGCGCCATTCCCGAGAACGACTCGCGGATCCAGGCCTACAGTGACCTGTTCACCGCCGAGGCCGACTTCAAGACGGGCGTCTCCGCCGTCATCTCGGCCATGCTGCAGTCCCCCTATTTCCTGTACCGGAGCGAAATCGGGGCCAAGGACGCGACGGGGGCGACCGTCAGTCTGACGCCGTACGAGGTCGCGAGCAGCTTGTCCTATTTGCTCACGGGCAGCATGCCCGACGAGACGTTGCTCAAGGCGGCTGACGACGCCGTGAAGAGCGGTAAAGCCGACGCCTTGACCGCCATGGTCGATGCCCAGGCGGACCGTCTGCTGGCACCGTCCGGGGCAGATCCACTGGCACCGGCCGCGCAAGACGCATTGATGAATTTCATGAGCGGTTGGCTCGGGCTCGATCGGCTGTACACCAACGTCAAGGACGACACGGTGTACAAGCTGACCGACGCGGAGCGCGCCGGTGACGCAGCCGAGACCAAGAAGTTCATCCTGGGTATCTGGGGTGCTCCGACCGGCAACAGCGTGGGCGACTTGTTCACGGCCGCCAACAGCAGCGGTCCCGAAAGCGGCATCCTGGCCCAGCCGAGCATTCTGATCGGCTACGCGCGGGCGAACGGTTCGTCGCCGACGCAGCGCGGACACCTCGTGCGTTCACGTATCCTGTGCCAAGACGTGCCGGCCCCGCCAGCGGGGCTCGACACCAAGTTCACACCGAGCACCACTCTCAAGACGACGCGCGAGCAATATCTCGAGGGGCACGCCGCAAAGGACCATCAACCTTGCTACGGCTGCCACAAGCTGATGGATCCGATCGGCGTCGCGTTCGAACATTACGACGCGTTCGGTAGGTACCGCACGGAAGAAAATATGGTGACGATCGACGCGACGGGCACCATCGTCCCGGGGAACGCGACCGACGTCGAGGTTGCAATCGACGGGCTGTCGGGCGCGAAAGGCTTGCAGACGTACCTGGCCCAGAGTGAGGACGTGAAAACCTGCCTGGTCCGCTATTGGTCCTACTATGCGTTCGGTACGGCAGACGCTTGCACGTACAAGGCCATTCGTAGCGTTGCGGCGGCCGATTCCTACTCTCTCAAGAGTGTCCTCAGGGGCATCCTTCACTCCCCGCGCTTCACTACGCGCGTCAAAGACCAGTAGGGCTTACGGGAAATCGCCATGTACAACCTGAGTCGCAGACAATTGACCCTCGGTGCCGGCGCCGGCATTTTGCTCGCGCCCTTCGTCTCGATGCTGAGGGAAGGCACGACGCGTGCTGGCACGACCAAGCAAGCCAAGCGGCTCTTGGTATTTTGCACGATGGGCACGAAGCCGGACAGCTGGAAGCCCACCGTGTCCGGTGAAACGATCAGCAGCTGGAGCGCGATGACGCAGCCGCTCAGCGCGATCAAGGACAACGTGCTGCTGGTCGAGGGCTGTCCCGCCGGTCAACCGGGGGAGGGGCATGGCTCGAACGCAGGGCTGACCGGTCAGGGCAACGGCTACTTCGCCATCAACAACGTGGTGCAGCCCGCGATCTCGGTGGATCAATTCGTCGCTGACAAGCTCAAGAAGGCCGGCGTAAATCGGCCGCTGGCCTCGCTCGTGCTCGGCGCCGACACCTCCGGTGGCGTCACCCTGTCTTATCGCGGCGGCAACCCGGTCGCGCCAATCGCGTCGCCGGCTTCGGCGTTCGCCACCGCGTTCGGCGGGGTGAGCAGTGGCGGCGGCACGCCCATTTCCGGCGGCAGCACGCCCATGCCCGATCTCGCGCTCAAGCGTCGGCAGAGCATTCTCAAGCTAGTATCCGGCGAGATCTCCGCCGTGAAGGATCGCCTGGGCACGAGCGAACGACAGAAGCTCGACGCGCACCTTCAGTCGATCAGCGACCTCGAAAACAAGCTGATGCAATCGAGTGGCAGCGGCACCAGCACTGGCGGGGGCAACCCCAACGCCGCCCAGGCCTGCGCGGGTCTCGCCAAGTCGAGCGACGCCAGCGGTACCCATCCCGCCATTGCCAACGACCTGCTGCACATGGACATTTTGGTGAACGCCTTGGCTTGCGACATCACGCGCGTCGGCGTGATTCAGTTCGGGACCGACCAAGGGCTGCAGGTCGATTTGCCGAGTCTGCAGGGTGATCAGCACAACGGTTTCATTCATTCGGGGGCAGGTGACAACTTCAAGAGCCTGATCGCCTTCGAAGCCTGGCTCGCGACGCAATTTGCGAAGCTGGTGACCAACCTCAAGAGCAAACCGGATCCGGACGGCGGCGGCGGTACGCTCTACGATTCGACGCTCGTGCTGTGGGCGCGCGACATGGGCGACGCCGTGAACCACGACATGAAGGACATGCGCTTCGTGCTCGCGGGCGGCGCTGGCGGCTACTTGAAGCAGGCCGCCGGTGGGCGCTACCTAAACGCGGGCGGCGGAGCCAGCAATCGCCACGAACGCGTGCTGTTGAACGTGCTCGAAGCCATGGGCATCACGGAC
>Ga0247774_1001066_pt1 | contig 13878 bp, 10 predicted proteins | sample UWRJL001104B6_FD_179933 | JGI IMG/M metagenome (GOLD analysis project Ga0247774, IMG submission 179933) | Plant litter microbial communities from Arlington Agricultural Research Station in Wisconsin, United States - UWRJ-L001-104B-6 | ecosystem: Environmental > Terrestrial > Plant litter >... | reverse complement strand
TGGCGCACGTCGTCGTCACCGAAGGGCTGACGCGCGAGCAGTACATCACCGAGCGGTGCGACCTCGAGTCGTACAAGAAGTGGAAGAAGTTCGTCGCCGAAGAGCGCAATTCACCCGAGGCGCTCGAGCCGATCACCGGCGTGGCGCCGGAGCTCATCCGCGGCGCTGCGCGTCTGTATGCGACCGTGCCGAACGGCGCGATCTACTACGGCCTCGGTGTGACCGAGCACAGCCAGGGCACGACCATGGTCATGGGCATCGCGAACCTCGCGATGGCTACCGGCAACGTCGGTCGCGAAGGCGTGGGCATCAACCCGCTGCGCGGCCAGAACAACGTGCAGGGCGCGTGCGACATGGGCTCGTTCCCGCACGAGCTGCCGGGGTATCGCCACATTTCGGACGTCGCGACGCGTGAGCTGTTCGGCAAGGCGTGGGGCGTCACGATCCATCCGGAACCGGGCCTGCGCATCACGAACATGTTCGAAGCGGCGCTGGATGGCAGCTACAAGGCGATGTACATCCAGGGCGAGGACTTCGTGCAGTCCGACCCGAACACGCACCACGTCACCGCGGCGATGGAAGCGATGGAGTGCGTCATCGTGCAGGACCTCTTCCTGAACGAGACGACGAACTACGCGCACGTGTTCTTCCCGGGCTCGTCGTTCATCGAGAAGGACGGCACGTTCACCAACGCCGAGCGCCGCATCTCGCGCGTGCGCAAGGTGATCGAGCCGCTGGCCGGCCTCGCGGACTGGGAAGTGACCGTGCGGTTCTCGAACGCGCTGGGCTACCCGATGGATTACAGCCATCCGTCCGAGATCATGGACGAGATCGCGCGCCTCACGCCGACGTTCACGGGCGTGTCGTACGAGAAGCTCGACCGGCTCGGCAGCATCCAGTGGCCGTGCAACGAGGCGGCGCCGGAAGGTACGCCGACCATGCACATCGACGAATTCGTGCGCGGCAAGGGCAAGTTCTTCGTCACGGAATATGTGCCGACGAGCGAGCTCACGACCCGCAAGTTCCCGATGATCCTGACGACGGGCCGCATCCTCACGCAGTACAACGTGGGCGCGCAGACGCGTCGCACGGAGAACAGCCAGTGGCACTCCGAGGACATCCTCGAGATCCACCCGCACGATGCGGACGTGCGCGGCATCAAGGACGACGACTGGGTCGGCATCGAGAGCCGCACCGGCCAGATCGTGCTGCGCGCGGTCGTCACGGAGCGCATCACTCCGGGCGTCGTGTACACCACGTTCCACTTCCCGGAGACGGGCGCGAACGTCGTGACCACGGACAATTCCGACTGGGCCACGAACTGCCCCGAATACAAAGTCACGGCCGTGCAGGTCACGAAGGTGAACCAGCGCGATGCCTGGCAGCGGCGTACGGCGACCGGTGAAGTGATCCACGGGACGTCGTCAGAGCGGGAGCCTGCGCACGCCTGATTGCGTGCGCTGAGTACCGATGACCCAGTCCGCACCTGCGCTCGAGAGCGAGGCCGCTCCGGCGTCGGTCGGCGGGACCGCGCCGGCTGCGGCGCGCAGCGCTGACCCGACCAGCTCGGAGGTTCCGGTTCAGCGCTGGAAGCGTGGCGCTCTCACGCAGACAACGGACTTCGTCACCGAAGAAGTGCCCGTCGCGCTGGTTTATCACGGCGTGCCGCACGTGGTGATGCTCGCCACGCCAGCCGATCTGGAGGACTATGCAGTCGGCTTCACGGTGAGCGAAGGGCTCGCGAGCCCTGCGGAAATCCAGTCTGTCGAAGTGGAAAAACTCGCGGACTCCATCGAAGTCAAAATCGGCATCGCCGGCGAGCGCTTCTCCGAGCTGCTGCGCCGACGCCGCAACCTCACGGGCCGCTCTGGCTGCGGGCTATGTGGCGCGGAGACGGTAGAAGAGGCGATTCGCCCGCCCGTGACGGTGTCGCATGGCCCGAGAGTGAGTGCTGCGGACCTGCACGAAGCGCTGGTCCAGCTCGAATCGCTGCAGCCAGTGAATGCGCGCACGGGTAGCATCCACGCCGCTGCCTGGGTGGTGCCGGGCAAAGGCATCCAATTCGTGCGCGAGGACGTGGGTCGCCACAACGCGCTGGACAAGGTGATCGGCGCACTGGTGCGCACCGGCACCGATGTCGGCGCGGGTTACGCGGTGATCACGAGCCGCGCCAGTTTCGAAATGGTCCAGAAGGCCGCGGCGGCCGGAATTGCTTTCCTGGTCGCGGTATCCGCGCCGACGGGACTGGCGATACGCATGGCGGAGCAGACGGGCCTGACGCTCGTCGGATTCGCGCGTCGCGACCAGCACGTCGTCTATGCTCATCCCGAACGTTTGTTGTGACGGTTTCCTATGAAGATCGAAGCGCTCATCAAGATGGCCAATCAGATCGGTGCGTTCTTCGCCGGCGAAGGCGGTGAAGACCATCCCGACGAGGCTGCGAAGCTCACCGCGTTGCACCTGCGGCGCTACTGGGAGCCGCGCATGCGCACGCAAATGATCGAGTATTTCAAGACGAATGGCGGCGATGGGCTGGACGATACCGCTCGCAACGGCGTAGCGCTGCTCGCCGACGGCAAGGTTTGACCCGCGACTCGTCTGGGCGCTCCGCGGAGCGCACTCACCAGAGGTACTGATCGTGTCCACTTTCCTGGCTCATTCCCTGGCTCGTCCGTCGGCCCATCGTATTCGCGGCCTGAAGCTGCTGTTCTGGTCGGTGCTCGGCACGATCGCGTCCATCGTCATCGCGCCTCAGCCTGCGCACGGCGCGGCCGACGTGAAGTGCCACCTCACGTTCACCATGTCGGGCTGGTCGGCGTTTTACAAAACGGCCAGCGGCTCCGGCACAGTGACCTGCGACAACGGCCAGTCGATGAAAGTAAAGCTCAGCGCCAAGGGCGGTGGCCTGACAGTGGGTAAATCCACCATCGAAGAGGGCCATGGGGAGTTCTCTTCGATCGCGAGCGTGGGGGAGATCCTGGGCTCGTACATCGCTGCCGAGGCGCATGCGGGCGCCGTGGAATCTGCCCAGGCACAGGTCATGACCAAAGGCGAAGTGTCGCTGGCCCTGAGCGGCAAAGGCCGTGGTTTCGACCTCGGCGTGGCCTTCGGCAAGCTCACGATTTCGAAGCGCTGAGCGGTCGTAGACGCGGTTCTGACCGGCTGCAGGCCCGCTGCCGCGATACATAAGCGCTGGCGCGGGGGCCAGCGAGGCCCTGATTCGGTGCAGCCGCGGGGATATTCGCACCACGAATAACTCCTATCCCATCAATCGATTTCTACCCCACAGGCGCCGGGCGTACCGTCTCGGCCGTCGATAGAGGCACCCAACTTCTTCTTTCAACGGGGGGAAACGACGCGATGAACGTCGCCCGCGACGCAGCCGCTGATGCGCTGACGGCCGGCAGTTCGACTGCCGCCTCCCCGCCGTTCCGTTTTTACGACAATCGCCAGAAATATCTGTCGTTCGTGAATACGTGCAACGAGAAGGCCGCCATCGCACGCCGCGTAGCCCAGGAGCTCGCGCACATCCGCCCCCAGCCTCCCGCGCTGCGCATCTTCGATGCGGGCATGGGCGATGCCACCGTGCTGTCGCGCATCATGCGCAGCACGCATCGCAGCTTCCCGACCGTGCCGCTGCTCGCCGTCGCGAAGGAGATCAGCCTCGAAGACGTGCGCCTCGGCCTCGAGAAGATGCCGGACCGCTTCTACGAGCATCCGGCCACGGTGCTCGTGATCACGAACCTGAATTACGCCGAAGCGCCGCGCCTGATGCCGCGGGATACGCAGCTCGCCGCCGCGCTCAACTGGCAGGAAGTGCGCCTCACGGGCAACTCGGCGCACGAGTACGCAGAGCAGATCGAAGAGCTCGGCCCGACGCTCACGTATGGCTGGCAGACGCATCCAAGCACGAAGTCTGGCAATCCCGTGTACGTGCGGCCGTCGGTGCTCGTGATCTATCGCGAAGATCACAAGTTCCTGCTCGACAGCGTGATCCCGAAGCCGGGTCGCATCTTCGAGAGCTATGACCTGATTCTGGCGTCGCAGCCGTGGCGTGCACGCATGTCTGCCGAGTTCAAAGCGTCGAAGGTGCTCGCGCCGCTCACGCGCAGCCTCGCCGGTGGGGGTCGGTTGCTCGCGATCCAGTCCGCGGGCCGCGATCCGGCGCTCGAGATCGTGCAGAAACTCTGGCCCGGCGAAGAGCCGTTCAAGGTCGATCGCCACGCACTGCTGGCCGCGCTGAAAACCGAGCTGGGTCGCGACGCGCGCGATTACACGCTCACCGCGCTGCCCGACGACAAAGCGATCTTTCGGTACGAAATGCACACGCTGCCGTCCGAGATCTCGGACCGCATCGGCACGTCGACCCTGTTCGCCGCATGGAACGCCGCGATCTACGTCAACCAGATCGAGGACGAGCGGCTGGAGCCGGTCGTCAACAACGGTGCGTATCTGCAGGCCACGCAGTCCGTGCTGCAGAAGTACGGTGGCCTGTGGTTCAACGATGAAACTTTCACCGTGACGCGGCGAAAGATCTGATCCTTTTTCGGAGCCTATTGAGATGAATGCACGTGTAGCGCCCCAGAGCGCCGTCGATTTGAAGAGCCGGGTCGTTGAATTCGCCCGCGCGGCATCGACAGAAATTTCAACGATGGACGAGGCCACCGTCCCGAACCTCGTCGGCATCCTGCCAAAGGGGATCACGATCTATGTTGCACACACGCCCAAGGCGTCCCTCGACGATGTCGTGCGCGTCGCTATCCAGGTTCAGCAGCTCGGATTCCGCGCATCGCCGCACATCGTCGCGCGTCGGCTCGAGAGTGAGCAGGCGCTGCGCGCGGCACTTGGCAAACTTGCTCAAGCTGGCGTGGAGCAGGTCCTCCTCGTAGCGGGCGATCCGCCGCAGCCCCCTGCTTACACGAGCACGCTCGAAGTCATCGCCACGGGCGCGATCGAGCAGGCCGGCATCCAGTACGCGTCGGTCGCCGGCCATCCGGAAGGCACCAAGTTCGCGAGCGACGCCGAGCTGCTCGCGGCGCTGAAGTACAAGCAGGCCTGGGGCGAGCGCACCGGCGTCAAGGTCGGCATCGCCACGCAGTTCAGCTTTGATGCAGATGCGAATTGCAAATGGGCAAAGGAGCTGGAGCAGCAGGGCATCACGCTGCCGATCAGCATCGGCATCGCAGGCCCCACCCCAATCACCAAGCTCGTGAAATATGCGATGGCGTGCGGAGTTGGCGCATCGCTGAACAAGGTGATGGGCAATCTGTCCGCGATGGCGAATCTCGCCCGCATGGCCGTGGGCGCGGACCAGATGATGTGCGCGATGCTGCGCGGTTGCGATGAGTACGGCGTAACGCGTATCGTCCGCCCGCACTTCTTTGCGTTCGGCGGCGTTCTCTCGACGGCCAAGTGGCTGCGCCAGGTGCAGGACGGCCAGTTCACCATCGGCGAGAACGACAAGTTCGAAATGCAGGCGTGATGGAGCCTCGCTCCATCGTGATATCCGGTTTTCCAGTTTGACCCTGACCCAGCCGACCCAGAGCGAGAAAGCGAAGCACAAGGTGAGCAACGCAAGCGGCAAAACGCCAGGGACGGCCCTGATATGCGGATCGGTCGCGTACGACTCCATCATGGTGTTCGGCGATCGGTTCAAGAACCATCTGCTGCCCGATCAGCTGCACATCCTGAATGTGTCGTTCTTCGTGCCGCAGATGCGTCGCGAGTTCGGAGGGTGTGCGGGCAACATTGCCTACAACCTGAAGCTGCTCGGCGATCAGGGCGCGCCGATGGCCACGGTGGGCAAGGATTTCGCGGCCTACGCGGAATGGATGAAGCAGAACGGCGTGCCGATGGATCACGTGACCGTGATCGACAGCGAGCACACGGCGCAGGCCTTCATCATCACCGACCAGGACGACAACCAGATCACGGCCTTCCACCCGGGCGCCATGATGTTGTCGCACCAGAACAAAGTGTCGGACGCCGAAGCGGTCACCGTGGGCATCGTCGCCCCGGACGGTCGCGACGGCATGGTCCAGCACGCCGAGCAGTTCGCGGCGGCGAAGATTCCGTTCATCTTCGATCCGGGCCAGGGCCTGCCGATGTTCGGCAAGGAAGACCTGGAGAAATTCGTCTCGCAGGCCACGTGGGTCGCGGTGAACGAATACGAATGGCAGATGCTCCAGCAGAAGACCGGCTGGACGCTCAAGGATGTGGTTACGCAGGTGGATGCATTGATCGTGACGCTGGGATCGCAAGGCTCCACGATCCACACCAGGGATGATGCGATCACCATCCCCTGCGCCACTCCCAAAGCGGTCGTGGACCCCACCGGATGCGGCGACGCGTATCGCGCCGGCATCCTCCACGGCCTGCTTCACGGGCTCGACTGGCAGATCACGGGTCAGATCGCCTCGCTGCTGGGGGCCATCAAGATCGAGACCCGCGGTCCGCAGAATCATCGGTTCACGCGCGCGGAATTTGCCCAGCGGCTGGAGCTTGGCTTCGGCGCGGGCGTGGCCAGCAGGGCAGCCTTGTGATTCGAGGGTGCAAGTGCGGGGGTCGCCGGGCACGCCCGCGGCCTGCGCTCCGGTAGAATCGCGGGTCACCGTCCCGGATCGATCGTCCGGGGCGGCAACCCTGAAGCCCCCATACAAAGCAGGATTTAACACGTGGCGAACAATTACTTGTTTACGTCCGAGTCGGTCTCCGAAGGCCACCCGGACAAGATGGCGGACGCCATCTCCGACGCCGTGGTGGATGCAGTGCTCGCGCAGGACAAGCGGGCCCGCATCGCTGTTGAAACGCTCGTGAAGACGGGCGTTGCGATCGTGGCCGGCGAGCTCACGACCACTGCGTCGGTCGAGTTCGAAGCGCTCATCCGCAAGACCATCCTCGACATCGGGTACAACTCGAGCGAGATGGGCTACGACGGCGCAAGCGTCGGCGTCATCAACATCATCGGCAAGCAGTCCCCCGACATCGCGCAGGGCGTCGATCGCAAGGACGAGAAGAAGCAGGGCGCAGGCGACCAGGGCCTGATGTTCGGCTTCGCGACCAACGAGACGGACGTGCTGATGCCCGCCCCGATCGCGCTGGCTCACAAGCTCGTCAAGAAGCAGGCCGACGTGCGCAAGAAGGGCAAGCTGGATTTCCTGCGCCCGGACGCAAAGAGCCAGGTCACCCTGCGTTACGAAGACGACAAGCCGGTCGGTATCGAGGCGGTCGTCCTGTCCACCCAGCACAGCGACGAGATTTCGACCAAGGCGCTGCGTGAAGCGGTGATGGAAGAGATCATCAAGCCGGTGCTGCCTTCGAAGTGGATCGACAAGCGCACCAAGTACCACATCAATCCGACGGGCCGTTTCGTCGTCGGCGGTCCGGTGGGCGACTGCGGTCTCACGGGTCGCAAGATCATCGTCGACACGTATGGCGGCTATGCCCGTCACGGCGGCGGCGCGTTCTCGGGCAAGGATCCTTCGAAGGTCGATCGTTCGGCTGCCTATGCCGCACGCTACGTCGCGAAGAACATCGTTGCCGCGGGCCTCGCGGAGAAGTGCGAAGTGCAGGTGTCGTACGCCATCGGCGTCGCCGAGCCGACGTCCATCATGATCGAAACGTTCGGCACCAGCCGCCTGTCGCGCGAGCGCCTGACGCAGATCGTGCGCGCGCACTTCGACCTCACGCCTTACGGCTTGCGCGAGATGCTCGATCTCGCCCGCCCGATCTACAAGAAGTCCGCTGCTTACGGCCATTTCGGCCGCACGGAGCCGGAGTTCACCTGGGAGAAGACCGACCGCGCCGAGGCGCTGGCTCAGGAGGGCAAGAGCGCACGCGCGGCCTGAGATGACTTCGGTCGCACACGGGTGCGGCCACCGTGGTCCCTGAGGGGCGCTGCGACAGGGGTTGCCCTGCCAGGCTCAGGCGAGCACGGAATATCATCACGGCGCTCGTTCTTGTTATCGGAGAACTGACGTATGAACGCCAACGTGAAACCCACTGGAACCAATCCAGTATTCACTGACTACAAAGTCGCAGACATGAGCCTGGCCGGCTGGGGTCGTCGCGAGATCGCGATTGCCGAGTCGGAAATGCCTGCGCTGATGGCGATCCGCGAGGAGTACGCGAAGACGCAGCCGCTCAAGGGCGCGCGTGTCACCGGCTCGTTGCACATGACCATCCAGACCGCCGTGCTCATCGAGACGCTCAAGGCGCTCGGTGCGGACGTGCGCTGGGCCTCGTGCAACATCTTCTCGACGCAGGATCACGCGGCCGCCGCGATTGCCGAAGGGGGCACTCCGGTCTTTGCATGCAAGGGCGAGTCCCTCGAGGACTACTGGGACTACACGCATCGCATCTTCGAGTTCGGTCCCGACAAGGGCCCGAACATGATCCTCGACGATGGCGGCGACGCCACGCTCCTGATGCACATCGGCGTGAAGGCGGAGAAAGATCCGTCGATCATTTCCAAGCCGACGAGCGAAGAGGAAACCTTCCTGTTCGCGTCGATCAAGAAAAAGCTCGCGGCGAGCCCGGGCTGGTACTCGAAGGTCTCGAAGGAGATCCGCGGTGTGACGGAAGAGACGACCACCGGCGTGCATCGCCTGTATCAGATGCACAAGGAAGGTCGCCTCATGTTCCCCGGCATCAACGTGAACGACTCGGTGACGAAGTCGAAGTTCGACAACCTCTACGGTTGCCGCGAATCGCTCGTCGACGGCATCAAGCGTGCGACGGACGTGATGATCGCCGGCAAGGTGGCCGTGGTGGCCGGTTACGGCGACGTGGGCAAGGGTTCGGCGCAGGCGCTGCGCGCCCTGTCCGCCCAGGTGTGGGTCACTGAAATCGACCCGATCTGCGCGCTGCAGGCCGCGATGGAAGGCTACCGCGTCGTAACGATGGACTATGCCGCCGAGTACGGCGACATCTTCGTGACCTGCACCGGCAACTTCCATGTGATCACCGGCGAGCACATGAAGCGGATGAAGGACCAGGCCATCGTCTGCAACATCGGCCACTTCGACAACGAGATCGACGTCGCGGCGCTCGAGAAACTGAAGTGGGAAGAGATCAAGCCGCAGGTCGACCACGTGATCTTCCCCGACGGCAAGCGGATCATCCTGCTGGCCAAGGGGCGTCTCGTGAACCTGGGTTGCGGCACGGGTCATCCGAGCTACGTGATGTCCTCGTCGTTCGCGAACCAGACGATCGCGCAGATCGAGCTGTTCACCAACACGTCGAAGTATCCGGTGGGCGTCTACACGCTGCCGAAGCACCTCGACGAGAAGGTGGCGCGCCTGCAGCTGAAGAAGCTGAACGCGGTGCTCACCGAGCTTTCGGACGAGCAGGCGAAGTACATCGGCGTGGCGAAGACCGGTCCGTACAAGGCCGAGCATTACCGTTACTAGTTGATCTGGAAAAAGTGGCCTGCGGCCCTTTTTCGGACAGGCTGCGTCTGCGGCCGCAAAAGGCGTGACTTTTGCGGCCTGCGCAGCGACCAGGTCCGGAAGGAAAAGCTGGCAGGCCGATAGTCTGGCGCCGTCGCTGCGAGCGGCGGCGCCTCTTGTCAGAGAGGCTCGATGTCTTCAGTCGTAAAAGAAAAAGGTGCCGTCATCCTGGACGGCAAGGCGACAGCGGCACAGCTGCGCCAGCAGACCGGCAGGCGCGCCGCTGCGTTCGCTGCGAAGTTCGGCCGCAAACCAGGGCTCGCGGTCGTGCTGGTCGGGGAAGATCCTGCTTCCAGGGTGTATGTCGGTAGCAAACGAAAGGCGTGTGCCGAGATCGGCATCGAGTCTTTCTCGTACGACCTGCCGGCCACCACGGGCGAGGCCGAGCTGCTCGCGCTCGTGAAGCAGCTGAACGAAGACGATCGCGTCGACGGCATCCTGATCCAGATGCCTCTGCCGAAAGGGCTCGACGCCGACAAGATCATGGACACCATCGATCCTGCGAAGGATGCCGATGGCTTCCATCCGTACAACACCGGCATGCTGGCGCAGAAGCGTCCGGTGCTGCGACCGTGCACGCCCTATGGCGTGATCGTGCTCGCGAAGACTTATGGCATCGACCTCGTCGGCAAGCGTGCCGTCGTCGTCGGCGCTTCGAACATCGTGGGACGACCGATGGCGCTGGAGCTGCTGCTCGCGCGATCGACCGTCACCGTGTGCCACACCGGCACGAAGGACGTCCGCGCCGAAGTAGAGCGCGCGGAAGTCGTCGTGGTCGGCGTGGGTAAACCAGAGTTTGTTCCGGGTGAATGGATTCGGCCGGGAGCGGCGGTATTCGACGTGGGCATCAACCGCATGCCGAACGGAAAACTCGTGGGAGATGTGGGGTACGCCGCAGCTGCGGAACGTGCCGGCTACATCACTCCGGTGCCGGGCGGCCTCGGTCCCATGACCATCGCAGTACTGCTTTCAAACACCGTGGATGCCGCGAACCTGAGGAAGGGTCTACCCATCTCGGGCTGACGCCGTCCACGGAACCACGAATCCTCACCGTATCGAGACGTTTTTCTAGAAGAGGTCAATTAGAAATGAGCGCGAAAAACCTGGAAGAAGTGCTGAAGGCAGCCGGCAATCCGGTCGACCTTCTCCGCAACTCCCGCATTGGCGCCTACGTTTACCCCGTAGTGCCGTCCGAGTATTACAACTGGCGCGACGAGCAGAAGGCCTGGCGCGACAGCGCCGTGCTGTTCGACCAGTCGCACCACATGGCCGAGCTCACCATCAAGGGCCCGGACGCGCTGAAGCTCTGCTCGTACACCACGATCAACAGCTTCAAGAACTTCGTGCCGGAAATGGCGAAGCAGATGGTTCCGATCAGCTATGACGGCTACGTCATCGGCGACGGCATCCTGTTCTATCTCGCCGAGAACGAGCTGGTGTTCGTGGGCCGCGCCCCGACCGTGAACTGGCTGCAGTATCACGCTGAAACGGGCGGCTTCAAGGTCGACATCATCCGTGACGACCGTTCGCCCTCGCACCCGCGCGGCAACGCTGTCGTGCGTCGCCAGTACCGCTATCAGATCCAGGGCCCGAACGCGGCCAAGATCTTCACGAAGCTCAACAAGGGTCCGATCCCTGACGTGAAGTTCTTCCGCATGGATTACATCAACATCGGCGGAAAGAAAGTCCGCGCCCTGCGTCACGGCATGGCCGGCGCGCCTGGCCTGGAAATCTGGGGCCCGTACGAAGATCGCGATTTCATCCGCGACACGATCCTGAAGGAAGGCGAAGAGTTCGGCATCGTCCCGGTCGGTTCGCGCGCCTACGCGTCGAACACCTGCGAGTCGGGCTGGATTCCGTCACCCCTGCCGGCCGTGTACTCGGGCGACAGCATGAAGAAGTACCGCGAGTGGCTGCCGGCCAACGGCTACGAAGCCACCGGCTCGATCGCGGGCTCCTACGTGTCGAACAAGATCGAAGACTACTACACGACCCCGTACGATCTCGGTTACGGCCCGTTCGTGAAGTTCGACCATGACTTCATCGGTGCCGATGCGCTGAAGAAGTTCGAAGGCGATCCGTCGAAGAACCGCCGCAAGGTGACCTTCGAGTGGAACGGCGAAGACATGGCGAAGATCTACGCCTCGCTCTTCCAGCCGGGCGAAGAAAACTACAAGTTCTTCGACCTGCCGATCGCGAACTACGGTTCTTCGTCGTTCGACACGGTGAAGGACAAGAGCGGCAAGACGGTCGGCTACTCCATGTTCGGTGGCTACAGCTACAACGAGCGCCGCGCCCTCACGCTCGGTGTCGTGAACCCGGACATCAAGGAGAACGAGCTCCTGACGCTGGTCTGGGGCGAGCCGAACGGCGGCACCAAGAAGGTGACGGTCGAGCGCCACAAGCAGCTCGACGTGCAGGTGCGCGTGGCGCCTGTTCCGTTCAGCAGCATCGCGCGCGAGACCTACGCCGCGGGCTGGCGCACGGCCGCCAAGAAGTAATCGCGTTTTCAGCGATCGCTTGGAGAAGGGGGCGGACTTTCCGCCCCCTTTTTCTTTTCCGCCGCCGCCATCGTTGCGAAGATTTGTCGTGCGCCCGGCCGGTCCATTGCAATTGCGAGAAATTCGCATCTAGAATCGTCAGGCTCGAAGCGAACGCCAGCCAGCTGCCACGCGCCGTCTCGAATCCACCCACGAGATTTGTGCCTGGGAGTCCCTTCAATGCGTGGCGCGCTGCTATCTATCCGCTCTTTCGTTCGTATGACGCTGCTTCTCGGCTGCGGGCTGCCTGCTGCGGCCTGGGCTGCCGACGAGCCTTCCGATACCACGGAGGTGCGCATCATCGGCGTCCGCGAGAATCGCGTGAGCACCGGGGCGACGGGCCTGTCGCTCGATCTGAAAGACACCCCGCAATCCATCAGTGTCGTCACGAGCGACATGATGGATGCCTACGGCACCAACGATCTCAACGACGCCCTGCGTCTCGCCACCGGCATCAACGTCGAGGAGTGGGAGACCAACCGCACCAACTACGAAGCGCGCGGTTTCGAGATCAAGAACACGCAGATCGACGGCGTCGGCCTGCCGAACAACTGGGGCATCGTCACGGGCGACATGGATGCGTTCGGTTACGACAAGCTCGAAGTGATTCGCGGCGCGAACGGACTGCTCACCGGCGTCGGCAATGCCGCGGGCACGATCAACTTCGTGCGCAAGCGCCCGACGAACAATCGGCAGGGCACGGTTGCGGTGGAAGGCGGTTCGTGGTCCGCGAAGCGCGTCGAAGCGGATTACTCCACGCCGCTCACGGACAGCGGCTCATGGGCCGGCCGCGCGGTCGTCGCTTATGACGATGCAGATTCCTATCTGCGCGGCCTGAGCAAGGATCGGCTGTATTCCTACGGCGTCATCGACGGCCAGCTCGGCGAGCGCACTACCGTCGCGTTGGGTTACAGCTATCAGACCACGCACACGGATGGAAACATGTGGGGCGCCCTGACGTTCTCGAACAACGACGGCACCCAGGCCGAGTTCGATGAAAGCGCTTCGACCACAGCGGACTGGACGCGCTGGGACACCACCGACCAGAACGCCTTCGTCGAGCTCACCTACGCGCTCACGGATCGCTGGTCGCTGAAAGGCACGTACAACTATCGAGCGCACACCGAGCAGGACAAGCTGTTCTTCGCCTACTCGGTGACCGGGCTGGATCCCGAAACGGGCGAGGGCCTGCTCGGCTGGCCAGGCAAGTTCAACGGCAACGATCACGCGCATCTGGGCGAGATTTCCCTCAGCGGCAATTTCGATGCGTTCGGCCGCGAACACGAGGTGCTGCTCGGCGTGAGTCAGGCCGACAGCACGGCGATTCTCTACCAGTACGCCGTTGACCCGAGCGTTCCCGCGTTCGGTGTGCTGCCGCCATTCCCCTATGCGGGCGACGCGATTCCCCAGCCGGAGTGGGGCGAGAAGTCGATCAGCGAACAGACGGATCAGCGCCTGCGGCGTGGATTCGGGGCAACGCGGCTGTCGTTGAGCGATCGGGTCAAGGTGATCGCCGGCCTCAATTACGCCGAGTATCACCGCGATGGCGTTTCGAGCGAGCCGTTCGACCAGACCGAGAGCAAGGTGAGTCCCTACGCGGGCGCGACGGTCGACATCACGCGCAACCTGCTCGCGTACGCCAGTTACTCCGACATCTATCAGCCGCAGGACCAGTACGACTTCCAGCGCCACTACCTGGACCCGTCGAAGGGCAAGAACTACGAAGTGGGTGCGAAGGCGGACTGGCTCGACAAACGATTGCTGACCACGATTGCGCTGTTCAAGGCGGAGCAGCGGGGCCTGAGCACGTTCGCGGGTCTCGATTCGGAGACGGGCCAGTACTACTACAAAGGCCACGACGTCACGTCGAAAGGAGTGGAGCTCGAGAT
>Ga0247774_1001065_pt1 | contig 13884 bp, 11 predicted proteins | sample UWRJL001104B6_FD_179933 | JGI IMG/M metagenome (GOLD analysis project Ga0247774, IMG submission 179933) | Plant litter microbial communities from Arlington Agricultural Research Station in Wisconsin, United States - UWRJ-L001-104B-6 | ecosystem: Environmental > Terrestrial > Plant litter >... | reverse complement strand
CCACGGTCTCCATCATTGTATTTTAGATTTCTCGTTCGTCACCTGCTATCTCAATCCACGACCTGAGTCGAGATTGAGACGGCCACATTTTCTAGAACCGTGATTTTGAGAAGGCTCGGCCACAACCTCGCCCAACCGTATTGATGCGTCGGAGGGGGTTGCGGAGGACTGCGATACCCAAATATTGCCGTTATCAACTCCTCGAGAAACATTTGCTGAATCGATTCGCAATGGGAGCATGACACAATCCCCGCAGATTAATCCAACTGAGAATTCGGTCTCTTGACGCCAGGTCCTACTCCAAGCGAGCGCCTGGCGGGCCGCAGAATTCCCGACACTGTACCACAAGGCGCCGCACCCCTCAGTTCCTTCAACAAAAATACCAACAGAATGGCTAAATATGTTGCTTTCTCCGGGTTTGTCCACTTTCTAAACGCCGATGCCCAAGCCTCGGCGGGTTGGGGGTGAAATTGATGCGAAACGGCTAAAACAGGCACAGGTTCCTGCTTACGAGGCTGTGCCTGGAAGGATGTGGGAGAATTGTGCAACGTTCCTAGCCCAGAATCTGGCCGGGCTTCTCGAAGAATTGGCGAACTCGCCCAGAGAATCAAATCGTGACTCGTGCCTAAGTCATTCATGGACACGGAGGAGATGACTAGGCGGCAAAATTCTGTCAAGGTGCGTCGGCACATTGTCTAAATTCTGGCCTGGCTCGCCGTTCGCAATGATGATGTTTGGAAGTCAGGCCCCATGAGCCGTGCCTTGCTAGCCTGCTACTCCGTCCCACGTGGTAATTAGGTAGCATGCCTGCCATATGGACTTCAAGGTTCTGCCCAACTCTGAGCGAAACTGTGGCCTTCAACGATCCATCCAGACTGTCCTAGCCAGACCAACGTCGATTTCAGGTATTCCGGGCGCCTAGCCGGTGGCCACGGCCTACTCGCGCCAAGCATGCCTCCAGCAATAGCTCACACTCGCAGCATCATCTTCGGCTTACTAGAATCTGTGGAAGAGGAAGTCCCGACAGAAACGATACTATCTCTGGATTTCTTAGTGTTTTTGGGCTTATTGTTCTCTAAATATCGTGTAGTGGATCTTGCGTCCATGCAGATGGCTGCTTACTGATTGGTCTCGGCAATCGGGAGTTTTTAAAAGTGACTTGCATAGCGATTACTCTTGTGGATCCCGTCGCCGTTTTAACTTGTTTCTTCCTCCAATCGAAGCCTGAAACATGAAAGCCACAGGAACAGCCAACAGAACGAGGCTGATGATCGGGGACGCAGAAGATGCTGCGTGGAAGGAACAGGCTTGGTCGTCCATGCCTGGCGGCCGGCTTAGGGAAGGGGCAGGCCCACGGGCCCACACTGGCCCACACCCTACTTGCCGTTTTGGGACTTCACTGCCCCCGTTGATAGGTTGACCCATCGAAAGTCCTGGAAAAGACGTTCTGTTGTGCTGTTTAAGCCAGCGGCACGGAGCAGATCGCTCGGCTATCATCTGCCACCCTTGCCTGCCAACCCCGAAGGATTCAATGCGACTGCTTCAGACCCAATGCTTAGTGGCTCTGCATCCCCACACCAGGCACTGCTTGTTTCTCGTGCCAACGCGGTCTGTCTGGCACATGGCGCACTAGATGTGAGATGTGAGCCTGGCCTAGCCCCCAGCATATCTTGAGGCACAGTCTTGTTGGTTCCATTGTGGCAGGCCCCCGCAACGCCGCGGGGTTCCTCTTCCAAGAGTGCCTTGTACAAGCATGGCTGCCGAGATCCAGGCCCTCAGCCTTGCTTGATTGTGGGAGTGGCGAGGCGGCGGGTCAGACAATCAACAGACCTCCGACTCGCGAGGATTTGGTGTATACACCATGTCATCCTTCAGGGTTGCTTCCTTTCAAATAGACCGGCAGGTCCGCCTTGATGGGCTTCCTCAACTTCGACTGTTTTCCATTATCAATCTCGAAAAAAGGTTTCTCGCGCCAAACTCCCAACCTCACCATCATCTCTCTCTTCAATTCTTCTCACGCTCCGTTATACTTCAAGGCTGCTCTTCACGGACATTACCAAGTAATTCCAAAGAGCAGTTGACGACCGGCGACATAACGAGAGCTGTAAAGCCATCAACATAGTACACTTCTCTTTTCTCGACCATGACTCTCTCGGCTTCCCTCCATTCCCGGAAGGACTCCTATCCTCCCACACAGATTCGTATCTCCCGGCCAGGGTACTACCAGGAAGTCGAAAATATGGAAGATGACCCTCTCGCCTACTTTCTGACACCCGCCGAGTATCTCGACGCCGGCATCGAGGATAAGCGCCGTCCCCGCGCCTCGGTCCGCCACGTCACTCCCAACACCCTCGACGAGCTCCGCTACATCTCGAGGAGACGCATCTCCCCCTCGCGCAGCTCCGACACAAGCTCCGGCTCAGATGACGAGGACTACGTCCGCTTCCGCCCCGGTGGCGCCGGCTACGAGCGTCACTTTGAAACCCGTTACCTGAGGACCCCCGAGCCCACGCGCCACCGCCGCAGCAACAGCGCTCCCAGCGCTCCCACCATCGACCTTACCATCCAGACCCGCGGCCGCTCGCAGAAGCGTAGCTCTCACGGCAGCTCAGTCTCCCGCTCCATCTCGCGTGGACCGGCCCCCCGCGTCTGGCGTGAGCCCAGCCCGGACGTGTGGTCCATCGCTGAGCACCCCGAGGAATACCAAGACGGCGCCTCTGATGTTGGTAGCCTAGCGTCGGAGCGATACCTGTACGAGCGTAGGAAGCGGAGCAACAGCGCCCGGAGCTACCTGCAGACCACGGCCGAGCGGGAAGAAATCTCCGCCTTCCCGGTGACCAAGAAGAAGGTCCGGTTCGCTCCCCTACCTCGCCGGGAAGACTACTAGCCAACAACGAAACAACAAAAAAACAACAAACAAGACGGTATATCAAAAGATGACCAAGGCGCAACCCAGACCAGGCAGGCTTTGTTTTTTGCAATTTTTTTCGGCGGAGATACCCTATAGACTAGACAAAGGGGTTGGGAAAAGGAAAGGGCTTGTCGGCAACGGGATAAAGCCAAGGAGTACAACGGTGTCTTCCTTTCTTCTTTTTCTATGATTTTTCGGGGCCAGGCGTTTTCTTCAGGTGTTTTTTGCTCTTTTTTCACTCGCTGTACCAACAACATTTTGGAGGGGAGTTTTGGAGGCTATTCTTTGCGAATGTCACTCATTATAATCACGGGAGCTGGGTTTCTCTTCAGGAAAAATCATTCCTTCGCATGGATCGGGGAGTTGGGTATACCCACACATTCATTTGATTTAGGCTCGCAAGGGCCAAGCATACATCTAGGGAGTTTTGCTACACGGACACTCGCTATTTTGCGGAAAATGGCTCTACTGGCGTTTGGTGTTTTGGTTTCCTGGGTAACCCTGGGTTGGGCGATGTACGACATATAGCAGCGTCTTCAAGAAATGAATCAAAGAAACAAAAATTTTAACAGACTCTTGACGAGGTCCTCAACCAAAAATAACGTGGCAATGACAGTGCCTAGTCTAGGGTTCGGGGTGTTTCTACAGGCAGAGCCTCATTGGTGAGCTCGAGTCTTACGTTGCCAACGACAATAATAGAAGTCAGCCTCTGGCCGCAGTCCCCGTTCAAGTTCCAGGACTGTACCATTTCCCACGAGGGTCTTGCGCCCTTCTAAATACGAGCGGTTAGACCTAGTCTCCACTAGATAATCATAGGATATGAACAATGCGCAATTCTGAGTTCTTCGCCCAGTAAACCCGAACGCAAACAGTTGGCCTTGAACGCTGGGTAAGATAACCTGTTTGCCTGCTCCGCAAGTCGTTGGCCGGCTCCCAGTGCTCAGATTCAGGCTGCATCGCAGGCTAATGGCATCCGCTCCACCTACACGTGCCGCCCACACCACACCACACCGGTGATCTAGATCCAGGCCGCGAGGATCAACTACCGACGTGCTTCTCGCCCCGGGCTCTCGATATATTGCCATCCTGGGGTTTACGAGTCGCTCTCTGTCAAGCTGTCTAGGCAGTGCCCCCGACCTACATTTACACGTTCTCGGTCTTGCTAAGAGAAGCGGAACGAGAATTAAAAAAATGGTTCCACAGACTAGTAAAACTTCCAATCCTTCTTGCTTCTTTTATCTTCTCTTCATATCTGTCCATCCGACCAAAAAAGGCAGCTGCATCTAGACCCAATGTTGGCATCCCGTGTTTAGTGGCATCCATAGCCTTGATTGGGGTAGAGAGCCACGACGTCCCTGCGGGGAGTGATGTCGGGGGCCCCATGTTGACCCGGCGGAACGAATCAATACAATGGGCAATATAAAACAAAATCAAGGATAAAGCCAGTCTTTTGCATCAACAAGGTCAGCAGCAAACAGGATTAAGGACACAAACCAAGATTCTGCCTTGCAATAGCAACGCGGCTCGAGCAAGTCGTATTCACAAAGCCGATTGCATGGGAATGCATCTATCAGATCGGTATCCTTGGTCAAGAAGCCCACCGACAACAGTCCGCCGGACACCGAGAGCCCTTACCGGTGTAGGACGGTGGCAAGAAAGCCGTGCGCCCAGGCAGTGCCTCTAGCATGAAAAAAAAAATCTTATAGAGCCGGTAAAAGAACGCCGGGAAGCGAAATCCTAGAGAGACAAGACATGCGCGAACATGATACCTAAAAACCATTGAACTAGATGTCTAGTTCATACCACGCTATGCTATGCGTTCGCTATTGCTGTCTATGTTATCATTTCTTCTTTTTCTTGTCCTTCTCGCTCGCTTTGCTTCTAATCGCTAGCTTTGCTTTTGCCAACATCTCCGTTACGCGGTCGTTGCCTCTCGACTCCAATTTCCGCGGTCGCATGAATTCGGCCAGAACTTCGTCCGTCACCGTCTTCCGCCTCTCTTGGAACTCGGCCACGTACGCCTGCAACTTTTCGATGGCCATCTTCTTGAGCTCTCCCGTTAGCAGGTTGCCCTTCTTGTACGAGTCGTAGATTTCCTTCAGCTTCTCGTCATCCTCCTCAAAGTACGTCAGATAGATGTAGGAGACGTCGACGTCGGGATTCCCTCCTAGCTCACGGTGCATCTCGATCGTCTCCTGGCCCCCGCTGAAAGCGTACTTGTTGATTTTAGTCTAGGGGAAGAATGTGTCAGCGGCAAGGCCCCGTAGTATTGAAATGCATGGGATTGTCAGATCCATACCTTGATCTGCTTAGGAGTGTCTTCCATAAAGATTGCCGAGTTTGGATTGGATGATGACATCTTCCCTCCCGGTCCTTGCAAGGCCGTCAAGAACTTGGAGTGTATCAATGCTGGCTTTGGCGAAGGATTCTTCATTCTGTAGGAATTGTCACGGACGAGGCGGAAGTAGGGATCTTGGTCGATGCCCATGGGAATGAGGCACTGAATGCCCGCCATCTCCTTTGTCCGCACTTCGGATGGAATTTCGGACCAGAGTTTCGGGTATGACGTCGCATAAGCTGCCACGCACTGAACCGCGGGGAAGAATATGCGCCCGATGTTGGTGCCTGCGTCGAATCCAAAGGCTCCCCGGACCTGGTTGAAGGGAACAAGCTGGCAGAACTCGATTGTGTTCTCGTAGAAATGCCCTCCCATGTACTTCAGGTCGCTGAATATGAAAGTCTTCTTGACGTCGAAACCAAGCGCAATGATGTCTTTGGCGTTTTCCAAGCCGTACTGGTAGGCGTCCTCTGTCGTCAACCCGTCCTTGAATAGAGCTTTCTCGTCGTCTGTCAACATGAAGACGAGGGGGACGTCGAAGACGTCTTGCAGCCACTTTGTGAACTGCATCGGGATCGTGTGGCCAAGATGCAGACTCCCAGAGCTGGGCCCGCGGCCCGTGTAGAGAAAGAAGGCTTCGCCGCGCTCATGTAGGTCGAGGATCTTGTTGAAGTCTCGGTGGCTGAAGAATAGGCCTCGTCGAAGCCAGACGTGCGGCTTGTGTCCTGTTACCTTTTCAAATCGCTCGAGAAGGGCGTCGTCGATTAGGCTCGTGTTCCACTTCCTGCCCGGAAAAAATGTCAGTACATCTCAACCCAGATGTTCTATAATGGTTGGTGGTAGAGGTGGTCTTACTTGGAAAGGGAAACATAGTCGATTGCCACAACTTGCCCATCCTGGTCTTGCGCTCCTTCTACAGACCACGGGTTGATGTCTTGATCCTTGACAGCCGTAGCAGCGTTGTCAGACACAGCAGGCGCGATTTGGGGAGGCGTATCGGAAGCCATGATGGGTTGCCAATGTACAGCAAAAACTGAGAGTGGTCAGGGCCAAAAGACTCGAAAATTGATCGTCGTTGGGAAATGGCGGCCTTTTTGCTTCAGGTTGATCGGGAACACGGATAATATTTCCGTGAGTCACTGAAGGTCAATTGAGTGCAACGCGGGGCATAGTTGGAGGTGCGGCTTGCGGTGCTGCGAGGGGTGGGGTCAAACTCCGAACAAACAGGGGGGTTTAGGACCGAAATACAAGCGGGTTTGTACTCGAAACAGAATGGAAGGATCTTCACGTCAAGACGTAAGGCTGCCGGCCTAGAACAACCCAAGCTTGATTTCTTATTTCTCATTTGAAAATTACCTAGTATCATATCTACACTAATGAGAATAGTTTACCATGTCTGTTACAACATATACTCTAATTAGTAGAGAGCTCAGTTTCTTGATTATGCTAGGCACGTTGTCGCTTTCATTCTCGTATGATAGATCTAAGCACCTTTGTCTGCCCCTTTGTAGGACCATCTGTTAGACTTCTCCTTGGTAGATTACTTATGACCTATGTCTATTTCGTAAGGAATTTTTTGACACGATCTTTGATCGACGACCAGCAAGCTCGGTGAATATTGAAACTCCGGGTGGACAGCAAATCGGTCCGTTTAGGTGAATTAGCAAATAGGGCCCGAGGTAGCGATGATGGTATGCATTTAGCGGGTGTCATCTGCCGCATCCTCAGGACCCACTCCTGCCAGCCCTAGCGCAATAAGTCCTGTAGGCTAGCACGGACCTCATGTCGACGTCGTGCGCCATCTCAGCTCCTGGTTGGTCCACCCATTGTTTACATGGGGCTATCGAGGATCTATCGACCTCCAACGAGTCTGCCAACCTGCGTTGATAGCATCTTCTCTTTTTCTTGTAACGACCCTTGAACTTGCAGTCGTCGTCGCTCCCGCCAGTTTTCCAACGTCATTCTGCAGTTTGCATCTTCTGCTAGGCGACCTTCGGTTCATGCACACTTTATGCGACTCTCGTAATTCATTCACATGCAAGGCTCTCGGAACACTGTGAAGCAGTTGTAATCGCCGACAACGGGATGCATCTTCCCTAGAACAAAAGGTTTGTCATACCTGCCCCTGTTCATAGTCACATATTAGTTTCTCCGCTCCTTCGTCTTTGCGCAGCGCTTTCTCGTCGTCTTGCACTTCATGGAGGCCGAGGTCGATTAACAAGTCACTTTGGAACTAGGACCATGGCGTCAGCGAAGGAGCCTGACGAGCCTACGACTCCTCGTCGCGTATCTGCGGCGAAGAAGCACGATGCCACAACACCAACGAATAGACCTGTCAGGGCGGCAGTCGGGACTCCCAAAACCATTCCCGCGGCCGGCCGCCAGAGATCAGTCTCCAAGACCAGAGAACCACCATCGCTCCTCGCGGATTTCATACTTGGCAGACAGTCGCACGCTCGGATAGTTGCCGAAAAGAAGAGGAGGATAAGTGTTGAGGCAGTGAAGGCTGAGATGCGACAAGAAATGCGCCAGTCGTCGGTGCAAAAGCTGCAGCAACCTGGCGGAGTAAAGGACAGAGTCAAACAATGGCAAAAAACAAATGCTGTCATGATGACCCAGGGCGATCCAGCTGCCACCCCTAGCGAGCCGACTGATGTTGCCTTCAACGACGAGGTCGAGAGCGTCACCGAAGAAGACCGAGTGCGCATAAAATATCGGCAGCGTCGGAAGTCGACCCCGAAAGTGGTTGTCCAACAAGCGGAAGAGGATGCGATAAAGGATACCGACGCCAACCCGAAGCTCGAGCTGACCCCCGAGGATCCGAGATTAAAAGGGCCGCCCAAGAAAAGAGTTGTTAGTGACGACCACTGGATGGCGAAGAAGAACAAGAAGGGTCCCGGAGGCACCCTTACTCCGAAAAAGTCGCCAGATCCCAGTCCTGCCGGGCTACCAAAAAGCTTCTCGCCGCGGACGGCGCCGAATCCGCCAGTGTCCGAAAAGATCAAGTCGTGGGTCAAGAACGTCCAGCCCGCGTCTCCAGCCGATGCACCTCATGTTCGAAAGCATAGATCATCCAAGTCGGCCGACTACAAGTCAGAGAATCCGGAGACAGAGCCAGAAAATGGCGGCTCTGATCCAGAGGATCAGCAGAGGCCATCTCGAGTCCGATCCCGAAAACTGGCAAGAGGTGACGTGGACGACGGCACCAGGGTGACACCAACGAGGCAAAAGGGGCTTGACCATAATAACGTCGGAGTCAAGTCCATCGACCCATTGGATGATGGAATTCGAGTGCGCCCAATGAGGGAGTCGTCGAAGCATGATACGCCAGCGGGACAGCAGGGGAAAAAGAAACGGCCTTCAACTGAGCCAAGTGTGGTCCCGTCGCTTTCTCTTCGTAATGTGTCGCCATTCGACTTTCTCGAACCCGACGACGCGCCATCAAGGCCCAGAGAGAACCATCGCGCCTCAAGAGATGCTAGTACCGCGGCATCATATTCGGTGCGCGAAAAGTCCCCAGATGACATGATTGATTCGGACAGCCATGACGACAACTCAGAAACCATTCACGGCATCGAAGATACCGGTGTTCCCGAAACCCCGACAAGGCGCCGTGGTACTCGCCCACACCCGCGTGTGGATCGCCGCATTGCCACCTCTCAGCCTTCTCAACGAACCAAATACACCATGTCTGGAGCCCGGTCGGCGGGCCTAGTGTCGGAAAATTCTTCACATGTGGACCAAGAAGAATTGTCGGACCTTGCTTCCAGTGCTCCCACTCAGTCTCTCGCTGATATTCCATTTGGAAAATCTGCATTTAGCGAGGTGGATTTGCCCCTCGGAGCTGACGCAGCATCTTCCAAGAAAAAGCCGCCGAAACCCCAGAGGAATCCGAGCTTTAGTGCAGTTCCTAAAGTGTTCAAGAAGGTGGTTACCGAAGGAAAGAAGATCATTCACGACACCGTCGACCCTCCCAAGCCAACTGCAGTGACCAACCCGCCAAGTATCGAGACGTGGCTGAGAAACACAGTGGATCCCTTCGTTGATAAGCCTGTCGATGATGCGTCTCCTGTTCAGACACGAATCTCAGTGGAGAAGCAGTGGGCCAAGGAGAATCAGGCAAGACGTCGGTCTTCGGTCGAGGCGAGTCAGAAGATGGCCGTGTGTCCGGAATCCGCTGCCACTGAAGGCGACGAAGAAACTGTGGCGCCTATCGTGACCTCGGAGACGCCAGCAGATAAGAAGACAACTCCGAAGAAAACGCCAACCTCCAGCGGTTTGAAGCGGAAAGGGGCCACAAGGGCAACTTCGTCTCCTATTAAGTCGGGCTCCAAGAGCATTTTCCGGGAAGCTTTGAAGGATGCCTTCAGGGGCCAGTCCAGCAATCAGATCTTCCCTCAGGTCAAGACTCAACCTCGAGAAGAGGAATGTCAGGACAAGGAGTTTGATGAAGAGCATTATAAATCGCAGGCTCGCCGTCGATCTTCTGGGTCTCAGAAGAGGTCTCCTTCTCCAGAATCGGAAGATAGTCGACAACTCGGTGATCAAGTTCCCATGACAGGGCCAAGACGCCACCCTCCGACGAATGGCATTCACGAACTCTCGACCATCGTTTCGGAGGAGTCGGCTAGTTCCCTCAATTCTGAAACACTTTCCAGTGTATCCCAGACGACCATAACACAGGCAACGGCTCTTACTGGGGAGTCGGAGCTATCGAGAAGGAGCAGTCGCCGAAGCGGACTCAAGAGACGACTAACAAAGCACTCGGATCTCATATCAGTCCTCTCCCTTCCCGACGATGCGAGCGTGCCGGCCGGCGTCCGCAACTCGCGCTCTCGTCCGAGCATTCGGAGGACTCGCAGCAAGGCCGACTCCGGCTCCGTTACCATTTCCGACCTGTTGCGGGAATTCGCCGAGGACGAGAAATTGTATGCACGGGAGCTCAAAACGCTTGTGGATGGAGTGGTACCAGTTCTCCTGAAGCAAGTTCTTGGTGATTCGAGCCAGTCGACGGCACTGTTTGGACCGGGATCTCCCGGTCGAAAAGTTGAAGCCATCTCAAAATCCGTCGTCAGCATGGGCATCTCGCTAGAAAAGTTGAGAAACTCACATCGGAAGGCGCCACTTTCAGATGTGCACAAGCTTCTGGCTTGGCTGGAAACCGTCCTCCCGACCTACCACAGTTATCTGGACGCTTGGCGAATGGGCTTCGAGGATCTGATCGTAAACCTCGCACCCGCTCCCGGTGTGGCGGATGATGACGACTCGTTGGTGAATGCACTGCCAAGAAATGTCGATGGAGATGTCATAAACGAACACGGCGAGCGTGTGGACGTTGCTCACTTGCTCAAGCGGCCGATTCTTAGGCTTCGATTGATGACCAAGTTTGTTAAGGTAAGGGCGGCCTGGCCCAGTTTTTACCGCACATCACCATTTTCTTGTGGTTAACCGTTATTGCATGAATCACTGTTTCTAACTGCTGACCCTCTCTCATCTTTAGGGTGTGCACGACATAGTCGCTTCAGGTGCTACAAACGCTCTGGTGGACGACTTCGATGCCCTGGAAGACAAGGCTAGGCGCCGGCACCGGGAAGAGCGAGCGCGCATGATAGACGAAGACGCCATAAATACCGACACCAGCAGAACGCGGGACCTCCGGACCCTGTCAGCCCTTGGGTCTATCAAGATCGACGCCGGTCTACAAGTCAATGCGAAAGACCTATTCAGCCTCGCCCTTGATCATACCAACGGCCAGTGCCTCGACTGTCAGGTTGAATTGGTGCACAGAGACAACCCAGATGTGCCATCCCATCGAGGCGACCTTCTCATTCGACAAACGGGAGACGGCAAACAGACCTGGCTCCTCTTCCCGCCTGTACCATTGTCTCTACTCTCGGCCCGCCGTGGCCGCCACAGCGAGCTTGTCGTCTGGGTCCGCGGCACCCATAACGGAAGCCAGTGGAGCGAACTGCTTTACTTCTCCACGGATGATGAGGAGCAAATTCAAGAGTGGCTCGATATTTTCGGCACGACCCCCGTACCGCCCTTAGAGATCGAGCGCGGAGCGGCATCGCCAATGGGTAGCGAGTCTCCGCGCCACGCTAATGGCGATATTCCCCTCGGCGAACGACAGGCTTCGGACGGTGGCATTGCATCTCCTGCTTCGGACCCTAGCAAGAGACCGCTTCCGGCCCGGTACCACCCTCGTGCATCCACCCTCCCCGCGCCGCCCGCTGCAGACCCGACAATAGAGCCTAGTCCGACAACGCCGACATCATCGGGCACCGCAGACACCGAGACGCCCAAAGGCAATGGACCTCCAAACTCGACACCTTATCGAGCAGATGGCGCGCCTCCTCCGCCCGTTCATCGCACTTTCGGACGAAAGTCTCCCTCACTACAGCCCCCAGCTCAGCAAGTCAAGCGAAGAACGTCGTCTCCCCTCAAGCACGAATATCTGCCGTCGGATGTGTCGGCATCAGAAGACGTTACCGGCGATTCTGAATCCGAGTCATCGGGTGACGAGATCGATAGTATCGATATTCCCGACACGGAAGTCGGCGTCAGTATCAAGGATACCATCGTAACCGAGTCCCTAATATCGGAGGAGAGCCTGACGCCGTCAAACTCTGCGTCACAAGCTGGACTTGGCCCACGGCCCACCAGCATAGCGACTGCACCCCGAGACGGCACTCACTTCTTGTGCTCCATCTCCCACTGGTACGATAAGAAGGGAATTTGGAAGGACTTGTCAAGTGAGCCTTGCTCCATCGTTGTCTCTGCAGGCATGGTCGAGGCATTTTCAATGAAGACAGAGAAGCGGAGTTCGACCGAGGCCGACCCGGGATTGGACGATAAGGCAACCAAACCGCTTGTTGCCCTTGATCTTACACCGCTCTCCCTTGTTCGAAAGAGCAATGCCCTGGATCTTGAGATCCGCACCGCTCTGATGGAGCATAGCAAGTTCCTTTCCATCGGGGGCGGAACCTTTCGATTCCGCAGCGCGTCCATCGACGAGACACTGAACCTGTATGCGGCCGTACACGATGCACGCCTCAAAAACGAAAAATACATCAAGCTAGAGCAGGAAGCTCGGTTCAAGGGGTTTGGCGAGCGCAAATCACAAGACGAAGGAGACGACAAGAGCAGCTCCAAGAGACGGAGCTGGTTTGGCCGCAAAAACAGCTACAGGGCATCTGCGAGAGCTCCATCCCAGTCGCAAGAGGACACCAACACATCGTACAGCTCCAACGCATCCGCGTCGAGCTTCCTGAAGAGGTTTACGTCGACAGCGAACCTATCATTCAACATTGGGCGATCGTCGGTCGAGAAGCAAAGCCAGTCGGGCAGCGGCGCCACAAGCTTCTACACATCCGGGTCATCTTCGTCTGGAAGCGGCGGCCCCCGATCACCATCCATCAGCATGGACGGTAGCGGCAAGAGCGGACCGCTGTCCTCGGAGAACATCCCGATCCGTCTCCACCTCCTGATTAGTGCGAGTAAGTGGGAGGACTACGGGAACTGCATCCTCCAAGTGCGACGGCCGCCGCCGGGCTGGCGTCAGGAGCTGCGGGCAAACCACGGGCTGGAGAAGCGCGTCACGGTCACGACTGTGCCCAAGAAGAGCTCCAAGGACGAGCCGCGCATCGTGCTCGACGCAGTTTTGGGGAGCGGGTGCTTCAGCCTTATGGGGACGCGAGGCATCGTCTGCTCCATCTGGGAGGAGCTGAAGGACGAGCAGGGTCGCACCGGCTACGTCCCTGCCTACGGGAACACGGGCGGTAGTGTGAAGAAGTGGTGTCTCCAGATGGGTGGCGTCAGCCAGACCATGTGGCTGCTTGCTTTATTGCACGAAGAAGTTGTCAGGGCCTGAGCGAGGGTAGCTGAGCATCAGCATTCGACCACCGGTTTTTCTACACGGTAGTGGTCGCCTATAAACACATAGATGGATGGCGAGAGAGTTTTGTCATTTGGTTGATTCTGTTTTTCGTACAGTAACGGAAACTACGGTGCAAAGGTTTGGTACAGAAGGAGAGGACGAGTCGGTGACGATGATACCCTCAACCTCAACTCTCGAGGTCTTTTTTCTCTCTCTCTCGGAGTTGTTGCTGTGGTAGCTACTCATGAACCACAGCATTGGTCTCCTTTTTTTTTTTTCCCCCTTTTTTTTTTTTTTCCTATTTTTGTCGAGTCAAGTTGCTTTTGCCACTTGTACTTTGGCATGAACTGCATTGGGCAGGTAGCGATAGGGTCTTGATTTCGGAGGAGCGAGGCGTGGCGTGTATAGCATGAAAATTTTATAATAATAATTTTGTATTTGCAAAGCTGGTTCCGTTGTATATTCTAGTGACAATGCATCTGCGTGGTGTTCATCATCTAACACTTTTTGACCCTTGTGAGATGCGTTTTCACTTCCCAAGCAAGAACACGCAACCGATGAAAAGTACCAACAAACCTGACTGAGAACACGCCGGAAGGACCTGACAAAGATCTCTTCGTCTATGTCGTACTATAAATATACTTGATAACGGCTGTTGGGCTTACCTCCAATAGGTTCTTCTCGATTGATTGGTTGACTGGGATGACGAGCGATACTATATTGTAAAGTAGATAGACGCTGAGCTTGTGAACAAAA
>Ga0247774_1001064_pt1 | contig 13897 bp, 13 predicted proteins | sample UWRJL001104B6_FD_179933 | JGI IMG/M metagenome (GOLD analysis project Ga0247774, IMG submission 179933) | Plant litter microbial communities from Arlington Agricultural Research Station in Wisconsin, United States - UWRJ-L001-104B-6 | ecosystem: Environmental > Terrestrial > Plant litter >... | reverse complement strand
CCCATTTCAGTAATAGCTTTAATCGATCCATATTCGGTGATTACAGAGTTACGCCATTAGGTTAGGATAGGGCTATCGCTGAGTTGAGGTTCAACAGCGACAAGGTCAACCTCGCCTTGGCCATGCGCCGGAAACTGGGATAAGTTGAAGCGTGCCGCTTCCTACATGGCGATTAGAAAAAAGGTGTAAAGGTCTTTTGTACGATACGGTATTTTATCAGCGATTCCGTTTCGCGAAACGGGAGGCATTAATAGACAATAAGGGCGTAACGTTTAGGATGACAGTAGATTCTCGGCCGAAGGGTTTCCCCCGTGGGGTCTGAGGCCGTCACTTATTGGGTCTCACAGCCTTCCAATTTTGGAAGCTTTTCCTGACAAGCATAGGGAGAATGAAAAAGATACGTTCCAGTAAACCGCAATCCCGATACCAAGAGGCACCGGCCAAGTGTGCCGAGTGTCCGCCCAGATCCGGGATCAAAGACAATCCTGTCATCTGGGTTTGTCAAGGCCGAAATCAATGCTTGTTCTATCCCGCCCTACGACTACGGGAAAGGCGAGTATCCCATTTCTGGGCTCACCAAAGTGCCAGACTCATTGGAAAATTCGTTATCTTTTTTTTATAGACCTGTGGGATATCAATCAACGGTTTCCTTTAAACATTACAACTTCGTTATCTACGCGGCTATTGATTGGCTCTTACCCGCCGCCACCGCGTCAGGATCCTGTTTGGCTTTGCCTCCGGCTGTCAGAAATCCTGGCCTGGGGTTCGATGCCGGTTCGACGCGTCAGATGTATCGTGTTCTTTTCTCTTGGAGTTCTTGTGTCGCTGCCGACCATGCTGTTTTCTGCAAATTTTTTCACGTACTTGGGCGGTGGTTCTACCAGTATGTCCCAGTTTCGGGTCTCGTCCGAGTTCCCGTTCACCAGATAAATGGAGTGCCTTCTCCCGGAATCTGTATTCTAGATCTCTAGATACCCAGCGAAACATTATGTGGCAGCATTCCTGCTCCATCCCTTCCAACTTCTGACGAGCAGTTCCCGAGGAACCGACTTTGATGGCAATTGAAAATAAGTGTACGTAATGACGATAGCTACGGATAGGAAGCCGCCTAGTCGCCCCGTTCCTTGTCCACGGCTTTGGGCTCTCCATCCACTAGCAACTTCAACTCAGCCGGGTATTCTGGGGGACGAGGGAGACAGTGGTCTTAGGCTCGAATCAGGGGATGTTGTTTACCTCCTGACCTGGCTCGGAGACGGGAGAGTACCCTGTAGCAGAGAGGATGTGTTCACAGTGGGCATCATTGCCGTAGGGCGCCATGTTGGCCAGCGGGCTCCCGGCAATCGTGACAGCCACTTTCCGGGCTGCTTCCTCGGTCGTGGTAGCGCTATCGCCGTCAGGACAATCCGCTTCGCCAGATAGGAACGCATGAGTTGATATGTTTTCGGGAAAGATTGTGCTATTCTCTTTTGATGGGAAAGACTGACAAGTAGCCAACTGTTCCTGAATATCTAGTACCAGCGAGATCCTCTCCTACAAACCCTATGTTGACAGGCAAGAAGCCATCCAACAACAAGAGCGACCATCCTTACAAGGCCATTTTCCCATGACTTATTGACATCGCGATCAGGGGATGCCGTCAATAGTGATCAGCGATTTCGTGATCCGGGCTTTCCCGTCGCGAAGCAGTCCGGTTGTCCTGTTTCCGCGAACAACGCCTCCGAAAACGATGCTCCAGATTTGATACTCAGTATCGGGACAGCGGCTGGGGTCCACGCCTGTGGTCCCAATGATTTCATGATCGGCCGGACTGACATGCAGGTTCTTGAGGCACACGTACGGCTGCTCCCATTGGTATTCAAAACGGGAGCTCCGGAATAGGAGGGCAAGGGACGCAGCCTTCCTGCACACTTCTTCGAGATCGGCTAAGGCCTGTTCGCGATAGTGCTTATCCCTGTGAATGCAACAATCTCGCGGTGCATAAGAGTTCTTGTCCCTGTCCTCCCTGCCATTCCAAATAAAATCTGCCGCACCACGGACGAATTTGGTCATGTCGTCTGTCGGGTTCAACGCATGGCATGCCTTGACGGAGGCAATCCGCCACTCCCTCGAGATTGCATCTAAAAATTCACTGGGATTAGTAGGAACATGTAGCACGCCGGCCACTGTACGTACCATCGCACCCACTCTCTTGTAGGTTCCTCTCAAAACTCTTGAGGGGACTCTGAGACAGCATCTCATCAAAGAGGCCGAATAGCATTACGGTTGGGGAAAAGAAATGTTTGTGGAGTTGATCCGCGATCATCTGCCGAAACAACAATTCGGGCAAGTCTGGCGAGGCTGCTTGAGGGTACGCATCCTGGAGCGGTTTCAACGAGAAATGGCGTCTAGCCAAACTCTGAATATCGCTCTTGAGCTCTCCAAAACGCCGCTTAATTTCTTCGTCAATCACCGGATTGTCGCTTCTGCCCGCCCTTGTGAGGGTCTTGGACATAGTTTGCATCTTGCGCTCCTTGATTTGCAGCTCTCGTTTCAGGCCGTCATTTGCTGTCTTCTGCTTCTGAAGCTGATCAATCAATTCGTCCTTTTCGTTCTTCTCCTTTTCGAGTTTGTGGTTCAGTCCTTCCACTCGCTGTGAGTACGTGGACTCGATTTTGGCTATTTCGGTGTCGAGCTCTTCCAGCGTGTACATAGGGGAGTATTCGGGGGGCGTCACGCCGTGGGTCGATGAACTGGTATTATTAAATGGCCAGCGAAGCGAAAATCTAGTTGCCTTCTCCGACTCAGCGGTCTTGGAAGGTTCTTGTTCGTGACGTACTGGGTCTCTAGATTGAGCAACAAGATGACCTGATACTAGGGTCTTGTGAAAAAGCTGAGGCGGGGGGGCTGGAGGCTTGTAATCATCCTCAAGGGGAAGAGTAACGTTGTGAGGGGCAGGTCTGGGAATCTCTCTGGGGCCTCCGGCGGCATCGCCAAGGAGGACGGCAACCTTGGCCGAATTCTCGCTGCCGACTGCTTTGCGGGAGCCGCGGAACTCTTGCCGTAGCTCTCTCAACTCATATCTCATTTCATTGAATCCACAAATGAACTTGGGAATAAGCTCGGCCCAATCCGCGTCGGGCATTGGGGTGTCCTGGTCATTCGAAGGGACCGCTGGAGTTCCTGATCCGTTGCCGGACTGGTTCGACGCCTGACGCCGGGCCGATACATCGTTGAGACCTTCGCGGTAGCCGTTACCGATGGATCCTAATGGAGGACTTTGCTGAGCTTGCAGCTGCTTCATATCGACCATTGTTGATTTTGTAGAGTTGTAATTTTTGACAAATTGTGTGTGGCGTGGTATTGTAGATTCTTTGTTGCAAGCACGAGACAGTTTTCATTCCTAGTTATGAGAGGGAAGCAGAAATTGGCTCCAACCCCTCATAAATCCTGTGCAGAGAGATCCTGGCCTGGCTATCGGCTGGACTTTGGTACCGGAAACCCCTTGCCCGTTGAATGCTGCATTCGCCTCAGTGGGTCATGGCTCGTCTCGATTAGGCTCCTGGCGCGTGCAAAGTGTGTGACAGTTGGTCCCCGCAAGGCTGCGGCTGAGATCTTCGAAATACTACATTATCCAATAAAAAACGCCGCGGTTCAGGTGGCTGAGGTACTTTGGCCATCTTCAGACCATAATTTTCGGCCACTCCAGCCTAGTGCAATTTTCCGATACCTATCTGAAACGCAAAATCACCAACATCTTGTGCAGAATATACATGGACTAATCTACTCCACGTATTAGTATACGGAGACCCACCTTTCTCCAATCCTTGCACAAGCTGTGTTGGAGTGTCGATAAGCTTCTCGGATTCCTTTCATTTCCGTGGGCGACTATGCATGCATTCTCGGCGGAAAGCCTAGACTTAGGTCATTGACTCCGACTCTCTAACTGAACGGCCATGGAAATACCAGGATTTCCATCAAAAGCAAGTCATTGGATTGCACTTGTGACGGCGACTGTTGGGTGGACTCTTTCTCACATGGTACCAGGCCGTGGTATAGGCTTGCCGTTGCGTAGTGGTGGCTGACGTGGTCGCGTGGGGCTTACGTCGTGTAAGGGGCTCGGTTATCCCGGCTCCCTCCAGCGGGCCAGTTCCGAGCATTGGGGGGACAAGGGTCGATAGTCGAGCGCGTATTCAGATTGAAGTGAGGGAAGCGCAATCAAGCCTTACTACATACATATTTTGAGTACCCAGTGGCCACAGGGCATGAGTCTGAACCATGCATAGAAATATTAAGACGTCCCAGCCTGCCCCCCACCTGTTCGTTTACGCCTATTCGAACCACCCTCCCCTAGGGCCTGAGTTTATCACATCTTTGTGTCCTGCAGCAACTCAAAATCCCGGTGACCAAGATGGATGAAAGCGATACCGAGTCGCACGGTTGTCCTAATGCCTTTGAGGGCGACAAGCTCGTCATCGGCCTTGACTTTGGCACGACGTTTAGCGGGTCAGTCGCTTCTCCAATTTTGGTTCTCACCTCTTGAATCACTAACGTCCATCACCCATTCAGCGTCGCGTATGCCTTCTCCAACGACCCTGAAAAGATCTACTCCATTACGAACTGGCCAGGAGGCGAGGACCGCATTGTTCCTAAGGCGCCGACAGCTCTCAAGTATACAAAAGGCTCGACTTCCGAGTTCCAGTGGGGATATGAGCTGGAAGGGTCCCTAGAAGACAAGATTACAGCGCTCAAGCTGCTGCTCGATCCCGAGCAGCCTCGTCCATATTTCATCCCGACCAATATTCCAGCCGAGCTTGCCAAGCTTCCAAAGCCAACACTTGACGTTGTCACGGACTACCTGCGAGCCATGTATGACCATGCCATGGCGGAAGTCGAGGGCGAATACCTCGATGGAGAGTTTTTGGAAAACTACCAGCAGCAGTTTGTGTTGACGGTGCCGGCTGTGTGGTCTGACAAAGCTAAGGATATGACTCTCAGGGTAATGCTATCTGGGTCCATTTCCTTTCTGTACCCATCGCCTCCTGCATCCAACCGCTGACAACGGCAGGCTGCCCGCGCTGCTGGCATTTCTCCTGTGGAGATGATCACAGAGCCTGAAGCTGCTGCTCTCTACACCCTGCTCTCTGTGAAGAACAAGGGTCTCAAGGTCCGTATCTAGATCTATTCTCATTCTAAGACAAGCGGACATCCAAATCTCGCTGCTCAATGACTCACTCAAATCAGGTTGGGGATGCCATTGTGATCTGTGACGCCGGCGGTGGTACCGTCGACCTTGTCTCGTATGAGATTGTGAGCCTGAACCCATTCGAGCTGAAGGCTCTGACAGCGGCTTCTGGTATGTGGAACTTTTCGGAGTAATCTCTCTTACAAAAGAATAGTTTTAATCTCTTTAAACATGCGAGAATAAAAGTTCTGACAAGGATGTGTAGGTGGAGTTTGCGGTTCCCTGATGTTGAACAAACTCTTCGAAGATGAAGTCCACAAGGTAGTCGGAGACGAAGCTTACGTCACGCTGAAGAAGACGGAGGCTTATCGAAGTGCGTTGAGAGACTTCGATTCTACCGTCAAGCTCGCATTTCGGGGGAAGACAGACAACGACAAATACATCAGCTTCCCCTTGGCGAAGCTTCCAGACAACAAGCTCATGGGTCTAGAGAGAGACTCACTAACGCTGAGCGGAGGGACGCTTTTCAGGATCTTTGACCCCATCACTATGGAAATAAACAAACTGGTCACAGAACAAGTCGCTTCAGTTCGCATAGAGCGTCTCCAGCTAGGAAGCATTGCCGATGCCATCGTAAAGGTTAGTCTTCATAAGCCGGTTCTGATGGTTCGATGCCATGAATTTACAGTCGTTGCATAGGCAATTTTCCTCGTCGGGGGCTTTGGATCAAGTGCCTATCTGAAAGATATCATTGAGAAGTCGAACCCTGGTGTCCTGGTCGTTCAGCCAAAGGAAGCGTAAGTTGTCTCGCGCTTTCCCGGCGCCGTGCGATATATTGACCACGATTTGAATTTGTACAAAGCTAACAAATCTTTATCTACAGGTGGTCTGCTATTGTCAAGTAAGAAAGCAATGGATGCCGCGAGTAGTATGCCACTCCTAGAAAACTAATGCATGTCTCTAGGGGGGCGGTAATGAGCAAGCTGGGCATTGGCCCGACTGTCACTTCTACCAAGGCGGCCAAGCACTACGGCACTAGTTGTAACGCAACCTGGAAGCCAATTCGCGACCGTGGTTTTCCTAAAGTTCATGACTACTTGGACGATGAAGACAGGTGTAAAATTATGAGTTGGTTCATATACAAGGTAAGACATGGTGGCTCGATGATCAACCTAGCCTGCAGCGTGATAGACAAGAATTGGAAAGACTTACGAACCGCTCCGTTACAGAAAGACGATCTATCTCGCGAGAAGAAAATTCAATTGTCATTCTACCGCAAGTGGGAAGGCAAGGATCCCACCAAGTTAAATATGAAGGTCACCGACGAACTCTTCGAGTGTAGCGACCTGCTCGCGCCAGTCCATCCTGGAGACGGTAAGTCAAGCGTATCTTGCGAAATGACAGCCGTCATTCTTTGTCCGCCGTGATCCAAGATTCTTTCTGACGTTTTTTCCAAGATGTCCACGTCAACTGCACCCTCAAGACGGACCTAAGCAAAGTGCCCGAGTCCGCCTTGGTCTTTAAGAAACGGCCGAGGGATGGACTCGAGTATTTTGAGCTTCATTACAAGCTTCAAATAGAGAACAACCCGTCAGGTCTGATGAAGTTCTCACTCATGGTCAACAATAAGGAGTACTCGGCGGTGGAAGCAATGTATTAGCCGTGAGCTGTCACTCGTCCTCTTTATTTTTCGAGAGTTTAGTCGTTCGCCCGTCTTGCCCAAGGGCCATATTTCCGTTAGGTCGCTCTTGGAATGCCTTCGGGGTTCTTGTACTCACTCTATGAAAGCTGGATCTAGGTAGTTATCCCAATTATCGTGGTAGATGACAGGGTGATGCTATTCTGGATTTGCCACTTCGTGGCACACGCGTCAAAGAAATACCAGCCATAACATAAAAGTATTACTCCTTCACAAAAAGCACCACTACCCTGAAGAAGATCCATGTTTAAATAATTGAGGACATTGGGCTGGCATTGAGCTGGATGCTTGGGAACAGATTACCTCCGATTCCAAGATGCGCAAAAGAAACAAAATGAAACTCTTTATTGCAGAGTAGGAAGCCCCGAGAACTGGGCTACTGTTGCGAGGCTGTACTCAATCCTTGAGTAGCACGGAATGCTGCTGCGGGCCCTATTCTCGAGCATCTTGGTTCGTAGGCTCGGGTGGGTCGGGAAGCTGCCTCACGTCTGGTGGATACATACTGGCTTACTCAGTCGACTGCCCGTACATGCCGCCGGGTGCCACAGGAACAAAGTCCAAGGATACCGTTCTTGACAGAGTTGTGTATTCGTACTGCACCAGCGGCACGGCTCTGATATCTGAGAGTAAGAGCACTCGAATCACCTGGCATCGCTCGGAGAAGTTCCTAAAGAATACCGCACTGTTCTCAGCATGGAACGGACTCCGGGGGGGCTTCTTTAGCTTATGCCGAAAAGGAGGCTGACGTCGTTGAAAAACTCTTGCAATTGATGAGGTTCAACCCGTAGAGTCTGGAACCACTTCTCACGTCTCTTCGGGCCAAAGATTCCCGATCCAAGACCCATCCAAGCAACGTCAGCAACATCAAGCAACGTAAGTTAGAGGATCTATCCAGCACCTCTCGGCGCATCAGTAGCGAGGGGTTAGGTGGTGTAGGTAATCACAGCGGACATTCCAGATACCCGAGCTCGACATTCTCCGGACCAAAATTTCCGTAGGACCGACGGGACGCGAGGCAAGGCGAATACAATCCGAACACGATGCACCTAGTCGGACAAGCGAGTACGAAATGAACAAATTATACTACAATTACAGCAGCGAAAGCCCGGATCGGCCGCCTTGGCGACCTCGGCTCTTCAATCGTAGCCAAGACCTCAAGCGTGACAGCGGTGGCAGGTTTATAAACCCAAGCTATCCGAACAATTTGCCCTCAGTTGGAAACGAGGGAGGCACTCTTGGAGCCGAAGGACCTACGTCAGCACTATGGACAGAGGTGCACGAGACAAACCTGGCGATGATCTAGTTACTCACCAACAAGTCCATTCATAGCATTTGCAGCATAATCAATATGGGTTCGAGTATCGATCTAATATGCTGTCACCTTTGGAGGATCCTTCAGGTGGAAATCAGATCTTCGTGGCCGTATCTCTAGGAGTCAAGTAGAAGACTACAACATCTCGCTAGATATGACTATAGAGCAAGAACTCAGCATGAAGTACGCAATACAGTTCTAAACCTGTGTACGAGGAGAGATGCGAGAGAGCTTATAGATAAAGCGATACGGTGCTTTGAAGTCGTAGCTTTGGTTACAATGTTGGAGCTAAGTAGGGAAATTAATCGAATAATAACCAGCGAAAGCGTAGTATCGACATGAGCCGCGCCAGCATCAGCAGTGAAGTGCCTCCGAAGCCTTGCGGCACTGCCCTTCACGTAGTAACGCATGTGAGCCTTGGACTAAAGGAGCACCTGGTGGCAGTAGGATAGAGCATACACGGCATGGAGCCCAACGCAACCGAATCTCCGGCAAATCTCTTCTGGAATTATCTCTAGCGGAGTCCTTATTTGGCTAAGGACGCTTTAATGAGGAGGAAAGGCTTTACCTAGGGTCCAGCCTCGTCCAGGCGTCTTGAAGTATGAGAGACCACACTTATACATCATGCTGGCAAAGATACGCCGCGTCAATTCCAATAACGAATATGCATTGTCTTGTTGGGGGAAAGCAATGAACATCGTTCGGAGGGTTTCACTAACTAATGGCTACACGGCTCCAATAATGGTTATCCCCATATGCGAAGCCTTGCGAAGTATCGACCACACGTAGTCAGTGCAGAATTCTCCGAAAGGAGTGGTTGCCGCCTTGGATAAACTGACAAAAGCAAGGGGGCGGTCACTGCTGAGTTGTGAGCTTGCAGCTTTGGTTGTGATATTTGCAGTCTCAAGATCTTCATCGTCGGATGTAGGCCGTCTTTACGAAATGTTCATTTTCTATTATTGGTAGTACGAGTATGTTTGCCAAGTAAAGGTAAAACGAAATACGGCTAAGGATGGATAGAAAGGGTCGCATCAGGTGGAACATCCGTCCCTGGTGGCCAGGCCGAAAGCCTGTATCCGTCGCAGCGATCAGTGGTATGCCGAAATCCGTATCAGCACTAAACCCGAAATGCAGTTAAGCGACTGTTTGCACCACCCCTGCCTAGTTTCTAGTGCATGGTCCGAAACGAATTCTGGGCGTACGGGCATCCAATCTGTTTTCAACATCTAGGATCCTGGTGGGTTTTTGAATTTGACCGCCCCCAGCATCCTGGCATCTGGCGGCTCGAACAGAAGAGCGGGAGGGAAACCCAAACGCCCTCCGTCCCGGATATCGGTACAAGTAAAGAAGGTTGACACCAACTGGTCTGCAGGCCCAGTGAATGCCACAGTAGGGCTGCGGCGGCTTTTACCGCTGCCCGTAGTCCCCAAATATCTTGACATTTTAAGCAAGCGAGGGCATGGATTGAGAGGCATGGATTGGGAGCGTAGGCGCTCCGTTTTGCGTCGATAAGGACACGGACCAGCATACCTAAATGCCTAGCAGATCCAGTCCAGGATCCACACAATACAAGTAATTCAGACACAAGATGACTGCACCCCAACGTTCCCCGCTTTCGAGCCTAACACAACCCAAGCCACTCGTAACGTGGAGAAACTCTCCCCAATTTCACATTTCCACACAAGAACTTCCGTTCGCCATCTCACACAAGATGGATCGCAGATTCCAATTTGACCCTTTCAGCGCAGGGGCTTTTGCCTTTGATGGCGGTGGCCCTGATTTCTCCGGCATAGACTTCAATGATCCGGCCAGCTTCACGCAGATACTCCAAGGTTCTGGCCTCCCGAACCCCAAGACCTGCAACTCTGAAGAAGCCCGTGAATTGGCTCAAACCCGGTCCAAAAGCATCACTGAGAACTACCACATGCTGTACGATATCGTCAGCCGCCATGAGGCCACCATTCAGCGTCGATGGGCCAAGAAAACCAGCAAGCAACGCCTCGCTATCATCGTGCCCGCTTGGGGCTCCAAGATGGCGGCCGTTCACCGACCGGATTTCGACGCCTTCAAGAAGGAAAGTCAGCAGCAGCGCGTTGCTAATAGTGGGACCAGGTACCGAGATTCGTTCCTTTGGCCGTATATCAACCAGGAAGACCTGAGCAAGGCGAAAACTCTGCTTTTGCTGCTCAATGCCCGGGCCCGTCATCCTCCGTCGGCTTTTGCGGGCGTTGATGGGGAAGCAATGCATGTTGGTCACGTGTGCCAGGCGATTGTTCCAATTTTCCTTAACCAATGGACTATGATGCTGAACGGCATCACCAAGGATGAGGATTACGGCCGGCTTGTTTCCTGGGACGAGGATGAGGATGCTGCGATCTGGTGCCTTGGGCGAAAGCAATACATGCCTGGAGAAGGCCTTCTGATACTCGAGGCTCAGCAGCGCCTGATGGCATTTCTCGTGGAGTGCTGTAGGCAGATTCTGCACGACATACTCAAGGAGGAACTCGTGAACGACGCCAAGTTTCCCATCATGGCCGAACCGACGCTTAAGAGTGAGGTCGAGGTAAATGGCTTTGAGTCTCTAGCCGTCATGGCAGCTGAAGCACCGTACAGACTTCCTACCAAAGTTGATCTCGAACGGATCGAGTCGCTCCTGGCAGCCAGGCTTTCCGCTATTGAAGACCACCTCTGGGCGCTACGCGAGGATCCTGGCTATCTCATCGACACACTGGCAGACCACAGAGAACATCGTCAGGAACAGGTTCTCGACAGCAAGGGGATGAAGCATCCAGTCTTAGGCAAGCACTATGCCGATACCCTCTGGATCCGCTGCATTTCGGGCATGCTCACCAGGTCGTTTACGAATTGGAGCCCATATCCGAGCTTCACGAACAAGCCAAGCAGCTTCGCGCTCTCCACGCCAAATATGGTCAGTCCATATCCCCGATGAAGGATCTACCCGATGAGTACCTCTACGCCATCATCAAATTCAGGTACTTCCTTGAGCAAACAGCAAAAGGGCCGCAGAAGAGATTGAGTCAAAGCTTTCCTCCATCGCCGCCGGTCCGCAATTTGTGGAGACGCATTGGTGGGCACGGCCTATCGTCGGCGGTTAAGCTCCAAAGCATTCCGAACCCAGGCAAGACCAAGATGGACAGAGCGCGAGACGACCTTCGGAGAATGCTTTCCATCATCTGGGAAGACGGCCGAGATCTTTTCCTGCTCAAGCTGACAACGGTAGTCGATGAGTTGAATCGTCTCATCGAATCGGAGCCGCTGGTGAAGAACCAAGTCTCGTCATTCATTGCCTCCACGATAGGCTTTCTGTCCGTCTTGACCGAGTGCATGCGACAGCTTGAGAACTACCAGCCATGGGCAAACAACTTTGACGACGCGGCAGTCGAACACCAGGAGAAGATTGACAAGGAGTGGAGCAATTTCCAGAAGAGGGTCGTGCCTATTTTGGAAGCCATGGATTTCCAGGATAACACGAAGATAGGGTTCGGGGACATGGCGGATGGGAGGTATGCCTATCCCATCGATAAGCGCCGAACAAAGGAGAACGTGGAGGCCTTGAGGCGGGCCGAGGCTAACTTGGATGGCTTCTGGGCCGTTATCGACGAGCGCCTCTACTCCAAGGCAGGCAACCTGAAGGGCGCGGCTCTCGGTCAACTACTGTCCCAAGATCGTGTGCTGCAAAGAACCCCAGAGTGGGTCGAGCCGCCACTAAAATCATCAAAGGAGGCTACGGACGCAGCCAAGTCGAAGAAACTAGCCTCGACCGCAGATGCAGATATCGATGTCCTCACCAAGCCCCTCTCGGCCTTCTACTTCAGCAAACTCGGCCACAACCACCACCACCACCCCGACAAGCGGTCCTTCACTCCCGCACAAGAAAAGACCAAGATCAAGACCAAAGGCACCTCCTCGTCAACCGCCCCGACCCTGCAATCCGGCAACGACCCGACGTCCCCCGAAGCCAACCCGCTCGACCGGCAGGCGACCTTTGCCGTCGACGCCCGGGCCCTCAAGGTCTTTAGGATCCTCTTCTTCAACCCGTCGACGACGTCCACGCCTGGCGAGGTGCCATGGACCGACTTCCTTCACGCGCTAACGTCGACGGGCTTCGCGGCCACGAAGCTGTACGGCTCGGTGTGGCAGTTCCGGCCGACGAGGCTGGACGTGGAGCGGCCGATTCAGATCCACGAGCCACATCCGGGGGCCAAGATTCCGTTTGCGGTGGCGAGGCGGCATGGGAGGAGGTTAAACAGGGCTTATGGGTGGTGTGCGGACATGTTTGTGCCGAAGGAAAAGGGACTGGTGGGGGAGTTGAGTTGAAATCTCGCGTTGAAATTGTTTAAGCGGCTGATACATGTCCGTCGATTTCGTGGCTAATATCCGCCTTCCTTAGCGGACCAGTACCCGGATACTGATACTCCTAACCGTCGGATAGTATTATGGTAGACGACTATACGGGAATCCCGATATTGTACGTCTTTCTTTCTTTGTTTCTTCCTTTTTTTTTTTTGTTGAGTTATCTTCTATGGTTTTTGGTGGCTTCTTCCCAACAGGAACGCTAGCTCTTCTAATGACGACACTTAAAACGACATTGATAATATGAGAGGGGTTATTCACCCAGCCAACTCGTGTACCCGTCATGCCTCGCCTGGCGAAGTTCCCGGTCGGCTATGGTAGTCGTGGTGCAGGGAGGGGCGAAGCTTCTGGCCCTCCTTTGTCATGGCCCGCCCTCCCTGCGGCCGCCTGTTTCTGCCGCCAGATGCAAATCGCAAGCCCCGCGAGGAGGCCAGTGCCGGCGAACGTGCCGAGGACGACACCCGCGATAATCTCAACCAGGAGACTCTTCTTCTTGCTGCCGCAGCCGCGTCCGGGAGAGAATTCCTCAATCTCCTTTCCTTCCTCGGTCACGGCCACCAGGTCTTCGTTGGATGCGGGGTTCGCCTCCCACAAGGTGGACTCCCCGGGCGTCGAGGTTCACGAACAGGTAGGCCCGCGAGAAGAATTGGCGCCCAATCCAGCTATAGTCCTCCGAGTTGATATCCGGAGCGAGTTTAGGATCGTTTGGCCATGATACGTTGGCCAGATCTCGCCTGAGTCCTCCGCAGTCTACTCTGGGATCACGAGCTGATTGTTGGACACACGGATAGGAAGTCCCAAATGGCCAGCCCCTGATTGCAACTGGAACTTTAGGTACGGCACGTCATATTCTTCGTATAGGAGGCTGTGATAGACGAGCCCAGACATGCGACCGTCGACGGTGGCAATGGTCAGCACGTGGAAGTTGGCAAAGTGGGCGTCTAGCGGCAGCGTCATGAGCACGGGGTATTCTGGTACGAGAGAGACCGAAAGGGAGCTAGAGCCCGAGGCCCCATCATTGGATGATAGCCTTCCTGGCCCCAGTTCGCTCTGCACGATGCGCATGGGTTGGTCCTTAATGGAGGCGACGACGCGACGTCGTTGATGGCCAACTTGTTAAACACGTTGTCTCCCGGAAAGGCGCACTGTTGGCCGGGTGTACATCGTCCGACTCGGGCAGCTTTCTTCGTCTTGGAGGATCTCCGGCCAGCAAAGCAATGCCAGGGGCAGTGAAGTCGTTGGGAAGCGTCGCGTGGCCGATATTGGTCCCGACAGGCTTCCGCGCGCATTCCGCGGATGCACATGGCCTGGGAGGTGAGAAGAACGGCATTAAGTCTGTAGCCTTTCAGTC
>Ga0247774_1001063_pt1 | contig 13898 bp, 14 predicted proteins | sample UWRJL001104B6_FD_179933 | JGI IMG/M metagenome (GOLD analysis project Ga0247774, IMG submission 179933) | Plant litter microbial communities from Arlington Agricultural Research Station in Wisconsin, United States - UWRJ-L001-104B-6 | ecosystem: Environmental > Terrestrial > Plant litter >... | reverse complement strand
GAGGTTGCGACGAAAGGCTACTTGATTACCAGTTCTGAACTGGCTGATTTGATGGATGTAAATGCCAGCGCTGTCACCAGTCGTGGAGACAACTGGGTTTGGCGAAATTGGGTTGTGTCTCGGGTGCGGCGCGAAGGCAACCAAATTCTCTGGCAATTAGAGAGAATCGACCACGTTAGTACAACTGATTAGTGGTTAGTCATGAGTTATTAGTTGATTAATAACTGATGACTAATGACGGTCTCAAAGCAAGATTTGGCAAAAATTCGTAGGGACACAACATTATTGTTGTGTCCTTTTAGTCATTAGTCATCAGTCATTAGATTTGAATGGCAGGCATTAGCTCTCCTATCTTGAAATTATAGGTGTTGCATCTGCGCTTTGCCTATTAGACATCTCCAACAAATAAACTAGGAGTGCGTAGGCGTAAGCCGGGGCGGAGCCATCGCTTCCATATTATCAGAGAATTTTCCCTTAACTTTCATGAGCCAACTTCGGACAGACAAAAAAAATCCTCAGAAACCACGAGGCTATTGGGTCTAGGCTATGACTAACTCAAGCGGCTAATTACTCATGCTGAAAATCTGCATAACCAGCAGACAAAAAATTTTAACATGATTCAAAAATTCGCATCATCAAAAGCGGAGGTGGTCGCCAACCTAAACTAGAGAGTGCCGCTCTGATTCTCCTAGCTTTAGTATAGTTACACCATCTTCCCACATTTCAAATGTTAGCAGCCCAATTGGGAGTCAGCGAGTCAACAGCTAATTACATCTTTCACGAAGAAAGCAAGATTTTTAGAGAACGGTTGCCTGCTTCTTTATTAGAACAAGTACAAAAATGATTTGTAACGGCAATAATTTTTTGAAATATTGAGGGAATTTGAGTTAATAGTTACAGGCCGTCAATAAAATTAGGAAAATGTTTATTAATAAATCTTTAAACCATTATTTTACGGTTAGTTTATGGCTGCCTGTCCTCGAAGGGCAGGCAGCCATAAACTAACGGGGGAAAGGGCTTGATAGTTTTTGGAGAGGTTTACAATGAAGCCAGTTCTGACGTTGCATCTTTTAGGTATTGTCGGGTGTCAATAAGCAACTGAATGGCTTCATTGTAAATATCGAGTTCGTAGCTGCCATAAGTGGCAATACCTTCTTGAAATAGCCGTTCAAAGTTAAAAACTGATAGAGCGTCAGGGTGCGGCTTTGGCTTTTGTCCAACCAGGCCAAAAGCTCGATTATCAATATGCTCATAAGCATCTCGCATATTCTTGATAGCTACCAGTTTATCCTTAACCGATGTAGGGAATGGAGTGGAAAGAGAAAAATGATTACCTAGCTGCTCTGCCATTTGAAAAGCGCGATTCATTGCTACAATTGCGATCTCGACTAAGCCCACGATTTCAAAAATCAGATTTCGCTGTCGAATGCCATACTCTACTGTCTCCCGTTCTTTTAGTTTGCTATGTAGCAATGAAAATACCTCATGGCTGGCATCTAGTCTTCGTGCCACAGACAGCAACAAGTAAGTAACTTCCTGTGGTATTATTTTGCTGTTTAAATTTGGATAGAGCGAGAGCCATGTATAAACTGTATTGGCAATAGAGGAATACCCGTCTTCAAATTTAGTAGCAGCACTTATATCAATGTTATCTACAGACAAAACAAGACTACCTGCTCGAAAAGCGAAGTTGTCTCCTGGTCTACGTTGTGGTGCTAAACCTGTATCAGGCTCATCTGAACGAAGCGTCCGACCGTAAACTGTAGAGCCATTGCGACCATCAGGAACAACCCTAACCCATGCTAAGATGTCTTCTTTGCATCCTACCTCTCCAGTTGTATGCAGAGGAGCGCAATAAACGGGTATTGTTGGAACTAAATGTTCCTCTTCAGGGTCAAATGTAACGGTTTCACCTCTATCAATTTCTTTCTCACCCAGAGGACGGACAAATACAGTTGAACCTTCACGCCCTTCTTCTACAACACGAAGTTCTTGTCCGTTGTCTAACTTAACATGAGAAATTTCTGTTTTCATATTTGCTCGACCGTAAAAGTTTGTTTATAACTAAAAGTTAGCATTTTGCTTAAAAATTTAACACTGTTAAATTAGTCGAAATTACCGAACCTATCTGAGTGCGGTTAGCTATTCAGCCAAAGGGCGCGAAGCCCCCACACCAAAAACGCGACGCACCGCGCTTTCGACAAGCTGAACGGAACCGCTTTTGGGCCCAACAAATTAAAAATGACCTTTTAATTTTTAATTCTGGGATGCGATCGCAATCTTAAGGAAGTCGCACACAAAACTTCACATCGTGATAAATTTTGCACGTATTGTGAAACTTCGTTAACTTTGTAAGCAACAATAAACAATAGTAGTATCATATTATCATAGTAGTCGAGTAAAAACACATGAGTTAAAGGATGAAAACCTTAAATGCAACTAGCAGAAAGGCACATTATTAAATCTACGGAACACCGTTTCGCTAAGATTGACGAATTAGCCTTTAAATCCAAGAATCTCTACAATGCCGCTAACTACGTCATCCGTCAGAGTTTTACTTATGGATGGGGTTACATCAACTACAATGAGATGAACCGTTTGATGAAATCTCATCAAGCGTACAAGGCTTTGCCTGCTAAGGTTAGCCAGCAAATATTGATGATATTGGACAAGAATTGGAAATCATTTTTTGAAGCGATTAAAGCTTACAAATCTGATTCCTCTAAGTTTACTGGTCGCCCGAAACTACCGAAGTACAAAGATAAAGTCAAGGGTCGAAATGTTCTCGTTTATACGATTCAGGCAATTAGTAGTACGCAATTGAAGAAAGGAATTATTAAGCTTTCGGGAACTAATCTCTCAATCAAAACCAAGATCGAACCCGAGCGGATTTGCCAAGTTAGATTGGTTCCCAAATGTGATTCGTATGTGATTGAGGTGATTTATGATGAACCGGAGTCCACCGTCAGTAACGACAATTCTGTAGCTAGTATTGATTTAGGACTTAATAATTTGGTGGCGCTAACTTCAAATCAACCGGGTTTTGTCCCTCTGTTGATTAACGGGCGTCCGTTGAAATCGCTCAACCAGTTCTACAACAAACGCAAAGCACGGTTGCAGTCTCAGTTAAAAGGAAGTCACAAAACTTCACCCCGTATTCAGCGCTTAACTCGCTGTCGCAACCAAAAAGTTGATAATTATTTGCATCATTCCAGTCGGCTAATAGTCGATATTTTGACCGTCGGACAAATTGGGACGTTAGTAATCGGCAATAATGCACAATGGAAAAACGAGATTGATTTAGGAAAGCAAACCAATCAAAACTTTGTCAGCATTCCTCACACTCGATTGATTGAGATGCTGGAATATAAAGCTCGATTGGTTGGGATTAAAGTGATTGTGCAAGAAGAGTCTTATACCTCGAAGTCCAACTTCCTGAATCTAGACCCGATTCCTGTGTACGGGCATACTGGCGCTGATGATGTCGCATTTAGCGGTAAGCGAATCAATAGAGGTTTGTACAAAACATCGGTCGGTCAATTAATCAACTCTGATGTTAATGGAGCTTACAATATCCTCAGAAAAGCAATCCCAAATGCGTTTAGCAATGGGATAGAGAGCTGCGTAGTTCAGCCGAGGCGGGTCAATCCGCTCAAAGTAAAAGTGAAGGGGGAGGGACTTAACGCCTTCCATGTCATGCAATAAATGACTATACTTTTACCAGCTATAAAGGAGTCCTTAAAAGTTCAACTTGCTCTCTCTATTTTTAGGTGAGTGATGTAGTGCGGTAGCGATGCGGGCCGACTAAACTTAAATTCCAACACAAACACAATCTGCATTGGAGTCAAAAGGCGATGAGTGTTCATATTGGCACTTCAGGTTGGAGTTACGACCATTGGGAAGGTGTGCTTTATCCCCACCAACTACCGCCTCGCTCTAGGCTCGATTGCTATATCCAGCACTATCAAACCGTCGAAGTTAATAGCACCTACTACCGCTGGCCACCAAACACTACCTTCGCTAACTGGCGAGAGCGCCTCCCCCAAGGATTTCTCATGACCGTAAAAGCGCCCCGTGGTCTAACGCACTCCAAGCGTCTTTACTCGCCAGAACAGTGGTTGGAACGGATGAGTGAGGGACTTCAATGCTTGGGCTCACGACTGGGTATTCTACTCGTCCAGCTTCCTCCCCAGTTCGGCTGCGACTCGGCCCGCCTAGCCTACTTTCTAGAACAGGTGCCCCCCTGGATCAAAGTAGCTGTTGAATTCCGACACCCAACCTGGCACACGGAAGAGGTATTTTCGCTGCTGGAACGCTCTGGAGCGGCTTACTGCGTGATGAGCGGGGCCCACCTTCCGTGTATCCTCCGCGCAACGGGGTCAGTCGTCTATGTGCGCCTCCACGGTCCCGACGCCAACAATCTCTACGGTGGCTCCTACTCGGATGATGATTTGCATTGGTGGGCCGATCGCATCCACGAGTGGGAAAGCCAGGGGCGAAGTGTGTTTGTCTACTTCAACAACGACGGAGAGGGAAATGCAGTTCGGAACGCTTCAAAGCTAAAAACCTTTGTGGAGAAGGGTACTTCCTGACAGGCGAAGATTGAGGGCGTTCCCATTCTTGGGAGCACATTCAAAAATGCTTTGCAGTTCCCTGAAGCTGAATTAGTTCGCCGACGGCGTTTTTGGTTAGTTCAATTCCCTGCACTTAGCATTTGCCAGCTCGATCGCGTTTTGGTAGTCACTTCCACCCAACATCAAATCCCCGTAGTAGCTGTCATATCAATTCCGGTTGCACCGGAATTATTGTTGACTGTTGACTGTTGACTGTTGACTGTTGACTAATGACTAATGACTAATGACTAATGACTAATGACTAATGACTAATGACTAATGACTGTTGATTCGATTTTACAATTCCTCAGCTAGCGGAGTTGATATCAGGAGCACCGTTTTCGCCTGGCGCGCGATCGCTCAAAAGCTGGCGTTGGTTGTTCGAGGTCGCAGGAATTCGACATTCAGCTCTAGTTTCTGCCCCAGCCACAAAGAATGTTTCGTATGGTCCGCCAGATCGTCGCCGGTTTCGGGATGGACGAGAATATCTAACGCCTCACGATGCAGCATTAACCAAGGAACGACTTTGCCAAATTGCGAGGGTAAAAATGCAACTTGATACATCGCTTGGGGGTGGGGACCAATGGGTTTGTCATGCCAGCGCCCGAGCTGCACCTCAAACTGACTCAATCCTTCGCGTACACGCGCTGCGACATCGCGATTATCAGCGTTGAAGTAAATATGTGCGTGAAAACCAACAATTTCGATGGTGTCTTCTTTCATCATTTTCAGTGGGGTATTGAGCGGACATCTGCACAAAACGGCTGTATTTGGGGCATGGCCGGCGCCTTGGGGTTTGGGTTTAGTTTCTCCCAAAATCAGGGTGTTGGTGGCGATCGGCAACAAGTTGGGTAATAGATTAGTCATAGTGACAAGAGAATCCGCCAAGCTTGACACTCGCTTCCTTCCCGAACTTATGTTAACTGTGAATAAAAACTCGAACAAATTCTCTGCTTTCTTACCCATTCTAGCACTAAGCTTTGTTCTAGCCCCTGCACTAGCCGGGATAGTTGAGCCAACATCTGTTTCCTGTGGCTGTTAACTGTCGACTGTTGACTGTTGACTGTTGGCTGTTGAAGGAGGGGTCGAAAAACTGAATGATGGTTGAGTGTTGACTGTTGACTCGATTTTACGCCCGACGATTAAGCGCGGATTTGATATAAGCTAGGGGCGGTATCCCGCAACCTAAAAACGGATTTCTAAGGCAGAACGGGAGCATCGAGCGAGCAAAACTCAGGCGACGATTTCCTGCGTACAAGTAGAAAATAAAGCGAAGGATATTCAGAGCACAGCAGAATGAGATAAATGTTTACAGATATCAAGGAGGAATAGCACTCGATGCGAAAGTTAAACAGTTCAAAGTTGGTCGCCTTACTAATTGGCACAGCCGTCATTTTTTTGCTTTTGGTAACATCAGTTAGCGCTCAAGCGAAACTCACAGAGCGATCGAAACTAGCAATTAATGGAATTGGGCCAATTCGGGTAGGTATGACAGTTGATGAAGCGTCACAATCTGCTGGAATTAGATTAATTAGAAGTGGGAGTGGTGATCTTGACGAGTATCAGTGTTTCTACGTTCAACCAAAAGGAGAGCCAAAAGGAATTGCTTTTATGGTAACAAAGGGTCGCATTGCCAGAGTGGATATTAGCAGCAAGCGCATTACAACCATCAGTGGAGCTAGAATCGGGGATAATGAAAACCGAATTTTATCTTTATATCCAGGGCAAATTAAAGCAACCCCTCATCCTTATGTAAGCCGCCCACCTGACAATGGAAAATATCTAACTCTCGTCCCTAAAGATGCGGCTGACAAAAACTACCGCATAATTTTTGAGACTAGCAAAAATCGTGTAGATAGGTTCCGTTCGGGTAAACTTCCTGAAGTTGAGTATATAGAAGGCTGTTCGTAATAGGCTCAAAAAACTCTTAATCCTGTGACATCCACCTCGACAGCCGACACCACTTTGGGTTCCATCTCGTACAAATCATTCAGAACAAGCTTGGCATCGGGAAACACGAAATACTCCGTCAGCGTGCCGATGCGGTAATTGAACGCTTTGTAGTCGATCGCCCAATCCTGGAAATCTAGATTTCGATCGCCCGCAATAGCCAACAGATGCAAAAATAATTAGAGACTACTTAACATCAGTCCCAGTTCAAAAAAAGAATCCAACTGTAAGCCCGTGCTCCAAACCCTCATAAAATCAGTGATTTCCCATCGAAAATCGAAAATAGCATGAGTCCCAGCTTGCGAACAGTCATTGCTACCAGGTATGTCACTCCTTTGCGCGAGGGCGGATCGCTGCCGGCGATCGTCGAAGCAGATGATGATGGTATGTACGTGCTCAAATTTCGCGGTGCGGGCCAGGGAGCCAAATCTCTGATCGCCGAGCTAGTGGCGGGAGAGATTGCTCGCGCCTCCGGGCTCCCAATCCCCGAACTCGTCTTTGTTGAAGTCGATCCCGAACTGGCTCGCACTGAACCTGACCCGGAAATTCAAGATTTGATCCGAGCAAGTGCTGGCCTCAACCTCGCCCTCGACTATCTCCCGGGCTCCATTACCTTTGACCCGATAGCGGGGAAGTCCGATGCGGATCTCGCCTCAGAAATCGTCTGGTTCGATGCTTTCGTGACCAACATCGATCGCACGTCGCGCAATGCAAATATGCTGGTATGGCACCGCCGGCTTTGGCTGATAGATCACGGTGCAGCCCTCTACTTCCACCACACCTGGAAAGATTATCTCTCGCGCAGCCGCGATCGTTTCCCCCCAATCAAAGACCACGTTCTGCTGCGTTTTGCCAGCACCCTGGAAGCGGCAAATTTAAAGATGACTCAGAGGCTAACCCCGGACATCATTCGCAACATCGTTAAACTAATTCCTGATACTTGGCTGGTGGGAAATTCTCCTTTCAGCGATAGCAACCAACATCGGGATGCTTATCTCGAGTACCTGCTAAATCGGCTAGAATCACCACATATTTTTTTGGAGGAGGCGATTAGTGCCCGATCGATTTCTGTATGATTACGCCATTATCCGCGTCGTTCCCAAAGTCGATCGCGAGGAGTTTATCAACGTGGGGGCGATCGTTTCCTGCGGTACGAAAAAATTCCTCGAAGCCCGTATCGAAATTGATGAACCGCGCTTGATGGCGATCGACTCAACGTTGGATCTGGAAATGATTCGCAATCACCTAGCAGTCATTCCCATCATTTGTGCAGGCGGCTCCGAATCTGGTGCGATCGGTCAACTTCCGCACAGAGAGCGCTTTCACTGGCTCGTAGCACCGCGCAGCACGATCGTTCAGACATCGCGGGTACACACTGGTTTTTGCCAGAATCTACCGGGTGCGATCGAACACTTGCTCGATACAATGGTGCGATCGTCTTGCCGAAAACCCTCTGTAAAGGCTCAGTTGCTAGCGGTTGGAATTGACACTCACGAGATTCGATCGCATTCTAGTTAGCGTCAGCTTGTCGGTTAGATGTTGCTTTGAGCTTGGTGAGCGATCGGCTATCCATGTCGAAAAACAGCCAGAATAGAAGCATCCTCAAGCTGTTTTAGCTAAAAATGAGAACGCCCGAGCAAAAGTCCTAACTCGTAATATCAAATCTGTTAGCATCGGAATTATTCCTATCTCTCCGATCTTAATCTGCGTGAATCTGCGTCTATCCATTGTCATCTGCGGTTAATAAATTATCTTTTTAAAACCGCAGATACAGGCAGATAAACACAGATTAACGCAGATGAATTCGATATGATCCCGTTGCACGGTCGGTGATTGTTGAATGTTGGCTGGATTTGACGCCCGACGATGCTACCGGATTTGATATCATTTTTCTAAAGTCTTAGCCGCAGTTTCGGAAGGTAGAAAGATGATGCAAATTGAACCAACAAATATGACTGTCCCTCTCTGGGGTTTAGCAATTTTCATTGGGTGGACGATCGCAGTCGTTATCTTCTTGCTAGCAGTCAGGGTCCGGCATATATCAGCAGGCGGATCTATAAAAGATTTCAGCACAAAGAACGACGACAGCTTGCTTTGGCGACTAGTTCGAGTACACTGCAACTTGGTAGAAAACCTGCCTTTGTATTTGGGAGTTGTTTTCCTTCTAACCGTTAGGGGTGTTTCAGGAACAGCAGTAGATTTGCTGATTGTTGTGTACATCCTATTTCGGCTTGTACATTCAGTGATTCACATCGCTGGCCTCCATCCCAAGTTTCGGTTCTTCACCTTAGTAGTTCAGTTAAGCTGCTTGGTCGCCTTAACTATTAGGGCAGTTTTCTAGTTGAGGCCTTACGCAATTGACAGCTATATATAGTAGGGTGCATCAGGGGCAAACCTTAATTGTTTGGTATACAGTGTAAGTCAGGGACACCGTACCAGTCGATCGAGCTTGTGACATTACTGCCTGTGATTTGGCTAACTTATTGAAGTTTATGAACCGAAGATCTCGTGCGATCGCTGTTATTTTAATTGTATTAGGGTGCATTATTTCTGTTTTAGTTCAGCTACCGCAATCAGCCTTAACCGTGCCACCTCCAGTTCAAGAATCTCCACGACGCGGAGGAGATTTTGCTGAGACAATTAATTTGGGACGGCACTTTCAAGAGCTAGGGGTTGAAGGCTCGATCGCAATTTACGATTTGAATAGCGATCGGCTTTATCAACACAACCCGCAACGTAACGCTACAGCTTTTTTACCTGCATCTACATTTAAGATTCTCAACTCTCTGATTTCCTTAGAAATAGGGGTAATTTCAGATGAGATTGCCGTTCTAACTTGGGATGGAACTCAAAGGCAATTTCCCGCATGGAATCGAGACTTGAATATGAGAGAAGCCATGAAACTCTCTGCCGTTTGGTTTTACCAAGTTCTCGCCCGCCGAGTCGGACACGAGCAAATGCAAAAATGGGTAGCTAAAGTCGGTTATGGCAACCAAAAAATCGGTAACAAAGAGGATATTGACAAATTCTGGTTAGAGGGAGAACTGCGGATCACACCCAAGGAGCAAATTCAATTTCTCCGCCGTCTATACAAAAATGACTTACCCTTTTCTGAGCGCTCGCTGTCTCTGGTTAAAGACATCATAATTGTTGAACAAACTCCCGATTACACAATTAGAGCCAAAACAGGCTGGGCAAATTTTGGAGAACAAACAAAGCCTCAAATTGGCTGGTATGTAGGTTATTTAGAAAAGGATAAAAATGTTTACTTTTTTGCTACAAACATTGATATCCGCAACAATAATGACGCATCTGCAAGAATCGAGTTAACGCGCCGTTGCTTTAAGGATCTTGCGCTGCTGTAAGTGCGTTATTTGTTCTGTAATATTCGCAAAAACGCCAGCGAAGCGGCTAACGGTCATAGCCAAAACACCCATTTATGCGATGCCTGATTTCGATCCTAGGAAGCCGAGTCTTTTAAATCTTTTAGGACTTGCGCCATTGGCACATATAGCGGTTCTTAAGAAAGTGAGGTATGCCCACGGAGGCCTATGCCCTATGCCCGCGAGAGCACTTCATGTTACTGAGAAAGGCTATATATCATTTCTCGCAGCAAGGCGACAATCATCTAAGAGAGCATTAAGTTTTTCAACGACTAGCCAGGGGTTTCGACCTTTCAAACAAGCTACGATTGCTGCTTCATAGGGATTTCTGCCAGTTTTTTTTACTGCTGCGATCGCCTGTTTGTTAGACAATCCCCGCGCGCTGACCAACCAAGCAGCCAAAACCTGTCCTGTACGTCCGATCCCCCCAGAACAGTGAACTACCACCCGTTCGCCTTTGCTATTGGCAGATTCCAAGAACGGCAATATTCGATCGATTAAAATATCGCCCTCGACCAATTCAAAGTCTGCAATCGGCGCCCAGCAAACTCGATCGCACCCAAATATTTTCCGATATGTTCCCAGTAAGTCACAGTAGCGGATGAGTTGCGTCTGAGCAAGCAAGCAGCAAACTTGCTTGATATTATGCCCCTGCATAAATTCAATCCAGCGAGCAATTTCTGCATCGCGGTATCCTGGTCTGGCTGCACCAAACACAATTAATTCATTCTCTGAAGCCGCAGCGAATTTGTGCATACTGTTTTCAAAATTTTTACCTATAATTAAGAAAGACGCACAAATCCTGAATCAACAGTGAAAAACAAGAGTTCGATTGGTTTAATGAACTGGCTGCAACCCAAACCAGAAACAGTTTTGCTATGCGACTCAAGTGCAGCAGCTTCTGATATGGCATTCATGCTCAACGGTGAGTGGGATGGGTGCAATAGTTTGGTGCTCTCTAAATGCGACAAGGTAGCAATTGAAGCAGCCGCTAGTTTGCTGGAGACATCCTGGTGCTACCAAAATACTTGCGAACCCGTTTTAATTCGGCTGGAAGTTGACGAATTGCTGCGCCGTTATGGGATTGGAGACAGGTTTTTTATTAATGCTAACTTGCGATGCGCGCAATTGAGCGAACTTTGCTTGGAAAATATTGATTTGAGTTATGCTAAATTAAATTTGGCTAACCTCAGCGGCACTAATTTAAGCAAAGCAAACTTAATGGCAGCACAGATGCAATCGGCAAGCTTGAGTGGCAGCAATTTGAGTAAATCGCAACTGGTGAGGGCGAATTTATCAGGAGCAAATTTATCGGATGCTAATCTCAGAGGTGCAGATCTGAGTTATGCAGATTTAAGCAATGTTTGTTTAACAGGTGCTGATTTAAGAGGTGCAAATTTAGCTAGAGTAGACTTAAGAAAAACAAGCTTAAATGGGGCGATAGTTGAGTAATACCAAATCATCCCGCTTAAATACTCCCTCTCAGACCCCGTGGGTAAATCCTGTAAACATTTATCTGCGTTAATCCGCGTATATCCGCCACCATCTGCGGTTAAATTTCCAAAGTAATTAACTGAGCAATTTCCTCAGTCTGAAAACCCAACGCCATCGGCTTTTGTACTTGAGGAATCACTTGTACATCATAGAGTTCTGTGACAATTCCTTCAAACCGCAACCAGTGAACGATCGCCCCCGTCGTCAAATCGATCGCCATCATACCACAGCGAGCCTCAGCATCCTTAGCCAGCAACAACTCATCCAATTCTAAACCGCTAAAAGTGTTGTCACCTCCCCGAGGTTTCGAGAGTCCCACAATTGCCCAATTTGGCCAAAAAGCTAGTCCTCGCACGTATCCCGGACAAAACGTAATCGCCTCAAATTTCCCTGTATCTAAATCCACATAACCGAATTCTCCTCTCCCCGAATTCAGCAACCACAATTTATCTTGATACCAGCGGGGTGAATGCGGCATTGACAATCCTTTGACGATAATATCATTAGATTCGATATCAATAACTATACCGCCGTTTTGTCGGCGATCGCGCCAGCCATCCACCACATCCGACTGACTCGACGCCGTGACATATTTCGCCTCCCCAGCTACCATTGCCAAACCGTTGAGGTGACAGCGGTCTTCATTTATATATTGTGAGATAAAACCCGGTTTCCAGAGAGGTTTGCAACTGTGGCGATCGCTCACTGTAGCGATACAATTAAACAAAGTGCTAATAAAAATGATTTGATTATTTTTATCGACTGCGATATCGTGAATGTCGATATCTCCTGTAGTATAACCGATTCTTGCTATATATAACTTGTTCTATCCTTAGTATAAGTTCCCGGATTCTAAGACATTATCTAATTGCCAGAGTTGATATTTTGAACTTAAATAAAGGCGTTCCGGCGTGCAAAAAAGCCCCATTGCGCGATCGAATATACGCCAATAAGCCAAAATTCTGTTGGTTTCTGGCACAGAACCAATTAACATTAACCTGCTGGTTTGATAGGTAGTGCAAGCGAGGCTGATTTGTTGCTGAGTTAACCAAGATGGAAAATCGCGATCGCCAAAAATCTCGTGTTCGGAGACTGTATTGAAATTTGTGCGATCGTGGATTGAATCAGAAATCATATATTTTATACAAATAATTGCGCTCGCGATCGTATCCAAATAAAATTGCTAAGCTGACAATTATTTCAAATATAACCATATTCTACTAATGCTACATACAATTAGAGAGATCGCCTTCATCGCATCCGACATCCCAGACAGCCAAACCCTGATCTGGGGCATAAAAAAAGGCATCGAAACCGCCATCCTCGACCCAAACCGGGATGCCATAGCACAAATCACCCAAACCCTCAAAGGCAAAAAATACTCAGCCATCCACATCATCTGTCACGGTGCCCCCGGTCATCTGCAGTTAGGGAATACAGCATTAAATATTGAAACCCTCCCCCACTACACTCAGCAGATACAACAGTGGCGAGAAAGCCTGAGTGCAGAGGCGTCCATCCTACTGTACGGGTGCAACGTCGCCCAGAGTGTAGGGGCCGGTCCGCCGACAGATTTGAGAATAATCGACAACTCAAATAAACCCGCCCCCACCCCACTCCAAGGCAATCAATTCCTGACTCAACTGCACCAACTCACCGGGGCTTTCATCGTCGCCAACCCCAACCCCACGGGCAACGGAGCACGAGGAGGAAGCTGGAAACTCACTTCATCCATCCCCCCATCCCCCACACAACCCAAACTCGCCCTCACAGAAACCGCCCTCAAAACCTACAGCGGCATCCTGGGTTTAGCCCCCAAAGTAGACTTCTTCACTGGGGATGGCCCCTATTCAGTCAGCATCGGCGACTTCAACGGCGACGGGAAACCAGATGTAGCTGTGGCGAACGGTTTCAGCGACACCACCTCCATCCTCCTCAACACCACCGCCACAGGCGCCACCACCCCCACCTTCGCCCCCAAAGTAGACTTAAACACTGGGGATGTCCCCAGATCACTCAGCATCAGCGACTTCAACGGCGACGGTTCACCAGATGTAGCAACGGCGAACCGCGACGACTTCACCACCTCCATCCTCATCAACACCACCCCCACAGGCGCTACCACCCCCACCTTCGTCCGCACAGTAGACTTAAACACTGGGATTACACCCAGATCAGTCAGCATCGGCGACATCAACGGCGACGGTTCACAAGATGTAGCTGTGGGGAACGCTGACAGCGACACCACCTCCATTTTCATCAACACCACCCCCACAGGCGCTACCACCCCCACCTTCGCCCCCAAAGTAGACTTAAACACTGGGGATTTCCCCCACTCAGTCAGCATCGGCGACATCAACGGCGACGGTTCACAAGATGTAGCTGTGGCGAACCGCAAGGGCAACACCACCTCCATCCTCATCAACACCACCCCCACAGGCGCCCCCCCCCCCACCCT
>Ga0247774_1001062_pt1 | contig 13901 bp, 19 predicted proteins | sample UWRJL001104B6_FD_179933 | JGI IMG/M metagenome (GOLD analysis project Ga0247774, IMG submission 179933) | Plant litter microbial communities from Arlington Agricultural Research Station in Wisconsin, United States - UWRJ-L001-104B-6 | ecosystem: Environmental > Terrestrial > Plant litter >... | reverse complement strand
GAGCCTGTTGTAGGGGAAGCCTCTGAGTTAACTGTAGAGCCTGTTGTAGGGGAAGCCTCTGAGTTAACTGTAGAGCCTGTTGTAGGGGAAGCCTCTGAGTTAACTGTAGAGCCTGTTGTAGGGGAAGCCTCTGAGTTAACTGTAGAGCCTGTTGTAGGGGAAGTTAAAACCCCTAAAAACTACTGGAACTGCGACGAAGGATATAGCAGCAACGGATGGCTCGAAAGTCACTACAAAATCCGCCGCGGTGGCAAGCAACATTCAATCAAGTGCCCTGAAATCGGATGCACCGGCCCTTACTACAGCTACCGCTGGATGGAGGGAAAACAGCAGCGCGCCAAATACTGTCCCGGAAGCAAGTGTCCGGCAGTACGAAAAGCTCTGTTGCTCGGACAACCAATTAGTGAAATCTTAAAAATCATCACCTCAAGCCAATGAATTACAAAATCTCAAAACTGCAAAGTCGCTACGGCCTCGGAAGCAAGCAGTCTGTGTACGATCGCATGAAGGCACTGCAAATAGTTCCAGTCAGCCGCGGGGAAATATCCAGTCAAGCACTGGACAAACTGGACAAACTGGACAAGTTTATGAAAAAGAACCCAGGAGCCAAAATCTGGGAATTCCCAAGGGATGTAGAGTATGAGTCTAGTGGACAACTGGACAAGTCCACTGGACAACTGGACAACTTCAACGAAACGCTGCAATTAGTAGAGGCGATCGCACGCCACTTCACCGCCAACCAAGACCCGCTAGCAAAGTACAAAGCGCTGGAATATGCCGCAAACCACATCATGCTGCTGCCAAGCTCCAAAATCAAAGAGCTCACAGGAGCAAAGCCTAGCAAAAGTCAGTTTCAACGAGGGACTTTTGTTTTTACAAAAACAGACATCAAAATCGGGCGAGAAACAGCTTGGCGCATTCAAATAACACCAAACGCATTCAGACCAACACCGGAGTATCAGACCGCACCCGGTGATCGGTGGGAAAAATTACACCAATCGCTAAACCCTGGTCTTGAACAAACAGGCTAGGCCGCAATCGATGACCGATGCACGCCGCAACCGATGACCGCTGCGCTAATTTTTCGGCGTCAACTTGTCCGACACAAGCCCGATCTACTTGCAGCAAGCTCTACAGCGGACAAGCTGCCACTCGAAAAATTTCATCGGCTGCTTAACCTAACTTTTTAGGCAAATTTTTGAAATTTTAAAGTATATCATGTTTTGTGTTTTTGTGGGATGTTAACCGGGTATCACTCGACCCGGTTATTTTTGACCTTGCGGGCCTGCGGCGCACCCCTGACGCGGCCGGGGGGACGTGCCACGCTTAGCTGTCCCCCCGGCCCACGATTAGCGATCGCAAAACCACACTAATAGTTTAATGATTGCTACACATTTAAAAAATATAAAATTGCTGAAAAGTAAACAGAATATAGATTTAACCATCATGCCCAAGTGCTGCTTAAGTGTAGCAATGCAATATAGACTAAAATCAAGTGTCTTACGGTGTCTTACGGTGTCTTACGGTGTCTAAACTTAACGCACGGGCAATCGCCCAATACATTAATTGAGGATTCCCATCCCAATCATAAAGCTCGAAAGTGGAAGTGTAAGCAGGATCTATCTCATAGGCAAACCAAGTAGTTGGAAAGTTGCCCCATTGGACGAAATGACTAGCGCCAGCGCGAAAAGCGTCACGATGCAAAATGTAAGCTTGATGCGCCACTACCGCACGACGGAAGCGATCGGGGATGATTGACTCAAAACGATCGATTAACCTCATCCGCTCAGGATTAGCCCCACCGTAAGCAAGGCGGGATTTCCAGACACGATCATATATAGAAAATTCGGTTAGACCCCATTTAACCTGATGACGGCGACCAAATTCACCGAGAGTAGGAATAAGCCAGCCGTGGTACTGCCACCAGTAAGCATCGATCCATTGAAGATGGACTTGCAAGCCAATTTCAAAACGCAAGGTGGGATGCTTAGCGGTCAAAGCCAAAAACCAAGCAGTAAAATCATTAAAACTTTTGGGGTTAGCGAATAGCACAAAAGGTTCATTCACGATGACCCGAGAACCTCTAGGAAGCTTAAATAAAAAGGTATCTAGGTTTGAAACAACCGACACATCAAACTGAGAGCCAAGTAAATCGCGGTTGGTTAAGTACCAATCATCGAGCGTAAAACATCGAAAATCAGCAATCCGGCGATCGCTAAATCCGATCCTATGAGCGCAGCAGTTTCGAGTCTTGCACCATCTCTCAAGACGGGGCGAGGGTTGCTTCCAATCCGCCCGTAACTGAAATTCGGGAATAAACAAACGAAACTGAGACTCGATTTTTGCCCAGGCAGGATAGAAAGCATAGTTTTTGGGGTTAGCATCGCTAAAAATCCTCCCCCCAGAAACGGCCGTGCCAAATTCAATCAAAGGGTTAAAAGCAACTTGAAAAGGACGAAAATAGTACTCGACTGCCAGGGTATAAAAAACGATTAAAAATAAAGTGAAAAAATTAAATGCAATACCCAACTTGAAAGACTTAAGAATCAACCTCAAATAATAATTCATAATTATCACTTAACAATTTTACTCCAACCAGGACGCCAACCCCTACACTCAGGGTCAACTACTTCGCTTCTCCAGTATCCTTTATCCCATCCTTGAACTGATTCTAAGTTTTTCCAATCCTTATCCTGTAATGCTCTGTATCTATCCCCATTTACTAAATAGTAGGAAATAGCGCGAGACTCAACAAATAGCTTAGGTAAAAAAGGATTGTATTCAATTTTAGGGAGCAAAGTAGGGGCATCCTGAGAATAAGCTATTATAAAGCACCCCTTAACGTCCGTAAAATTGCCCCCAGGACTTGCCCAGATTACTTGAGTCCAAACTTTTTTGCCCGGAGGACAATTGGGTGAAGAACAAGCAGGATAAGTTTGAATTGCGGGAGGAGCAGGAGGGGTCGGCACAGTAAGACCTCTATTAAGGCGATTAAAATTTTGACCCTCGCACTCATTACGAGGAGAACAAGTAGTGGAAATACAGCAAGAGCCGCCACCATATCCACATCCAGCGCAAACAATACAAGGGCGAGACTCTAGTTGAACTGCACACATTGCCTTAGATTGTTGAGCAGCACTTAGAGCCAATGCTTGAGCTGCGAGTAAGTAATTTTTATAGGGGCCCTCAATATAAGCCTTATTTCTAGTTTGCCAAGCTGCAAAAGCTGCTCGATTAGCGTTATCTATTGCCCTCATTTGAGCGCGGTAAGCTTCGCATTCAGGGTTATTTGGTCCAGATCCAAAAAAGCCCGTAATTGATACTAGCAAAGCGACAATAGGTAACCAAGAACTAACAATGCTGCCTAAGCCAAAACCAACAAAATAAGCAACGCTACGAGCAGAAAGCAAACCGACTGATGTAGCAACAATCGGTCCAACTTCAGTGATTAGAAGCCGTAAACCCCCTGCAATTTTGGCAAAACGGAGAAGCATAATTATCTTTTGACTAATTTCCAGGTTTTGACTAAGCCAGCGATAACCATAATTGGAACACCAGTATTATACATAACAACAGCAGCATAGCGGAGAGTTGGAAAATTCACCGAATCAATGATCGGCCAAAGACTAATGCCGATAGTACCACGAGCAAAACCAACTAAATAGACAACAGTACGAGCCGTAAGTATAGCACTACTAGCTGCTACAATAGGAGCCATCTCGGCAACAAGAAGCCGAAGACCTCCAGCTATTTTTGCAAATCTAAGCAACATGAAAATATCACTCTGTTTAAGAAAAATTCACCAACAAGCTTACAACACCAACAAAATTCCTGATACTAAAAAACAAATCACAATGTCAATTAGTTTTGAACTTCACTTGCCTAGCATTATATCATGGAGATGCCTCACCCAAATATCTCTAATTATTGGTATAACCAAAGAGATTTTTAAAAATCAAAGTTACCTAAATTGCTTAAATAACATATCACATACTTTGCAATCAATCGTGAAAGAGGAAAAAAATGGAACCGTTACAAGATGTTGGGGGAAATTAGAAGGGTTTAAATTGATAGAACCTACCTCTTCACCAACCGCCAAGCCTTAACTAAACCACCAATAATTAACAAAGGAAGCGCGGTAGTATATGTTACTACCGCAGCATATTTAAGTATCGGCGAATTCACAGAATCAATAGCAGAAATCATGAGAGCGGGAATCCTGATCGAATCAGGAGAACTTGGCATTAAATCAAGAACTTTAGAGGACAAAGCAGAGCCAGGATTTTTATTGAAGAGGCAGTCATATTGTTCAAGCTCTGCGTCAGTCAAAGGCCGTCTAGATGTGTTTGCAAGGTAAAAGGCATCGGGATTAGTTTGATTTTGCGTACCGCTTAACGTTACGAGTTCGAGAGGTTTATTCTCTGCACGAATGTCTCTTGTATAAAAAGCTTGGCAGAGAGAATTTAAATCGGTTCCGCTCGGAACATTACCCATGCCATAAGCAGCCACAATCATCTCCTTAGTATCAAGCTGTATCATTTGAATTACGCACCACGTATAAGTCGGGGGTGGCGCAGGGGTTGAAGTAGCAATCAAAAACGAGAAAAGAAACATAATTAATCACTAAATATAAATCTAACCCCCAAACCTATGATTATAAAAGGGCGCAAAGCGTTGACAATCATGCCAGGTAAGCATATCTTGTCAAAGTTTAAACCGCTGTTAATTTGGAAGCAGCCATCACCGATATTGTTAAGATAGGCTTGTTCGGATGCGGTAGGATTCACGATGTCGATCGGAAACTTTTGCTGCAATTCAAAGGAGAGCGGAACGGGAGCAGGACAAGTTAAACCACCTGCGATCGCCGGAGCTTGACCAGAAATTAACAAAAAAGTTGCCAGACCAACCCCAAAAGTGAAACCGAGAGCTTTTGCATTTGAAAGAAGTACACGATGCCGGGCACCCATCTTGCGCTTACCACTTTGTAAATTACTCTCGATAAACTTATCAAATTTTTCAGCGCCCATAAATTCATAAATCATAGCCAAAGTCGGAGCGTGTTTTTCAAAGAATTTAATTGATTTCTCAATATCCAAATGCAAAGTCGGAGTAGGAACATTAATTGAACCATACTTGTACTTTCTAAAAAATAAAATATTTGCGTGATTTCTAGTAAAGCTAACTTGACCACAAACCACACCATTAAGAAATCTCGGAAATTCTTTAACAGGAATTTGGGCTAATTCTTTCATAATCCAAAGCGCACGATCGCGCTTAAATTCAGCCTCTAAGCGATCGAAATCTCCACCACCAGGAAAAAGCTTTTGATAAATTCTTAAGCAACGGCTAGACTCACGACTTCCAATATAAACAGTATTACCGTCATCAGAGCCGATATTACTTATACGTCTAACTTTTTTGTAACCAAACAATAACCCATCTTCAACTAGAGATTCCCAAGGACGAGCAAACAAGCGCGGACTCTGAACAGGGAAATCTAATGCAATATCAATCCGATGAGCAGTAAAACTTGTATCTAACTGTGACAAATATAACAAATTAGAAACCCTATCAAAATCTAAACCGTCAAGAGTTGAGCCATTCAAATCAATTAAGAAAGTAAAAGGCTCGTCAATTCCGGTCGGCGGATATTTAATACATAATAGACTACCTTGAAATTCCCATGCTTCATGCCAGACCTTATTTGCAGCCATTACATTAGTCTCGCGGGCGTCCTTGACAGATGACACCTGTTGTTTCTCAAAAGGCAAACCAATAATATCTCGAATTTTTCTAAAAAATAAGCTGTCATAAGTAACAACTTGGAATCTAAGCCAGTCTATCTTTATGTTGCGAGGCAAAATGTCAGCATCCATATTATTTGAAGATGTGAATAGGTAAATAAAATGCTAGAAAATAACACCCAAAAAATATAAAAGGATGTCTGGGTAAAAAACCGCTCATTATAAGACTAACAATGCAAAGAATAAAACTCATTACGAGGCGAAACATCATTTTATAAGAGTTTTTCATCTCATCATCAAATCTAGACCAAGTTAAACATTCTTTGGTTATAGCCATGTCTAACTTAACTAAGCCTTTATAACTATTAGAAGGCATCCACTGCCAAAGACTAATTAAAAATGATTGAAAAGGGTGTATACCATCAATGGGCACCTTTCCGACAATTTTCCAAGCAGTAAAAGGGTTATTGCTAGACGCCTCATATATTGCTTTTCTCTTCTTGCGGTCAGACTGATAAAACTCGTCAAGCTTTTGGTCTAATTCCTCAAAAGAATAACCCTCGGCAGCTATCTGATCGATCGACAGTTCCTTATTAGAATCAGGATAAATAACAAACGGCTGATAGCCAAAAGATTGGTCAGCAATGACTTTTTCATCTTGCTTCTCTAGTAAACCAAAACTGTCATAAACACGGAAAGTCTGGGCATCATCAGCGCTTATGACTCCCTTCCAGTGTTTCTCCGCCAATACCATAGACTTAATAGGATTTTTTCGCAGCCTAGGATTACCATGCCACACCTCAAATTCAGCAGGTTTGAATAAGTGAACATCTTTAAATAGGAGTCTGTCATTACGGAGCGCATCAGACCAAACGGCAACGCCTTCCGCGTACAACACCTCAGAGCATATTTTGTGGATAGAACTATGTACCTGTGTCGGGTACTGTGCAGCATAAATAATATGTTGTAACCTCTTTCTATTATTTGCCACAGCGTTGTGTGCTTCTGCTGGCAAAGTCCACGATTGACAGGACGGAGCGTATAAGCCCATCTCATCTAACAAAATCACAGCGTCCTGAATTTGAAGGAACTGAGCAAAGTTTTTGTTACTTGAAACATAATAAAAAATACCCTTTGGCATATTTTCCAAAAGCCATTTAAAATTATTTATTTTGCAATAATATGCTAATTGCACGGGGTCAAGCTGAAAGTTAGTAACAAGTCTCAACCGATATTTTTCAGCAAGTTTTAAACCCCGTTGCAACATTAACAAACTTTTACCACGACCAGGTAAACCATAGATAGCAGTTACAGGCATCTTTTACCTCCTATTTAGGAGGCGATCGGCGTCAAAAAAGAACCGATCGCCTCAATTAATTATGCTTGTGCTCAAAAATCAGACACGGGATAAAACCATGTTCAGAACCCTGAGCACAAGCATAAAACCCATTGGGGCGAGAGCCACCCCAAAAGCTGCAAGAGCGATACCATCGACGTTCTCGATCATAGTAATGGCATTGTTAACACCGGCCTCAATAGACTCAGCCGCAGCATCAGCTGCACTACTACCACCGCCACCACCACCAGGTTGAGCAAAAGCACCGCCAGCAGAAAAAATGACTGCACCAACACCTAAGGCGGCACCAGAAACAGTAGTGCGGGAAAGAGCAGACTGCTGGCGGTAAAAAAGCTCGTTAAGCCGCTTAACGTCGTCAGAAGTGATAGTGTGAAATTGTCGGTCATCAATTGCGGATGTTGTTGAATCATTAACATTTACTTTCGGACGTTCTAAAAGCTGAGTAGACATTGTTTTCAAGAAGGAATGACTAATGAATATTGACCAGAAATTAACAGGGATTTAACATCAATACCGCACCCTGTAATCGGTATCTCGCAGTCGCATAAACTGCCGAAAAAAGAAAAGTAATCATTCTGATGCAGAAGGGGTAGGGATGACAGGAGTTACACAGGTATCAATTACAAATCGTTGTAAGTGAAGATTTGTAAGCCCTATAAGACAAATGATGATAACTTGTACAAGAATGACAAAACGGGTATCGATAAATTTACTAGGCAGTTCGATATATTTCTCCACTGCGTCATCCATAGCTTTGATAACTGGCGGTTTCATCAATCAAGAAATCGCTTAGCGATAACAATAAATGCCAGTGTAGAAGTGGTAGCTAAACCCGCCTGCATTGCCCAATCCATCGAAAAATCGATAACTGTTTTAACGTCAGTTTCGACAAACTTCATAGCAGCCGCTGCGCTTTCATCAATACTGCTCGTTGAGAGTAATAAAGAAGCAGAAAGAATAATAGAAGCAAGAACAGACATTTAATTAACCTCTCATCCTAATAGCTATGCTAAAAGCACAAGCTATTGCCATCGCGCCAAAGTGGTCAGCAATAAAGTCCTGAGTGCTAGCTTTCATATTGTCAGCGAAGGCTTCGGGAGTGCCTAAAATCACTTTCATTCTTGCAACTGCTTGGTCGCCTGTAATGCGATCGGCAGAAGCTAGAAAGCTGATAGAATCGCCCAAAAGCCAAATATCACCACTGACAAAACCAGAAAATGAGGCCAGACAGCGAGAATTACTACCATCAAATCCATCTTTCATCACACCTCAGTCAACAAAAATTTTAATAACTCTCAAAATTAGTCCGAGGCAGAAGAACTGAATTAAGAGAATGAACAAATTTTCCCAAATAAACCGAACGATAAGATCGATCAAGTTATCATTGGTGAGTGGTTCCGTCAACAGAAGCCAATTCTTGGTAATCATCGTTAATCTCATGAAGGGATGCAGATTCTAAAGATTTTTTATGAGCAGCCCACTGAGCAGTCGTTGTCGTGAACAAATCAAAATAATCTTTAAAAACTGGGTTAGCTTTACCACCAACAGCCTTAATTGCACCATCCCAATATGATGTAACATTACCAGATTGATTAAATCCGGCTGGCTTCATTGCAAGCAAAAAATAATAACACTCACCACTAACAAGTCTGCCAATATCTACGCCAGGAGTAACACCAAGTTTGCAGTTATACGGATTAACAATTTCACTTGCTACCATATCAAGCGGAGTTTCTAAACTGGTAGCACCTGAAAATTTAACCATCGAAACCATAGGGTTTTGCACGTATGGCAAACACAAAGTAGCTTTAACAATTCCTTTGTCGTTAGTCTCAGCGCCAACCCACATTGCCCAAGAAGCAAAAACAGGATAACCAACAATCAGCGTAGTTTTCATGCCAGCCGCTTTGGTCTGCTGAGAATTACCACCATTAGCAAATCTCAGTAAGTCAGTGATTAACTGACGGCTTTCTGTGTCAGCACCAGCCATATCAATTACTCCTCTTATTTTCGTAGTAACGCTTCAAAAACTTTTGAACCCAGCTTTCTTTCGGTGGATCTTGCTGCTGGGGTTGCGGCTGAGGTGTTGGCGGAGTATAAGCCGGAGCAGAAGCCGGAGAAGAAACCGGAGCCGGAGCCGGAGAAGAAGCCGGAGCCAGAGCAGACGCAGAAGCTAAAACAACGCTTTCGACTGGCGACGGTGATAGTGGCGGTGGAAACGAAGCAGCGCCAGGAAACGGGGACGAGCTAGTAACAACAGCAACAGCTAAAACCAAATCAATCATCAAAGTAACTCACAAAGTCAATAAACCTATATTCAGGGATACAAAATTAATTAACAATGGTAAAATCGCTTAACTTTTAATAAATGGTTTTAGTAGAGTAAACACTTATCTTTTTGTAAAGGGATTGACTAAAAAATAAGGACTCAGTAAAATATGTTAATCAAGTCAGAAACTAAAAATATGAGCAGAATAGATTGCTTAGTGTTGGCAAGCCTAGAAAAAACTAGCCTTTCACTAACTGGAATTACAAATAAAATAGCATCAAGTAACATAAAAAAATTACCTACAAGAATAGGTATACACGCCAGACTTAAAAAATTAAACAGCCAAGGCTTTGTTATTTTTAACTGGCAAGAAGGACGAAAAATATACACAATAACAAATAAAGGACTTTTAGAAATCAAACAATTTATAAATCAATTAATGAGGCTCGCAGCATAATGAGCCAAACTCAGATTAAATGGCTAGCTACACTTTTAATGTTAGTCGATCACGTCGGATTTTTACTAGAAGCAGAACCAATGCGAATCATTGGACGGTTGAGTTTTCCGCTGTTCGCATGGATTTTTGCACAAAATTGGAAAAGACGAGAACCAAACAGCTCTGCTAAACCTTTACTTACTAGATTAGCGTTATTTGGACTAATCGCTCAGTTTCCACACATTTTACTATTTAGAAATCACGATGCAAATATATTAATTAGCTTGGGAATAGCTGGGGTAACATTTGTTGAAATTCACAAATCACAGCACAAACTTCTATATTTAATAGGAGGAATGATGATAGCACAAAGCTTGCACGTAAGTTATGGCTGGTATGTCGTGGCTTGCCCGCTATTAATGATTAACTTGAAAGGAGCAGGCGAGCGGATATGGTGGATAGGGTGGGTTGCAATTAATGTTCTGTACACAATCACCTGCAACTATCCGCTTCAAATATTCGCAGTTTTCACACCTTTAATCTTGACATACCATAACCCAGCAAAAAACCGAAAGCCAACGGCGATGGAAAAAAAGTTTTTTTATTACTTTTATCCAATCCATCTAGCGGGACTAGCGGCAATAAAAGGAATTTTATAATTGTGGAAGTAAGTAAAATGCAATGTCCATTAAATTACAACTGCCAATCAATGGGAGCATACACAGACGACGAGGGAAATACTAAATGCGAAAATAAAGAAACCTGCGAAAATTTTGGGTTATCGTGGAACTTGCCTTATGAATATGACGAAGATGGAGTATTAACTGTTACGAACGATCCAGCTCGATTTTATTGGAAGAAAGACTTAAATGGAACCAAAGATTTTAACTTAGAAAATGCTTACTGCCCAATAAAAGGAATGGAGGCAGGATTTTACTATAGAGCGCCCTACATAAACGAAGAAGAAAAAATCGATTACAAACAAATAATCAGAGCAGAATGGAAAAAAGCAGGATGGGAACAAGCAATCACAATCTGTGGTGAAACTGAAGCGCAAAAGAAACTCAGAAAATTATCAGCCGAAGTAAAAAGGCTAATTGAAATGCTGTAAACACTGTAGACACTGTAAACACTATTAATTTTATCCCATCCATCTCGTGGGACTAGTGGCACTACGAGCAATTATATAAAATGAAAGGCTCAAGAATCGAACTTGAGGTCAGAGTTCTCGACCCTGTATCGGTAACCAAGACCTCAATCTCTCGGTATCCCCTAGAAGCCACTTAGTAAGGCTTTAACAGCACCAGCTCCTTCCATCAAAATTATAACGCTGGGGATTCTCTTTAGATTGTCACAAATGAGTTGGAGGACAGAAGTTCGCGCTACCAACTTGATGATTTTGAGAACCGAAGTCCCGACTTATTAATAGGCGATCGACAATAATTAGACTTTTTGCAAAAATAGATAATATCTGCGTTCATTTGCGTTAATCTGCGGTTAAAAACAGAAAATCCAGAACTCTTGCAAAAAGCCTAACCACCAATCTTACTTAGTCTTGTCCAAACTCCGCGACTCCCACCAAATAGGAATTGCAATCCAAGCAACTGCTAACAGCAAAGCCAATACCGCAAATTGAGCAGCCCAAGCTACCAACTTCTCTAAAGACACAACTTGTCCCAAGAAGTAGGATAAACTTACCATTACAGATGCCCAACTGGCAGCACCCAGAATGTTGAACAGCGAAAATTTCCAAAAAGGCATTTCTGCAATACCCGCTAGGGGGCTAGCAAAAATTCGCAGCAGTGCAATAAAACGGCCCAAAAATACAGCCTTAGCTGCATTTTTGCTAAACTGTTCTTTTAAGTCAAACAGTTGTTCTTCCCGAAAGCGGAAAAATTGTCCCAGCTTCAGCAGCAGTGGCCAGCCGCCGTATCTGCCGATCGCATAACCGAAATTTCCGCCCACAGTCGCACCGCCGATCGCACTGGCGAGCACAAACCAGTAATTCAGTTCCCCGCTACCAGCTAAAAACCCGCCAGCAATCGTAATAGTCTCACCTGGGAGAGGAATTCCCAGATTTTCCAGTAAAATTCCCAGAAATATTGCCCAATAGCCGTAATCATGGGCAAATTTCTGAATAGTCTCTAGCGATAAAAACTCAAAAGACATTGGATGCTGCCTTCGTAAACTTTTGCAAAGCTCAATACTTTTATATATTGGCTTGATTCCGGCAATAGTGCAATCTTTCGCTGTGATGAAAACCACACTACATTGGCAATCGCTGGTTTAACTAAAAATTAGCCTTTCAGGTATACTAGATTAATCGAAAATTGTTGCGGTTGCATTCTGGGCGATCGCGCGGCCAGTTTTCCTACTAAATTTATCACAACGGCTCTGCCCACCGATTCCAACCTCGGGCGATCGCCGTTCCTCAAACCTTAGCTGAAATGCCCTGATTCTTTCAAGCAAATCAGCAACTAAACTCACTTATTCATACTTTACGATCGTAGGATAACTGCTATGGAAAATTCCAACTTCAACCAACACATCATCCTCCAGCCTCAAAACTGCCTCGACACCCAAGCCGGCCGCCTCCTCCAGCAACAGCTAGCCGAGATTGTGCCCGAGCACCACAAACTCTGGATAATAGACATGGCCGCCGTAGATTTTATCGACAGTTCCGGGATCTGCGCCTTAGTCGGCGGACTCAACGCCGCCCGCCGCCGGGGATGCCGCCTCGTCATCTGCAACCTCTCAGCAACAGTCAGGCTAATATTTGAAATTACTCAACTCGACCAACTCTTTGAAATCTTCGACAGTTTCGACCAAATTATCTCCGCTCAAACTCCCGCGAGAGTTGCTAGATTAAAATCATCTCCCCAGATAAAATCTCAAATCTCAAATTTCAAATAGACTTCAAGTAACCGCCGAGCAAATTTGAATATCATAAATAGGCTTATTTGTCAAGCAATACCAATGACAGACAAATAAATCCGGCAGTTGAACGCCGACAGAAGCGATCGCAGGTGCAGCCGGAAAAGGCCAAAGTCGATCGAAACAAATCCTTTCCCCTACGAAGCCGAACTGCATCAAATAAGTCGCCGGCGGCGCATTTAAAAGATTCAGCAAGCGGTAAGCCAACTCGTACAACTGCTGCCGCCAAAGATCCGACAAATGCACCGGTTGAGAGTAACTCAACTCGCCAGACTGCTTAGAAGCTTCCGCACCGATTGCCTCAGCATATAGCGGCCCCTTTGCCGTCAACACCACAGGCAGCCAAAAATTGCCCTCGCCCACGGGAAAAAGCAACTCCTGAGCCACTCGATCGCGCGCCGCCGAAACATTGCCACAAAATCTAAACACATCTTGAGCCGGAAAAACCAGATTTTCTGGCAGATCCAGCGTCAAAGGACAAACGATCGCCCCATCCGGAGCGATCGCGCCAGAATTGAGTTCAGAAACCCCACAGATATTGACTTGAGTTAAAGGATGAGATTGAGCGATCGCCGCCTTGAGACTTGCGGCCGAGCCTTTCTCGCCACCCGCCACAATTAAAACCTTAGACATTGCCAAAGCTCGGCATTTGAATGCCGCGATCGTCCTCAGCCTCGACGCTCGGCAGATCCAAGCCCTTAGCCTTGCGGCTCCGCACAGCCAGACGGTAAGTTACGCTTTGCAACTCAGTGTGCAACTGGCGATTTTCCTTTTGCAGTTGATCCAATTTTTCCTTAATCGGCTCGATCCGTTCGGCAAACTTCTGGCGGTAAACCCCCGGCAATTCCTGAACCACCTGTTCTAGCATCCGAGAGCGATCCGTCAATTCTTGCACCGACTGCCGCAGTTGGTAAAGCTCAGCATCCCGCTCAGCGATTTGTTCCTGATAAAAACCCACCTGTTCTTCAACAGCTTGGAGTTGTTCCCGCATTGCCTGCATTTGAGCCTGGTTGCGATCGGAAACGGACGGCGCCGGCACAAAACTCGAATTTCCCTTCACCAGCCTGAAAAGTTCTTGAGACAACTGCTGCACCAATTGGTCGCGCATTTGCAGCTCTTCGGTGAGACGAGATACCTCTGATTGCAGTTCTTTTGAGCTTA
>Ga0247774_1001061_pt1 | contig 13902 bp, 10 predicted proteins | sample UWRJL001104B6_FD_179933 | JGI IMG/M metagenome (GOLD analysis project Ga0247774, IMG submission 179933) | Plant litter microbial communities from Arlington Agricultural Research Station in Wisconsin, United States - UWRJ-L001-104B-6 | ecosystem: Environmental > Terrestrial > Plant litter >... | reverse complement strand
CGGCTTTGGCCTCGTGGCCATCTCGGCCGCGCGTTTGCCGATGTCGTCGTTGCTGGCGAGCTCGGCGGCGCGTTTGAAGTGGGTCGCGGCTTGCTTCTTGTCGCTCGGGCAGATGTGTTTCGCCAAGTAGTAGTGTGCAGGGGCGAATTTTTCGTCGAGCTTGAGCGCGGCTTGGTAGTCGCTCAGGGCGCCGGCGTCGTCTTTCTGGTCGTGGCGACAGACCGCGCGGCGCACGTGCAGGTTGGCGCTGTCCGAAGCCTTGATGGCCTTGTCGAGCACGGCGATGCAATCGGCGAAGGCGTGTAGGCGTCCGAACTTCTGCGCAAGCTTTTCCAGCAGCTTGGGATCGTCCGTGGTCGACACGGCGCGCAGCTGTTCGAGGGCGGTCTTCTCGTCCTTGGCGGCGGTCAACAGCTCGGCGTAGGCGATGCGCAGCTCGATGTTGTCGGGCGACGCGGCCACGGCCGCGCCGTAGGCCTTGAGCGCGTCTTCCTTCTTGCCCGAAGCTTCCAGAGCCAGGGCCCGGTTGAGCAGCAAGTCCGGCTGTTTTGGAGCCGTTTTGAGGCCCAGATCGGCCGCGCTCAGCGCGCCGGGCGCGTCTTTGGCGTCGAGCAAGAGCGCCGACAGGTTCACGCTCGCCTCGGTCAGCTTGGGATCGAGCGCGAGAGCGTCCTTGTAGGCGCTGCTGGCCGCTGTCCCCTCGGACAACCCTTCCAGAGCTACCCCCAAATAAAAGGCGGCTTGTGGGTCCTTCGGACTTTCCTTGCGCGCCTCGCTCAGCAGCGCTTTGGCCTTGGCAAAGTCCTGAGCTTTGATGGCGTCGATGCCTTGCTCGACCTTCTTGCTCGATGGCTTGACGCTTTGCTCGCTGGCTGCCGGAGCGGCGGGCTCTTCGAGCGAGGGCGGAGGGGCCTCGGGCGGAGGGGCAGAGCCGCCACAGGCAGCAAACGAAAGCGTGCCGAGCAAGACCATGGCGCGAGCCAGAGTGGACACGGGCAAAATCGAGCGCGGCGCGGAGTTCATGAATTGGCTGCCTTTTCCAGGTGGGCGATGTTCGACAGGATGCGTGCCTTGATCTCTTCCATGCGCTCGATCGAGGTGATCTTCGCGCCGTTCACGTCGGTGACGTAGAACACGTCGGCCACTTGCGTGCCCTCGGTGTTGATCTTGGCGAGCGAGATTTGAAGATCGAGGTGCTGCAGGGTATTGGCCAGCCAGAACAAGAGTCCCTGCTGGTCCTTGGTCGTGACCTCGATCACCGAGTGATCGGTGGCGCAGCGATTGTCGATGCTGACCTCGGTCGCTACTTTCGGCGTGGGACGGTCGGATAGCCGCGAGCGCCGCGCGCCGCCGGTCACCAGCTCCGAAGGCGAAAGCTCCATGCTGAGCAGCCGATTGAAGTCGCGGTCCAGGCGCGCGAGCGAGCCGGTCACCGTGTCGGTGGTCTCACCGGCGCGTACCCAAAACAAGTCGAGCGCACGCGTGCGGCCGAAGCTATCCACCCAGGAGTAAATCTGCGCGCTGATCACTTTGAAACGCGCGGCGGCCAAGGTAGCCGTGATCATCGCCAGCAGACCCGGTCGGTCGTCGGCGATGAAGCCGAGCTCCACGTACGGGTTGGCCGTGGTCATGACCGTGACGTTGACGTGCTGCATCTGCGCTTGGCGCGCGAAACGCGAGTGGCGCACGATGTCCTGCGGATCGTTACTGTACAAATAGCGATCGGGCATCGTGGCCAAGAAGTGATTGAGGAACTCGAGCTCGCCCTGTTGCGGACAAAGGGCGCGCACTTCAGCGCGGATCTGCTCGGTGCGCTCGCCGCTGCGCGGGGCGTTGCCCGTGCTCAGCTGGCGATCGGCGCTGACGTAGAGCTCCTCGAGCACGCGCGACTTCCAGCTGGTGAGCGCGGTCGGGCTGGTCGTCGAAACATCGCAGATGGTCAGGATGTACAGCTCGCGCAGCCCCTCACGGCCGTGCACCTCTTCACAGAACGCCTCGAGCGTGCGCGGGTCGTCGATGTCGCGGCGCGTGGCCACGTGATACATGCGCAAGTGCTTCCAGATCAGCTGCTGGACCTCGCGGATGTCGCTCTCCGGCAAACCCAGCCGCTCCAGGATCGTGCGCGCCATTTCGCGGCCGCGCTCGTCGTGGGCCTTGCCGCCGATGTCTTTGCCGATGTCGTGCAGCAGCGCGGCGAAAAACAGCACGTTTGGCCGCGCAATTTCGGCCGCCAGGCGCGAGGCCAAGCGATGTTCGGCCGCGAGCTCACCGCGGCACAGCTCACGCAACCGATCGACCGCGGCCACCGAGTGCACGTCCACCGTGTACACGTGATACACGTCGTGATGCACGCGCCCCACGACTGGCGCAAACTCGGGCACCATGGCCACGAGCAGGCCGACATCGTGCAGGTCCTTGACCACCGATTCGTCGCGCAGCTTCGTGCGCTGAATCACGGTCACCAGGCGCACGAACAAGCGCGCCGCCTCTTCACTCTGGCGCAGGCGCTCACAAAAGCTGGGCGAAGTCACGGCGCGGGCCACTAAATCCCGGGCAAACCCGTAGACCGGCAGATCCCGCCGCACGGCCTCGTCGTACAGTCGCAGGGCGAGCGCCGGCTCTTGCTCGAGCGCCGCGCCGTCTTCGAACGAAACCTGGTCATTGGTCAGCTTCAGGCCCTTGCCGATCGACGTCTCGCGCGGCCGGCGCTTGGGCGGTGGGGCCGCGCGAGCCAACACCAATTCGCGCGCCTGCGAAATGATGCGCGCCTTCTGGTAGTAGTCGCTCATGAAAGCCTCAACCCCGGCTCCCCCGGGGCCGTAGCCGAGATCGACCGCCAACGATTCCTGGCGATCGAAGCTCAAGCGGTCCGAGCGTCGGCCAGCTTGCAAGTGCAGCAGATTGCGGACGCGCCACAAGAGCGCGCGCGCGGCTTCGATTTGCTGCCATTCGCGTTGCAGCAAGACACCGATGCGCACGAGCTCCGACAGATCCGTCACGCGCCAACGGGCACGGGCAGCCCAGTGGGCGAGGTCCAAATCACGCAGACCGCCGATGCCATTCTTGACGTCGGGCTCGAGTAAGTAGACCGAGCCGCCAAAGCGTTCCGATCGCTCATGCGCCTTGATTTCCAGGCGATCCAGAAACTTTTTGATGTTGCCGATGCCGAAGATGCCCTCGAAGGCGCGGATCAGCATCTTCTCCGAGCTGGTGCGGTCACCGGTCAACACGCGCCAGTCGAGCAGGGTGGTGGCGGTGGGGAGATCGTTCTTCGCCAAATCGAGCAGGTCGCTGCCCATCACCACCTGGTGGCCAATGCTGAGACCTGCGTCCCAAAGCGGGTACAGCAGCGCTTCCGCGACGCCGCGAACCTTCTCCGGTTTGCTCGCCGAAATCAGCCGCACGTCGAGGTCACTGTGATATCCGAGCTCATTTCGGCCGTAGCTGCCGACCGCGGCCAGGCCCACGTTCTGCCAAGTGCCGGCCTTGACCATGGTGCTCTCGGCCGCCTTGAACAGCGAGCAGAGCAAGCCGTCGAAAGCCTTGGCGTAACGCGCCGCTGCTTCCAGGCCTGCTTCCGGGCCGCCGGGCCTGATCATGGACTCGACCGCGACGCGATGACGGACCAAGTAGGTCTTGAGCTCTTCGACGAGACCGGGGGCTGTACGTTCGAGCAACGCTGCTCTTTCAGGGGCGGGGGACGACATATGTGTGGGTCGCAGGGTCGCGCTTCGGCTCGGCGGGCTGGGGCGAGGCGTTGTTATAGCGCAGCCCGGGGCATAATGAAGCAATCAGCAAATCACCTGGAATTGGACGGTTTGCCTGGACCTTGGGTGGGCCCGACTGCCACCCGCGGGTGGGGCGCACCGAGCGCCGGGCCGGCCCTGCCAGCTGCCATCCGTGTGCTAACTTGCTGCATCCAATGAATCGTCGTCAGTGCATGGGGTTGATGGGGACGTTTGCGGCAACCTTGGCTTCGGCCAGCATCGCCCATGCCACCACGGCGCGCGCCGTCAGTTTGGTGAGCCTGGTGCAGCGCAGCACGCGCATCGCGCGCGCCACGACCCTGGAAAGCTTCGCACGCTCGGAAGACGTTGGCGGCGCGCGGCACATCGTCACTTACTCCCGACTGCGCATCGATGACTCGATTCAAGGTCCGAGCGGGGATTCGGAGACCTTGGTGCGAACCCTGGGCGGGCGCGTCGGCGATCTGGGCGAAATCGTACACGGTGAAGCGGAGCTCACGCTGAACGAAACTTCGCTGGTGTTTCTGATGTCCGATGACAGCGGCGTCGAGCTCGTGACGGCGATGGCCCAAGGCCACTACCCGGTCGCGATCGACAGCGCGGGCGTCCCGCGCCTGCGCCTCGCTCGAAACATGCCGCGCCTGATCGGCGGCTCGGCCTCTGCGGTCGCTCAGTTGGCGGGCAAGCCGTTCCTGGAAGCGCGCGCCTTGATCTTGGGAGCACGGCATTGAACGGATTTCGCAGGCTGCTTCGCACGGCGGTCACAGGCTTCGTCTTCGCGCTTTCGGCTCACTCCTCGGCTTTTTGCCTGACCTATACCTGTGACGCAAAGAAGGGTGAATGCCTGAAGGATCCGGAGACCGGCTGCTACCAAGGCGGCAAGGCTCTGTTCTGGGCAAGCCCGGTGGTTTCGTACGACGTGCAGCAGGATGACTCCGCGTTACAAGGCATCAGCTACGATCAGCTGCACACGGTCGTGGTCGAAGCCTTCCAACGCTGGCAGGACGTCAGCTGTGACGAGGACGGGAACCATCCGAGTATTTCGCTCGTAGACTTCGGCAAAGTCGCCTGCGCCAAGCCGGAATACAACAAGTCCCGGCCGAATCAGAACGTGATCACGTTTCACGACGCCGAGTGGCCGTACCAGAACTCGGGCGCCGAGACGCTCGCGCTGACGACCGTCTTTTTCAACCCGGAGACGGGTGAAATCTACGACGCAAACATCGAAATCAACAGCTACCAGACCGCAGGCTCCCCGCCCAAGTTCGTGATCGGCGAGGGCGAGCCCGGCTCCGACCAAGACGACCTGAACGCGGTGCTGACCCACGAGATCGGCCATTTTCTGGGGCTCTCGCATTCGATCATCGGCACCTCGACCATGTACCAGAGCTACCAGTCGGGCATGACCTCGCTAGAGGACGACGACATCGCGGCCATCTGCGCGTCGGCGCCGCCCGGTCGTGTCACGACGGATCCTGGGAATCCCCCAGGCGAGCCGCGCCATGGCTTTTCCAAAGAGTGTGGCAAGCCCGAGAACGGCTGTTGCGCTTCGACCATCGGCGGCAGTGCGCCGGCGAGCGGACCGCTCGCGCTGTGGACGTTCGGCCTCGGCCTGGTTTCCTTTTTAGGCCGCGGCCGCTCTCGGCGCCTGGCCCGAGCTAGGAGCCAGTCCTAAAACCCCTCCCGTCGCCCGCCTGCGGATACGCTTCGCAATCCTGCGTTGCGCTCCTCAACGTACCTTTCAGGTACGCCTCGTCGCCGCGCCTTGGCTTGCTCGCGCCTCCTTGGCGGGCTCGGTCCGGGGTTCTAGGACTGTCTCTACGCGCTCGGCGCGGGCGCTTCCGCGCTGAGACCCGCGGCGCGGATCAAGTCCAGGTCCGCGTTGGTGTCGGGGTTGGGCGTGGTCAGCAGCTTGTCGCCGTAGAAAATGCTGTTCGCGCCCGCGTACAGGCACAGCAGCTGGGCCTCGCGCGGAAGATCACTGCGGCCGGCGCTCAGCCGCACTTTGGAGCGCGGCATGGTGATGCGCGCCGTGGCCACCATGCGCACCAGCTCCAACGGATCGATGGGCGGCAAGGCCGCAAGGGGCGTGCCCTCGACCCGGACCAGCGCGTTCACCGGCACGCTTTCGGGGTGCGGTTCGAGCTGCGCCAGCTCTAGCAGCATGCCGCAGCGATCGGCGATGCTCTCGCCCATACCGATGATACCGCCCGAGCACACGGTGATGCCCGCGTTGCGCACGTTCTTCAGCGTCCTCAGACGATCGTCGTAGGTACGAGTCGAGATGATCGATTTGTAGTTTTCGCGCGAAGTGTCGAGGTTGTGGTTGTACGCGTCGAGGCCCGCGTCCTTGAGCTTTGCCGCTTGCTCCTCGCTCAACATGCCGAGCGTGACGCAAGCCTCCAAACCGAGGCCCTTGACGGAGCGGACCATTTCCAGCACGCGGTCGAAGGCGGGGCCGTCTTTCACTTCACGCCAAGCGGCTCCCATGCAGAAGCGCGTCGCGCCATGCTCCTTGGCGGCCCGCGCGGCGCTCATCACCTCGTCGAGCTTGAGCATTGCTTCGCCTTTGAGCTTCGTGTCGTGGTGTGACGACTGCGGGCAATACGCGCAATCCTCCGGGCAACCACCGGTCTTCACGCTGAGCAGCGTGCACAGCTGGACCTTCTCCTTCTGGTGGAAGGCCAAGTGCACGGCGCGCGCGCGGTCCACTAGCTCGAACAGGGGCAGGTCGTGAATCTCACGGATCTGCTGCAAGGACCAATCGTGACGGACGGGCGAGCTCAGGTCGGACATTCTGCGGCGGTATTAGCGTCAACCGGCCAGGGAGTCCAGATTGAGCCGAGCTTTCGCACTGCGTCAGTTCGTTCGCAGCCCGACGCGCCGCCTGCTCGGCGCGTCAGCCGCGTCAGAAGCCCATCGCGGCGCGACCGACTTCGCGCTCGACGATGCCGTCCCGAACCAGCCCTTTGATGTGCGCCTCGAAGGTTTGCATCCCGTACATCGTTTGGCCGCCGTCCATCAGCTCTTTGAGCGAGGGATTGCCCAGGGGCCGCTTGATGGTTTCGCGCACCGAGCCCGTAGACACCAAGACCTCGGCAGCCAGAGCCATGCCCTGACCGTCCGCCCTGGGCAACAGCCGTTGCGCGATGATGCCTTGCAATGAATCCCCCAGACGCTCGCGCAGCTCATCGGCGTCACCCTCGCTCAGCGCAATGATGCGATTCATGGTGCGCGCCACGTCCGGCGTATGCAGCGTGGAGAGCACGAGGTGGCCGGTCTCCGCGGCCTTGAGCGCGATGTCCATCGTCTCCGCGTCGCGGATCTCACCTACTTGAATCACGTCGGGATCTTGGCGCAAGGCGGCGCGCAACGCGCTGGCGAAGCTGTGCGTATCGTAGCCAATCTCGCGCTGGCTGATGGAGCACTTGTCGTCCGTATAAATGTATTCGATCGGATCCTCGATGGTCACGATGTGGCGGGCGACGTTGTGATTCATGTAATCGAGCATGGCCGCTAGGGTGCTGGTCTTGCCGTTGCCGGCAGCTCCGACGCACAACACGAGGCCGCGGTCTTTGTCGGCCAGCGCGCGACACGCTGCGGGCGCGCCCAGCGACTCGAGACTCGGCACCTGATGCGGAATCACGCGCATCACCACCGCGAGCGTCGCGCGCTGACGGTACACGTTCACGCGAAAGCGCCCGATCCCGTGCACTTCGTAGGACGTGTCGTACTCACGCAACGCCGCCAGGTTCGACGCGATCGCCGGATCGCGGATCAGGTGCCTGACCACGGCCTCGGTGTCCTCCGGGCGGATCTTGTCGAGCCGAAAGAACACCAGCGAGCCTCGGACGCGCGCGCCTGGCGGCTGGCCCACCTTCAAATGAACGTCACGGGCGCCTGCCGCCTTGGCCTTATGTAAGAGCTGATGCAGGTACGCTTCGGATGCATACGGATTCTGCTGCAGCCCGGGAGATGAACCGACCACCCGCAAATCATACCCTCGCACGGCTGTGCGCGGCTAAGTTCAGGTACGCCCACACCCGCCCACAGAATTATTGCGAGAAGTTGACCCTTGTCGCTCAGGCTCGATAGATACGAAGAATGTCGAAGATTCGCGTCGAAGGACACCTGCACGACGACCACTGCGTGATGGTTTGCTCCGGTGAAAGCCCAGAGGACATCTCATGGGCGCGCGACGAAGACACAGGTCAAATCTTCGTCGTGCTCGAGCACATTGCCCACGAAGAGATCTGGGGTCAGCCCAATGACGGCGAGCGCCGCTGTTTCGGCCTGCGCTTGTTCGGCGGGCGCGCTCCCCTGCCCCCGGTTGGACGGATTCTGGAAGTCGCCTGAGCCGAGCTCACTTCGGCACGACCGGCCCGCAGAACCCGCCGATACAACTGTGTTTTGCATCGCAGCAGTCGGTGCTCGTGGTGCATTTCTCCTGCACTCCCGAGCACGAGTATTGCGGCGGTTGCGCGCCGCACACGAGCGCGCCAGTGTCTGCGTCGGGCTGGCAGAAGCCATTGCAGCACTGGTCGCCCGTCGCGCAGGAAGTACCGTCCGCGCGGCAGGGGTCGAGCACCCAAAAGCCTCGCGAGTTGCCGGCCAAGAGCTCCTGCCCGGGTAGATAGAAGGCGGGATGACTGGCATCCTTGCCCGGCTTGGCGTCGAGATCGATCGCGGCGACCCACAGCTTCTTGGGCGTGATGTTCTCGATCAGATTGACGCCGCGCGGATCGCTACAAAACGGCGGAATGGTGGCGACATGCGCGTAGCGCCGACGGCTCGTGAACACCACCCAAGCGTAGCCGCCGCCGGCGACGGGATTCACCGTGGGCTCGTAGTTCAGATCGACGTCGCTCTCGTGACTGGTTTGGATGTCCCCCACGGTCGTGCCGTCCCCCTTACAGGTGAGGCTGACCGGGGCGCTCAGGGGCGCCAAGTAGGAGACGCCGTGCTCATCGAAGCCATTCAGGCGATCCAAGGCAGTCGAGGTTTCGGTTCCGCTCAAGCCGTTCCAATAGAGGCGCGCGAGGGCGCCCTTTCGCGTCCGCAGATCCGGGCGATTGTTGTCGTCGAAGCCGGCCTTCGTCTGATGGTGATAGACGATCGACTTGCCGTCCGGGAAGAACGCCGGCCAACCCGGGCGCGTTTCTGCAGGCTGGCCCGTGTAGTCGACGGCGGTGAACGGATTCGAAAACTCGAGCTTCTGACGGTCGAAGTCGACGACGACCAGCTTCTGCTTCGGGTTGTCGAGCGTCGCGCTGCTCACGGGATTGAACGCGACTCGCTTTCCGTCCGGCGAAAACATCGGCGTGCCGATGTTGGTCGCGATATTGCTCAGGCCCGTCGGGATGACTGCGGCGGCCGCCGCCGGCAACTCCAGGACTTGACCGGTGCCGGAGAGCGCCAAGCTCCCGTCGGGGTACATGCCCGGAAACTCCGCATAGACGCCCATCACCGTCTGGTCGACGTTGCCGTTCACGTTGAGCTCGTACGACGAGGTAGCCCCATTTTGGTTCGCGCTGACCAGCCGTGAGCCATCGGCAGAAACCGAATGACAGACGCGACAGTTGGCCTCGCTCCCGTCACTGCCAGCCACTAGTTTCGGGTCAGCGTCGCCCACGCGGATGCCGAGTGTGGCTCCACCAAACTTTCCGTCACCCGCCACGGCCCCCGAATAGTTTTTGGCCAGCTGAGTGCCGTAGGAGTTGTAGTAGATGATGCCGGACAGGCGCGCGTCGGCAATCACCCAGTGTTGCTCGATCGGCCCGTAAGCTTGCTTTCCGCTGGCGACCGTGAGCGAAAGCGTCAGTGGGTCTGCCTTGCCCGAAGCGCTGTTGGAAGCCTTTTCCCACACGTCCTGAGGGATCGGGTGTTGAACGAACGGGCCGGCGGTGTCAGCCAAGATCGCCGGCCGACCAAAGCTACCCGACCAACTGAACGAACCGCTTTGCGTCGAAAGCTGGATCTTGACCGCGTCGGCGTCGCCGCGACTCCAATCCCAGGCGACCAGCGGAGCGAGCACGCCGCGTGGGAACACCGTGCCGTCGTAGGGATAGACGAGCTTCAGGCCCAAATCGCTGCCATCCGAGCCCGGAGCGTCGAGTGCCTTGAGGACTGCCTTGTCCGCAATCGCAGCGCCGAGCCCTTGCCCGCCTACCCCGCCCGGCCCACCGCCTTCGGTCAGCTTGGCCACGGTGCTCGGGATCTGCATGGCCTGCCCGGGAATGCTCTTGTCCGCGCCGTTCTGCGAGCCCTGGATCTGAACCGTGATCGCGACCTGGGCTTGCTGCTTGCCAACCGACGCGGTCACGGTGACGACGCCGGCGGCATTGCCCGTGGGAACGAACGTCGTTTCGGAGCCGACGCCCGGACTGATGCTGGCAAGATCGCCGCGGTCGACGCTCCAAGCCACCTTGGCGGGAACGCCTCCCAGAAGCGCCGTCACGGCCACCTCTGGCAAAGCGTCACCGAGGTTCACCGTGACCGTCGAGCTGTCCGCCTTCACGGTCAACGTCTCGCTGACGCCGTCGGATTCGCCTCCGTCACCAATGCCGATGATGAAGCCGCCGCCGTTGTCACCGTTCGAACCGGCGGCTGAGCCGCCGCCCTGAGCACCGTTACCTCCGGCGTCGAACGGATCTGGCTGTTTGTTGACAGCGGGATTGCCCCCGCACGCGCCGAACAGAGCGGCAGAACCGAGGAGCAGAACCCAGCGCGGAGCGGTGCGAAGCATGCCGTAGTATGCGAACGGCTCGGCGTTGACTGAAGGCAAATGGCCCGATCAGCGAGAATAAGTGGGCTTGCCGCAGCCTCTGTGGGGCGCTCGGCAGAGAGTGCGCCGGACTTCGTACCCCAACGCACAGGGCGTTTTTTGTGGTGTCCAGGGTCAGAATTGAACTGACGACACGTGGATTTTCAATCCTTGCTGACGTGCCCCGATTTTCACTATTCGGCACGGAATTGGGCTCCGGAGGCAGGTAGGCAAGCTCAAGTCGTGCGAGCTAAGTCGTTGAGGGACAGTTTCGGGGGCAGTTCCGTCTCTGGGCTTGGCCATCCGGCCATCCAGCAAAGCCTCTCGACGACGCGGAAACGTTCGCCTACCTCGCGCGACGCTTGGCATCGTGCTCAAGGGGTGCGCGCGCCTCGTTCGGTGCGCGTCGCCTTGGCGCACCCGTAGTATTTTGGGGCACGCTTCAAGGGGTGACCCTGGGATTCTCTGGTGGCGTCATGTCCAGGTGCGTAAGTGCGCGACCAGCTAGCCCGCGCCACAAGAGCGCAATCTCAGGGTCAAAACCCACAGGGCCCGGGACGTCCGCAGCTTGCGTCGCCAGGTCATGCTGCTTCAGCAGCGACAGAAGCCGAATTCCGTTCTCAACCTGTGCGATTTCCCACCATCCGTCCTCACCCGGCCGCCGCGATTCGAGCGAACGCCCACGCGGATCCCGAAGCGATGTCCTGACAACGATCGCGTCGGCTGAAGTAGCCTCGTGCGCATCAATGCGTCGAACACACTCGGCAAGCAGGGCTCGTAGCTCAACAAGCCCACGTGCATCAAGCTCGCGCACGACGCTCCCGAATGATCGAAAGAAGCGATCCGGCGCGATGTCCCATCGGGCATAAGTCATCGCGAGATGGCCGAGCGGTGCGGCAGCTGCGTCGTCAACAGCGCTCATCATCTCGACCCACATCGAAACGAACGACTCCTCAGAGCGTTCATTGACCGGTATATCGCCGGGATTCAAATTCGGGTCGGCCGCAGCAGCGATGCCGGCAGCTGCTCTTCCGATTCGACGCTCGATCCGCTTCGTGTAGCCTGCCTGAATTACGCCAGGGATCGCACCACCGAAGATTCCGATCGCAGCGGCAGCGGCGGGACTGATACCGAGCGCGCTTGCTGCATATTGGGCTACGGTTGCCACCGCTGCTCCCGCAGCACCCAGAGCCACCGAGCGCGCTTGTTCGTCGGAGTCTCCCATGGCCCGATGGATAGCCGAAGGAGGGTGCGTCGGCTAGGGCCGGGGCAAGGCTAGAAAGAAAATGGGACCCGCTTCCACTTGCCGTCGCTTGGCGGATAGCGTTGCGCTCGATCTTGGCACTCCCTCCGGCTATGCGAGACCAGATGCTTGCTCGCAAGGGGAGGAAGCGCTGGTGCCGCCCACATTCAACCCACCCCAGCCGCGCGTTATGCGCCGATCGTTCTCAATGACCGGTTGCGTTGCCGGCGTGACGCTGCAGGCCATCCTCGCGCGCGGTGTGGCCACTTCTACGGGGTCAGGGGCGCGCGCGCGTTGCGTGACCATCGACCAGCAGCCCCGGGGCCAATGCGATTTTTCATGCCTCGAGGTCACCATTGGGTGATCAGACAATCAATGTCCGCTTGAGAATCCAGACCTGATGAATCCGGGTACTTGGTTCGATGGGTGTCACCGCAAACGCGACTAGAAGCCCTGCTTACTCAGCTCGCCCTCCTTGTCTGAGAGGTAGATGACCGCCCCTCCTTTTTGGGCCCTAAGCATCAGATCACCGCCATCGAAGTTCCAGGCGCAACCATTCGCTCTGCGCTCGTTCTCGCGGCTCCATAAAACTGCCTTGCCGCCAACCACGCACAGTGGCGTGCCCCCGTACTTTTCAAAGAGTCGCTCGCGCGCTTTCTCATAGCTCGTCGGGACCAAATCGATTCGTACCAACTGGTCAGCCGCGAATCCCAGGTGAACGCGCTTCACAAAATCGAGCGGTTCTGGTGCGAAGGGGCAGAAGGCATTGACTCCAAACACAATGAGCTCCGTGGACGCACGGAGTCCGTTGCGCGCGCGCTCCTGATTTTCATACGTAGCGCAGACAAACCTGGCCTCCCCCAGCGGCATTCCAAACCTGAAGCCGCGACCTAAGGGCGGGAATTTAGGTTCAGACGGAGGTGCAGATGGAGGTGCAGCCGTTGCTTGGGGGGGCTTCCTCACCGCCGTCAGCTCCGCGAACCGTGGCACAGAAATCGGCACCGCGTGTGACGCGAGAAGCCTCACCAATGCCGGCACAGGGACCGCGAAATTCAGCGCTTGCCCGTCCCGGAAGAAGAAACGGCTCAGCCAATCACTTGGCCTTTTTGGCTGAGTACTGGGCCACCTGAAGAGCCCGGCGAGATCGGCGCTGTGATTTGCAGCACATGCCGGCCAGACTCGAACGTTCGAATAGCGCTGACAACACCAGTAGAGACCGAGCTTTCCAATCCTTCCGGGTGACCGATGACAGTGACCGGATCTCCAGGCGCGACTTCCGTGAAATCACCCAGGCGCAAGCGAGGTGCAGCTAGGGAATCCACAGCCAGCAAAGCAAGGTCATTTGCTCGGTCGTAGTCGATCACCGCATATGCCGTGTGCTCAACACCAGCTTGCGTTCGAACGACGATCCGATCCGCACCCTCGACCACGTGGAGGCACGTTGCCACGTGGTTCGGCTCAACCACGAAGCCGGCTCCCCTGCCGCTCGGGGTCGTGATCACGACTACGGACTCACTTGCCCGAGCTGCGATCTGCGCAGGCGAGAGCAAGTCAGTCGGCACCGGGCTTGCCCGCGACTCAGCAACCAGAACTGCCTTCGGCCGTTCGACCACTGCCTCCGGCTGTTTGACAGCGGGCACTAGGGTCAGTTCTCTTCCCGACGTTTGCGCGGGCAGATGGTTCGATTCTCCGCATGCGGCAAGCGCCGCGACCGTAACCGCAAGAAAGCAATTCGCGCGCATCCTCCGACGTACGGCCGCGCTGTCGATCGAGTAACCAGGAATGCATCACTCTCCGTTACCGCGCTGCTGCTGGATGATGTAGGGCCCAATGTTCCGCTGTAGCGCCCGCTTCCCAACGCGCGCCATTTGCGTTTGCTCGCGCATTGACACTTTGACTGGGTGGCCTGCTGTGCGACGCGGGGCAACTTGCGGCGAAAATGTAGGCAGAAACACCTTAAATTGCGCGGATTTCAGCGTTGCCGACTGCCCGCGACAGGACCACCGTTGAAGGATGAAATACCTTGTCTTGGTCGCGGGATTGATGGTTGGAGTTGCCCCGATTTGGCGGACAGATTTGACTGCTTAAATCAGGTCGATGCGTTGGTCTCGAACTCGATTGGCGACACGTAATCGAGGTGCGAGTGGAGC
>Ga0247774_1001060_pt1 | contig 13904 bp, 11 predicted proteins | sample UWRJL001104B6_FD_179933 | JGI IMG/M metagenome (GOLD analysis project Ga0247774, IMG submission 179933) | Plant litter microbial communities from Arlington Agricultural Research Station in Wisconsin, United States - UWRJ-L001-104B-6 | ecosystem: Environmental > Terrestrial > Plant litter >... | reverse complement strand
ACACCTAAGTCTGCGACCGAATGCCTTGCGTGGGGTTTGACAGAGCGATACCTGTGACATATTCGCGGATCATAGAGCCTCCGACTTTCCTATCGTAAAGTGCCTCTGCAGGTAGGATTTAGATATTGTGTCGCCAAGTCAGCTAGGCTGGCGATCAAAGAAGTGGCACCAAGAGGCAACCTATCTTGAAACCCTTCTTCGCTGAGGGAGGTTGTTCGTGCGGGGGCGATGAATGTGTCCATCGTTCGACCAGGACAATCACAACAACCTCGCCACTCCCTAGTGTCTCTGGAGGACCAAGATGCAACGGGAAAACGCTGTTGAATGGGCTTTTCCCTTGCGCGACCCGCCACCCAACCTCGGCCTCCCTCTACGACAGCGTTGACGATGAGTCTAGATTATTGCCAACACTTGGTGCAGCGATGAGAGGTCACTAGTTAAGGTTGCCCTTTCTTCCTGAGTTGTTGGGGACCGAGTTTTATGTTACCGCTAGTCGACAAGGTTATCACCGACGAGTAAACTGCAACCCCGTCGGTGGGATGTCGTCGCTTAGCAAAGCGAAGTTCCTACTAAGCGTGGACCTTGCAGCTAAGTAGCGGGAAAGTGAGGCGGCGTTAGACTTACCAGGCAACTCATCGCGGGGACCCCAGTAGACGTCATTCTCACAAGAGGGAATGTGGTTTGGGGCAAATAAATGGAGGAAAGGCTGATTTATTAGGATGCTTCAAGGTCAGTACTCTCCTTTTACTGCGGTCCACCTCTATCTCCTATGAGCTACCTGGCTTCATCTCCGTCTCTCTTAGCCCGTGAGCTGTCCTGGCCCGGAAGTGGCTGACCATCGCGACGAAATTATTTTCCTAGTGCAAGGAAATAGCCAGTGCCTCCGCGCCAGATTTCGTAACTAGTTTATTCTTCCTTCTGCTCCGAACGCTCAAACCCGTCTACCCCAACTAATTCGCCTCTATCTTGCAAAAGAGTAAGAAGGCCTTGATGTACATCCGAAGCACTGAATGGCTGTAGTCTCGGCTATCGATGCTGTCTCTCCTGAATGAAGTTGTGAGAAGCTATCCGGTGCAGATAAGAGCCTCCATGCTGGAACCGAGCAGTCCAGAGAATGCAGTCGCTTTTAGTCAAGTGAGGTAAATAAACTGCCCTCCAGAGAAAGCTACCATTTGCTCCCGGGGCGTTGCTCCAGTGTTGTCGATGATGGGGAGTAGCACCCGGAGCACCGCCGTTATGGCAATAAAGGGAGCGGCGATGACGAAACTGGTGGCAAAGACAACGCGATGAAGGCGATAATGCCACGAGCATGGTGTATTGTGGAAAGCACGGGCGCTTCGCAATTTGGCGCAGCGGGATGCCGATGGGTTGTTCTTGACGATGCCATTTTGGTCCGCTGTCTGCGTGAGAGGAACGCATATATAAGCACGTGCTGAATGGTTTGGAATGCCTCAGAATCGCTCGCTGCCTCTGGGGGCGGCAATCGGAATCGTGCCGCTATGTTAGTCAGGTAGCAATCAAGCCCCATGATTAAGACTGACCTACCGTAAGAAGGTAGCTATAAACCAAGGTCGCATTGAAGTGCCAAAATCGCTGTTGGTATGGCCTTGCCTTTAAATAGGCTGTTTGGGTGACATATAATCACATGTGATATAGGGGTTTCTGTTACAAACATTATTGACATGACACGCTCCGATGTCAGGAAAGCTTATTAGTCCGGCGAGGGTAGTTTTATCTCGGCAACTTTGTCCCTCGTAGGGAATAAGGCCATTCAAGCATCGTACATCGTCCCATAACTGACTCGAGTTGATGTCGATGAAGTTGTTTGCGCTCGTGCTTGTCGCTTTCGCCCCGAGAATTCCGTCGATACGATAGCATGATGCGCCAGACGAGGTCCAGCCGGGTGTCTTTCGCAGGGTCGGAACAATTTGTTTGGAGGGCGGTAGTACTATGAGCCTAACCGCTTTGGGTGGCCCTGCGGCGATTGGATTGATTTAGGGCAGAGGCTCTCTTTGTCTTGAGTAATGCAGGAAGTAACGCTACTCTCTTTAAACCCTTCATAATTACCTCGATAGTATTAACAGGGCAAACGATTACTGCCATGACGTAAGGACAAATTAATTTAGTTTAAATGGCGGATTAGCACACCAAGTGTGTTTCGATAGTGAATCGAATTCCCTGGACAATATGATGCTGCAGATTTGTCTTCCTCTACGGCGACAACTCAGGAGGAGGGAAGGGGCAATGGGAGAAAGGGAGAGGAAGAAAAGAAGAGGGAGGAAGGGAGAGGGAGGAAGGGAGAGGAGGAAAGAGAGTACAGATTGAAGGACTAAGTAAGTAGTAGAGAGGAAGGAAGAGAAAGAAGTGAGAGGCAGAATAAAGAGGCTAGCGGAGGAGGAACAGAGATAAAACGATATGGAAGGTGATTACTTAGAAAAGTCAGGGTCGGTATTAAGTCGAATTTGATTATAGTCCCCTTGTGATATTATTTGTGTCTAAATCATTGCGGATTATAGTGCGGTCTATTTCCATTCAAGGATTCTTTCTTTTCTTCCATTTTCTTAGTCACGGAGGGCCGCCTCAATCTCTGGGATGTGTAAGTTGAAGCTTCTTAAGCCCGCATGGCGTGGGTTTTGACGACTGTATGCATCAGAGGTGATTTCAAGCTCTTAATCCAGAGAAATTTTAATAGAAGTGTTGAGCCCTTGTGGACATGGATTGGAAGACCGAGGCGCAAATTTTGAGCGTCTCGGAGTAGGTTAGGATTGGTTTATTCTTGCGGTGAAAACCTTGTTTTGACCTAATAGTAAGAGTTCGAGTTCTATCTCTGCCTTATTTTTATTCATTACTGCCGGCAACAATGTATTTTTTGGATATCTTGGTCTGCCAGTGACCAAAAAAGGTGCTAGATTTTTGTATTTCCTCCTCCTTCCTCCGTCTTCCAACAAAGAAACAGAGAGACCCTCTCCTCGAATGATGCACCAGATCCTCATTCCATTTGCAGATTCAAAATACATGTATTTCCTCCGAGATTAAATCCGCAAATCAGAAAGCAATATCCCGATATTCGATCATTGTACCTTGATTATTTATGCTGGGACCAATCTTCAATATCGCGCGGCTCGAAGGGCCGATGGAGCCCCAGTCGAATTCTGTCTAGGTGGAACATATGATCCACGCAGCGCGATGGGAGGCGAAGTACAGTCTCGCGATAGAAAGTTCCAGTCGTAACATCCAATGAGCAGGCAAGAGCTCGTTTCATGCCGCCCTCGGAGCCCGTGACGATGAGCGCCGTGGGCGGCCGAATCGCGTGGAAGATTGTGACCTGCATGTTGAGAGTATCGACCAGAGTAAAAACCTTTGCCACCGGGAGTTAGTGTAAACTGCAGAGACAAAGCAAGCTCCCGGAAACTCAGCGTTACGTACCTTCATCTCGCCCATTCTGCTTCTGCTCCTCTCCTGACAGGACGCGTAGGTTTCGTGCTTATCACAAACCCCGAAATCCGTGTTCTGACTTGCGCAGTAACCGCAAGGGCTGCAAGGATTGATTGCCTTAACCGAGTATGTCTCGATATCTGGCAAAAGGGACTGTGCTTCCACATTACCACTGGAAGCGCTGACCTTCCTCTCTTTGAGCGTCGTCCCGTCCACGTGCCTCTGAAGCGGAGATGAATACGGGCTCCACTTCATCCTGTTCTGTCTCACACCGAACAAGCTCTCCTCAATGACCTCAACAGGCACAAAGCCCTCGATTCCAAAGAAAGCAGGCTCGACACCCCAGTACTTCCCGCCGTAGAACTTCCACACCAGCCACGGGAGAGGGAGAGCCATAGCTAGGGCTAATATGGCTAGGAAGGGCCCAGCGGATGGCGTAGCGACAGCTGCCACGGCGCAGGCGATGATGAGTATAGGGGAGAAGTAGACAATGAAGGGGATGAAGATGGCTCGGAGAGCGTCTCGTTTCATGACAGTGAGATTATGGAAGGTAGACCATTGGATCTGGGCTCCCTTGGCGCAGTCAACGACAACTGTGTCGTTTTCTCCCACTGCGCAGACGTGAACCTCGGGCCATATGTCCCACAGGGTGCAGCGGTATTGGTCCGTCATGTGTTCCCAGCTCTCGCCGTACCTGTGGGGCAAAAGAGAAATCATCCTCTCCATTAGGCGGTCACTGTCTTGGGGGAACGACATCCTGGATATCTCGTCAGCGGGAACGTCACTGCAAACCATGCACGTATAAACCTACCGTGCAAATGCTTGGAATGATGTGTCGCTCTTGTCGATGGGCGGCCTGATCCGGAGCAAGCCCATGAGTGCATAACTCCTGTCACCGTCGTACGCCAGTCTAAGATCTCTTTTCATGACGCACTCGAGAGCAATCTTAATCAGCTCAAGGCGGCTGAGGTGCAAAGTGCTGTAATTCTCCAGCAGCTGCCTGGAGGTGTTGGAATCGGTCCAGGCCCGGTAAGGGAAGTCATGCTTGGGAATTCTCTCGAACCTGTCCAGGACTACCGAGTTGGAATAAGCATCGTAGTGAAGATGTGCAACGGGGACCTGGTTGCCCTGGCTGAGGACGATTTCCGGAAAAGTCCAGACTTGTTGACCCCAAACTTTGAGCACATTGTCGTTGTCTGGGCTATAAGGATTGTCGCCACTCCATGAGAGAACAACCACAGCCTCAGCTCCACGAATAATGTCACTGATACTGTATGTCTTTACAAGGTTCGATTAGCAGACGATTGGTATCAAGCCATTCCGAAGGCACGGAACTTCAACTCACATCTTGATTAGCCAAGTCATGCTTCTTTTTTTCGTAGTCTGGGTCGTTGAGGCTGAGCGGATATTCTTGGCCATCCTCAGACACATGGATATTGGAGTTCAGGCAACCGGCCGAAATCCAGAAACGCTTGTTATGGGGGTCGTCGTTAAGCGACTCGTAGTACTTGACCGCGGCCTTAAGGGCGCTAGCAAGTAACTGCGCACGAGCTCTTGGGTCTCTCTCAATGTCCCTGGGACGCCTGACCTGATAGTGGACCCACGACCATGAGATGAACAGATATGGGGCGGAGTCTCTCTGGCCACGAGTCTTGTCAGATACGTTCTCGAGACGACAGACAGGCAGTGGTAGGGCATCGATCATACCTGGCTAACGGGATGCTTATCGAATCGATATCTGTCTATGCCATCTTCCGACTCGATCCGGGTGATTTCGAACAGATACTTTGGTCTGAAGGTTCGGTAGTTGCTTGCTGTGCTGGAGGACCACATTGGCTCTGCAAGGCCTCGTTGAATGGTTACACTGCGATTCTCGAGATAATTCTTGGCTAAGAGAGGGAAGCGAAGGTCGCCGTACGGGAGACCGAGGTAGTGGGTTTCGAGCTTGCCTATAGGCCTTGGATGCGAAAATGGCACTATGCCAAAAAGTAACTGGCAAGGCTATTGTCAGTCATGTTTCCTTTCGGTAGAGGAGGCCGACGGAGGTCCTTCGACTCACCGCGAATTCGAGAGCGATGACGCTTGGAATCCACATCACCGCAATGCTCCACCTATCGCTTTCCGTGTACCGCTCCGGATCATTCCTTCTATCTGAAGGAATGAGGACAAAAGGCAAGTTGGAAAGACGCAAGAAAAAAGGCGATACGTTTCGGACACAAGTCCTCTTCCACGTCGCATTGGGACTGGTCTTCGAAAGCTCACAGATGGAATCACTAGCCTGGACGTACAAGGTCTCTAGCCTTCCATTTTCTGTGCTGATGGTGCAGTCGAATGGCCGGATATACTCCAGCTTTCTTCCAAGAACATCCTCAAACACGAACTTCTCCTCCCGTTTCGCATACTTGATCCCAGGTGGGTAGTAGAGGTTGGGGAAGTTGAACCATCGCCAATTCCAACCGCTTTTCACGAAGTGGGCATACTTCCCCGTGATGTCGCGGTATGGGTCAACCACTGAGGCTCCAACCGGAGACGCCTGGCTAATGCCATAGCCGGCGAAGTAAGCTTGCTGGGCCGCGGCTGCGGCCGGCGCTGGTGGCTGCGGCCGGGCCTGGACGACTAGGCCCGTGGGCCGGCCCAGCGGAATTTGATCCATGCTGTTGAGCTAGTTGGGGATTGAAACTTGCGTTTGCTGGGGTTGAAAGAGGCCCTTGGCCGGCGATTTGGTGACTGGAATAAGCCGACGCAACTTGTTGATGTGAAGAATTCTGGACAGGTTGGGAAGAACTTTGTGTTCTAGTTCTATCGCTGCTCGAGTGGCAATTCTGGGAAGTCGGGAGTGCCTGTTGCCCGGATGAAGACCTCCCTTGGTGGAATTGTGGTTGGTTTGGTCCCTGGTAGTTGGATGGCACTCGAGACTGATGCGATGTGGATGACGGGGCAACTGAGAATTGCCTCGACTGTGCTTGACTGGATTGTTCTGAACTAATTAGCAAGACATCACGACGCTATGCGGGACGGAATGCCTAACCTTGACTTGCGCTCAAGCTTCGGTTCGAAGAAGGACCGTTCACCATCGACTACAATTACACCTTGGTTAGCGGAGGATGAAAAATATGAGGGCTCTATCACATACCCAAATTTCGTCGTACTCGGCCTGGTCCGGATCGTCCTCGGGCCCGTGATTCATGGATGTGAGGGTTATAGAAGCTTCACCGGCGCAGTTTTGACAATAGATATGTTCAGACCGTCCTTGTAGAGCCTACTTGGACGAGTGTAGCAGAAAGACAGGAGATCAGCAATGGGCAAAAAACGACAAACGTGGTAGCCCGGAGGGAGAGGTGATATTTTAAAGCAGAATTCTTTTGCTACTCTCTCCCACCCCTGCCCCCGAATTGCTGCCTTATCACCTCATGCCAAGCTTTGATGCAAAACATCAACAAGCCAACGTCAGAAACGTATTTGGTACCATATTGTATACTGGCTCTCCGAGAGTTTACCTGGACAAGCCACTTATGCTAGAATAAGGGGGTTTGATGGGTGAAGTTCCGATTCTCCCGCAAGTCTCAACCCCCCCTGTTTCAATATTTTGTCAGGTTGTATGAATGGAGAAATCAATAGCGCGCTTCAGAGAGACTCTGCAGAACAAATGGGTGCCATCGGTTAATGGGCTTCCCAGATTTCTGGCAAGGCTCTACCCCCCTGTCTCGATGCTTCGGCAGGCTGCATGAAATGTGAACCTAAGCGCGGGCTCTGTGGGCGGCTTCATGGGACACGCGCCTCAACGTGCAACGCCACCGATCGATGAGCTTCCAAAACCCCTTGCAAGGCTCTACCCCCTGTTTCCAATATTCTTCCAGGCCGCTGAAAAACGCGCGCCATGACTGATATATTTTCATGTCGGGGACCCGACGGGCGACAACAGACTCACCCGAGATGTTACGCACCAATCAGTAGCCCGGAAGGCGGGAGAACCTGCAGCAAGGCGTTCATTAATTGCAGCCAAGAAGTTGTTTTTCGCGAGTCAGAGCATCCGGTCCGATCTTACTGTCCTATTATTGGCTGGTTATGAATGTGTTTTCCGCGTCTCTTACGGTATTTCGTTTTCGATGACTCCTCTCTCCCGACGATACGTTCTTTTGGCGGTGGTGCATGGACGCTTTTGTCGCCAACATCATGCAAGCATAACCGCCAGCCTTGCGCTAGTCGAAATGGAGGGCATGTGCTCGATTTCAGAACCAAGAAATCAATGTTTTGTAGAACCCGAGAGAAATATTTCTCATCTTCCCTTTATATTTTTATTACAACATGCTGCATCTGCAGGAGAAATCCGATCATTTGATCTTGAGGTGTGTGCGCGAACCATGGCAAATTTAGAGCAAGCACACCTCTCGCCAATTCCCCTTGAGCCAGTTCGGGCTGCTGGCCCCATTTTCCGAGTTTTCCACTGGAGGGAAGGTAAATGCTCCAAGGAATTTCTACAACCACCGTGAACTCTAGAGGCAATCAACTAATCAATGGTGGGCTCTATAGGACATATACCCCAAATATCCGTTGCCAATACCGTAGCTGAGCTTGATGACCTCCGAGGGTGGGATGTGGGAATCATGTAAGTCAAAAATCTTTTCCTACCCTAGCAATATGCCGCCCACCTCCCTGTGCAAGTGCTGCCATTACAATCGAACATACTCTGCACTGCTGGTGGTAGTAACCTTCATCGGTGTTGGGCGCGGGCCGTGTCATGCCGACATTTTAACACTACAGTTTCGGCTAACATGTCAACTGACTCGCGCCGCTGGACTGGGAAAATACCCTTCCGGAGCTAGGCGATTTAATGACCAGGTTTCATATCCCACCTGAATTTCGGGACGAGCGGACTCACGGAGTGACTCACTCATTCGGCAGTCGGATTCTGGAAGATGGCTCAGAGTGTATCCAGTCCCTCTTCCAAGCTAGTGGCCTGCGTTGCCACCATTTTGGAATTTGATGCTAACGGCGAGCCTCTGCAGCCGTGTGGATGCACTTCCTCGGCGCCGTTCCGTCCCGCAGAGGCTACGACCGCCCATCCGAATGGGTCAACTCGGCCATCTTCCAAAGCTGGTTCCCCAGTAACGCCGTCACGACGAGTCCCCCAAAATGTCGAAATCTTACTATGATCGCATTTCAGCCGCGGCCTCAACTGGCAAGGAAGGTACAGGCACTCTTTGCCTCGCCGACGAGTTGGGAGCAAGTAGAAGTGGCTCTTCGAGACCCTTACCATTTGCTCACCAAATTTGCTGTTGCGGCCTGGTACGAGAGAATGCAGAAGAGCTCTCAGGAAATCACATACCGTGTGAGGCGCGTTGAGACCGTAAGTGATACCATCTCATCCAAGCCCAGCTGGCAGTTATTCCTATCTTAGGATAAGATCACCAACAAAAATATTCCTTGCTAGAAAGCTTTCGAAGAAGCCCGTCAAATTCAGCGTCGCTCATCGTCTACTATCGCCCCCGAAGTGGACCTAGGAGCTACTCATGATATTTCCAAAAACGCGATTTATATGATTGAGAGCGTTGATGCGGCAATTCGAGCCATTGACGCCGCGACCAGTTTTCACGAAGAGACAGGCGAGCAGTTTGAAAGCACGGCTCGGGAGAGCACTGGAAGACTCCTGGTTTACTATAAGGAGATGTTTTACGCCATGCGACTGCGCGGTCAGAGCTTGATGTCCCGCATCCAGAACGTAATTGATCTTGTGAGCGTTCATCCCTGAAGATTGAGGAACCACTTACCTTGTATAAATACTTACTTGATAAGGCTTTCCATCTTCAAACTAGACATGATAGTAAGATCTCTCAGAATGATAGCCGGACTACTCGGATCTTATCCGTGCTCGGGATGATATTTCTGCCGCTCTCAGCAGTAAGCTCTATATTCGGATCGCAATTCTTCTCGTCGATCCCTGCAGAGACGAACCCAGACTCTGGCGAGTCCCAACCTGAGTCATTCCACATCAATAGAAAGTTTTGGATTCTGTGGGCTATTGCCATCCCCCTCACTTTGTCGGTAATTACTGGTTGGATTTTATGGGAGTCCTGGAAGATTGGGCGCTTGCCTCTAATCTGGAAACGAAGGTGGTCGGAAAGGTCGACATCTGAAGAAAACCTACTTGAGACGGGTCACAACCTAATGAACCGTCAAGAAATAGACGACAGCCCAGCGCAGCAAAGGTCAGCGGTGCTTTCGTAGAGGGCGCCGCAGGAGCGCCATATTCAAGCTGAATAGAGCAGTATATGCGAAAGGATGCTTTTCTACGTCAAACTCTTGTGTTTGCGGCTGACTTCCAAGACAATTTGATGCCACTTCTATACCGTGACTGACTCCGGCCTCTGGGATCCCTTGATGCAAGCCGTGGAGAAGATTCGATATATTAGACGAATCTGGGGTGCATCGTCCGAGGTTTCTTTGTCGATCCAAATAACGTTCTCGGGCTCCCCAAAGGGTGCCTCCTGCCTGCTAAAGGGGAGTCCTTCGGCAGCAATATATGCTTTTTGCGTGGAATTTTCCCTTTACTGCTACACCGGTGGATGCTCTTGGCCGAGGCGTGAAGCGTGGAACGTGTATAGGCACTACTATCAGAAATAGACAGGAATGAATGGGGATCTATCTGTAATTAGATGGAAAATAAATGCGCAGCCAAAACAATTCGAGAAATATGTAGGGCCTAGTTTTAAGTTATAAGTGGAGGAGAGGGCGTAGGGCGTCTTATTAGCGTGTGGACTAAATCGAGATGAAACTATTAGATGGGCTTAGTGGCATTGTAAGCCTCAATTGCCTCGCGGAGATATTCTCGACGGCAAGACTATCTTTACATCAACAAACGTGCTGGCGTCAACCGCGCTCCGTAGTGTAAAAGCACACTGCAAATTTCTCGTAGCCTTCAGATGCTGCGAAGCAAAGCAGTAATAAGCACTCCTAATGCCGGTATCCCGGCTCGTTGACCACACATTCCGCATATAAAAAGGCCTCGACAGACCATCCCGCGGCTACAAGCGTCATCGATAAAAACTCGTTGACACCCACGATCGAGGGCGACACGGTATTGTCACGGATGATTGACCTGTCCACATCCACTGCGCCCGTGACTTGGGAGCCTATCGGCAGCACCAGTATCACCCAACCACGTGTCAATCTCTAGACCTAGCGGGGAAGTGTGACTAGCTCTACTCGGGAGCTAGCTACTAGCGCTCCGCTAGGTTACAACGCGTCTAGGATACCTACTGGCTGAATACCTATTAGTGATTCTTCTCGGCCGCGCGACAAGGGACGCGCCATACACGGGTGTTCGATCCAACCACGGAAGATGGGTTACGAAACTCTTCTCTTCTGTTTGGTGGCCAGTGTCTCCTTCTCCCTGCAGCCAAGAAACTAGCTCTCTAACAGCCTTCAATTTTGGAAGCTTCTGATTAGACATATGAATAATCAGAAATCGGCGGGGTCGGCAGGGATGGGGGAATTCCACAGCCCCGCGCGTGAGCTTTACACTAGTCACTGAAGCACGAACGAACAACGGAGAGCCCTACTCTTGACGCCGACTTCAATCTAAATACGGCTAGTAATTAACGAGGCATGTGTCAGGAGATTGCCTACTCGGATTACGAAAAGATGAATGCATTGCTAGGCCATGGCGCGAATTCTATACCGTCAGATCTGCAAGATTGGATGCCCATCCATCTCGCAGCGAAACAAGGCGATTCTCACGCCGTCCGTCTCCTTCTCGACCAGGGGGCTGACATACAAACCCTCACAGGAGACTTTATGTCAGCACTTGACATAGCCGGTGCCGAAGGACAACATCAAGCATTCGCTGTTCTTAGAGAACATTCCATCAAGAGCACGAAAACACCGCAAGGACACGTGATGGCGTATCTACAGAATTCGATGGTAGAGCAAGACTCCCAAGTTAAGCTGAAAGATTTTGAAGACATCATAGATTTTGTTCGCAAGCTGAGGAGACGCGGTATTCTAAAATACATTATACCACTTGGCATGCCGTTTGTCGGTAATAGACTTCGCCGCCCCTCACGCTTCTCCCTCCAGCAGTCCGCACCTCCGGCGCTAACGGCTAGCAGGTCCTTTCCAGGACTTTCACCTGGCCCAGCAGCGACTTGCCAGCAACGGCCGCTACCTGGAGCGTGACATTGCGATCATACTTCGCTGGTTGCGAGAGTGTCTGAGAACTCATTCAGACTGCCGCCGAGGGATTCTGCAGGACTCCCTCTGGCCGGTGTTGCCAAAAAGAGTGTTGGATGTGAGCGAGCTGCGTTCGCCAAACAAACCACGTGTATGCCTTGCACACGGAGAAGGCCGGCGATCTGCATACTGTGCATTAAGTTATCGATGGGGCGCCTCTCCCGTTACCACAACGGTGGACACTCTTGTACAGTTTCAGCAAAGCATCCCATTCGATCGCCTCCAGCCACAGATCCGGGATGCGTGCATTGCCACAAACATGCTTGGCATTAGATATCTATGGGTGGACGCCCTAGTAAGGACTCCCTAGCTTTCAACTTTGCCGCTGCGCGCTAATGTTGCCTACAATCTAGTGTATCATCCAAGGAGAAGGAGGGGACTGGGAGGACCAGGCGCCCCAGATGGCATCCATTTACCGCAATGCCCTCATCACGTTTGCAATGGTAGATGGCAGCTGCATAGGCCAACCGAGGGCAGCAGTGGAGTATATCAAGCACGTCGAGGCGCTTAAGCTAGATGATCCAAACGAAGGGGCATGGCGCGATGCCGATATCGAGAAGTTCTGGCAGGCGTCCGGCAACAACATCTCCCCGGAAATGGGCGAGCTCGATACCCGGGGTTGGACTTTCCAGGAACATTTCTTGGCTCCTCGGACCGTCAGGATCACCTCTTCGGGCCTTTTTTGGGATTGTCCATATCTGGAAGCATCAGAATGTCGACCGCTGGGAATTCCGGGAAGATCAATCAGTGACTACAGTACCGTCGACAGAAAACTGCGGCTTTTTTGCTTCTCACCTCGTGGCTACCAGGATGCGATCGACGATGAATCTTCTGAAACGACCAACGGCGGCTACTGGCTGTGGAGGTATGCAGTGCAGCAGTATTCCAGCCGGACATTGACTTTCCAAAGCGACAAGTTGATAGCTTTAGCGGGCATCGCCAACCAGATGCAGCAACTCCTCCCGGGCGAGGTAGTCTTTGGGATTTGGAGAGAGGACCTCGTCCGATCTCTGCTGTGGCATTCCCAGTGCCCATCCTTCCTTGTCACGGATCTCGCAGTCCCGAGCTGGTCCTGGGCTTCTGTTTCAGGCACAATTGACTATCAGCTCTGGGATCCTGAGCCGCTGCAAGAATCGGGTCTCACTCGCCACGAAACCCTCACTACCATCGCACAAGTAGTAACATTCCCGGTGCCACTCGACAACTTTGGGTTGGGCCGAACGAATTTGAAATACGCTGTCTCGATTAGAGGGACTCTGCTCACAGGATTCGCAAGCAACCGCAGGATATACGTATCACGACGCAAAGAGAGTCCTCTGACAGTCCAACGACTCGTCGATCTTCACAAACATCATGACCTCAAGTCTTTAGGATACCTACCTGTTTCTCGGAATGCTCGCATTGACTTGGACTACGGCTGGGAGCAGTTCTTTCCGGACCGGCAGGAGTTCCTCTGGCGGGACGAGTTTACTGAAGTCCAATGTCTGGCTCTCGTACGCGGCGACGATTTTGGTGGCCTCTACCAACATCACTATGCTGTTGTCCTACAGCGCGTGGCCGAGGATTGGGAGTTCCGTCGTGTTGGCGTTTGTGCCTTCGACCGTAGGCAGATCTGCGTGGTCGGCTCGCACTCTGCGGATTACACCGAAGAGGAGCATGCGGCCTATACTGACTGTATGGGCGATGTTTTAACGGTCCAGATTATCTAGAAGGCGGTTCCACAGTTGGCGGATTAGCAAAGCAACTAGGGGTTAGCGATATCCGAGTCGGAGCTGGGAGCGGTCAGTATCGTTGTCGCCGTATGTGCTATACTTCGTGTCAAAATCCCCGAGGTAGACGCGGTGGAGGGCGAGAAGTTAGTATTGCATCACCCAACCAAAAACCAACCACCAAAAAGTCGGTATTTATACCTGTCACTGGAAGTTGGCCGATCGCTTGCCGTGCAAGAGACGTGAAATACCTTACACAAGTACACTCGCCGCTGTAAGTGCTCGGCTACTATCGCCGCTTACCTTACCCAGGAGGTGCTGTCGAGGCGCGTTTGGAAAAGACAATAGTTTGAGTGGAGACAAGTCGGCGGGCTGACGACCCCGCAACGAGGTTGACTGTGGCTGCGTGATTTCGTTGGTCCGAAGATAGTTCGAAGAGCATTGGAATCGAGGAACTTGCCTTTGCTAGCCCGGGAAGCCGACATAATGACCGAAATAGTGACGAAGAAGATAGATGTTGTGGCGGATAGA
>Ga0247774_1001059_pt1 | contig 13910 bp, 10 predicted proteins | sample UWRJL001104B6_FD_179933 | JGI IMG/M metagenome (GOLD analysis project Ga0247774, IMG submission 179933) | Plant litter microbial communities from Arlington Agricultural Research Station in Wisconsin, United States - UWRJ-L001-104B-6 | ecosystem: Environmental > Terrestrial > Plant litter >... | reverse complement strand
CATAGACTGGCGACGCTTTACACACCTACACTTGACAAGTGCGTCCACTGAGAAGTGGAGTGCGGGAGGGTACGAATTCCGATGTCCGCACGAATGACAGGTCGCGAGTTCTTTGGCCGGAGACTCCGCATAGCGCGCGAAGAGCAAGACCCCAAGATGAGCCGCCGCGCCCTCGGGGAGCGGGTCCAGGTATCGGACTCGGCCGTCGCCGCCTGGGAAGTCGGCCGCAACATCCCCGACCCCAAGACGCTCAGGAGTGTCGAACGCACCCTCGGAACCGATGGTCTCCTGCAAGACATTGTCGAGCACATGGTCGCGGGCGAGAAGCCGCAGGAATTTATTGGTAAATGGGCATATGTCGAAGCGCAAACAACCCTGCTGTTGCGATTCTCCTTCGAGGTCTTCCCCGGACTGCTTCAGACCGAGGACTACGCACGTGCCATTCTCCGCGACGATGACCAAGTCAAGGCGCGAATGGAGCGCCAGAAGGTCCTGAGCAAAGAAGATCCACCCGTCTTGGTTGCGCTGATCGATGAGAGCGTCTTACATCGCCACGTCGGCAGTCCATCGATCATGAGAGACCAGCTTCACTACCTGGAAGAGATGTCTCAGCGCGCCCAGATAGTAATTCAGGTCATCAAGATGAGTTCTCCCATCGGCGCGCAGTACACCGGCCCGTTCACCCTTGCCAGCCGCGACGGCGACACTGCGATTGGTCAAGTCGACGATGCGCTCAGCGGTGACGTGGTCGAGAGTGTCGAGGAGGTGTCCAGGCTCCGGCGCATGTTCGAGATGTTGAGAAAGCATGCGCTAAGCGAAGAAGAATCGATCCGTCTGATTAAGGGAGCGGCAGAAGAGTGGCCGAAAAAGATCTAAACTGGCGGAAGTCCTCGCGTAGCAACGCAAACGGGAGTGAGTGCGTCGAGGTCACCCAAGTCGACCGGCGCGCCTGAACCGACGCGGCGGACGGCTCCCCGCGAGATGCAGGGAGCCGTCCCTCTGACCGGTCAGCCTTCGATGCGGTGCTGGGTCCAGAACGACGTCAGGTCCGTCGACGTCAGGGCCTGGGCCGCGGCCTTGAACTCGGCGGTGGTGGAGACGCCGTACCAGTGGGACTGCGCGTAATCGCGCGTCAGCGTGGTCATGGCGGTCGTGCCGAGCACCCGGCTCAGGTCGTGCAGCGCGCACTTGCCATAGCCGTACACGACCGTGCCGTACCGGCTGGAGTGGGCGTCCCAGTACGCCATCGAGTTGGTGATCTTCTCGGCGGACGAGGCCCAGGACACGTTGTTCCAGCAGCCTGAGCCCGTGCTCCCCTGGTAGAGGTCGGTCGCGTAGTCGGCGAAGGACTCGTCCAGCCACGGGCTGGTGTACTCATCGTCGCCGACGATGCCGTACCACCACTGGTGGGCCAGCTCGTGCGCCAGCGCCGTGGAGTTGACCAGGTCCAGGACGAACCCCGGGTACTCCATGCCGCCGAACCAGAAGTTGTTGTCCAGGACGACGTCGACCTCACCGTACGGGAAGGCGCCGAACCGGCCGCTGTGCGCGGTGAGCGCCGCCGTGGAGGTGTTCAGCATCGACGTGGCCGAGCCGGAGGAGATACCGCTCACCCGGTAGACGTTGACCTTCACGCCGCCCGACGAGGTGCCGGAGGTCAGCGTGAACGGGCCGGCCGCCCAGGCGAAGTCCCGTACCTTCGTGGCGGTCGCGGTCGTGATCGTACGGCCGGAGGAGCCCGCCTGGTCCACCGAGGTGCCGGTCGCCGGGACCTTCAGCGAGGTCGGGTGGTCCAGCGTGACCTTGAAGTCGCTGGCCAGCGAATAGAACGACTCGCCGTTGTTGGTGTACGGGTCCAGGTGCCAGCCCGCGCCGTCGTGTACGGCGAGTACCGGCAGGGCGTTGCCGATGAAGTTGTAGGACCCGTCGTGGCCGAAGCGGTCGGCGCCGCTCGGCACCACGATGCTCAGGTCGAACCCGACGGTGCCCTGCGCGCCCTGGGCCAGCGGCGCGGGCAGGGTGATCTTCAGTGCGGTGCAGCCGACCGTGAGCGCGCCGGCCGTGCCGCCGGTCACGTTCGTGACGGTGATCGGCGTGGACGGGCAGCTGCCGTGGTAGTTGTCCCACAGCCGCAGGTAGACCTCGTTCAGCGGGTCGGCGGCGGCGTTGGTGAACGTCACCGACTCGTGCCCGGTCCAGGTGGTGCCGGAGGTGTTGCTGGTCAGGCTCACCGTGTACGACGGCGCGGCCGGCGTACGTGTCGGGTCGGCGGCGAGCTTGACGGCGGCCGGAGCGCGTCCGGGGGCGGCCGCGTGCGCGGCGGTCAGCGGTGCCATCGCGGCCACCACGGCGGCCACGATCGCGATCTTCCTTCTCATCATGAACTCCCGAGGATGCGAGGACCCCGGGTACGCACGCGTCCCCGGGGCCCTGCTGGATCACGGTCAGGACGCGTTTACCGCCACGTCGTCAAGGACGAAGCTGGTCTGCAAGGACGAGTCCTCGGTGCCGCTGAACGATAGCGTCACCGTCTGGCCCGCGAAGGAGGACACGTCGAACGTCCTGTTCACGTAGCCGGAGGCGGCGTTGGCGTTGCTGTAGGTGGCGAGGGTCGTGCTGCCGATCTTGACGGTGAACTTGTCGTACGCGGTGCTGCCCGACTCGTTCGTGTCGATGTGCAGGTACAGGCTGAGGGTGGCGTGGCAGCCGGCCGGAATGGTGATCGACTGGCTGGCCGTGTCGGTGTGGGTGGAGCCGTAGCCGTCGAACCAGGCGAAGTAGCTGCCCGAGTGCGCGGACTCACCGCCGCCGGTCGAGACGACGCCCGAGGTGGTCGTCCACGGCGTGGTGCCGGACTCGAAGCCACCGTTGGTGACCTTGTCGCCCGTCGCGCCGCAGCCGCCGCCGACCGGGTTGACCGTCCAGGTGAACGTCGCCGAGCCGGCCAGGCTGGAGGTGTTCGTCGCGGTCACGGTCACCGAGGAGGACCCCGCGGTGGTGGGCGTGCCCGAGACGAGACCGCTGGAGGCGTTGATCGACAGACCGGCGGGCAGGCCCGTCGCGCTGTAGGTCAGTGCCTGGCCGTTCGGGTCGCTGGCCTGGATCTGCAGGCTCGCGGCCGTGCCGGCCGTACTGGTCTGGCTACCGGGGTTGGTCACCGACGGCGCACCGGGCTGGCCGGGGCAGGTGCCGGGAACCGGGTCGGAGCCGGTGACGCTGACGGCCGCCCAGGCGGCGTTCACCGTGTTGTACTCGGTGCAGTGGGTGCCGTACAGGTCGGCGGCGGCCTTCAGCGAGTCGGTACGCGCACGCGAGTAGTTCTCGCTGCTGCTCGCGTACGAGGCGAGCGCGCGGTACCAGATCTTGCCGGCCTTGTCGTTGCCGATGCCGGTGACGGTCGAGCTGTTGCAGGTCGGGCTGTTGCCGTACCCGTGGTTGCCACTGCCGACGGCCAGCAGGAAGAACCAGTGCGTCAGCGGGCCGAGCGAGTAGTGCGGGTCCAGCGAGCCGTTGCTGCTCGTGTAGCAGTTCGGTGAGGCGCCATCGAGCGAGGGCTGGTACATGTAGCGCAGCGGCGTGTTGTCGCCGTTGATGTTGATCAGCTCGCCCATGGTGTAGTCGGGCGTGTCCTTGGCGTTGTTGGCGTAGAACTCCACCATCGTGCCGAAGATGTCGCTGGTGCCCTCGTTCATGCCGCCGGTCTCGCCGGTCTCGTCCCAGCCGGTGAGCGCGCCGCTGACGCCGTGGCTCATCTCGTGCCCGGCCACGTCGATCTCGACGAGCGGACGGCTGTTGCCCGAGCCGTCGCCGTACGTCATCTGGGAGCCGTCCCAGAAGGCGTTGACGTAGTTGTTGCCGTAGTGCGTCCGCGAGGGCACACCGGCGCCGTTGCCGAAGATTCCGTTACGGCCGTGCGTGTTCTTGAAGTAGTCGAACGTCTTCGCGGCGCCGAAGTGGGCGTCGACGCCGGCCGAGGCCGGGTCGCTGTTGGTGCCGTTGCCGAACGTCCCGGTGGTGTTGCTGAAGATCGTCCCGGTGCCGCTCGTGGCGTGGTTCAGGTTGGTCGTGGTCCCGTTGCCGTGGGAGGGATCCTTCATCGAGTACGTGCTGCCCGACTGGGTCAGGTCGATCGGCACGCTGCCGCTGTAGATCGAGTTGCCGGTGCCCGCGACGAGCGGCGTGACGCCGGCGGCCGCCCGCTGCTGGGCCGGCGAGAGGAGCGTTTCGACCTCGTCCCGCTGGGTGACGACCTTGCCCTTGGTCGCGTCCACCAGGACGTGCAGGACACTCGGCGTCTGGTCGGTGCGCACACCGCGTACGACGGTCTCCCACACCAGCTGGGAGGACCTGCCGGTGGCCCACACCGCGAGATGCGGCTTGCCCACCGAGGCGACCGTCCCGCGCAGCCGTGCGCGCGACGTGCCGGCGGCGGCCGACGCGGCGACCTTGGCCGTGGTCGAGACCGCGGCGGCGGGCGTGGCCGTGTTCAGCGCGCGGTAGGAACCGCCCGGCTTGAGGTGGACGATCAGGTCGCCGCCGTAGACCGGCAGCCCCTTGTACGTCCGGTCGAAGCGCACGTCGGCGGCGCCGTTCTTGGCGACGACGACCGTACGCGGGGTGAAGGCGTCGCCCGACTTCGCGTGAGCGGTGCCCTTGTGCGCGGACAGTGCCTTGCGGGCGTCGGCGACGACCCGCTTGCGCGTGTCGGCCGGCGGGTTGGTGGTGAAGTCGTCCTTCGTGAACGCCGACGCGCCCGCGGCCTGGGACTTGGCTGCGGGCTTGGCGGGCGTGACCTGGGCTGGTGCTGCACCGGCAGCCGGAGCTGCCAGCAGCGCGGCCGCGACGGCCAGTGTGGCGGTGGCCGACACCGTCGCGATGCGTGGTCTGGACATGGGCGGAGGATTCCTTTCGCCATGGAGCGAATGGGCCCGCGGTAGCGGGTTGTCGGAAAGGACAGGCGGGTCAGGCCGTCCTGGCGGGACGGTCTGCCGGCGGGACCTGGCGGTGGTGTCGCCTGCTCCAACGGGCCCTGGCGGGGGAGGTCCACTGGAACGGACGCCGCGGCGGCGAGCCGGAACGCGGCTTCCCGGCCGCGAGCCGGGGAGCGGGGTGCGTTCTGGCGGCGAGACCTCCTTCCGGTTCCCGGCGAAGTGACGCGTTCGCCGCCTCCTGATTCAGGAGTGTCCGCAAGGAGGGCAGGCCGGTGAAGGCCCCCTAAGGAGCCGTAGGGATATCCCTACGGCGGAGCCGGGGCGCGCGAGATACCGTCGGCGAGTGCGTACGGTGACGCCGATCGCGGCCGGAGACGGGTTCTCCATCGAGCGAGTGACGATCCGGGCCGAGGCCGGAGGGTGGACCGCCCCGGAGCGGGCGCCGGGTTACCGGCTGACCCTCGTACGGGGCGGCGCGTTCCGCGCGAGAGTCGGCGGCCAGGTGTTCCTGGCGGATCCGGCGACCGCCTACGTCGGCGGCCCGGCGCAGGAGCAGAGCATCGCCCACCGGATCGGGGCCGAGGACGTGTGCACGGCCGTGTCGCTGTCGGCGTCCTTCATGGCCGAACTGACCGGCGGCGCCCCGGTACGCCCGACGGTCCCGGTGACCGGCCGGCTCGCCGTCGCGCACCGGCTGCTCGTCGCCCGCGCCCGCCGGCTCACCGACGCGTTCGCGTTGACCGAGATCACGGCGGAGCTGGTCGCCGGTCTGTTCGAGAGCCCGGAACGTCCGAGCGAGCCGTCCGGGCGGCCGGCCACGGTGGCGGCCCGGCGCCGGCTGGCCGAGTCGGCACGAGAGGCCCTGACCCTGGAGCCGGGCACGCTCTGCCTGCGCGAGACCGCCCGCCGCGTCGGCTGCTCTCCTTACCATCTCAGCCGCGTCTTTCATCAGGAGGTGGGGCTGACCCTGACCGCCTACCGCAACCGCGTCCGCGCGCTTCGGGCACTGGACGCGATCGAGGCGGGCCGGACCGACCTGGCCGGCCTCGCAGCGGAACTGGGCTTCGCCGATCACGCCCATCTGACCCGGACGGTCCGCCGGGAGTGCGGGCACACGCCACAGGCGCTGCGCGTGCTGCTGGCGGACTGAGCAAGGATCTTCAAGCGCCGTCCCTCGGCCGAGTCGAGACTCGGGAGCCGAGCCCCCAACGAGGAGACGGACCCATGATCGCCCGGATGTGGAACGCACGGACCGACGGCCCGGAGGCCGCCGAACGCTATCGCCAGGTCTTCACGACCGAGGTCCTCGGTCATCTGCACGGTCTCGCCGGATTCCGCGGCGCCTACCTGCTCGCCGGGAAGACCGGTGCAACGGTGGAGATCCGCACGCTGACGTTCTTCGACTCATTCGACGCCGTTCGGACCTTCGCGGGCGAGGACCCCGGCCGGGAACGGGTCACGCCCGCCGCCCGGGCCACCCTGCTCGACTCCGAGGCCGTCATCCGTCACTTCGACGTACTGGCGGACCTGCCGCCGAGCTGACACTCACCGTACGGACCGGCCGTCCGTGCGGCGGATAGCCGCCAGGCGCGCGACGTCGACGCGGGAGCGTACGCCCAGTTTGCGGTACGTCCGGGTGAGGGCGGCCTCCACCGTCTTCACGCTCACGAACAGACGGGCCGCGATCTCGCGGTTGGTGGCGCCCTCGGCGACCAGGACGGCGACCCGGCGTTCGACCCCCGCCAGTGCCCGCAGCGGGTCGGCCTCGACGGCGAGCCGGGGGACGCCGACGTCCAGGTGGTCGAGTTCCGCGGTCACCGCCGCCACCCAGGGGGCCGCCTTGGCGCGGGAGAAGACCCGGTGCGCGGCGCGCAGCGACTCGCGTGCCGCCACCGGGTCCTCCCGTCGCGCGTGCAGGCGGCCGAGTTCCAGCCGGGCCCGCCCCTCCTCCAGCGGGTAGGGCGAGGCCGCGAGCGCCTCCACCGCGCGTACCAGGCCGTCGGTGGCCGCGTCGAGGTCGCCGCAGGCGGCGGCGTACAGCGCGGCGGCCCGGTCGAGTGCCGCCAGGACGCCGCGCCGGCCGAGGCGTACGGCGTCGCGCCGGGTCTCCTCGATCACCTCGGCCGCCTCGTCGGTTGCCCCGACCGCGACGAGCGCCTCGGCGAGGTCGGCGTGCCAGCGGCGCAGCGCCGGTTCGGCCAGCCCCTGGCCGTTCTCCAGCCGCCGTACGCGCCGGAGCGCCTCGGCGGCCCCGGCGGCGTCGCCGCGCAGCAGCCGGATGTGGCCGGCCGCGTGCAGGGCGTGTGGCAGGAAGAGCAGGTCGCCGTCGTCCTCGCTGTGCGCGACGGCGCGCTCGGCGGCGGCCAGCGCGCGGTCCAGCGAGCCCCCGGCGGCCTCGGCGAAGGCCGCCGCGCACCAGCCGGGGCCCCGGCTGAGCTCGCTGTCCTCGGCCAGCCGCAGGCACTGCTCGGCGAGGTCGAGGGCCCGGTCGCAGCGGCCCCGGAAGATCTCCACCTGCGACGAGCCGTACAGGCACATGAACAGGCTCTCCACCGCGCCGCGCTGACGCACCGCGTAGGTCAGCGAGCGCAGCTCGGCGCGCGCCTCCTCCAGCCGGTCGTGCAGCAGATGGTGCCGGTACCGCAGGTAGACCGGGCCGTTGTGGTCGAACCGGATGGCCGGATCCTGCGAGCCGGCCAGCGCGCGGGCCAGGGTCTGTTCGGCCTCCAGCCGGCCGGTGCTGAACTCCGCGAGTGCCTGTTTCGTCAGCGCCAGCACCTCCGTACGCCGGTCGCCCGCCTCGGCGGCGAGCCGCGCCGCCGTGGCCGCCTCGTCGCGCGCCTTGGCCGCCGAACCCTTGACCAGCCAGGCACGCCAGGCGAGCCGGTAGTGCAGGGGGGCGAGCAGCGCGGGATCGTCGCGCGCGTCGGCGAGCGCACGGGGGAAGACGTCGTCCAGCTCGGCCAGCGCCTGGCCGCCGGAGTCGAGCAGCACGATCCAGGCCCGTACGCGCTCGGCCGGGAGCGAGGCGTGCGCCAGCACCTCCTCGGCGACGCCGCGCGCCAGCCCGAACTCGCCCGACGCGAGGGCGTCCTCGGCGGCGGTGAGCCGCAGCCCGGGTTCGTCCTCACCCCGGGTCGTACGGTCGGCCGCGAGCAGGCCGAGCCGGGCCGCCGCCGCGCGTGCGCCACGGCGGCGCGCCGCCGTGGCGGCCTCGCTCAGCGTCGCGGCGACCTCCGCGTCGCGTCCGGGCGCGACCAGCGCCAGGTGGCGGGCCCGCTCGACCGGGTCGGCCACCGCGTCGGCGAGCGCCGCGTGCACGGCGAGCCGTTCGGGCTCCGGCGCCTCGGCGTACAGCACCGCGGACAGCAGCGGATGGGTGAACCGTACGACGTCGCCCGGTGTCACGATGCCGGCCGCGCGCGCCTCCGCGATGTCGGCGTCCGCGCCGGGACGGCCGGCGCCGCGCAGCAGGACGAGCGTCGGCCGGGCCACCGCGCAGGCGATGAGCAGAGTGCGCCGCGCGTCCGCGGACAGGGCCATCAGCCGGCCGAGCATGAGGGAGCGCAGGCTGTCCGGCACCGGCAGCGGCGCGGCCGGGTCGAGCGGCCCGTCGTGCTCGGCGAGCGCACGGCCCAGCTCCGTCGCGAAGAACGGGTTGCCGTCGCTGGCCCGGTGCACCTTGGCGAGTACGGCGCGCGGCAGGTCGAGGTCGCCGAGCAGCCGGGTGACCTCGGCGGCGGTCATCGGCGGCACCTCGAAGGTGCTCACCGGAGGCGGCAACAGGCGTGGGTCGGGCCGTGGGTCGCCCGGCCCGGTGCGCTGGCCGACCAGGGCCTGTAGCGGCAGGCCACGCGCGCGCCGTGCCATGAACGCAAGGAGCTCCGCGCTCGGCGGGTCGAGCCACTGGGCGTCATCCACCACGATCAGCACCGGGCTGCCGGCGCACAGGGCGCGGAACGTGGCCAGCACGGCCATCCGCAGGCCGAGGACGTCGCGTTCGCCGACCGGGTCGGTGCGCCGGAGCAGGGCCGACTCCAGCGCGGCGCGCTGGTGCTTGGGCAGCGTGTGGAGCACGTCGTCGCCGGTCTCGGCGAGCAGGTCGATCAGGCCGAGGAAGGGCAGGTGGCGTTCGGTCTCCGACAGGGAGCACTGCAGGACCTGGTGGCCGGTGAACTCTCCCGCGAGCGCGGACAGCAGGGAGGACTTGCCGATGCCGGCCGGGCCGGTGAGCAGCACGCTGCCTCCGCCGGCGAGACGCTCGCGTGCGCCGGCGAGCAGGGGCCCCCGCCCCACGAGGGCATGGGTGGACAGCCCGCCGACCGGTCCCGCCGCCGTTGGCGGACCGGCCGTCCCACGGACTGCTCCGAACGCTTCGGTCATCCGCGTCGGCCCTCCGGACGCTGCTCTCAGCGTGAGCCCCGGCGCGCAAGTTAACAACGGGTCATACCGGCGTCAACACCCAAGTCGGGACAATGATCGCCGTAATTCTGGTACGCGTTTCATTCATCTTCGTTCCCCGCCCGCTCGCGATGGGAAGTGCTAACTAGAACACGTTGCAGTTTTGGGTTCCCGGTGCGTATTGTCGGGGGCGTGCGGACACGAGTAACGGAACTTCTAGGGATCGAGTATCCGATCTTCGCGTTCAGTCACTGCCGCGACGTGGTCGCGGCGGTGAGCCGCGCAGGCGGCATGGGCGTCCTCGGCGCCCTCTACTTCACCCCCGAAGAGCTCGAGACCGAGCTGAACTGGATCGAGGACAACGTCGGCGGCAAGCCGTACGGCGTCGACGTCGTCATGCCGGCCAAGTACGAGGGCGCGGACCTCGGCGACGCGGGCGAGATGCTCGACCGGCTGCAGGGGATGATCCCCGAGACGCACCGCGGCTTCGTCAACGAGCTGCTCGAACGGCACGGCGTCGCCCCGCTGAACGACGAGAGCGTGGGCCGCTACCTGCTGGGCTGGACGGACGCCACCGCGCGCCCGCAGGTCGAGGTGGCGCTCAAGCACCCGATCGGGCTGCTCGCCAGCGCGCTGGGCCCGCCCCCGGCGGACGTGGTCGAGCAGGCGCACCGGCAGGGCGTGACCGTCGCCGGGCTGGCCAGCAGCGCTCGGCACGCCCGCAAGCAGGTGGACGTCGGAGTGGACATCATCGTCGCCCAGGGCACCGAGGCGGGCGGCCACACCGGCGAGATCTCCACGATGGTGCTCATCCCCGAGGTGGTCGACGCGGTCGGCCCGGACACGATCGTGCTCGCCGCGGGCGGCATCGGCCGTGGCCGGCAGATGGCGGCCGGGCTCGCGCTCGGCGCCGACGGCGTGTGGACCGGCTCGATCTGGCTCACCGTGGAGGAGGCCGACACCCCCGAGGCCTCGCGCGACCGGATGCTGGCCGCGACCTCCCGCGACACCGTACGTTCGCGGTCCTGGACCGGAAAGCCGGCGCGGATGCTGAAGACCGCCTGGACCGACGCGTGGGAGTCGCCCGAGTCGCCGGGCACCCTGCCGATGCCGATGCAGTTCATGCTCATCTCCGACGCGCTCGCGCGGATCAACCGGGCCGGCGCCGGCGACCTGACGACCTTCCCGGTCGGCCAGATCGTCGGCACGATGAACCAGGTGAAGCCGACCTCGCGGGTGATCTACGAGATGGTCGAGGAGTACATCGAGACGATGGAGCGTCTCAGCGGCCTCATCGAGGACTGACCGCGTCGATCTCGGCGAGGATCTCCGTCTTGCGGCCCTCGGGCAGGTAGGACGCGCGCACGCCGTTGCGGGCGAGGTCGGCGAGCCGGTCCGGGCCGAACCCCAGGTCGTGGGCGACCGTGCGGTACTCCCCGGTCAGCGTGGTGCCGAACATCGGCGGGTCGTCGCTGTTCAGCGTGACGTACAGTCCTTCGTCGAGCAGCCGCGGCAGCGGGTGGGAGGCGATGTCGGGCACCTGCCTGGTGCACACGTTGGACGTCGGGCACACCTCGAGCGGCAACTGCGTCTCCCGCAGGTAGGCCATCAGCTCGGGGTCCTCGACGCAGCGGATGCCGTGCCCGATCCGCTCGGCGGACAGGCCGCGGACGGCCTCCCAGATCGTCTCCGGCCCGCTCATCTCACCCGCGTGCGGAACGCTGTGCAGGCCCGCCGCGACGGCGGCGCGGAACGCGTCCCTGATCGCCTCCTCGTGTCCGGCCCGATCCTGCTCGAGGCCGCCGATCCCGAAGCCGACCAGGGCTTCGGGCGGCTGGCCGAGCGCGTGGTCGATGGTGGCGCGTGCCGCCTCGGCGCCGAACTCCCCGGGGATGTCGAAGACGTACGCGACCTGGATGTCGTCGGCGACCTCTCGCGCCGCCAGGTCGAGGGCCTCGGTGACCGCGCGCGCCGGCATGCCCATGGCGACCACGTGCGAGAAGGGGGTGACGGTCAGCTCGACGTAGCGCACGTTCTGCGCCGCGAGGTCGCGGGCCGCGCCGACCACCAGGGCCGCGACGTCCTCCGGATCGCGTACGAGGCCGTTGACCGCGAAGTAGACCTCGGCGAAGTGCGGGAAGTCGCGGAACTCATAGAACCTCCGCAGGGCCTCCTCGTCGGTCGGCACCGCGTGACCGGTGTGCCGCCGGGCCAGCTCGAGCACGGTCGGCAGCGAGGCCGAACCGACCAGGTGAACGTGAAGTTCGACTTTGGGCAGGGCGTCGATGAACTCATCCAGCGCGGTCATCGCCCGAGCTAACAGGGGGACGTCGGGCTCCGGCAACCCGATCAGGGGGTATCTGACAGAAATATGGTAGATATCAGGTGAAAACGCCGCCCGGCCCGAAGACGGTGGCGGCGAACCGCTCGCCGATCCGCCGGTAGCCGGCGGCGTTGGGATGGGTCCCGTCCGGCAGATCCGTGACGTCGCCGGTGCCGAACAGCTCCCGCCCGTCGAGGAAGTGCAGGTGAGGGTCGTGCCGGGCCCGCAGCCGTACGATCTCGGCCAGCGTCTCGCGTACGGCGGACATCGTGAGGGTCTCCTGGGCGCCGGGCTCGGCGAAGAGGTCCTGACGGTCCGCGCCGCGCTCGTCCTCGGCTCTGGGGAGGATGATCGGCGAGATCACCAGCAACGGGGTGTCCGGGTGCCCGTCGCGCACGGTGTCGAGGAAGCCGTGGACGGCGGGGCCGAACGTCCGCGGCTTGAGCGTGCCCCAGCCGACGATGTTGACGCCCGTCTTGAGGCTGATCAGGTCGGCCGGCTGGTCCCGGATCGTACGGGCGACGTACGGGTCGAGCATCGCGTTCCCGGCGAAGCCGAGGTTGACCACCTCGACGCCGGCGCGCGAGGCGGCGATCACGGGCCAGGTGCCGGTGGGAGAGTCGGCCTCGATGCAGTGGCTGATCGAGCTTCCGTGGTGCACCCAGCGGCGGCGGCCGGACGGCTCCGGCGGATGGACGGGGGCGTTCGCCCGCAGCCCGACCAGCTCGCAGGGGGTCTGCTGGGGCAGCCACAGCTCGACCTCCTTCATGTGGCCGGGCAGGCCGGCGAATCCGACGGTGCCGGGCAGCCCTGGGACGAGCCGCCCCTCGGCGCGTACGTGGGGGAGCCGCAGGACGCTCGAGATCGGCACGTCGGCGCAGCCGGCGGCCTCCCCGTCGACCCGCAGGTCCACCAGCCCGGGGGGAAGGGGCTCCGGCTCGTCGTCCAGGTGCAGTACGACGGTGAGGATGTCCAGCTCCAGGATGTCGGCCTCGGTGCGGAACACCAGGCGTACGCCGGACGGCATCGTCGTGACGAAGTCCATGAAGGGGTCGGGGTACTGCTCCCTGGTCCACGCGGGCAGCCGGCGCGGCAGCACGCCCGCCGTACGGCGCTCCAGGTCCAGTGCCCCGCGAAACTCCACCGGACCGTCCACGAGCGGGATCTCCCGCGTCTCAGGCATCAACGTTCCCCCTTCGAGCCGGCGACCGGCGACGGTCTCCGTCTCTCACCTCGGCTTTTCATGTCGTGGCACGAGACCAGGGAGCGCCGCGGTGCCGCCCGGTGGAGCTGAGGAGCCTGCCCGGCGATGTGCCGTGCCGGATCAGCGCTCCACGATCCAGGCGAGGATCCCTCCGCCGGCGAGGTAGACACCGGCGGCGAGAAGCCAGTTCTCGGTGAGCCGCTCACGCGGGTCGGTGTCGCCGAAGACGTGCTGGAACGGCGTGGCGAGCCAGGTCCCCGTCCGCATGACGCCGTGCACGATCTCGTTGCCGGGATTGGCGTGTCCCCAGGTCAGTGCGATCCCGATCACCAGGATCAGGGCGACGGCCACGGCCACCAGCCAGATGACCCGCCCGAGGGCGGCACCGAGCCCCCGCCTGCGCGACGAATGCCGCCATCTTCCGAACCGGAAGGGTCCTGTGTGTGCCGCCATCGCAACGTCCTCCTCGTGCCCCCTGTTCTCGTACGGGGAATGTGCCTCGAGAGGACGTGGCCAAACGACCACGTTTCGTGACGGGGTCTACGTGTCGAGCCAGATCGGCTGCCAGCCGTCGAGCTCGTGGTAGCGGCGGAGGGAGGAGATGGCGGAGAGCCAGCCGGTCCAGCTGGGATACGGCGGCCGGTCGAAGCCGCTCAGGCCGACCGCCAGGCGGGTCCCCGCGCCCGCGTCAGAGAGATCCCAGGTGGAGATGCCGGAGTCCTCCTGGAGCGACAGCCGCCGTCCCGGCCGCACCTCGCGTACGGTGCCGATCGGGCCGCCGTCGGGGATGGACCAGCTCCCGCCGGCGTACGGCTCGATCTCCACCCGGAGGCCGAACCACCGGCTGAAGCGCGCCGACTCGGTGAGCGAGGCGAAGACGGCCGTACGGGGGGCGTCGATGACGACCTCGGTCCGCAGGTCCGGGCGGGTGTGGTCGCAGCGGGGGGTGATGGGGCGGTCGCTGAGGTGGTCGACGAGGTTGCCCAGCGCGAGGGACCAGAAGACCGTCAGCGCGGTGCCGATGGGGTAGCCGGACTCCTGGCCGTCGAAG
>Ga0247774_1001058_pt1 | contig 13910 bp, 10 predicted proteins | sample UWRJL001104B6_FD_179933 | JGI IMG/M metagenome (GOLD analysis project Ga0247774, IMG submission 179933) | Plant litter microbial communities from Arlington Agricultural Research Station in Wisconsin, United States - UWRJ-L001-104B-6 | ecosystem: Environmental > Terrestrial > Plant litter >... | reverse complement strand
CACGGTGGCGAACGACGGCATCGATCTCACCGTGAAAGTCGGAGAGATCCACGCGCTCATCGGCGAGAACGGCGCCGGCAAGAGCACGCTGATGAAGATTGCATACGGCGTCACGCGGCCAGACGAAGGCACGCTCGAATGGGAAGGCCGGCCGGTGACGATCGCCAGCCCTGCCGAAGCGCGCCGCCTCGGCATCGGCATGGTGTTCCAGCACTTTGCGCTGTTCGAAACGCTGACCGTGGCCGAGAACATCGCGCTGGCGCTCGATGAAAAGGTGAAGCCGCAGGACCTGTCCGCGCGTATCCGCGAAGTGTCGGAAAAATACGGGTTGCCCGTCGACCCGGAGCGCCTCACCCACAGCATGAGTGTGGGGGAGCGCCAGCGTGTCGAGATCGTGCGCTGCCTGCTCCAATCGCCGCGACTGTTGATCATGGACGAACCCACGTCCGTGCTGACGCCACAGGCCGTGCAGCGACTGTTCGAAACCTTGCGCCGGCTCGCGAGCGAAGGCGTGAGCATCCTGTACATCAGCCACAAGCTGGATGAGATCCGCAGCCTCTGCCACACCGCCACGATTCTTCGCGGCGGCAAGCTCGTCGGCACTGCGAACCCCAGCGCTACGACCAACGCGGCACTCGCGCGGCTGATGGTCGGCGCCGATCTCACCGAGACCCGGCTCACGCCCCGCGAGCCCGGCGTCTCACGGCTGTCTTTGAAGCGTTTCAGCCGCAAGTCGTGGGATCCGTTCGGCACTTCGCTCGAGGCCATCGATCTCGAAGTGCGCTCCGGGGAAATCGTCGGCATCGCAGGCGTGTCCGGCAACGGCCAGAAAGAGCTGCTCGCCGCGATTTCCGGTGAAGCGCCGGGCGCAGATTCAGGCTCCATCGAGATTTGCGGAGAGCCCGCCCAGCATCTGCCGCCATCGCCCCGGCGCTCGCTCGGCCTCACGTTCGTTCCCGAAGAGCGGCTCGGTCGCGGCGCCGTGCCGCCGATGACGCTCGCGCAGAATGCTTTGCTCACCGGCGCGCGAAGTGGTCTCGTGCGCTCGGGGTTCGTCAGCACGAGTGCGGCGCGCACGTTCGCGAAAGAAACCATCGCCGCCTTCAAGGTGAAATGTGGCAGCGAGCTGTCTCCGGCGGAAAGCCTGTCTGGCGGCAACCTGCAGAAGTTCATCGTTGGCCGCGAGACTCGACTCGGTCCGAGAGTGATGGTCGTTGCGCAGCCGACGTGGGGCGTCGACGTTGGTGCCGCTCAGCTGATCCATCGCGCGCTCATCGAGCTGCGGGATCGCGGGGTCGCGGTGCTGGTCGTCTCTGAAGAGCTCGATGAGTTGTTCACGCTCTGCGACCGAATCGCCGTGCTGGCGCAGGGCCGTCTGTCAGAGCCGCAACCGACTTCGACGCTGACTGTGGAGCGGGTCGGCGTGCTCATGGGCGGCGTGCCGGCCAATGCGTCGCCCGCGAGTGCGGGAGTCGGCGCGAATGGTTGATCTGCCGTTCCGCCTGGAAAAACGCCCCGCGCCGAGCCGCGCGATGCGCATCGGCTCGCCGCTGATCGCAGCCGCGGCAATGTTGGTGACGGGCTCCATCGTGTTTGCCGCGCTCGGCCAGAATCCGTTGAACGCGCTCTACCTGTTCTTCGTCGATCCCGTCATGTCGATGTACGGCATCGGCGAGCTGCTGCTGAAGGCGACGCCGCTCATGCTCTGCGCGCTTGGCCTCGCCATCGGCTTCCGCGCGAATGTGTGGAACATCGGCGCGGAAGGGCAGCTCACGGTCGGCGCGATTGCCGGCGGCGGCGTCGCGCTGTTCTGCTCGGACTCGCTTGGTGTGATGACGTTGCCGGCGGTGCTCGTTGCTGGCGCTATCGGCGGCATGGCCTGGGCGGCCATCCCGGCATTTCTACGCACGCGTTTCCACACCAGCGAGATTCTCGTCAGCCTCATGCTCGTGTACATCGCGCAGTTGTGGCTCTCTTACCTGCTGCATGGCTCGTGGCGCGATCCGGAAGGATTCAACTTTCCGCAGTCCAAGGCATTCGTGGACAACGCGTTGCTGATGCCGCTCCTGGACGGCGTCCGGGTGACCGGCGCGTTCATCATCGCGCTGGTGCTCGCTGGATTGTCCTGGCTGTTCGCGAGCAAGACGTTCGCGGGATACCGCATGCTCGTTGCGGGCCTTGCACCCGCGGCCGCCGCTTACGCCGGGTTCAGCGAGAAGAAGAACATCTGGCTCGCGCTGCTCATCGGCGGTGGCGCGGCGGGGTTGGCAGGCATCTGCGAAGTCGTCGGGCCCATCGGCCGACTGCAACCGAGCATCTCGCCGGGCTACGGTTTCGCGGCAATCATCGTGGCGTTCGTCGGTCGGCTGCATCCGCTCGGCATCGTGCTCGCGTCGCTGCTCATGTCGTTGCTCTATCTCGGTGGAGAGTCCGTTCAGCTCAGCCTGCAACTGCCTTCTGCGGTGACTGGCCTGTTCCAGGGCGCACTGTTGTTTTACCTGCTCGCGGCGGACCTGTTCGTGGGCTATCGCCTGCGCGCCGCGCGCCGGCCGGCAAAGATTGCCGCGCCTCAGCCTGAAGCGGCGTCATCGTGATCGATTCGATGCACCTCGTTGCGATCTTCGTCAGCACCGTCATCGCGGCGACGCCCCTCATCTACGCGGCACTCGGCGAGCTCGTGGTGGAACGTTCCGGCGTGCTCAACCTCGGCGTGGAAGGGATGATGCTGGTTGGCGCCGTCACCGGCTTTGCCGTCGGCCACATGACTGGCAGCCTGCTGCTCGGCTATGCCGCTGCGATAGTAGCCGCCACCTTGCTATCGCTGCTGTTCGCATTTCTCACGCTGACGATGCAGGCGAACCAGGTGGCCACCGGCCTCGCGCTCACGTTGTTCGGCATCGGCCTGAGCGCGTTCGCCGGGCGCAACTTCGCGGGGCTGCCGATCGACGGCGTCGAGGCGATCCATGTGCCAGTGCTCAGCTCGCTGCCCGTGGCCGGCGCTCTGTTTCGCTTCGACTGGCTCGTCTACGGCTCCATCGCGCTGTATTTCGGTGTGGAATTCTTTCTTCGCCGCACGCGCGCGGGCTTGCGACTCCGCGCCATCGGAGAATCCCCTTCAGCGGCGCACGCGCTCGGCCAGCCCGTGATCCGCACGCGCTATCTCGCCGTGATGTTCGGCGGAGCCATGAGCGGCATTGCCGGCGCATACCTTTCGACCGCGCTCACGCCGATGTGGGTGGAGAACATGAGCTCGGGCCGCGGCTGGATCGCGCTCGCGCTCGTCGTCTTCGCGACATGGAAGCCACTACGCGTTCTGCTCGGCGCCTACCTGTTCGGCGGCGTCACGGTGATGCAGCTCCACGCGCAGGGCTTCGGTCTCGAAGTGCCGAGCGAGATTCTTTCGATGCTGCCGTATGTGGCGACGATCGTGGTGCTGGTGATCATCTGCCGCGACCCGAAAACCATTCTGCTGAACCAGCCCGCATCGCTGGGCCGCAGCTTCCACGCCGATACTTAGGCCGATACTTAGGCTGATACTTAGGCCGACACCTGGGCCGATACCTAGTGAACCGATGACCGACCGATGAGCGCGTACCTGATCGACTGGCTGAGTCTGTGCATCCGATGGCTGCACTTCATCGTCGGCATTGCCTGGATCGGCTCGTCGTTCTATTTCATCTGGCTCGACAATCACCTCACGCCGCCGGAAGACCCCGAAGCGTCGCGCAAAGGCGTGGGCGGCGAGCTGTGGTCCGTTCACGGCGGCGGCTTCTATCACGCGCAGAAATATCGAACCGCGCCTGAGAAGTTGCCGAAGACGCTGCACTGGTTCTACTGGGAGGCGTACTCGACATTCCTTTCGGGCTTCGCGCTGCTCACGCTGCTCTATTTCGGGCAGGCGGAGATCTACCTGATCGACCCGGCAGTGATGCCGCTGTCGAAGCCTGCGGCGATCGGCATCGGTCTCGCGTTTCTCGTCGGTGGCTGGTTCGTCTACGACGGCCTGTGTCGCACGAAGCTCGCGAAGAGCGGCGTAGCGACCGGCAGCGTGCTCGCCGTGTTGCTGGCGGCGGCTGCGTGGGGCTTGTGCCATCTGTTCAGCGGTCGTGGCGCCTTCATCATGTTCGGCGCCGTGCTGGGCACGATCATGGTTGCGAACGTATTCTTCGTAATCATTCCCGGCCAGCGCGAAATGGTTCGCGCAAAGCTGGAGAACCGTGTGCCCGATCCAGGGCCCGGCCTGCGCGGCAAGCTGCGCTCCACGCACAACACGTACTTCACGTTGCCGGTGCTGTTCACGATGATCAGCAACCACTACGCCATGACGTACGGTGCGCACTACAACTGGCTGGTGCTCATCGCGCTGAGCATGGCTGGTGTGCTGATCCGGGTGTACTTCGTATCTCGCCACAAGGCTCACGAGCGCGGCGGGCGCACGAATCCGCTGCCGATGGCGCTCGGCATCATGCTCGTCGCGGGTGTGGCTGTTGCGCTGGTGCCGGCGCGCGGTCCGCAGACTGCGGTGGCTGATTCGCCGGCCATACAGTTTCAGAAGGTGCAGCTCATCGTCGCGAAGCGGTGTGCGGTCTGCCACATGGCCGTGCCGACGCAGGGTGGATTCAGCGCGCCCCCCGGCGGCGTGCGGCTCGATCTGCCCGATCACATCCTCATGCACACGGCGAAGATGCAGCAGCAGCTTGCCGCGCGCACCATGCCCGTCGGGAACGTGACAGGCCTTACCGATGACGAGCGCGCCGAGCTGCTCGCCTGGATCGCCCGTGGCAGCCCGCACTGATTCGCCACAGGTCTCCGCTCATCGCGGCACGATCCTGCATTTCCTGTCGGATCCGGGAGATTCGGCAGCGGCCGGCAGTTACGAGCTGATCGAAGACGGATTGCTCGTCGTTGCGAATGGGCGCATCGATGCGGTGGGTCCGGCGCAAGCACTGCTGCCGACGCTTCCGGCGGGCATCCCCGTGATCGAGCACGGGGACAGCCTGTTGATGCCGGGATTCATCGACACGCACATCCACTACGTCCAGACAGACGTCATCGCGTCCGGCGGCCGGCAGCTTCTGGATTGGCTGGAGGACTACACGTTTCCCGAAGAGCGCCGGTTCGCAGACGCCGCACATGCCGCCAGCGTCGCGGAGTTCTTTCTCGACGAGCTTCTTCGGAACGGTACGACCACCGCACTCGTGTTCTGCAGCGTGCACGAGACGTCGGTCAACGCTTTCTTCGAGGTCGCCGAGCGTCGCGGCGTGCGCATGATTGCCGGCAAGGTGCTGATGGACCGCAATTGCCCGCCGGACCTGCGCGACACCCCCGAGACTGGCGAGCGCGCCTCGCGCGAGCTCATCGAGCGCTGGCACGGCCGCGCGCGCCTGCATTACGCAATCACCCCGCGCTTTGCACCTACATCGAGCGACGAACAGCTGCAGGGCGCTGGTCGCCTGGCCAGGGCATTCCCCGATGTTTTCATTCAGAGCCATCTGGCCGAGAACCACGCCGAGATCAAATGGGTCGGCGAGTTGTTCCCGGAAGCGCGCAGCTACCTGGATGTTTACGACCGCGCCGGGCTCGTCCGCGACCGGTCCGTCTTCGCACACTGTATTCACCTGAACAGCACGGATCGCACCCGAATGGCGCACGCCCATGCAGCAGCGTCGTTCTGCCCGACATCGAATCTGTATCTCGGAAGTGGATTGTTCGACATCGCTGCGACCGACGCTGCCGGACTTCGGTTCGCATTGGGCACCGACGTGGGCGGCGGCACGAGCTTCAGCATGCTTCGAACGCTTGCAGACGGCTACAAGGTCGCCCAGATGGGACTGCAGCGCTTGTCGCCACTGCGTGCGTTCTACCTCGCCACGCTCGGCGGCGCGCGTGCCTTGAAGCTGGACGACCGTATCGGGCGCTTTGCCAGGGGCACCGAAGCGGACTTCGTCGTGCTCGATTTGCGTGCGACACCGCTGGTCGCTCGCCGGATCGAGCAGTCGCGCACGCTCGAAGAAAAGTTGCTGGTGCTCATGACGCTCGGAGACGAGCGTGTCGTTGCGCAGACCTATGTGATGGGCCAGGCGACGCGTCACGCTGTCGATGCGGGCGCGCTTGGAGGCGCCTCGGCAAATCGTGCACAATCCTTGCATCGATCGCACGCAGTTTCCCCGCAGCGTCATCCATGACCAGGCCCACACGGAAAAAGAACGGCTCAGCCGCCAACGGGCGCAAGGAAAAGCGCATGCCACTCGCGGGCGTGAAACGCTCGGCGTCGGCCGCGAGTGCGGCCGGTGTGTACGAGCGCATCTGGAACGCGATCATGGATCACAGCCTGCCGCCGGAAACGCGGCTGGTCGAAGAACGGCTGTGCGAGATTTTCGGCCTCGGTCGCACGCGCCTGCGCCAGGTGCTGCAACGGCTGGCACACGAGCGTGTGGTCACGCTCATGCCCAACCGGGGCGCCATCGTGTCGCGACCTTCGATTCGCGAGGCGCGCGAGGTCTTCGCTGCCCGGCGCGTGCTCGAAGCGGGCATCGTGCAGGCGTTCATCGACAACGCGTCGCGGGGAGACATCAAGCGCGTCCAGGAGCACGTCGCCCGCGAGCGCGCGGCGTTCCTGGCCAACGACCGGCGCGCGATGCTCAAGCTCTCGGGAGACTTTCATCTGGTCATCGCCGAGATCGCCGGCAACAGCATCCTGATCGAGCTGCTGCGGGACCTGATCTCGCGCTCGTCGCTGATCATCGCCGTGTACCAGGTGCCGGGCACGGCACCGTGCCCGCCGAACGAGCATCAGGATCTCGTCGCCGCGCTCGAAGAGCGCAGCCCGACAGCGGTGGAGCTGATGACGCGCCACCTGGATCATCTGCTCTCCGACCTGCGGCTGGAAGACTCCGGCACGCATGCGATCGACCTGCGCTCCGTGTTTTCAGGTTCTGCAGGTGAGCACGCCACGTGATCAAGCCGTCCGCGCCATATCCCCGTGACCTGGTCGGCTATGGGCGCAAGCCGCCCCATGCGCGCTGGCCGGACGGTGCGCGCGTGGCCGTGCAGTTCGTGCTGAACCACGAAGAGGGTGCGGAAAACTCCGTGCTCGACGGCGATCCCGCATCGGAAACGTTCCTGTCCGAGATCATCGGCGCACAGGCGTTCCCGATGCGTCACATGAGCATGGAGTCGCTGTTCGAATATGGCTCGCGCGCCGGGCTCTGGCGCGTATTGCGGGCGTTCGAGCAGCGCAGGTTGCCGCTAACTATTTTCGGATGCGCGCTCGCGCTTCAGCGTCACCCCGAGGCGGTTGCCGCGTATCGCGAGCTCGGCCACGAGATCGCTGCACACGGCCTGCGCTGGGTGAGCTATCAGCAGGTGGATGAAGCCACGGAGCGCGCTCACATCGCCGAAGCCGTCTCGATGCTTCGGGAAGTCACGGGTACCGCACCGCTGGGCTGGTACACGGGGCGCGACAGCCCCAACACGCGACGGCTCGTCGTCGAGCACGGCGGTTTTCTCTACGACTCCGATTCATACGCAGACGATCTGCCTTACTGGACGACGCTCAAACTGGGTTGGGGCGCACACGCGCGTGTGGTGCAGCATCTCGTCGTGCCCTACACGCTGGACAGCAACGACATGCGCTTCGCCACGGCGCAGGGTTTCAATTCCGGCACACAGTTCTTCGATTACCTGCGCGATGCCTTCGACACGCTCTATCGCGAAGGCGATCCTGCTGGGCTCGACGCGCCGAAGATGCTGTCCATCGGCCTGCATGCGCGCGTGGTAGGACGACCCGGTCGAGTCGCGGCGCTGGAACGTTTTCTGGATTACGTGCAGTCCCACGACAAGGTCTGGATCTGCCGCCGGGTCGACATCGCGCGGCATTGGGTTGCCACTCACCCCGCATGATTTCACTCGCGTCGCTCAATGCCATGTCCGCCGCGGACTTCGTGTCGGCCGTGGGCAACGTGTTCGAACACTCACCCTGGGTCGCCGAACGGGCTGCCGGAGCACGGCCATTCGCTTCGCGGCTTGCCCTGCATGAAGCGATGTGTGCGGAAGTCGCGCGGGCCAGCTCAGAAGAGCAGCTCGCGCTGATTCGCGCCCACCCGGAGCTGGCAGGGCGCGCAGCCATACGCGGCGAGCTCACGGCGGAGTCGACTCGCGAGCAGAAGCGCGCGGGCCTCTCGAGCTGCACGCCGGAAGAATTCGCGCAGCTGCAGGCGCTCAACTCGGCGTATTCGAAGAAGTTCGGCTGGCCGTTCATCCTCGCGGTGAAAGGGCACAATCCGACCACCGTGATCGCCGCGCTCGAGCGGCGCGCGAATCACAACGCGGCCAGCGAGCGCGCCGAATCGCTCGACCAGATCGGTCGCATTGCCGGCTTCCGGCTCGCGGATCTCGTCGAAGAGCCGATCGGCTCCGAAGTCATGGCGATGTCCGATGCGCTCGCGCGTTTCAGCGATGTCGCAGATGCGCTGACGTGCTCGTATCTCACGCCCGCGCATCGCGCGGCCGCTGCCCAGATCAGGGAGTGGATGCTCGCTGCGGGTCTCGAGACCGAAATCGATGCAGTCGGAAACGTGGTCGGACGTTTGCCCGCCGCGGTGAGCAACACATCGGGCGCGACTCCAGTGACCACGCTGATCACGGGCTCTCACTACGACACCGTCACGAACGGCGGCAAGTACGATGGGCGGCTCGGCATCCTGCTGCCCATTGTCGTGGCCGCGCGCATTCGTCGCAGCGGCGTGCAGTTGCCTTACACGCTCGAAATCATCGCATTCGCCGAAGAAGAGGGCGTGCGCTTCAAGACCACTTTTCTCGGCAGCCGCGCGATCGTCGGGCGATTCGATCCGGCCGCACTCGATCTGCAGGATGCATCCGGCGTGAGCATGCGTGCCGCGATAGCCGACGCGGGTCTCGATGTCGCAGCAATCTCGAGCCTGGCGCGAGACCCGGCACGCGTTTCGGGTTTCATCGAGGTTCACATCGAACAGGGTCCCGTGCTTTTGAGCGAAGACTTGCCGCTCGGCGTGGTGACGTCGATCGCGGGCAGCACTCGCGCGCTCGTCAGCATCATTGGGCTCGCGGGGCATGCCGGCACCGTCCCGATGAACCTTCGACGTGACGCTGCGACTGCGGCCGCCGAAATCGTGCTGGCCGTCGAGAAGCGATGTAGCGGCACGCCGGGACTCGTAGGTACAGTGGGCCGACTGCAGGTACCGGACGGCGCGGTGAACGTGATTCCGGGTCGCTGCGAGCTCAGTCTCGACGTGCGCGCGCCCGACGACGTTACACGACGCGCGGCTTATGACGATATCGTCTCCCTCTGCGCGGAGATCGGGAGCCGTCGCAAGGTCAGCGTCGACGTTCGCAAAGTGCTCGAGGCCGGGTCCGCGCCGTGCGCGCCGTCGATGCAAGCGCGGATCGCGGAGAGTATTCGTCGCGTCACCGGTTCGCCCGAGGCGCGTTACCTGCCGAGCGGCGCAGGGCATGATGCGATGATGATGGCGTCGCTGGCGCCGATGGGCATGTTGTTCGTGCGTTGTGGCAACAACGGCATCAGCCATCATCCAGACGAATTGCTCACGGCGGACGATGCAGACATCGCCGGCCGTGTGTTGACCGATTTTTTCCAGCACTACAGTTGAACTCCAGGTCGAATTCAGGGGGCGAGTCGAGCCATGTCAGATCCCGCAGCGCTGTCTGCCCTCATTTCCAGCAATGTCGATCGGGCCTTCGAGGCCGAGTGCGCGTTCCTCGCGGAGCTCGTGAAGATTCCCACGGACAACCCACCGGGCGATTGCCAGGCGCACGCCAATAAAGCAGCGGCCCTGCTCGAAGGGCTGGGATTCACGGTCGAGCGGCATCCGGTGCCGGCCAGCGCGCTCAGTGCCGTCGGCATGATCAGCGCCACCAACCTGATCGTGCGGGTTGCGTTCGGTAGCGGCGGCCCATGCATCGCGCTGAACGCGCATGGCGACGTCGTTCCGCCAGGGCAGGGCTGGACGCATGATCCTTATGGTGCCGCGGTCGTGAACGATCCTGTGCACGGGCCAACGATGTATGGCCGTGGCGTCGCCGTCAGCAAGTCTGACTTCGCAACGTACGCGTTTGCGTTGATGGCCCTGCAGGCTCTGCAGCGTGAAAAGCCTCAGTTCAAAGGATCCGTCGAGCTGCACCTCACTTATGACGAAGAAGTGGGCGGCGACATCGGCCCGCGCCTGCTGCTCGAAGAAGGTCTCACGAAGCCGGACTACGCGATTTCGGCCGGCTTCTCATATGCAGTGACGACCGCGCATAACGGTTGCCTGCATCTCGAAGTCACTGTGCGCGGGCGACAGGGCCACGCGGCGATGCCGGAGTCTGGGGTCGACGCGCTTTACGCTGCCACTCAGGTGCTCAACGCGCTCTACGCTTCCCGCGAGGCGCTGAAGTCGACCGTGTCGAAGACCACCGGCATCAAGCACCCGACATTGAACGTGGGACTCATCGAAGGCGGCATCAACACCAATGTCGTGCCGGACCGGATCACGTTCCGCCTCGACCGTCGCATCATCCCCGAAGAATCGCCGGAACAGGCGGAAGCGAGCCTGCGTGCGCTCATCGAGAAAACGGCGGCGAGCTGCCCGGGAATCACCGTGGAGATTCGTCGCGTACTGCTCGCGTTGCCGCTCGTGAAACTGCCGGGCGGGCAGAAACTGATCGATTCGCTGCGCAAGAATGGCGAGACGTTCTTCGGCGTGCCGATCGCGGAGCACGGTGTGCCGCTCTATACAGACGCGCGTCACTACACGGCTGTGGGCATTCCAACGGTGCTCTACGGTGCCGGTCCCCGCACGCTCGCTGAGGCAAACGGGCATGCGGCGAACGAGTGTCTGCGCTTGAACGATCTCCGGAACGCGACGTCCACCGTGGCGTGCACGCTTGCCGAGCTGCTGAGTCCGAACGCCTGAATTCGAAGGAGCTTTGCATGCGATTGGGTGGGTTGGCCGGCATCGTACTGCTCGGCCTGGTTTCCGGCCTGGTTCAGGCGGCGGCGCCGCCGCGTGCCGATGCGTGGTTCGAGAACGTCAAGAACAATGCGACGCCCGAGCAGCTCTATCGGTTTCTCTACGCGCTTCCGAAAGGCGGCGACCTGCACGATCACCTGAGCGGCGCGGCCCGCTCCGAGTGGATGTGGGACGCGGTGCTGGCACAGGAAGCGCGCGGCTACACGTATTACACGAAGGTCGCGATCCACAACTGCGTGCCTTACGGCAGCAATGAGTTCGGTGGCGCGCCGTATCTGCTGCTGTTCCGGAACCTCGTCGCCGCGAACTACCAGAAGCTCGACGAGTGCGAGCGCTCCGAATACAAGCGGCTTCAGGATCTCGACGCGAAAGAGAAGGCGGGCTGGCTCGACAGCCTGCGGCTCGACCAGCCTTACGAAGGTCGCAACGAGTTCTTCGGCGCGCACTGGCAGCGGCTCAACGACCTGTACGCAAACCCATACTGGACCGCCGAAACCATGTACCAGAACATGGAGGCGTTCGCGAAGGAGGGCGTGGTCTACCTCGAGCTGCAGAGCAATCTCGTGGGTTACCAGCGGCCGGATACCTCGGTGATGTCGACGGATGAAGCCGCGGATGTTTTCCGTGCCCGCCTGGCTGCGCCTGACGCGCGCGCCACAGGCGTCACGGTGAAATTCCAGGTGACGATCCTGCGCTTCGCGTCGAATGCGGAAGACATCCTGCGCTCGGCATTCGAAGTGGCAGACAAGTATCGCGACCTGTATGTCGGCGTGAACATGGTCGGCCGCGAGGATGACGACAAGGGTAATCCACTGCGATTCCTGCCGGTGTTTCGCGAGCTGCGTCACCGGTATCCCGACATCAATCTATCGATTCATGCCGGTGAGGTGGATGAGCCCAACTATCACATCCGCGACACGCTGCTGCTCGGCGCGAAGCGCATCGGGCATGGGGTGAACCTGATCACCGATCCGCAGACGCTGGTCCAGATGCGCTATGGACCCTACATGGTGGAGATCAACCTGATCAGCAACCTGGTGCTCGAATACGTGAAGGATTATTCGCAGCATCCGTTTCCGGAATACCTGCGCCTCGGTGTGCCGGTCGCGCTCTCCACCGACGATCGCGGCATGTGGGATTCGAACATGACGGACGAGTACTTCGTCGCGGTGAAGGAGTTCAACCTGTCCTGGAGCGAGATGGTGCAGCTGGGGCGCAACTCGCTGCAGTACGCGTTCGTCGACGAGCCGACGAAGCAGAAGCTGCTCGCGGACTATGAAAAGCGCGTGGCGGCGTTCGCGTCGAAGTTCCAGAAAAGCGGCTGGGACTCGCTGAAGGCTGTGAAGCCGGTGAGCTATACGTTCCTGTGCAAGCGCTACAAGGTGTGCGTGCAATGAAAACCGCGAGCTTTCTGGTGGCGACCATGGCCGTTGCGCAGATGTCGCTGGCCGCGGGTCCAACCCGGCCGGATCAGTGGTTCGAGGACGTCAAGAGAAACGCGACGCCCGAGCAGCTCTACACGTTTCTGTATGCCCTGCCGAAAGGCGCCGATCTTCACAATCACCTGACCGGCGCCGCGCGTTCCGAATGGATCTGGGATGCAGCGTTGGCCCAGCAGGCGCGCGGCTACACGTATTACACGAAGGTCGCGATCCACAACTGCGTGCCTTACGGCAGCAACGAGTTCGGCGCGGCGCCGTACCTGCTGCTGTTCGTGAACCTGCTGGAAGCGAACTGGAAGAAGCTCGACGAGTGCCAGCGCGGTGAATACAAGCGCCTGCAGGATCTCGACCCGAAGGAGAAGGATGGCTGGTTGAGCAGCCTGCGACTGGACCGTCCCTATGAAGGACGCAACGAGTTCTTCGGCGCGCACTGGCAGCGCATGAACGATCTCTATCGGAATCCGTACTGGGTCCTGGGCATCCTGCAGCGGAACATGGAAGCGTTCGGCAAAGAGGGCCTCGCGTATCTCGAGACCGAAAATTCGATCAACGGCTACCAGAAGCCGGATGGCGCGGAGTTCTCGCTGGATTCCGTCGCGGACATGTTTCGCGCGTACCTGGGCTCGCCGGAGGCAAGAGCGACGGGCGTCACCGTGCGCTTCAACAACTCGATCCTCCGGTTCGCACCGAATGCCGAAGACCAGCTCCGCTTCCTCTACTCGATCAACGACAAGTATCGCGACCTGTTTGTCGGCATCAACATGGTCGGGCGCGAGGACGACGACAAGGGCTATCCGCTGCGCTTCCTGCCGGTCCTGCGCGAGCTGCGGCACAAATACGCGGATATCAATCTGACGATTCACGCCGGTGAGGTGGATGAGCCGAACTATCATGTGCGCGACACGCTGCTGCTCGGCGCGAAGCGCATCGGCCACGGCGTCAACCTGATCACCGACGACGACACGATGCGGTTGATGCGCAACGGGCCGTATCTCGTCGAGATCAACCTCATCAGCAACCTGCTGCTGGAGTATGTGAAGGATTATTCGCAGCATCCATTCGGCGAGTATCTGCGCACCGGTATTCCCGTCGCGCTATCCACCGACGACCGCGGCATGTGGGATTCCAATCTCACCGACGAGTACTTCGTCGCCGTGAAAGAGTTCAACCTGTCGTGGAGCGAGCTCGTCCAGCTTGGCCGCAACTCGCTGAAACATTCCTTTGTGGATGACGCGACGAAGGAGAAGCTGCTCGAGGCTTACGAGAAGCGCGTGGCTGCGTTTGCCGCGGGCTTTCAGAAGAAAAACTGGAGCGCGCTCGCGGGGACGAAGCCGGTGACGTACTCGTTCATCTGTACGCACTACAAGGTGTGCATTCAATAGCGTCCTAGCGGGCCGCACGCCACCGGTCGACGAACCGGTTCATCTCGTCGACCCCGAGGTCCGACACGCACCAGACC
>Ga0247774_1001056_pt1 | contig 13915 bp, 15 predicted proteins | sample UWRJL001104B6_FD_179933 | JGI IMG/M metagenome (GOLD analysis project Ga0247774, IMG submission 179933) | Plant litter microbial communities from Arlington Agricultural Research Station in Wisconsin, United States - UWRJ-L001-104B-6 | ecosystem: Environmental > Terrestrial > Plant litter >... | reverse complement strand
TTTTGCGCCTCTGGATTGGGGAGAAGTCATTCGCGGGCAAAGAAAATTTAACCAACGATCGAGAAGCAATCTGTGTACTGGAAACGCAAATTGATGATTTGAGTCCGCAGGCGATCGGCTATGTTTTCGATGCTTTGTTTGCCGCCGGGGCTCTGGATGTTTTTACTGCCCCAATTGTGATGAAAAAGTCGCGGCTGGGGGTTTTGTTAACTGCGATTTGTCATCCGGAATTTCAGGATGCTTGCGAAGCAGTTATCTTTCGCGAGACTACTACTCTGGGAATTAGGCGATCGACTCAAGAAAGAACTATTTTACATCGAGAAATCGAGAAAGTTCAAACAGAATATGGCGAAGTGCAAATAAAAGTTGCCAAGTCGGGACAAAGGATTGCTAATGTGCAGCCGGAATACGAAGATTGCGCGTCCATTGCCCGAGTGAAAAATATTAGCTGGCGGGAAGTTCACCGCTTGGCGCTGCAAAGTTGGTACGATCGAAGTTAAAAAAAGTCTGGGCGGTTGCAACGGCTTTTTTAACCTCAAACTACACAAACTTTCGTCCATCTCACCCGACTAAAGAATAACGGGGATATTTAAGCCGGATTTGGTATTACTCGTGTTTCAGAGTGGGAGTTGCTTTTGAGGAAATTTAAACAAATTTACATAATTGAGCCAAAGCAATTGGGTCAACAGCCCCCGGCCCAGGCGGTGATGTCAATTCCATAATCTCAAATCGATTGACTGCTAGCAGCCTGGAAGGGAATTTACATAAGTTTACAAAACGATCTCACTTTTTCTCACCGGCAGGGCGATCGAGAGGGGGTTATTCTTTAATAGTTAGTTGATTAGAGGATAGTCATGGCAACAGTTGGAAACATTATTAAAACTCACGCTGATGGTACTTGCAGTACAGCTCGGGTGAAGGAACTCAGCCTTCAGGTCATTGATGAAATGAACCTGCTAATTCCCAATGTTTTGGTTAGCTTTGATGATTTGGACGTATCAGGCGATCGAGGAACAGTTAATTTCTTCTTGCAACCCAAAGCAAAAGAAGCTCTGCGGCTTGCGATTAAAAGAAGAGGGAAAACACTCACACTGAACTCTGCCTATCGGACTGTTGTCCAACAACATATTCTATTCAGTTGGCAAGGGTCATGTGGCATCAGCATAGCGGCGAAACCCGGACGGAGTAACCATGAAGATGGTCTTGCCCTTGATACTCCAGATTGGGAAGAATGGATACCGGCTTTGGAAGCAGAAGGCTGGGTGAATTTTGGATCTCCTGATGAAGTGCATTTTACCTACATGGGTGGAGGTGTTCGAGATGACGTTGGAGACATAGGAGTCGAAGCATTTCAAATTCTTTGGAATAAACAAAATCCTGCGGATCAAATTGAGGTAGGGACTGGCTATGGACCTCAAACCGCTGCACGTTTGGATCGATCGCCTGCTAACGGTTTTGCAATAGCAAGACTTCTCAAGCTGGTAACTCCGCCAATGGAAGGTGAAGATGTGCGAAAAGTGCAACAAGCCCTGGTTCAAGAGGGGTTACTCGAAGCCCAGCAGGTGAATGGAATTTACAACGAAGCAACCAAACTTGCGGTTGAGATATTCCAGACACGTGAAGGATTAGGGAAAGATGGAAAAGTTGGTCCACAAACTCGCAAAGCATTAAAAATTCCGGCATAAATGCTCAAGGCTTCTAGCGCAAGTCCAGAGAAAGTCATTATTACTAATGGGAGAGCTGAATATGGCGATTGAAAAAGTTGAGTTAGAACTCAATGACGGGATTATTGATACCCCTCACCTGATTGATGATGTCGAAATCCTGCAAAGGCACTTGAAAGATTGGGGAACCTTACCAAAAGATGCCAAAATTGACGGACTTTTTGGGTCTGCCACTAAGGCAGCAGTGGAACAATTTCAACGGCTGCGCCCTGCTGATAGAAGCCAATTTGTCTCAGGTGGACTAAATGTTACTGGCAAAGTCGATCGCAATACCTGGGCTGAGTTGCTGAAAGTGAAGCCAGAAGAAATCACAATAGTTAGTCGTCCTCCCAACATTTGGGAGATGCCTCCTGGCTTCTCTACCGTTGATAATATTTTAGAGAAGGCTCAATCCCCATCCGCAATTCGCCCCTTTGCCCAGAAAAATTTGCCTCTTATCCTCAATCAATGCCTCGATAATGGCGTCATCGACCGAGGGCAAATTGCCTATGTTTTCGCAACTGCCGAACATGAATCCCATTTTGGACGCTTCATGATGGAATTAGCTGATGGGTGGGATTATGAAGGTTGGCCAGATCTAGGGAACACTGAACCAGGTGATGGTCCTCGCTTCAAAGGAAGAGGTTTTGTCCAAATTACAGGTCGTCGGAACTACCGAATCTGGAGTGACAAACTAGGAATTAACTTGATAGATAATCCAGAAAAAGCCGCTCTCCCTGAAATTGCTGCCCTCATTCTAGTTCGGGGGATGCGTGATGCTAGTTTTACTGGTGTGGGCTTAAGTGATTTCATTGTGGGCGATCGACGCGATTTCTTCAATGCCAGAAGAATAGTGAATGCACTGAACAGAGCTGACCACATCGCGCAGATTGCTGAGTTTTATTTGAAAGCCATAACCTAAAAGTTCAACAATTTGGAGTCATTTTTTATGCCTGTTACAGCAAAAGTTGTAACAGCATTACTAATTGGAGAGCTGAATATGGCGATTGAAAAAGTTGAGTTAGAAATCAATGACGGGATTATTGATACCCCTCACCTGATTGATGATGTCGAAATCCTGCAAAGGCACTTGAAAGATTGGGGAACCTTACCAAAAGATGCCAAAATTGACGGACTTTTTGGATCTGCCACTAAGGCAGCAGTGGAGCAATTTCAACGGATGCGCCCTGCTGATAGAAGCCAATTTGTCCCAGGTGGACTAAATGTTACTGGCAAAGTCGATCGCAATACCTGGGCTGAGTTGCTGAAAGTGAAGCCAGAAGAAATCACAATAGTTAGTCGTCCTCCCAACATTTGGGAGATGCCTGGTGGCTTCTCTAGCGTTGATGATATTTTAGATAAGGCTCAATGCCCCTCCGCAATTCGCCCCTTTGCCCAGAAAAATTTGCCTCTTATCCTCAATCAATGCCTCGATAATGGCGTCATCGACCGAGGGCAAATTGCCTATGTTTTCGCAACTGCGCAACATGAATCCCTTTTTGGACGCTTGATGATGGAATTATCTGATGGGTGGGATATGGAAGGTAACGAAGATTTAGGGAACACTGAACCAGGTGATGGTCCTCGCTTCAAAGGAAGAGGTTTTGTCCTAATTACAGGTCGTCGGAACTACCGAATCTGGAGTGACAAACTAGGAATTAACTTGATAGATAATCCAGAAAAAGCCGCTCTCCCTGAAATTGCTGCCCCCATTCTAGTTCGGGGGATGCGTGATGGTAGTTTTACTGGTGTGGCCTTAAGTGATTTCATTGTGGGCGATCGACGCGATTTCTTCAATGCCAGAAGAATAGTGAGTGGACTGGACAGAGCTGACCAAATGGCGCAGATTGCTGAGTCTTATTTCAAAGCCATAACCTAAAAGTTCAACAATTTGGAGTCATTTTTTATGCCATTTACAGCAAAAGTTGTAACAGCAGCAGAATGGGGAGCTAGACCACCAGTACCTGGAACATTTCCTTTCCAAAGGACTATTCCCCGCTATGTCATCGTCCATCATACAGACAACCCAAACCCTCCCAACGATGCCTCAAGAGGCACAATTGAAGGCGCACTTCGGTTAGCACGAAATATTCAAACATTTCACATGGATAAGCGTGGTTGGTCAGACTCAGGGCACAACTTCTTAAATACAACCGGAGGGTTTGTTCTAGAAGGTCGGCACGGTTCTTTAGATGCTGTCAAACAAGGGTTTTGTATCCAATCAGCCCATGCAGCACAAGACGCAGGAAAATTAGCCAACGGCAATCAATCTCCTGGCATTGAAAATGAAGGCAATTTCATGACCTTCCAAATAGGTCAAAAGCAATGGCAGAGCCTTGTAGAACTTTGCGCCTCGTTATGTGATTCTTGCAAGATTAATCCGCTCAATATTAAGGGACATAGAGATTTCAGTAATACTGATTGTCCGGGTGATTTGCTGTACAATCAACTTCCGCGTTTGAGAAAACAAGTTGCCGATAAGCTAGGTCTGCAATTCACGCCAGAAGAGCTAGAAAATGAGTCGCCATTTGTGGATATAAAGTTTGGCTCAACAGGTTCAGCCGTTATCAAACTACAAGAGCGATTGCGCGAGCTGGGATTTAATCCCGGAGCAGTTGATGGTGTATTTGGTGAAAATACAAAAGCGGCTGTAAAAGCTTTCCAGCGTTCTGTTGGACTTCTCGATGATGGAATAGTTGGTATCAACCCTCGAACTAAGTTAGGACTTAGTTAACCTTATTCCTGATTGTTTTAAATGACAGGCAAGGTGTACTTAAGTTCTTAATGCCTTGCCTGTATTTAGCGCTATAGGGCATATATAGCCTTTCGAGCGAAAGATGAGGTACTCATGGGCATAGGGCATAGGGCATAGGGCATAGGGCATAGGACATAGGGCATAGGGCATAGGGCATACCTCACCACGCTTGAGAACCGCTATACAACTTGAATTAATAGTTGAATTTATTATGCAAGAAATACCAGAAGAAATTGAGGCGCAAATCAAAAGATGGCATCAGTCTGCCTATATATTACATTCCATTTATCTGTTTTTGGGAGTGGCTTCAATCGTCTCATCTTTACTTGTTGCTACCTTTGTTGAAGAACTCGGAACTCATCGAACAAAAGTGCTTTCTGCAATTAGCGCAATTTCATTAGCTTTGATTAATACAACAGATGTTAAACGAAAAGGTAATGGGTTTCGTCAAGCTCAAAGACACTTAAGAACTGAATCAATGAGATTTCACGCTGGTAGTAGCTCACAGGAAAAATTAGTGGCAGCTTTCGCCGAAGCAGAAGCGATGATAGGAGACGTAAATTTTGATCCAAAAAAGTTATCTCAGGATTAGAAGATATGATGACAACCGTCCTAACATCGATCGTCACAGCTTTTGGAACAGCAATTGTTACTACTTTGGCGTCTTTTATTCTTCAAGAGCGAAGAATAAAGTTTGAGTTTGCCCAGATGCGAACTGAATTTATGGCAGAACAAGTGGCCAGACAACTCTTGGAGCATGAGAAGTGGCAAAGGCGTAGCTTTAAAGCAATCAAGTACAGGTTAGGTGGTTTTGATGATGACGAGCTACGAAAAATACTTGTGAGGGCGGGTGCTATCAGATTTGAAGATCGAAATACCAAAGAAGAATTTTGGGGATTGATCCATAGAAATCGAGATGCTTTGAATTCTTAAGTAGGACGATCGCTCTCATGTTATTCATTACTTAAATCAAAAAAAGGAGACTACAATGCCGCAAATTGCCAACCTATTCATAGCGATCGCTGCGTTAGTGCATATTATTCTTTTTGCTGTCGAGATATTTTTCTGGAAAGAACCTGTCATTCATCAGAGGCTTGGCTTCACTTTAGACGAGGCGCTCAAAGTAGCGCCAATAGTTGCGAATGCAGGGCTGTACAATGGGTTCATTACTGCTGGTTTGATTTGGGGCTTGGTTTCCGGCAAAAATGGTGACGCGATTAAGGTTTTCTTTCTAGTGTGCGTCATTATCGCTGGAATTTTTGGTGGTGTGACTTTGAAGTGGACTACACTGCTGATTCAGACTGCCCCGGGTGCGATCGCTCTTTTCCTAGTTTGGATATCAAGATGGAAGGATTCAGGTAGTCAAAAGAACCAGGCAGTTAACCAATGAGCCGCCTCCTTCATCTCCTTACCAAATAATAGGAAATGAAGGTGAAGAGTGCGATCGCCATCTTTCACTTTTTTAAATTATAGACAAGGCTCACTTGAACGATATACAATAGAAAGGGTTGGGTATTTTCATCCGTAAAGGCATTTTAGACGTTACTTTTAATGAAAACTCAATATTACACTGCCGCCAGCTTAGATGGTTTTATTGCTGATTCACACAACTCTCTCGATTGGTTGTTTCAGTTCGGCGAGGCGGGAGACAGCTATCCTAATTTCATCCGCGAAGTAGGGGCAATAGCAATGGGAGCAACTACTTATCAATGGATTCTGACCCATCAGATGGATGAAGGTGCCGATCGTCCCCAAGCATGGCCTTATGAACAACCGGCTTGGGTATTTACCTCTCGGATTATGCCTGCGATCGAGGGTGCAGATATTCGATTTGTGAAAGGGGATGTCTTACCTGTCCATCAAGAGATGATGGCGGCGGCAGGAAATAAGAATATTTGGCTTGTAGGAGGTGGCGATCTGGTTGGTCAATTTTACGATCGCGGGTTGCTGGATGAGGTAATTGTGTCAATTGCATCGGTGACACTTGGTAGCGGAGCACCGTTGCTACCGCGCACGATCGCAACACCCCCGCTAAGACTTTTATCCGCGAAGGTTTATGGAGATGCCTTCGCAGAGTTGCGCTATGAAGTTCCTGTCCGGGTCGATGACACAACTGCTTAATTTTTAAAGCAGCCGACGCGCTTGTAAAATCTGTTGTTGCCACAGCTCGAAATTCTGTATATTTGAGCTATCATCTCTCTCCACGATCGCCCTCATTTGCTCGATTAGCTCGATCGCCAGCGGTACCCCAAGCTGCAATTGTTCCAAGACATCCCGCTGAGCAAAAACTGTTTCCGGTGTTCCTTCTAGTATCAGTTTTCCTCGATCCATTACAAACACCCAATCTGCCCAGCGGTAGATGAAATCGAGGTCGTGACTTGCCAAAAGGATAGTGGTTCCGGCGTTGTGAATTTGTTGGAGTAAACCGATTAGTTGTCGGGTGTGACGCGGATCGAGATAGGCGGTAGGTTCATCTAGCAGCAGCAGTTTGGGCTTGAGAACCATGATATCGGCGATGGAAACCCGCTTTTTCTGCCCCAAACTGAGATTGTGAATTGGTTCGCGGGCGAGTTCGCTGAGATCGAATTGGTCGATCGCCTGCTGTACCTGTTGAGCAATTGCGGATTCTGTCAAGCCTAAATTGTACAATCCATAGGAAATATCTTCTTCTACCGTCGAAGCTACTAATTGATGTTCGGGATTTTGAAAGACGAGTCCGATTTGTTGGCGCAGTTGCATCAAAGATTTGCGATCGTAGCAAAACGGTTCGCCTTTCCAGCGAATGATTCCCTGTTGCGGTTGATACAAGCCATTTGCTAACAGAAAAAAGGTAGTTTTGCCGCAGCCATTTTGACCGATCAGCCCGCAGCGTTTCCCAGGAGGAACTTTGAGGTTTAAATCATGAATTGCCGATCGCGAACCGCAGGGATAGGAGTAGGAAGTGCGATCGAATTCGAGAATCCATTGAGACATATTTGTTATTTGTTATAGCCTTCCCGGCTCTGCCTGGGAATAAATACCCGGAGGCAGAGCCTCCAATTACCGATTACCGATTACCAATTACCATTGTATTTGTGTTAGCCTTCATCTGATTTTGACAACTGCCAAAGTTGAAGTTCATAACAGAGATGTTGCTCAAAAAGTTGGCTCGCCTCCAATCCTTCAACCACCAGCTTTTTGAACCAGCGACGAAATATCCAGCGCAGGAATTTGTGGAGGGGCGGAACGGCGATCGCAATTAAATCTGCAACATAGATCATAGTATTCAGTCCATACCTGCGGAAAGTATCGACATACAAATCGATTGTCGGCAAAATATGGGCGGAAATATCCTCAGTTTTTACTAAAGTGAATCCAGCCTGCTTTAATGCTGAATGAAGTTCCGTAACAACATGACAATTAGAGAACATTCCCTCTGTATAGTGATGATCGGAGCGCATCATATCCGCAAGCAGCACGTAGCCACCGCGATTGAGGATTTTGGCGGCACCGCTAGCAATATCAACAGCCGACATATACTGGCTACTTTCGCTAAAGAGAATAAGATCGTAAAAATGGGTTGCTTTGAAGTCTTCAAACCTGGTGAGGTGGAAGATTGCCCGATCGCCCGTACACTTAAGAAAGCGCTGTTGTTGGAACGGATCGGGTGCGAGCCCTTCCACTGCAAAACCTCGATCGAGCAAATAAGCCGCATTTCCGCCAATCCCGCAGCCCACATCCAGTATGGTATGAGTGCCTTTGGGGATTGCATCCAACAGTTTTACAGTATAAGCTTGCTGAGCGATGCGCAATCGGGCGATCGTTAGTTCCTCAGCGGGCACAGGTAGGGTTTCCCAATAGCCGTAGTGAAGGTAGGGCGAATCTGTCAGGCCCAAATAGTAATTAAGCGCTGCATTTTGGTAGCGAGTTACCTTGGAAATTTCGATTGATTTTGGCTTCGACATTCAGAAAATTTAGTAAGTTTTAGGATTTGGGGCAGAGTTGAAATTCTTCCCAGCGCTTGCATACCTGTTCATAGCACTCAACGGTCGAAATTGCCAATTTTTGCAACAAATTGATATCAATCTGACCGTTGGCGATCGACAAAAATATAATTGCTTCCTTTGGCTCGTAGCTAGCAATAATAGAGAGCAGATTTGAAACAGTGTTTTCCTCTAGTTCTAGTTCTTGCAAATAAGCAGTTGCATACAATTGGGAAATAAATTGCAGATCGTACTTAATAGTATCTACGCTCCAATTCACAGAACCGTTAATGGGAGTATTGATTTTGCAAGCAACCAAGCCTCGTCCTCGATGCAAAAAGCCATTCCAAGCAGTATGTCCGATCGGCAAAATATTCTGGTGAATAAACAAGTTTTGCCAGTAGCCAAAACTCCCCTGCCAAACACTATCTTCAATTCGCATTTCTTTTCCATTAAAATAACATACGCTTCCGAACACAGATCGAATTACATCAGCGTTCATCTGTGTGTATCTGCTGATATCTGCGGTTAAAAAATCTCAATCCAATAATTAAAAAAATAATAAACTCACCATCATCCATACCTCGCAGATGAAAAACAACAGGTAAACAAATCGGCGGGCATCCTGACTCAGAGATGCAATAATCTCATTACAGTTGCGGGACAGCGCCGGATTCGCACCGAACTTTCCCCCTTGCGTCTGATGGCTGTTCTCCATCAGAGCCGATCGATATACGGGGATATTACCACTATTTGGGATATTTGACAAAAAGCCGTCCGCCTATTCACCCAACTCAATATTTTCATACAAATCGGCCAGCGAAATTTCCACAGCAACAGACGTTAAACTGAGCCGATCGCCCATACAGCTATATTCCGAAAAAATCCACTTATTCGCATCAGTTTTAGAATATTGCTCCACCCGTAGCCGATATTGATCGATTAATAAATATTCCTGAAAACTAGGAATAGTGCGATAAGCAGCAAACTTTTCATCTCGATCGTAAGCTCTGGTACCTTTAGACAGCACCTCAGCAATCAGCAGAGGATTGGTAATTGTATCCGTCCGTCCAGATTGCAGCTCGATCGGGCGCGCTACCACCATCACATCCGGGTAAGTATAATTATTAAGCTGCGGAACCCAAAGCCGCTGATCCGATGCAAAAATACTGTAAGGTTTACCCTTGAGGCCCACCCTCAAAATAGCATTTAAGATGCTCGTAATTTCATTGTGATTCGGTGCGCCACCAGCCATCAGAACAATCTCCCCATTGATAAATTCATGCCGATCCTGAGAATTGATTTCCAATTCTAGATATTCCTCAGCCGTGTAGGTTTTGGTTTCAACTGGCGCGATCATACACAACGCTCTCCTTTAATCTACTCATTTCAGTTTATCTTAAAAATTTTGCTAATTCAACAGAAAAGTAGATTTTAATCATGCTAATAAACAGGCAAGATGCCTGTTCCACAAAGAGGGAATTTTCAGGTGGGGTGGGCAGGAGAGCCCGCCCCTGAAAGGCTGATTGAGAATGTGCAAGATGTGAGCCCGATCGCACTTAACAAACTTACCGCAGCGGGACAAAGTTATAGCCAGTGCTTCCTCCTTGTTTAACTTGCACTAAAATCGGCTTACCAGCCCGATCGCCCGTTGGCAAAAACTTCACATCCTCGCTCGATCCTGCTGCCGAGAAATTCGGATTTCTGAGTGCTTGTTGCAATCCTTCCCGCGTATTGCTTTGCCGCAAGCCAGCGATGACAGCTTGAGTCGCGTCAAAACTCGTTGCTGTTCGCCAATTCACAATGCCTCCCCAACGCTGGCGGGCATTTTCTGGGAAACGGCTACCGGGATTAGCTTCAGGATGCCAGGGAACGGGTAAAACAAGCCCGTCAACGTCTTTTTGCCCATCTTTTAAAGTTTGAAAGGTGTAGAGCGTAGTGCTGCCGTAGAGTGGCAATTTGCCTCGATTGCTGCGAGCCAGAGAAATCGCACGGTCAATGCGATCGACGTGGGGCGCTACCATCAATCCTTGTGCACCTTTGCTGACAGCATCGGCGATCGCACTTTCGGGATTAAAAGAGGGTAACGAAAAGTCGCAAACAGTGGGAACTAATTTGCCGCCAGCAGCAGTTAGAGCTGCCACAAATTCATCTTTAAATGATATGTTATCCGGTGCTTGGGAGTCATAACAAATGGCAATATTAGTTTTGCCTGCTGTTTTAACTGCATATTCTGCTAAGGGAACCGCCATTAAGCTAATATTGGGTACTGTCCGAAAGATGTAGCTGCCCAATCCTGATAGATTATTGGCAAAGCTCGTCGGTGTCACCATTACCAGTTTTTCTTGCTGATAGATCGGAGCAGCTTCGAGAGATGCGTTGCTAGCATTGTGTCCAATTACTGCTAGTATACTCGGATCTTTTGTCAATGTCCTTGCAACTTCTCTGACAACCTCTTGACTGTTGTCATCGTTGACAATTTCTACTTGCAGTTGGGCGCCATTGATGCCACCGCTATTATGGATTTCATCCTGAGCTTGCGCGACACCTCGGAGGATTTCTTGGGCGACATTGGGGTTGCTACCAATGGGGACGCTGACAGCAATTTTTAAGAAAGAACCATTGCTGGCGGTGGCATTATTCAAATAGATAATGGTTTCTGGGTCGTTGCGATTCTGTTGCAGCGAAGCCTGAAAATTTTGGACAGCACCTTGGTAATCTCCCTTGGCAAAAGCTTTAACGCCTGCTTCTTTTGCTGCTGTTGTTTGGGATGTTAGCAATATCTGGTTTCCTAAACTGATGCGATTTGCGATCGTTGCCGATGGACTCGCACCCGATGGACTCGCACCCGATGGACTTGCACCCGATGTAGGTGTAAAAGTAGAATTAGATATATCTGAACTTTTGGATGCCAATAAACCGGGAAGAAACTTGTACCCGCCAAAGGCAATTAAGCCGAAAGCAACAATAAAAAAGATGGGCGGGGGACTTTTTCTTTTGCTAGTATCTGAGGACATAATTTTGTCTCCTTATATAATTTATACAGACTCTACAGAAAAGTTGTTAACTACAATCAGTATTCAAGAGATTTCTGTTAAAGTCAATTCATTAAATTCACTAATTAAGTTCATAAAAGTCATATTTGTATGTTTGGGGCGGGCAGGATGCCCACCCCACAAGAGTTTTAGCAAATTTGGCTGTCTCTCGATCGCGTTTGTGGTGCGATCGCACACAGCGCATTTCCAGATAATGCTAGGATCGTAGAACAAGTAAGTGCGATCGACTTTGGTAAATTCATGTGTTTGTGTCCAATTATAAATGTCATAATCTTGTGCCTGTCATTTTTAGAGTAGTAAGGTTTGAGCATTTAATTTATGAGCTACCAACTACAGATAAACTCTGGCTTGGTCATCGGGCAAATTTTGGGAGTAATTAGGTTTCCACCCAGGGAGAGATAATTTAGGTTAGTCAAAGATTGTAAGGGTTTGATGTTGCTGATTTGATTGTTGTCAAGACTGAGATAATCCAGTTCACGCCAAGATTGCAATGGTTTGATGTCGCTGATTTTATTGTCGCTGAGTCCGAGAAAAATCAATTGAGTCAAGGATGCTAGCGGTTTGATGTCGCTGATTTGATTGTTATCGAGTTCAAGCAAAAATAGTTGAGTCAATGATTCTAGCGGTTTGATATCGCTTATTTCATTTCTGCTGAGGTGTAGTTCAGTCAGTTGAGTCAAAGATTGCAATGGTTTGATATCACTGATTTCATTGTTGTCGAGGTAGAGTTCCGTGAGACTCGAAAGTTTCCGATCGGCTGCATCGCACTCAGTAGTCTTAGATTTCCGCAACAACACTTCAACAGTATGTTTAGCTTCAGGACTCAGAGAAGCTTTTTCGCGACACCAGTCAGCAAATGTTTTTTCACTGTTTCCCGGCTGCATTTCTGCAGCTTTCGCAGATAGTCCATTTCCACATGATGATAGACCGATCGCACTAAAAGCAACTACCACCATCAACCTTGACAAATTCACGTATTTCTGTCTAACCATAAACGTCATAATTTTGCACCTCTAATTCTCTGAACAGTTGACTGGTTCCTAGGCTCTGCCTGGGAACCGATTTCCCGAGGCTCTGCCTCGCGTGGCTAATGGGAAATTGGAGGCCGAGCCTCCGGTTCTGCGTTCCCAGGCAGAGCCTGGGAACGAGTAATTTAATGTTGAAATAGCACGTTTAACAAAGTTAAAACTGTACACCCAAACACGGCTTCAAATATATATCTTCGCGAAGGTTTGTAAGGAGAAGAATGCCAAACCCGCAGTTCTCCATTAAAGCCGCGCGACGCTAAACTCAAGGAAACTTGACGGTAATTTACCAAAGTTCGCTGAAGCAATTGCCCGATTAAAATGCTTAAACTGTGCATTCCCCGCTTCCAAGTGCGGTAGCCGCAGCGCGAGTTTTGGGCGATCCAAAGTTCATCGGCGATCGCCAATAAGCTAAAAATAAACCGATACATTAGTAATAGCAGTTCTGTGACCAACTCTGGACAGCGTAATTGTCTGAGAATCTGCAAGATTTCGGTAAATGGAACCGTCAAGAGGATGAAATACATACAGCTTGTCGATGCGAAGGCGCGGGCAAACAGCAGGCTCACTTGATATACTCCGGTGTGGCTGACATACACATAAAAAGTGCCGGTGCTAAGGCCCCAACCTTGCCAAATATCCCACTGAATTTCCTGGATTTGACTTAACTCAACCGCACCCATCGCCAAAGCAGGCAAACTTGTCAGCAAAAACATCAACGGTAGCGACAGCAACCGCAAATACAGTTTCCCCGGAATACCCGCATAGATGACGATCCAGACAGCCAACCAAAGGCCGATCGACAATTGGACTATCGCCCCAGAAACTAGAGACAGAATTAAAAGGGCGATCGCAAAGGATAACTTGTGAGATGGCGGCAACCCCCGCAAGCGATTTGTATAAGCCAGACTATCAATCTGATGGTTCATTCCGACGACTTACGATCGGACTGCTGCCGAGATTGCGATCGGCCTTTATACAACCCAATGACGTACCCAACTACGCCAGCCCCCATCGCCGCTTGAGACGCAAACAATAGACTAGAAATTTCGCTGCTAGCCGGCTCAAACAAGTGATTAAACCAAGGTTTATAACCCGGTTGAATTTCCGTAATTGCCTTCTTAGCTTGGTCATCGGAACCGCCGTATTTACCCCGCACAAAAACGAGAGGAAACGCTGCCAGAACAATCACAGCACCAGCCAAAAGCCAATTTTGCCGCGAAGTAGATTGGTGATTTTTTGTAGGTTTTTGACTCACGGCTTATGACTCCTGTCTCAATAATTTCAAAGTTTCCAACTCCTGCTTCCCGTAAGAATGCAGCCAATTCCAGACCAATAGAGTCAGCAATCCCTCACTAATAGCCAGAGGTACTTGAGTGATAGCAAAGATGCCAGCAAACTTGAGAAACGAAGC
>Ga0247774_1001055_pt1 | contig 13918 bp, 12 predicted proteins | sample UWRJL001104B6_FD_179933 | JGI IMG/M metagenome (GOLD analysis project Ga0247774, IMG submission 179933) | Plant litter microbial communities from Arlington Agricultural Research Station in Wisconsin, United States - UWRJ-L001-104B-6 | ecosystem: Environmental > Terrestrial > Plant litter >... | reverse complement strand
TCTTGGACAACCCAAAAATCGCTTGCTTGTATTAACGTTGGCAAATTCTCACATGAGTTATACATACACTTCTAGATCCATATTTACATTACGTGGCGGCGTTTCCCCGCGGCGCTATCAGAACTCATATCCTCGTTTGGTGCTCGCCGACATTTCTTGCGCTCCGTGGGGGGAATTTAGCTCGGAAAAGCCGTGCTCTGCGGGCAGCTCTATCGGGACCGGCCCGGTCGGTCCGTTGTACGCTGGCGTCGGAGACGTCCGAGAGTATCCATCTGGCGAATATACCTCGGCCGCATGCGTAGTCGGCTCGGCCTTGTTCTCGCCCTCGAGCTCCCCGGGATGTAGCAGCGGCTGTTTACTTCTTTTCCTCATGAACCACCATGTCCCTCCCCCAAGGAGCGCGATGAACGCCAGCCCACCGACGACGCCCCCGGCAATCGCCCCTGCTTTGGATTTGTGGCCACCTCCCGAGCCGTCTCCGTCCGCGTCATCTCTCCCATTCCCATCCGATGACGGGTCGGCGCTAGGGTCTGAACTGTTTTCTTCGGGTGCTTTCGTTTTGAACAGCGTCTCCACTTCTTTGCTATCCCACTCCACGCTTTCCAATCCGCCCTGGTCATACCACTGCCTAACCACGGCGGGAGATTCATAGCCGCCGGCGTCGGGATCGTAGCCGTCGGTCCAGTCCATGGTCGTCATATCCAAAATACCGATACTCCGCGTCCACGGATCTTTGGACAGGAGACTGTTCGGAAATCCGAGGAACCCATCCGTACCTCCCACGGAAACCATCAGCCTGCTATCGGGCACTGCCACGCACGCATGGTCCGCCCGCACCGTCGACCGCGCCGTCTCGGATTTGAAAAACACAAAGCCCGGCAGGGAGAGAACATGCACGCTGTCCGTTGTGGCGCCAGCCTGCGACGAAATCCCCCCGTAGATGAAGATCTCGAAGGTCCCGTTGGGGCCCTGCACTCCCGCGGTGCAGAAGCGCTGCCGCGGGGTCGGTCTCGAGCCCGTCGTTCTTTGCGTGCGGAACTTCCCCGTCTTGACATCAAACAGCGTCAAGGTGTTGAAATCCACCTCCTTCCACCCGGAATACGTGGTCGCCACCAGGTCCGTGCCCCCGCCCATGAAGAGCAGGACGCCTTCCTCGCCGAAGGGCAGGAACTCGGCGGAGCCGGCCACGAGGGTCCCGTGGTCGTACACCCCCGGCGTGGTGGAGACGTTGCTCCACGACCCCTTGGTCATGTCGAATTCCAGCAAGCCGGGGACGGCCAGGGTGGTCCCGTCGGCGACCGACGTGTCGGTTTGCTTGTCGGCGTAGCCGCCCAGGTAATAGGCGACGTTCCGGCTCTGGGCGTAGGCTCCCTCGACGGTGCGGACGAGGGAGGAGAAAGTGACGATGTTGTCCGGATCCTCATTGGCCCAAGATCCGGTGCCCTTTTGCGGGTCGTCGACGGTGAACTTCCACATTCCGATGGGGGGCGGGGTGGCGAAGTAGGCGGTGATGCCACCCCAGATGTAGAATGACGAGGACGACGGGTCCCGGAAGATGGCTTGATTGTTCAACCTCGGGGCCGAGTCCGGCTTCGGGGAGGTTGTTATTGGGACGGTGTCGTTTGTCCAGGAGGATTTGAGGGGGAGGGCAAAGGTGGAGTTTACTAGCCAAAGACCGTCAGTTGGTCTCCCCCTACGGGATATCAAAGAGCTCACCGTAGTCTGAGGGGTGGAGGGACGATCCGTTCTTCCCTTCGAGGAGATGCGATATCTCGCCGCCGTCGATGTAGATAAAGTCTCCCATGACGATCGCTAGAGTGCAAGCAGATATGTGGTTAGCTCTCAAGGACCTTGAAGCCTAAAAATAGGGACTGATTGCTAACCCGCTGGGAAGGTCCATCGGAGGAAGTCCTCATTGCTAGGCGTGTCGTCAGCCAGCACGGCGAGCCCCACCCCCAAGAGAGCAATGAGCAGGCGCTTCATATTGTTGAGGGGATTTTTTTTTGGCGTGGAACTACACGAAGTTTGAAAAAAAAAACAAGAGCCCAGGTCGATCTATCATAGCTGATGCATGGCCGCGACTTCACACTCCAAGAAGGCCAAGATTAACGAGCGACTCCAGATTTCATTTTTGATCACTTCACGATCTCGACAGGAAGAAAACGCGAGATTTCCCAGACAGGGAAATGATAACCATTAATTAGAACCCGGCTGGGATACTATTATTCTTCGTACAGCATCATGGGGGCGGGAAGCCTCCACTGAGCACTTGATTTTGTCCAATCTTGTGAAGTTGAACAGAGCAGACAGGGGTATTTACATTGGGTGCCAACCAACCAGCCACATCGGTGTAGATTTGAAACGGCACACTACCCGGCCGGTCCAGCCAATGGGTATGCTACCAGGCACTAGGCGAGATCGTCAATGATACCCGAGCACTGGTTAATAGTAGTGAGGCGCAGCTGTGATGCGTGGAACGGGAAGAGCTCCGGCAAGCTTGTTTGTGTGGGTATGTGATATTTATGGATACAGCTCTTCTTAGCGTCCACGACGGCCGATATCTGAAGTGGGTGCTTTTGTATTAGACACAAGCTGGAAAGAAGAAGCAGAAGGAAAATAAAGATGGCGGGATGAAAAAAAATTCATGAGCAGGAATGAAAGAAGGAAGAAAGAACCCAAAATACTAGGGACGACCTTGCGAACTGTCTACATTTAGTAGGAGGGTTCCTGGCCTCGTTGCGGGCGGCATAACCGACCCAGCTAGCTTAGATCGCCAAATTGGGTGGGTGGTAATGATCGTTTTCTTCCGTTGTCAGCTAGTACGTAGTAAATTTTTCCCATAGGGAGGCATCTAAAGAAGATCGTAGTCACATCTCAGCTGTCAATTGCAGCTCCTGATGAAGTGGGGCCGCAGAGACGAACATATTTTAAATGCCCCGAAAGGGACTTACATTTTCACAGATGTCAAAATCATAGTAATATTACCAGAGACTCGGAATAAGAGCCCAGTGTGCCCTTGTTCTTGCATCAGTGTTTTCACCTGCGTACATCTGAAGACGGCCGCGGTGTTGGGGACAGGATCCCCATGTTTCTGGCACAATCGACTCGCATTAGACTGGCTTGCTGCTGGACTGGCACACCCCAATTCCGAGCGGCCTTTCATCATATTTGTGCCATCATGTTTTAAGAAGCGAAGAAATCTCGGATCACGTGTCGACGGGAATAATGTTGACTAAAAGATGAACCTAGTCCTTTCCCTTTTTAATTGAACAACGCGCGGGTCCACATTTATTCTTTTCCGTAGTATCCGGCTATGTGGCGTCATTCTGATATCAGAACTTACACACGAGACGCTCTCAAAGTCTCGCCCTTGTTGACATTCAACTGTCTCTTGGACGTGTCCAACGCCACGCAAGGGAGTTGTCCAGTTACCTTGCACATGTACTGATACCTGCTAGTCTCACAAGTGAGGCGTCGCAACCCACTTATTGTCACAAACCTCGCCAATGCGGGGTGAACTAACTGCACGAGCCTTCCATTTGTCAGCTCACCTAGGAAGGCTCGGAAGAGCAACGCCTCGCTCTTGAAGAAGAATAAACTATTTCTTGCTTTCTAGAGAATAGGTACGGTCATATAAAGCAAGGGCTTGACTCTCGACTCGAACGCGAGGAGGGAGGAAAAGAGGAATAAACAAAACAGATTCATGTTGAGGACACAGGCATCAATCGCCACAAGGATACTTGCACCTTGTTTTCTCAATTGTCAACATCTGACGCACTGCCAACCGACGAGCGGCCCACGGAGTTTCTCACCCGGTCGCCTTTTATCCAGCATGGCGACGCCATACCAGATCAAGATTTCGCCAGAGCAGACGGGGCTTCTCAGGATCGATCAGACTGCAGAAGCGGCGGACAAAGCCACCGAGTTCCTGCAGAAGGATCTTCAGGTACCTCCTGACATGGCATCCAGGCCAGCTCCTCGGGACTAACTGAGACTAACAATAAGAAACATAGGAGCATCATGTATTCTTCAACAAATCTGGCTTCCATAACCACGTACGTGCCTCATCATTTGCACCACTTGCACCACTTCCACCTCTTACACTGCGGCCCTAACCCTAACCATACACTCCCCTTTCTCTAGCCTTGCTATTCCGATGACCTACCCTCTCACTCACTGTTCTAACCGACCCTAGATCGTCCACCAAATCCTGACCCTCTTTGGCACCGGAGCCAACCCCTCCGACCTAGCAGCCGGCCATGACGCCAACACTAACTACCAACGCCCTGCCAAACCCGGCCGCCCCTCGGTCGCGGACGACCTCTCGAACTGGGATACGGCGCAGAAGCACCTGGGTGATGAGTCCTACTATGCCGACTTCCTCCTCTTCTACCAACGCGAGATTGAGCGTCTCGGAAGCTGGCAAGAAGCCCTGAAACGCCATCTCTTCAACCGCCACGACCCGCGGGCCGAGGACCTGTTCCAGCGCATGTTTGCGGGGTTCCTGCACCCCCTGATCCAGCTTCTCTACGGCGTGGAATGGGACCAGCCGGCCGTCGTGGCGGAGGCCATGGCGCAGGCCGCCGTGCATGGGAATCGGCTGGCCGGATTTCTTGTCGAGGCCGAGAAGAGGGGGGAGGAGCGGCGGCGGGCGGATGCCGAGTATGAGATGCCCCCTATTTTGGACCTGATTGGAGAAGCTGGTGGCAACAAGGCGTTGGGGATGGCGGCGGAGTGGAGAGACGACAATAAGATCTACGATGGGGTTCTTGTCCGGGCACCGCAAGAGGCGATCGAGCTGACGAGCAAGGTCTGGGTCCGGCCCGACGAGTTGGACGAGCGGACGGCTGAGATGTTCCATGCGGCGGTGTACGTGGCCCTCGGAGCAGCCGTCAGAGCAGGAAAGGAACCTAGGGTGGATTTTTACTTGATGTGAGTTGTTGGAAAGCTGCTTCAGAAGGAAAAAACGAAGAGAAAAGCGTTGGGAGGAATGGAGAACATGGTGCTGATGATGGACTTTTGACGATGCAGGCACCACGTCAACGCAGCCCCTATCCACCTTATCATCAACTCCTGGGATTGGCTCCCCATTGAATACAAGGTCCGAATCTTGGAGTACAAGATTCGTCTCGACATCGTCCAATATGCTGCGAGGCGGTGTCCACCGATCCTATTCGACGAGGCGGCTTCGAACGAACCAAGAGACCGGGACCTGGTCGCTCGAACCATTGGTATGTTCCTTTTCACCTTCATATCGACGAACGTCCGCACTGTTTCCTTTGCATCGGATGTTTGTGTGTGTAGGCGTGCGTTTTACTGTACTAAAAACATTTCACCCAAGACCTCCTCCCCAGGTTCCATCGTATCATCGACGACGGCCACACCATCAAGCTCGCTCGTGTCATCCACCTCTGCCGCGATCTCATGCACAAGTACGGTGACAAACCATGGCTGCGCATCAAGTCTGAGGAGCAGTGGGTGCATCTCAGCTACTTGGTGCTCGACGCAGCTGAGAAGCCGGCCGGTGTTCGATGGGCGAGGAGTGCTGGCTTTGACGAGGCGTGGAAGGTGAGGCTGTCTCGTGTGCATATCTACCAACCTGACCCACGGGACGACACTAACAAACCCACAGGAAATCCCGGACAAGAAATAAAACGACAGAACTAGTTAGGACCTCTCCCATATATCCGATCACATTGCATCTATCTCCACTGGGTATCCTGGCAACGCGGCAGACCAAAGTAAACCGTCGTGCCTCATGTCTCATCTACGTCTACTGCCCCATTTTCAGCCTCTCCCCTCTCTTTCCTCAGCTCCGCCTGCGTCATGACCATCTTGTACATGTGCCTCGTCTGCTCAACCACCCTCCTGACCTCGCCCGCTCGTAGCCCCTTCTCTACCTGCCTCAACTCCGTATCGAGCTTGTTGAGGTTCGCGTAGAGCCACTCCGCATGATGGTTTGTAATAGCCTTGAACCAAAGCAGGCAAAACTCCAAGTGATGCGACGCCTCCAACTGCCCGGCAATAAACCTCAGCAACCTCTGAACATAGACGGACGGAACACTCTTCACCGTCAACTCGATGTCCCCACGGGGAATGGAGAAGAAGACCTTCTTGACCAAACCAGTGTCGTTGAGCCGGAATGCCATGACTAGCGCCGCGACATAGTCTTGCTGCTGCAGGGCCGCGAGGGTGGAAGCAGGCGTGATGTCCATCTGGAGATCAAAGGGGTCAAACTTCTTGACCTTGTCGAGACTGTAAACGAGAAGTCCCTCCGTCGAGGCGGCGCAAAAAGACGATGCATCTGGAGAAAAGCCAACGCTAGTGACGCGGACTTCGGGCATGTACTTCCGCGATGAAGGATCTCCTCGTTTCGTGCCCGGCAGGATGTGGTCCCGGTCCGAATCGGAGTCGTCGTCGATCAGCTCCCTGGGGCCGGCCTCGGTCATGTTCCGGGAGCTTAAAAACTCCTGCGTGCCGGTGAGGGACAGGTTGACGCTGACTGTATACTTGTTTAGGAGCACCATGTCGCCCGTTGTCGAGTACAGGCAGATGTACTTGCTATTCCCACCCGCGAGGATGCAGGACCCATCCGCGCTGTATCGGATGGTATTGAACGCCTTGGAGTCGACTGTGTTAGCAGCCGTTCTGCGGTCTGTCACCTTGCGGCCGCCCGAGGCGTCTCTTCGACCGTCCAGCCCGTTCTGTTGCTCGGCATCGGAGATGGACCAAAACGTCACCTGTCCGTCCAGCGTCGATATTGCAGCCTGCTGGGAGTTGGGACTGATTGCCACGTCCAAAACATCGGCCTGGAGCTGAAGCTGTTCGCTCGTCTGGGTTCGTCCAAAGACCTGCCATATCCGGGCGGTGTGATCAAAACTCCCGCTGACCAAAACCCCACCTTGAGGCGCAAATGCCAAAGCGGAGACAGGGCCTTCGTGGCCCGATAGCTGGTCGAGCAGCTGTCCCGTCTGAACGCTCCAGACATGGATGTCAAATGAGTCGGGAGAGCCCGCGGCAACAACCTCGCCGCTTGGATCAACAGCCAAGCAAGAAAACGACATCTTCGTTGGCGCCGTAAACGTCCGGAAGTTTCGGTACCTCGCGAGGTCCCAAGCGCGGACCGACCCGTCTAAACTGGCCGTGAAGACTACGGATGCCTTCTTGGCGAACTCGCACGCAGTCACGCCACTCGTGTGCTCGGAAAGCGTGACGACGCAGAAACCCGATTCAGTGTCCCAGACCTTAACCTTCCCGTCATCCGCTGCCGTGACAATCTGCCGGCCGTCTGGCGAGTATGCCAACGCGTTGATCGTGTCGAAGTGACCTTGCTGCTTGAGGATGTAAGACTCAGACTGCCACTCCCACACCAAAAGCTGGCCGAGCTTGGACGCGCCGAATGCAAGCCACTCTGCCGAGTCGTTTATCGTGACGTAGTCGATGTCCTTTTGCGAGATGCTCAGCGTGTGGATGCATATGAAATCCGGCATTTCATACAACCCGAACACACCGTTCGAGAATCCAACAACGAGCAAGTTAGACTTGGGGTGGAAGGCCGCACACCTGGCGCTCGCATTGTTTTGCATAAAATAGTGCTTGTTGATGATCCGCCACCGAAACTTGCTCTCGTCTTCTTCTTGCTCATCCTCGTCCATCTCGTCCTCGTTGCGCCGCCGCCCAGCGTACTTCCATTCAAATACAGCGCCATCCTCGCTTAGAGTATATATAGTTTCTTGGTCTTTCGAAAACCAGGCTCCGATGACCGGTTGCCTGTGGCCAGACAGAACTGTAGGACGGAAGCCTTCCTCAGCGTCCAAGCTCCATATCCGCGCCGTAAGGTCCTTGGAGGCGCTGAGAAAGAAGCGCGAGTCGCTCGACCATTCGATATACCTCACATCGTCAAAGTGCTGCGTGTGTCTGTGGTGGAGCTCGAATGCCCCAATTCCAAGGGGCTCGAGACCATCGGATCCGGAAGATTCTGGTATACGCCATACTTCGATCTTGCGCCGTAGAGCCGCAGCAAAGTATCGTCCGCACGGCGAGAACGCGAGCGCCGTGACGGGGGACTTGAAGTTGAAGTGATACAACTCCAGCCCGGAGAACAAGTGTGTCAAGATAGAGCGGCCATCTTCGTCGACAGAGAGAATTATCTGGTCTTTGGTGGATATCGCGATTCGCGAGATATTTTTTCGGTGGGAAAAGGGGAAGGTAAAGGTTGTGTTGTCGACGAGATTAAATACTGTAACTCGATTTCCCACCGGGGAGTAGAGCTGTGTGCCCTCATGGTCGAAGAGCAGATTGCCTTGGCAATATACCCTGCCGAGGATATTCGAAAACTGTTTTGGGTACCTTGGTCAGCGCATGTTGGAGAGCTACATATCTAAAGACGACCTACCTTGAAATGCGTCTTCATTTTTGCGCTTGTCTTCGACTGTATGTTGATGGGAATATTTTCTAAGGAGCTTCGTCAAAAATTTATTGAGCTTATCTTATCGGAGGCTCCTCAACTTGGCGGGGTCGACTCTGATCTTGAAATATCGGTCCCACTGCCTTCTAACACCTGCGCAGTCGAAGTGTTTAAAGTTCTTTTCTCTAAGGATGCATTTCAAATGCTTATATTCAACCTTAGTAAAAGATCGAATGCAATTGAGGGATGAGATAACTCTATTTTTATAGGCGAAATATTGTTGCAAGTTATCTTTGAGTAACTTATACAGCCTGCCATGTCCTGTCCACATATTGCTTTCCAGCTGTGGGCACGTGCGAGCCACAGTGTTCCAGCCACATCGGCAGATTTGCCAGCCCGACGCTGTTCCAAAAAAGGACTAGCGTCTTCGCCCCTCAACGTCCCTGCACTCTGCAGTGATTGGCAGCCGTGACCATGCCAACCCCCAAAGGGATCTGGGGGAAATTTCGCTGCTTCCCCTGAAGCACAAAGCTCTGCATCCCAAATTTCTATCTCCACCGCCTATCCGTCCGTTGAAACAAACATCGTCACGCTGTCCTGCCGATTCTATCAATTGGCATAGCCCCGACTCTTACGATACCATTCGATTGCGCCTCTATTGATTTTGCGACTGGGAGTCACTAATACCAAACTTGCCCAACATGGCTCCTCCCACCGCCGAGAGTGCTTCGCCCATTGGCATTGCCAACCTCCCAAACCAGCGACATAAGATTGTCGCCAAGCGAGGTGCAAGCTTTACCATCATGGTACGTGATACTGAGCCATGATATTTCACCGGTGGGGGAGGTCAATAGGGTCTAACTATTTGTCAAGGTTGCCGGCGAGTCGGGATTGGGAAAGACGACCTTCATCAATACGCTCTTTTCGACCCAAATCAAGAACTACGCCGACCACAAGCGACGACATCAGAAGCAGGTTGACAAGACAGTTGAGATTGAAATTACAAAGGCCGAACTGGAAGAGAAATTCTTCAAGGGTATGGTTTCCTGTTCAATGGCTGCCACGTCAGGACCCAACTGACAATATCGGATAGTCCGATTGACCGTTATCGACACGCCGGGCTTTGGTGACTATGTCAACAACCGGGATTCCTGGATGCCAATCATTGAATTCCTCGACGACCAGCATGAGTCTTACATGTTGCAAGAGCAGCAGCCTCGAAGGCAGGACAAGATCGACCTCCGTGTCCATACTTGTCTCTACTTTATCCGTCCTACCGGTCATACGCTGAAGCCGCTCGACATTGAAGTGATGAAGAGGCTTTGCTCGAGAGTGAACCTTATTCCCATTATTGCCAAGGCCGATACCCTCAGCCCCACCGACCTGGCCAAGTTCAAGCAACGGGTACGTGTCCAACCGTGGTCGAGCCGAGACGCTTGCTAACGAGTCGTAGGTCCGCGCGGTCATCGAGGCCCAGAGCATCAAGATCTACCAGCCCCCTATCGAGGAAGACGACGAGGCCGCCGCCCAACACGCCCGAAGCCTCATGGGAGCCATGCCTTTCGCCGTCATCGGCTCTGAGAAGGATGTTAAGACATCGGACGGCCGCATCGTCAAGGGCCGGCAGTACTCGTGGGGCGTAGCTGAGGTGGAGAACGAGGACCACTGCGACTTCAAGAAGCTCCGGTCAATCCTAATCCGCACGCATATGCTGGATCTGATTCATACTACCGAGGAGCTGCACTACGAGGCCTACCGCGCGCAGCAGATGGAGACGCGCAAGTTTGGCGAGGCCCGACCCAGGAAGCTCGACAACCCCAAGTTCAAGGAGGAAGAAGAGGCTCTTCGCAAGCGCTTTACGGAGCAGGTCAAGATCGAGGAGCAGCGCTTCCGCCAGTGGGAGCAGAAGCTCATCGCCGAACGCGACCGCCTCAACAAGGACCTCGAGCAGACGCACGCCCAGATCAAGCAGCTCGAGTCGGACCTCGACCAGATGCAGGGCAGCGCCGTCCGCTCTGGTCGTCGTTAGGAGGGACGTCTTCCTACGGCGCTGTAATGCGTCGGCATGCGATGGACACGCACAGAGTTTTGGAGTTTTCTCTTTATTGATCCCCAGGCAGACGAGTGGCCGAGATGCGCTAGTGCTATGGATAGTCGGGGCTGTTTCTGGTCTGCTGCTTTTGCTTTTCCCCTTGGAAATGATCAGGAAATAGTATTTGTGCAGCTGCTTTTTCTTGGAGGGGGAGTTGATTAGGGAGATGAGGAAAAGAAGAAGCAGAAAAGCAAATTTGACTTGGACGCGGCGGCGAAAATGGTCTTGTTTTTCTTATATTCTTCCTGTTGTCGCGCCTCGCTTTTTTCTCTCTATTCCCATGTTAGGATGCCCCATGCCCCCCCTTTTTCTCTTATTGCCAACTTTCTCCTCTAGCTTAGTACTGATGTAATTCAGGCCGAACCCTTCCCCTTTTCATGATACCAGCTAATGAGAAAGCTTACGTTTGTTCCCATAATTTTTCCTGTTCAAAGTGCAATGCCATGAAAAACGTGAGATCGGGATCACCTTGGAAACGTCTACGAATTACTTGAACCGCTTTGCGATGCCACTCACGATGCTCTCAGCCCGAAATGTTGCAAGCCCTCATCTCGAGGTTTCACTATGTACAATGAGGGTGCCCTGGTACGCTTAGAATACCCGCAAAACCACCCTAGACGGCGTCCATTGTAGCTCTAGTCGTCAACTGCTCGTTCTTATTCCCGAGTCTCGAAATCTGAAGGAACGCATCCACGCCATACCCTTCCAGGCTGTGAAGCTCCAAACTGCCCGCCCAGTACTCGGCATATACGCGGCTCAGCGGCAATCCCATGCCCAAACGCAAGTTCGGAGGACGGCTAGTCAGAGACGACAAGCTCGACAAGGCATGTTCAACTTGGCTATTGTCATAAGACGGCGTCCTGAGGTCCGCCCTCGCCAGAGCATCATGGATATGCAGCTCCTGCATGGTAGCCGCCATCTTGGGTACCTGGTTTAAATTCTCCAACCGCTGCTGCGAATGCGGGCCTTTGCTAAATGACCACAGGTAAGGCAGCGTATCCTGCGGGATGCCGCCCCCCCTGTCTGAGATGCGAATAATGATCAGCTGCGGGGACTCGCATATTGTGACCTCGATCGGGGACGGGATTTCGTGGCGGCCATGGCGGAGCTCCTGCTCGACAATGGCTTGGATCGAGTTCCGCAAGAGCTCCCCGATGATGTATTCGAGATGGCTCAGAATGTAGGGGAACGAAGCTGTTAGGTGACCGGAAATGCGGATCTCGGGTACTTGCACGTCGGGGCCGTATGTGGAGCGGGCAAGTGCTTGGACGGCTTGTCCGCAGCGGTCGATGACGTCCTTTGCAATGCATCTGATGAAGACTTCGCCGATGAAGTCGGTTTCGGAGAGTTTTGCGCCGGGAGAAAACCAGGCGGAGTGGAATGTTTCGGTGAGGGACAGGTGCTGTTCGGCTATGACGCGGCGGGATATTCTCTGATATTACATCTCAGCTGAGGCTCTGCGGCTTCTAATGGCTGGTAACTTCATCGAGCTCTTGGGGGTCGTACTGATTTCAATATGGTATTCATAAACTTATCCAGCTCCCCCGCATCCATCAACCCGCGACATTCAAGTATGCCCATAGCAAGTTTTGGTATCACGGTCAAATGTGACTTGAGGTTCTTGCTTATGATCTTGCAGAGCTCCTCGTTATCATCTAGCGTCGCCACTTCCCTTATTTTGCGGAACGCATCGAACGCATTGTAGTAGAGATTGTACACTTCGCTAATATGCTGGTTCTTGACGATTGCGTAGGGAAGCTGTTGCATGTCTCGTATCCGATGGGCAATTCTGCGCAGGCATGCCTTCATTAGCCACTGTCGAAGCTTCAGGGGTTCCAGAAGAAATGCCTCTCACCTCGTTGGAAGCTCTGTCCGTACGTAGTTGGCAGAATTGATCAGGCGCGACTCAGTCAAAGATCGCCCGAAGACCATAAGCTGCCGCAAGCTGATCGGCCTCGCTTCCTTCGCAACCCATCTGGTGCAAGCATTGCAATTAGCAAAACATGGGCTCTCTCGCATTCCATATCGAGGGGAAATGGGGAAGTAGGTACTCGTCGAGGACGGAGACGGGTCTCCATGCCGAGGTACTGTGGCCCCGGCATCGGCCGCCTTTGGAGCTTCCGAGTGCAAGGGGGGGAAGCTCAATGACGCCGGGACAACATCCTATCAGACGGCGAGCTATTCTTTCTCCCCGAAGTGCAGTTACGAGCATTTCCGATGTGCCATTCGGGATGCTTGGGACCGGCTCTCTCCTGTTGCTTCGTCTGGGGCTAAGTAATGGCTCTGAAGTTGATGAGTGTGTCGTCAGAGTCGTCGATCCACTGTCCCAGAGAAGCAGATGTAGGCACACCCTTCCCGTTCTGCCCCACTTCCCAGCTGGTATGCTGCTTCTTCTGAGCTAAGTGGGGCATTTTGAACCGTCCAGAGAGCTCTGCGGCTAGGCAGTCCTTGGGCAGGAATTCATCTTGTCAAAAGGGAAATCCTGGGAGATGGAATAGAGGTGATGTTTCTTTCTCTATGTTTCACCGAATAGCAGAAAAATCCCAGTGGAGAATAGGGCTGGTCTCCAACAGTGGCGTCACAGAGTAGTCCAGATGCTGCAAAAGTACTTGAAAGCCGGGACAATACGTCTTGAAATTTGCAAGATCAGCGAAGAAAAGAACAAACTGTGGGGGTGCTTTGAAGCAGGATGACGATATGAAAACTAAACGTGACCATTTCCGAGTCCGCAGCAGAAAGCGGGATTTTAGCAGAACAATTCTACTGCTACTACGTCAAATACTGAGACGGCGGTCTGTGATTGGCACGGGCGGGTCTGCATGAGGCAGCTTGACCCTGCGGCCAGGCTACCGCCGTGAAACATCACCAACAAACCGCAGAGCAATTCTACCTGGGATGCAAATTCACAACAGAGACGTTCTGCCAGTCCCTTCCCATTTTGTGTTCAGAGCAGGCCACTAGCAATTAAAAGCATTTTCGGAAAATATTAATGATCCATGCTAAATTTCGCGCAACTTAAACTTGGCCCACTACGATTTCATGTCGCGAGAACAACCACTTTGCAGCAATCGACCTTAGGCATTGACCGCAGGTACTACTTTATTTGGCCTCCATCTGCTTTCTGCGAGAGTGTATTTACCATCAGCACCGAGCCTGCCCTTGAGGCTGAGCATGGGCCTCGGGGCTCGACATTGGTTAGGTCCAGTGGCTGCCGGCTCTGCCTTGTCTGGCAACATACGTGCCCACTTTCAATTGAACATTCGCTACAGAGGCACAAGAGGCACAAGGGACCCATACCTACTCTCAGCTACCCGTACCAAGCCCGTAACACTAGCCCAGGCTCCGTACCTGCCGCGTTGCCTCTCAGGATTGAGCAACCAGGAAGACAAGCAACCCCCCGCTTTCCATAGCCGTCATCT
>Ga0247774_1001054_pt1 | contig 13919 bp, 16 predicted proteins | sample UWRJL001104B6_FD_179933 | JGI IMG/M metagenome (GOLD analysis project Ga0247774, IMG submission 179933) | Plant litter microbial communities from Arlington Agricultural Research Station in Wisconsin, United States - UWRJ-L001-104B-6 | ecosystem: Environmental > Terrestrial > Plant litter >... | reverse complement strand
GGATGGGCAGGGTCTCTCCGACGAATATCGTTCCATATGTCCCTATAGCGCGCCCATTTCCGAAATCCTGCAATGAGGTTAGTTGTGAACATCAGTCTTGTTGGAAGCGGATCTGCCGGGGGGGGGTTCCGTGCCTAGTGATTGGAAGCCCTCTTCACCTCCTCGGATGGCATCGATGAGCATCTGTTCCATTCCGCGCTCCGCCAGCTTTCGAATGCACGCGTCCAGTAACCTAATCATGATGGCATCTCGACTGTTTCGAACGCCCGTCCCGTCATCTGCGCCTGCCCAGGTTGGTCAGTCTTGACAGATCTTGATGCTCAAACAAAGCAACAATGCGTACCTTCGATGCAAATGCATGTTATACCGCCGACGCGTGGCCCTAACTTGGCGGGCCAAGGAAGATCCCTGGCCGGAGGGCTGCCGTCGTTGGGGGTGTAAACCAATGCCGTCGCCACCATCCTGTCGCCCTCGAGTCCAACCAAAATGTTTGTCTCGACAAAGTCGCGGTGCCACCACAGGTGAAGGTACTGATCAAACCAGCTCATACTCTCCTGCTTGCTAGAGACCTTGTAGACAAAGTCGAGTACGATGTCTATTTCGCAATATCCGCACCATCGAATTGTAAGACCGCTCGGCGCCAAACTCTGCTTGGGGAGGTCGTCAAACTTGATAAGCCAATCACACACTTCCTGGCCTTTCCCGGGGGTTCCGCCGTTGACCACCCATCCGCGTCGCTCGAACCAACCCCAGTCGACTCCGGAGAGGTCGCTCGGTATGCCGTACAGAAGACGAGGAAACATGCTGCCGAGCTGGATTCGGTTTACGCCTTTTAAGTGTTTTAAAAACCGGAGGGCTTGAGCGTGCAGCTCCATACCTATGCCTCGATTCCGGTATCCGGGTCGCACCAGTATTAGGGCCACAGACCCGACAAGCTCTTCTTGCGACTTGTTCTTGAACGTCACAAAGCTAGCGCAAAAGCCTAGCAACACATTTGGGTCGTCCAGGTCTCGTACTACCCAGTGTTTGGAGTATCCCTCCCGCACGAGAAGGGACAGGATAACCTCGTTTGGGAGGTGGAACTTTGCTGGCAGGCACTGTTGCCAAAGTTCCTGGAGAGGGCGTATTAATGAAGGGTCCCACTCTCGGGTCTTCCAAGGTTTCTCTGTTTCCAATCCCGGCGGCGGAGGGAGAACCTCTGTCGCAGGATTCTCGCCGAAGAGAATGGCGGCTGCCGCAGAGAGATCACGAGGATGATAGTCTTTGGCCTGGATAATGGCTGGAAAGCTGCCGCTCCGCAGAAATCCACTCTCGGTGCCGCAAGCCAAAACTATTTGCCGCCGCTTCTCGCAGGCGGCACGAACTACTTTGGCATACTCGAGCTGTGAGGGTTCCCCAGGACTTGGCATGCCGGAAATAACAAAGATGACGACCTGGGCCGTCTGGATATGTCGGATGATCTCGGGAGTGATGCCGCCTTTTTTCGTGTATGGTACATGGTGAATACAAGGATGTCGAGCGTTGATAGCTAGGCCTAAAGGCTCGAATGGATCTGAACCAATATTAGCTGAACCGGGAGGCGGACGCACTACTGGCGTCAACATGAGAATAATGTCGTCCTCAGCGAGATATTTCGTAAGGGGAATGGCATCCTCATGGTCACAGATGAGCCGCGCATCCCCCCGCGTCCGATGTCCGGAAGGATGCACCATTTCTGTGCGCCTCGGGCATGTTTTGCCGCCGCTCGCTCGATGTTCCTTCCAAGGCGTCTGCCACTTCAGTCATTAGTCTGCGTCAACAGTGGGATAATCCGGGTTTGGAGCCGCGTCACGCTTGATTCTCATCTCTATTTGGCTCAGATTTCTCATTTCCATGAGCCTAAGGATAATCTGGCCAAGTGAAATGTGAAAGCGAACATGGTATTGCAACCGTAGAACTTGGCCTGGGGTCAACTTACAAGCTGCTGCTGAATGCGAGTAAGTGGAAGGGATGGGCTCTCCGACGGCCATGCAGGGAAGGGAGAACCCTCTCCTCAAAACTTCATGACCGTAAATGTGGCCCACTCTGCGAAGTTGGACCTTGGGGCGAACAATTCGCCGTCCTCAAGGCGCGCCTTGTTGGTATGGTCTGTCGCCTTGATATTTATGAAAGGGAGCTTCGAATGCAGGCGTAGGTGGAGGGTCAACTCCAAATTGTTGGGAATAAACACCCACAAGATTGTGAGTGCTATGTAACTAGGCAGGCGTCTTGAAGGAGAAGAAGGACGCCTCACTCGGTGTGCGTTCTGGTAAAAGGTCGAAGGATGAATAAAGATTTGTATGTGAGAAGGCTGCCGGGTTGCGACGCCGTTTATGAGCGGCGGATCTTTTCCAAGTAGGCGATCAAAACGCCCCTGACGCCCTGAGACGGAGCCTGACGAGCTGTGGAACCTTGCGCCTGCGTTGGCTGCGCTTAGGCTTTTCCAGCTCAACAGTGAGGCTTGTTGGCAGCCAGATTGTATGAAGGTTTCGGGAAATGTGTCGGCAACTGGCGCTCAATGGAAAAAAAGGTTCGTTGCAATTATTTTCTTCTTGTTCGGTGTATTACAGCCGGGCGGGATCGAGCCGGGCTTTAATATTGTATTTTTTTTTGTGGATGTGCCTGGTTTTGGGCGGAAGGCCAAATGTGGCTCGGCGGGGAGTATTTGTATTTTGTACCTCTGTCCGCTTGTTACCGCGCCTGGAGGCCCAGAGAGCGGAAAACGGAAAGGACGGGAAAGATGGATGCAACGAGAGGGAGTCTAGAAGGCTGGTAGTGAGTACTGGTGAGCAGCAGGAGAGGAGCGAATTCTTTATGGGTCAAATTTTGCCTACCTAAACGAGGTCAGCGCCAGCATCTGAGTGCCTGACCTCAGGAGAAGCTGACGCCGTATCACCCATCCTACTCTGAAGAGTTTCATGCAGCCGCTAATACACCACCTTGGATGTACCTGCTGAATACGCCGTGGTCGGTACCTGCTATTTTGTCTCGACCAGCATACTCCAGCTGTGGAGGTTTGCACTTGTAAAATTTACACCTTTAACTCCCATCCAGTTGTGGGTGAGGGCGAGGCAAGTGTCCGTACGGAGTCCCTGCCTCTGCCTGCAATGGCTGGCAGGCAGCTGGATATCAGAGCTGCGGGATGTCCACGCCCATTAAGCGCCTGGGCTTGCCTACGGTAACTGGTGCCTACCAGGATGGGGTTGCCCTGTTTTCGACATTGAACCTTGCTTACTTACAAGCCGGCCACGGTCGAGCAACTTACTCGCAGATGCGGTTCCGTCCCGCCATTTTTGCGCCTGCCTCCCCTCACATGTACCTCTGCAGCTAGATGCGTTTCGGTCTCTTCTAGCGCTATTGCTGCCGCGGCAGGCACGGGACATTGCGCGGGTGATTTTTCCAACTCTGAGAGAGCATGACTCCTTAATGAAGCAAATATGATTGGAGCAATCAGGCCCGGTACCTTAACCTTTGTAGCGGCTCCTGCCCTGACTCTGTCCTGGATTGCAGGAGGCAAGGCCAGCCAGCTGCTGGCCAGCAGCCGTCGTCCGTCTTGAAAGATAAGTGTGGGGCGGACAATAGACAATTCGCAGAAGCACCTGCCTGGCTGGCCCACATCTTGTGCCCGCCCAACCGTTCTCGAGGTCTTGGCCGAGTTTGATGTCCTGCACGGTGTCTTGCACCAGCAGAACCGAAGGAGGCCAGGAGCGAGTGCTCACCTATGCTCTAGGTGAGCGCTGCAACCTTTCTTGCTAGCTCAGCCCAGCCGCTGTCGCACAAGCAGCAGCACAATGAGGAGCTCGGTGATGAGTGGCTGCATGATTCATGACTTATCGCAGTACGGCGTTGAGCGTCCACGGAGGATCTAGCTGGATGGTACTTTGGGGAATGCCTGTATCTCGGGTTCTCGACGCCAGAATTCTTGGTGTTACAGTCAGCTAAGTAAATAATTAGCTCTGCAGAGTGCACGAACACAAGGGCTAGCCGGCCTGACCATGGGGGGTTGCAAAGTTTCATGGCGGCTAATGTCTAGCGGGGTAGCGGATATTGCCTATGCCAACTGGCCGGCCAGCCAGGTTCATTCGAAGACGCATTGTCGAACCAGTTGCTCGCGAGTTTCCAGGCCGCAAAAACCTGACCATAGGCCTGCTGACCAAGGTCGGCAAGACAGGCTCGACCTTGCTTTCATGGCGTCGGCGTCGGCCAGGTTTGAAGGAATCAAATCTCGGACGCGCAGTTGCCAACAGGTTCGCATCCAAATCGCAGAACTTGGTTGTCAGGGTGTCCCGTGAGGTGAGACTTGCACGAGCGGCCGTAGCGAGGCGCCTTTAGTTTGTTACACAGCGTTACCCAACACACAATCAGACCATGTCCTACAAAAGTATGTGGGTAACACAAGGTGTGGTACGCTGGTGACTGGCTTTAGTAGCCTGAGTGGATGAACAATGGTTCCGTGGTGGAGGGCTTTCGTTGCCGTAGTCGACATCTACCTCATCGCTATCGACTCCCCCGTCACTCTCCTCGCGGCAGCCATTCCGTATGCAATGCGGAAGGCCCTTTTTGATTCCCAAGGGGATTTTTGTTCATGGTGAAATTAGTGAGCCATGTTTGTCCAGATCATCTGTCGCCTACGTTGACGCTTGTCCTTCGTCGGGTAGCAACGCTTCGACTCTACTACTCTGAAGAGCGTTCGTGGTGGCGGCGTCATGACGACGTCTAGATGACCTTTTGAACGGCTCGACCGTGGGGTTGGCCGTGCTACTTACGAGATAACGAGTCAGGGGCCAGTCAAAATCCGACGGAGCGAAAAGGCTGGGACGTCGCACGAGCACAGCAGTTGAGTTCTCACGCAACAGCTACACGATATTTGCGCCAGGCTTGCACACTTTGTTCGGCCATAGAATTCCGACCACTTGGTCAGGGATTGACTTGAGGCCATCGGATTGGCCGTCCGCTTGCGCGGCTGTTCAGAGACAAGTGCAAAAGGCGCCTCAACTGCTCCTCGAGGCGCCTTCTTGTAATACGTGCACGCCATTGGAACGCCCAATGTACTGTTTTGTGATAGTGAATATTTTTGCAGGCGGACAAAGGTTTGGGAGGAAGAGTGTCATGCCACCCTTTCTCCACATGATAAGCGACAATTGAGCTCGCATGGCTCGGTGTGTTTAAACCGAATTGTAGGTCTGCTGATATAGTAGATGGACACGGGTGCCGGGCTCTAGCCTCTAGGACGCATCAAAGGAATGGTTTTGCCGTCTGTTCTCCTTGGCCCCCGAACTTGATCGCCTTAGGCCCTCGCCATAAAACAGCGGCCCGTCCCTACACCGATGACGGAATCTGGGGACATGAGGCCATTGACGTCAATCTTTATCCTAAGTAGCATTGCGACCTCCCGCAGTCCCAGAGTCCCAGTGCATCGGCCGGCAAATCTGCCACCCAATTTTATAGCGACTCCACGTTTTCGTACTGTGGGCTAGCCTGGGTGGTAACCGTCACCGTTACCGTGACCGCCATATTGCGACTGTGGGGGGAACCCCGATCGGCCGCTTTAGCCGCCACATCATTGAAAGACGTCGGCTGCTGTCTTTCTGACCAGCCACCACTCCTGCTAGGCCAACCCTGTCTCCGCGGGGGGCACTTTCGTATCTGGGTCTTGTGAAACATGGCCTGTCCTTTGTTTGGTCGGCGTGAGCAAGTTAGTAGCTGGCCTTTGAGAAAAGCGTCACCGAACCGATAGGCCTCGAAACCATTGCCAGATATTGTCTTCGAAGTTCCAACTACCACGATTGCTGGTGTAACCTCATTCAGTTTGGCAGCGCACTTGTACTTGGTACCTGACCGCTATTGTTTTCGAGCGCAGCTGGTCTGACAGCTTCCGACCGTGTGGGGTTCCATTCATGGGCTGCACTCTACATGATTTCTTGCATGTCTCCCGCGTTTGCATGGCTCGAAATTACTCTCAATATCCCTACCCTTACGAAGGTATATTATGAGAAACAAACCGATAAAGTCATGCGCGATACTGTAGTTGTTGAGTCGAAAAGACAGGTTGAGGCAGGTTGAGGCAGGTTGAGGCAGGTTGAAGCAGGTTGAGGCAGCGAGCCCTCGAAGATTGTGTCCGCCCCTGGCCGCTCCGGAAGGGGCACTGCGGGGAATCCGCGGCGGCGTGCCCCACCACCGATCTTCCGCCTCAACACGTCGGACGACGAGACGCGTCTCAATCACATCGCAACACCACCCGGATCCACGCAACTACGCCGGCTTTAAACTCGATGTGCATAGCATGCAGGTCAATTGGTCGATTGTTATTTTACAATTTCGTGGCAATCGTTGTACTAGCTCCGAAGATCTTGCGTATTTTCGAGCAGGTTGAGGTCGCATTTCCTCACCGCTTATTCTGACGGTCACGCGTGGGCTGCCCCTGATGTTGGGCGTTAGTGCTAGAATCCCTCCCCGATACAATGGCCACTGCCGGAGACACCGAATTATCTAGTCAGGTCCAGGATGTGGTCAACGGTAAGCGGTGCCCACGCAAACCGATAGCTCAAATTTCTTGTATCGACATTCCCTTTCTGACCAAGAGCCACCTTAGCGTCCAAGACACCAGCTAGGCAGCGAGGAAGCATAAAGCCCACCATCAACAATCTTTGCTCGGAAGCGTACGAGCATGGGCTGCTTCCGGAGCCGCTGGATCGACTGCTCGACCTGCTGACGCGCTCGAACTATCTGGACCAGGCAAGCTTGGGAGCTATTGTTCGCCATCTCTACCCGGCGTCTGCGGTGCCAGCCGATCTGGTGTTCAAGGTAGTAGGCGCCCTGGGCCATGGCGAGCTCAAGCCATCGCTACCAATCCAGGCCGCGCTTTTACGATGGCTTATCATGGTTTATCATGTCATTGATCAGCCCAAGGCTCTTGCAAGTGCCTATCCGGTACTTTTTAATCTGCTTGACACGTCGGCCCTCAGGTTTGTTGCAGCCTTGTGCCCCCTAGCTGCCTATTGCTCACAAACAAACAGGCCACAGCTATGCCACGTGCTTGCCTTGATCACAAGACGAAAACATGTCCAGCCTTTCAGGATTCAAGCATTGCATGTCTACCGCAGTTAGCGTATCGAGGAGCTCCTCTAACTTGCTGCAGACTCAACCTATCACGGCACACAGGAAATGATCCGTCGCTAGTCGGTCTCCTCCGTGTGTACAAAGACTACTATCCAGAAATAATTGTCGCCGATGCTGTGAAGGGCAAAGCCTCGACGTTCAAGGTGAGAAAACTCGGCTTGGCTCTGTTCCAATTGACGTTGCTAATTGGACTCAGCACCCTGATCTTCAATGGAAGTTGCGGCTCAGCGAAATTCAAGATAATCGTCTCCGGTTGACCCAAAATGGATCCGGCGCTTCTCATCAGCATGGTTTCCAGGTCCGGCGGCAGCTTGGCAGATCTCGAAAGACGGCCATTCCGGCCCTTCACACAACCCATGCTACTGAAGTAAGCAGTTCCTCCAACAAGGCGCGGCTAATGCAGCTGACAATTACAGGATTCGGTAACGCTGGAAGAAATAGACAATGTGGGCAATTTTGTGAAAAACTTGGAAAACATCCAGCTCCCGAACCAGCTCGTCGCCGTGCTGGCCGATCCGCTTCTCCAAAAGCTTCTGCTTTTGATGCCGGAGGAAGACGCCTTCCGCAGGATCCAGAACTGGGTGCTGAATATCCTTCAAGATATCAAATCTGGAGAAGCCGACGCCAGCACCATAAGTGAAGTGCTGGGCCTGCTGTACGAATATGTCGTCGTTGTACAGGTATGCCGTCCACTGGATCCTGAATCAGCAGCGGCTGACATCTGATCTCTTGCAGGAAATGCCTATGCTGGTTCTCAACTTCTTTGTCGACTTTCTTAAAAGCTGGAACGGCCGCGACGGACGAGATGAGGTTTTCAAGCTTCTCTCGTATTGCCCCCCCACTGAGTTCAGCAGTATGTATGATCGAGCCTCCATTTGGGACCTGGAGGACGCTAACTCTTCAATAGAACTCTACGAAAATATAATTGGCCCGTTGGAAAAGCTGGTCCTGGACAACACCGCCGAATCTCAACTCTCAATTCTCAAACTCTATACTCACCTTATCCGCCATTGGTACAGCCTCCTCCTTGCTGGCGACAAAATCCCGGACAGTGCCTCTCCCAACCTCTCCGGTCTCGTCGAGCACGTCCAAAAGCTCGCCACGACACTGACCCAAACTGCGCCCTCCATTTCCACTTATATGGTCATCCTCGACTTTTTCGAGCAGTACGCCGCCATCATCTCCGACAGCCGCCTGCGAGAGCACGTCCGCATCGTCGTCCCCCCGCAAAACCCGCTACTCTATACCTTTCTCTTCAGCCAGTCCCTCGCCGTCGTGTCGCGCCTCTGCGCCGTCCTGTGCTGCTACAAGCAAGCCATCGAGATGGCCATGTCCATCAGGTCGCCGCAAAGGGCCGAGTCATCCGCGAGGGCCGTCCACGCAGAAGTGTACCAGCCAAGCGAAACGAGCAGGTTTAACGGGTTCATCATGGACATCTGCAACTGCATCCTGCGCATGAAGGCGTTTAGTTTAGACGAGCCCAACGCGGCCGGGTGTCTGGTTTCGAGGCAGAGGTATATGGCGTATAGCAACTATGTGGAGGGTTTAGATACCAAAATTTCGCTCCCCGCGCTGTTTGGCGTGTCGCATTCGCCAATCATGAGCCTGCAGGCCATCCTGGCGGTGCGGGACTTGGAGGACGAGGCGGTTGAACGCGAGGGTCGCACGTTGGCGGTGAGGCATGCGGGGCCGGTCACCCAGGCAAGCCTTACCAGCCTGAAGAATTCCGGCGGCCTGTCACTGCCTTGGGGAGACTATAGGGTGGCTGTGCTGCTGAGGCTGGAGGCCCAAGGGTTCACGGGCGTCTCGGAGCTTGCAAAGAACACAATGAAGACGTTGATGAAGCCGAGGCCGGGGGTTGGAGGACGGTCCTGAGCATAGTTGTCATAGGTAGCAGCAAAATTTTGAAAAGTTGGGACCTCGTCCTGTTATACTTGTATGGAATCTACCCCCGCCTCCGCCCCTTCAACGCCCGCATCCCGCTCCGGAGGTCCCGCCTCCACATCCTTCGACCAAGCCTTCTGGTTCAAAGGCATCTCGCCCCCCTCACCCTTGAAATGATACCCCCTCGCCCTCGGCCTCTGACCGGTCCCTTTTGGCAACTCGGCCTCGTAGGCCCTCCCAAACATATCCACCGCTTCCTCAAACGCATCGGCCCCCTTCCCGAGCGTTTCCCGCACGCCGCGGAAGAATTCACCCATGACATGGTGGTTGTGGATCTGCAACAAGGTCCACCCCAGCATCTCCTTCGCGCCGAGCAAGTGGTGGACAAACGCGCCGTGGTGCTTGGCACAGGCGTAGCATCTGCAACCCACCATCAAGGGCTCGAGGGAGGCGGCGTGCTCGGGAGACCACATGTCTATTCCGAGTGGTAGAAGTTCTGACGAAGACGATAACGAGGATGATGGGTCGGGCGGGGGGAAGGAGAAGGAGAAGGCCACGCCGGAGTCGGAGGTGGCGTTGATGAAGGGAACGGTGATAATGTCGGCGCCGAGGGAGACCTGGCGGAGGATTTGGAAGGGAGACGAGGGCGGTTGGAGGAGCAGCCGGGGGAGGGGTTGGAGGGATTCGTAGTGGGAGAGTTCAGGGAGCAGGTCGGCGGAGTAGAAGGCGAGGCCGGAGAAGAGAGGCAGGGCATCTTCGGAGAGGTGGTCGAGGTATTGCCATTGGAGGGGGCGCTCTACCGGCAGCACCGGAGCGAAGATTAGGGGTAGCGGGCCGGGAATGGTCTTGAATGTCGAGAGGAGCTCGTTGAGCCAGTCTTCAGTCCGCTCAACCATCCGGACGAGTTTTTTCGCGGGCGGCGTCGTGGTGGTGTGGGGCAAGTCCGCTAGTGAGATGGCGATGTCGGGTTGCAGCTCCGAAATGACCTTGGGGTACTCGGCGACGGGCATGTTCTTGAAGCCCATGGAGGTGCAGATGCTGACATATTTGTTGCCGTTGCCGAGGGGGGTGCTGATGGGAGGGACACGGCGAGCGGCCAGGATGGTGGTGAGGTGAGAGGGGAAGGCTGTAAATGTGTGGAGGGGCTGTCCTTGGCCCTTTGGAGAGTTTGTGAGTTGGTATAAAGGAGGTTCCTTCCGCTCAATATCTACCACTCTCTGTTAGGATGCAGCTTTTATACGAGCACCAGGAGCCAGCGAGGGGCCTGGCAAGGGCTGGCTTACAGTCTTCGAGGGCTAGGTATGCAGCCCCAAAAGAAGTGTGCCGCGCCACATTGTCGGGAGTAAGATGAGGGACTGAGCCTCGAGATGTTGTCGCGATGAAGTTTGGGGTCGGTATGCTTGCTCTGTTGGGTAGTGCGAGCATGCCTAGCCTGGCAACTCCCGCCTCCCCTGACTTAAGGATCTCGAAAATCATACCGTCCCTTTTTGCGACGCCGTTCCCTTCATTCATGCTGCGTCTTAGAATAACTTCTCCGGATGGTCGGTGCGGCGATATTATAGATGCTCTAGTGCGTGAGAAGAGGCTTGATACGCTGAGAGAACCTCGAGATTCCTTTGCAATTGCGCGCTCTGCGCTATCGGGGCCTTCGACCAGTTGGTCCGTGCAAGATACCACGCCTTGTCCAATCAAAACCTTGCCTATGGGCTTTCGGTGCTACTACCGCAGAACCTATCTACTAAGTTTTGCTGCGTATCTCTGTATTTTGGGGGGAATTTGTCAAGTGATGCTGAAAAGGTCACGAGAGTCGCTGTCTGAGCCTGCTGCAGATGGTGTAGAGGACGCAAAGATTCTCTTCCTGGCGGGATGTACCGGCCTACCGGGGCCACCCCACTACCCCGAGTTCTGCTTCCGCGCCTTCTAGCCAATGACATTGTGCGATGGGAGCACCGAACAAGGCACAAGCTCGCAGTGGTTGGTCGCCCTGACACCCCTCCCCACCGAGACATCGTTTGTCACAATGCAGCACAGCACCCATTGCAGACTCCAGCTCTCACTCACGGGCAACCTGGAAGGATGGTTGATGGCTTCCAGCGCAGAACTACGCTAGAAACATATAATGCATCCTGACCCTCCTTCCGGTCTTGGTGCAAAACCACTTTGATCCTAACCCCACGATTTCTAGTCTTTTTGCCGTCGAAACCAATCTCGTATACAGCCGACATCCGCTCCCGAGACCCAACAAATCCGGTTTGAAAACCCCGCAGAAACTATAAACGCCCGGCATCCCAGCACGCTTGCGTAAGCGACCTTTCTGCTGTGCCGGATCACCGATGCTGTAACTCTTGGCCAGCCAACGGCGCAGCACCTCCACCTGCTCTCTTTCTCTTTTTTCTCTTTCCGTTCTGTTAATCGCAAAAGAACCATGCGCGGCGGTTCGAACGCAGAGTCCGCACCCCTCTTGTCCGACATCGAACGGCAGGCCGATCGAGACCCCGACGGAATCTTCGAAGCGTACCGAGACGACCCGGACGACGCACCGCCCGCGGCCGACGAGCCGTACCAAGACCACCCCGACAGCCCCCTCCTCGTGGCCGGTAGCTCGTCGCGGCACCTTGAAATGACCGACTCCGGGTCTTCCACTTCGGATGAGGCGTCACAGAAGGAACGAGGCCGGTGGCGAAGGCACATTCCCGTCCGGGCCAAGAAGGCCTGGAAGGCCACGGAAACGTGGACGCAGGGACCGGCCGATGCGCGCGACTACGTGATCCGGCCTCTGTTCCCCAAGGTCCAGGAATTCCCGCTCTACCTCGTGGAGCGGTTCCTGAAGCAGAGGAAATTCAGAGTCGGGGTCGTGGCGCTGTACTATGCCGTCTGGCTCGTGGCGTTTGCGCTGGTGAAGAGGCGCGAGGTGTATTCGACCGACATCGCGGGCTGGGGCGACCCGCAACCCATTGGATGCGGCGTCACGTATTGGGGGAGGGGGAACACGTGTGGGCTTGACGGGGCGGATTGCCGACCCTTTAACGGGAGTGGGTTTCCGTTTCGGTGTCCGGGGAATTGTAGGAGTTATCATGTTTTGAATCCGAGGGCGGTGGGGAATCAGACGGCTATCTACCAGCCACTGGTTATAGGGGGCCCGGCGGAGGATGGAAATGGGGATGCCATCTACCGGGGTGACTCGTATATTTGCGGAGCTGGCATTCATGCCGGTGTTGTTTCGAACCAAGAAGGCGGATGTGGCGTCGTGAAGCTTATCGGGAAACACGAAGGATTCGTCAGCTCCAGACGGAACGGGATCGAAAGTCTCGGATTCGACTCGTACTTCCCGCTGTCATTCACATTTGAAAACAACGTGGAGTGCGAGGCACGGGATATGCGATGGTCCCTCCTGGCCATCTCGGTCGTCTTCACGTCGGTCTTGTCGCTCTTCACGGCCTCTCCGCCGCTGTTCTTCTTCACCGTCTTTACGGGCATCTTCTGGCACGTCGGCATGGCATCGGATCCGCCAAGGCACTGGTCCATCCCGGACTTGATTTCGAATCTCGTCGGAAAGTTTTTGCCCGCCATGTTCTGCGCGTGGGTCATGTTTGACAAGATGGGCGTGCGCCGCACCTTGAATGGCCTGACGGCGCAGATTGAGAAGACGGTGCTCTGGCTAGGAGGGTGCTGGGTTGGGGCATTGGACAATTACACGTTTGAGTGGATTCCCATTCAGCGCCTCAACTCGCACGACCTCCGCCAGCAGCCCGGGGCCAGAGGCGCCCTGGCGGCCATTATTCTCGTGCTGCTGGTCATCGCCATGACCCAGGTGTACTTCTTCAGGCAGGAGGGACGGCTGACAACGTACCTGAAGCTCTACGCGCTCTTCGTCGGCTCCATTCTCATCAGTCTTGTCCTACCCGATCTGAATCTTAGGATACACCACTACATCCTCGCGTTGCTCCTCCTACCAGGGACAAGCATGCAGACCCGGCCGAGCTTGCTCTATCAAGGCCTCCTGGTCGGCCTCTTCATCAACGGCATCGCGAGGTGGGGGTTCGATCCTGTTCTCCAAACCAGCGTTGCGCTGCAAGGGGACGCCCAGCTCGACAGCCTGCTTCCCTCCGTCCTCGACCCGCAAATCAACACCAACGCCACCGACTTTTGGTCCATAAATCTCCAGTGGGAGCAGCCCCCGGGGGAGGGACACGACGGCGTCTCGGTGCTGGTCAACGACGTGGAGCGATTCAGAGGGTACTACGAGGACGGCACCATTATCAACAACAGCTTTGTCTGGGTCCGAAGTGAGCCTGAGAAAAATGGCATCAACGAATACTTCCGGTTCGGCTTTCTCGTCGGGAGCCGCAGTCTGGATTACACGCAGGCCGGAGTGTGGACCGATTTGGGGGAGTGGATCAAGATGGCGCCGGGGCCGTCGAGTGTTAACCCGAGTACGCTGGAGAATGGACAGGATGAGGGGGATGTGATGGTTGGACCTAGTAGGAGAAGGATATGATGAAGCGAATGTGTGACCATGTGAAGGGTCGATATCCTTGGAATTTTCTTCTTCTTGTTGTTCGACGTATGTTTTCCTATGGCCGTTGTTGCTGATACCACTATATCCAGCTCTCTCTCTTTTGATAAGCTTCTATTGGCGTTTTGGAGAGTTTGCGGCAAATAGGGATAGATCTAGGTTCGGCTCGGTGGGTATGTGGGTCGGGAGAAGGGTAGGAAGAAACGAGGAGGGATTGTCGATGGGGTTCCCAAACCGAAATGTACATGAGCTAACTTGCTGTGTGTGCCTCTCTTTACGAGACCAACAAGTTTACGAATAAACATCTTTCCACCTTAAAACTTATCACGCCATTCGACGTGTCTCCAAGCTCGGAGAGCAAGCTACCCACGAGCCAGAATAA
>Ga0247774_1001053_pt1 | contig 13923 bp, 14 predicted proteins | sample UWRJL001104B6_FD_179933 | JGI IMG/M metagenome (GOLD analysis project Ga0247774, IMG submission 179933) | Plant litter microbial communities from Arlington Agricultural Research Station in Wisconsin, United States - UWRJ-L001-104B-6 | ecosystem: Environmental > Terrestrial > Plant litter >... | reverse complement strand
GTTCTAGAAAGACGAGAGGAATACTCGCAACTCCAAACGTCGCTGTCCTTGATAATTCCCTGGTCGACTGCTCCGTCAGGCTAGATAGGTTGGCGGACTTTGAATTATGGGCCTGGTTCATGAGGTCGTCTGTCTGTAACTGTTGGCAGATGCTGGCAGCTGTGAGCGCACACCGTTGTATGAGTAGCCGAGTTGGAGTCGACCATCCCTTCGGGAGCAAAAATACAGCAAGCCAGCTGATGAATCAGAAAGCCCTTCGTTTCGAGCGCATCAATAGACTTGTGGATAGACTCGAGACTCCACTGAGAGCTGACTTAATTCATTCGCAGGAGAGATAATTCTGGGGCACGCGAAGAGACTTCACACTATCGTTGTCTTGGTACGGCTATCCCTATCCAGTCCTTGGCCATCCCGCACTTTCTTCTCTATGGCATAGTCTAATAGCCGAGGCAACGGTGCGATGATGTCTTGGACCTTGTGGTTATATGGGGCGGTGCGGACGGAGCTCCTCCCGTTTGGCTGAAAATGATACCAGTACCTTTTTATAAGGTAGAAGGAGAATTCTTCACTGAATGGACTGTATTTGGATGATGGAAACTTTCGAATGGGATGATCAATAGAAAATTTGGACCTGGAGGGTATTGTGATGGTCCAATGGGCAGCGTTTGCCGGGCGAACAAGGTTCAAGATTCGGTCTTCCGTTGATGCCTCAGCATAGGCTCGAAAGAAAGAAGCCATATCTTTTGCTTGAATTGATGATAGTTCGTTCTGGACATCGATCTGCATGGCGAGAATCAGCTTCTTCTGGGCTGTGGTTCTCGCGCGAGAGTTACCCAGAGTGCTCGATAGGGTTTCAAGCACAATATCGCAACATTTGGATAACCCGTGCCTCCGAGTCATGCGGTACAATGTACGAAATTTTCTGTGACTGGACCTCTTTCAATATTGTCAGAGTTAGTGGCAGCTCAAAGGAATAGGTAGAGTCCAGGCTTATGATCGAAACGGACTGTAAATAGAGAGCGCGATTGAACGAGGACATTGGTACCACCCCCCCGACTTGACGAGGACAAAGGCCGTCGCAACTTCAAGTTGACAGATATTTCATGCTCTCGTAAGGGACGTGGGATCCGGTTGTCAGTGTCCTTGATTTTTTACGCTGAACATTTTCTGGTTCTTGCTCTATGTTGATCTTTGCTCTCTCACCGGCGAAAAGTGATCCCGACCTTGGAAGCTATATGGGCGTATAAAAAGGCGCATATATAGGTAACTTATGTCAAATAGGGCGGGGAGAGGCGGAACCGGTCCTTCCAAGTCTAGAACATGCATGCCGAAGGCTGCTTCTCGAATTTGCCTTGCGCAACTTGTACTGTACATTGCCAGATAAGATCAACCGAGAAATCAACTTTGTAGAAAGCAGCCGTGTCGACAGGGCAATATGTCGACAATTCTGAGGTGGACGTGAATAGATCGCTGTATCTGGGCCGGCAAGTTATTCCGGAGAAATTGATCGGCGGCTACGATTCATATTTCGGGTACAGAGGTGCAGATATTCAGTAAACTGCGCCGTTCAGTCGTGGCAGGAAATAGCCCCGCATACATCTTCGAAGTAGCTTCGGGATGATCTTTGAAATGTGGTTCGCGGCATGTGATCCGATCGTGTTACTTGGGCAAGACCGACCATGCAATTCATGGCTTGCCGTCGAAGCCGAGTCTGCTTCCGTATCTGTAAGCGTCCAAGGTGACGTGGTAGTTAGAAAAGACGAACGAGAATGTGGAGTTGGGGTCAGCCCCGCGATCAAGGATCACGGAGACGCTAAATTGGCCAAGACCGATGCTGAGTTTCCTCATCCCGACATGGAGAAACAACGGTGAAACAAGAGCAAAGTTTCTGCACCTCCTGACAGACAGCGACTTCACCAGTGAACTGTAAGCATGCTGCGCGTACTTCCCCTCGCTGTTACCTTACCAGTTCCCTTTGCCTTTGCAGCCCTTGCTGATGGTAAGGGGGGTTGAAAATGTGCTGCCGACCAGGAACCGAAGGGGCCAATTTCGGCAAAGTTGGGAACAATTGACAGCCAAAATACCGAACGGGTCTGCCGCGGGGTTTTGCCATTGGTCAGGGGTTAATTAACTGACCTCACGACATTGAACAATCAAGGATTCCATGCGAATCAAGGAGGACAACGCGTAAATTGAATATTGCATCACTCCACGACGGTACCACTTACTCAGTCACTTCAGTGCCCATGCATGGCATGTCACCGCCCTGCGTGCTACCTCGAGACAGACAGACAGACAGACAGACAGACAGGCAGGCAGGCAGACGTATCACTACGAGTCTGCTCTACAGCACGCGCAAGAAACTAGGCCCGATAAACGGGAAAATTGAGATCTTTGTCCAGCCTGGGGTTAAACAACGGTGCGACACAGTCTTCAGACCAGCCTAGCGGGAGCCTACTTGACTTGCCATACGGAAACTTTATATGACGGGACATGAATGGGTAATATTTCCTGCTTGAAATATTTCTTGCTACTACTATTATTGACTCCGTATAGCGCACCGGGGAAAGGATGCGGGCAGCTTGAGGATGGTCGATAGGCGGCCGAGTGTTTTCCACCTGAGGCATTGGAGCAGGGCTAGAACCTCGACAATGCGCCATGCAGCCGTCAGGAGGGTCTCTAAAGGTTCAAGGAGTAACGCCAACGCCCGCTGAAGCCGATGACGACAGAGATAACAAACGGAACGCTCATGCCACCTTATGATAGGGATTGGTGTTGGCTTCATCAGTTTATCAGATGAGGGCCCTATCAACTGACCAGTTTTCTCTGGAAGGGGGCTTGCGGCTTAATAAATGCATCATGAAGACGAGGCGTCCAAAGTGTGGTAGCGCAACGTACAAGGTCTCGTTGAAGCGCACTTGACGGGCGCTGAGAGCAGCCGGCCAGGTACGAGAGTGCGGAGTGCCATTTTTACACCCCGGTCAACAGGCGAAGAGCATCGGTTGATTGATTGGGGCACATGGGGGGCTAGTAATAAACATGCTTGCTAGAAGACAAGTACCTGCCTTAGGGCGGAAGGAAGGGCTGTACTCGATCTCTATCCCGGGCCCGCTTTTGCTGCCGCACCAGCCAGGGGATCCTTGGATCCACTCCCTGGCTGTGCCTGTCTTGGAAGGCGTGACGGACAAATAGGATCCACGGCATGGAGGGACACGCATCCCCCAAATGTTTCGCCCAGCGACCAAGTACCTCCCTGCTCCCAGGCAGTCTCCTTCCTCCCAATTTACGAGAGTACCTTCGTACTGTGCCAATAAGCCCGACCGCCAGGTCGTCCAGGTGGGGTGTGTGTGCTGCCCTGCCGCTGTGAGAGGCAGGCGAGTGTCTGCAGCCGACCGATCTCCCTTTTGTTCTCGCCTTGTCCGCTGACCTTTGTCAATCTTGCCTCTTTTCCTCACCTCTGCCCTTCGCCATCCCCGCAGAAGCCCAGCATCGACAATATCTCGACAAGGCGTCCGACAGAGCCTTGAAAGTCGACAGGAATCCTCGTCTTCCTGTCGTCGATTGATTGCTGCCCATGTCTTCCCTGTGATTTTCTCCAGAGAAGACGAAATCCCTTTCGCATTTCTTGGGCCTGTCCCTTGTCGCTCGTTTTTCCTTCGAAACCTATTGATTCGACTTCATTTTCGACCCACTGCCACGATCTGAACCAACGGGAAGGAATCTGGCTGCCTTTTTGCCGTCTGTTTTTCTTCGTCTTCCTCTTTCAACAAGCAACTTTGCTTCTTTTGTCTCGAACCGCCTGCCGTCGTTGGAAAAGAATTGACCGGACTCGGGCAATTGTCACCGTCTGATCCACGAAACGATCGGCCCTCCCCAACACCTCCGGGCGCCGCTCCACCTCGACGCCGATCTCCATTTTTAACATTTCGCAACCCAATTTGTTGTTATCATCCACCATGGCGGACATGTATAGCAATGACATGTTTACCATCGTCACCTCAGATGATGAAGAATTCTTTGCAGGTAAGGTTCTGCTCATTCCTTCGGCCGTGAAGCGGCACTCGGATTACCATGTCTAACACCTACCTGCAGCGCTTCGAGCTCGCGAGTTGTTTCCACGAGACGATGACCAAGTATGCGTGGTTTGTGACAAGAACGGAAAGCTGGCATGCGACGACTCGTGCGATGAGAGCCAAGGTTGGGAGTGCAAGCAGGTCGTAAAGGTAGATACTTGCAAGGAGTGTCCTAGCACCAAGTGCGTGAGGGCGGATGGAGCCGGCGATTTCCAACAAAATGTCGTTCAGACCAACAACTCGGGACACGCACCGAGCGTTGGTGTGATTGTAGGTGCAGTGATCGGTGGCCTTGTGGGTATTGCAGCCGTCACATTCCTTGTCTGGTGGTTCTGTATCCGGAACAAGAGACAACCGAGGGAGGAGGTTGTGTACGACGAAGTGTCGGAGCAGAAGGCAGAGACGGTCCCGTCGATCCAAGACCGACGAGATCAGCGATCGTCGATGCACACGGTTCATTCCATCGCCTCAACCGTCCTCACCCGGGCCTCCAACATTATTCAGATCGCTTACATCCCCGGCGTTACGAACCGCGCAGCCCCGAGCTCGCCTAACGTTCTCGTGCCCCCTGTTCCCCCAATTCCCATTACCGTCACCGATGCCAATAGTCCGTCGCCCTTCGGGGAGCAACACTTCTTCATGCCCGGCGACCTCCGCGATTCGACGTACTCGGCCATGTCTGGCTACATCGATAGGACGTCGATGGCCCGGACGTCGTATGCCCCTCGGTCCAGCGTTGCCTCGACTTTGTATGGAAAGAATGCCGTCATTGCCACCCCAGAGACTGCCCGGGTGATCAAGCCGGGCATGTTTACAGTGCGATCTGGTCCCGGAAGCAGCGGCTCCGCGACGCCACCTGTGCCTGCCGTCGACTACGAGAAGTACAACCCTCGTAACAGCCAAGAGAGCTATTTCAGCATCGGCGATGCCTTGACGAAGAAGGTCACAGCAACGCCAGTTCAAACAGCACGCATCGTCAGGACAGGAAGCAGAAAGATTGTGACAGTGAGGGGCAAGGACAAGTCATCAGATGGCGAGTCAAGCAGCACCACACCGTCGGTGCGGAGTCCGTTGGCGCGCGAGTCATCGGCACCAACCATTATCGAAGATGAGACCCACGAGGGGCCATTCTCCGATCCGCCGCCGAACCGACGGGCAAGTTTAAAGAGCAATAAAAGTCTCAGCGCCGTCATCGAGGAGGCCACCCGGAGAGCAGCTCATGTTGACAAGGCCAAGCGGATAAGCCGGGAAACAAGCCCCTTCGGCGACGAGCACGCAACCAAGGACTCCGACTCATCATGAGGGGGTATAGGACCGCTCTTCCTGTTGCATATTCTGCCCGAGCGTTAGATGACCGCTACGCAAACTCGTCAGGAATTTACGTTGTCGGTCAGGTGACTATCACCTACTTCTTGTTATCCATTGGTGTCGACGGCGGCTAGCAAGGGAATGTTTCTGGGCCGTGTTTTTCTTGTGTATTCTGGATATCTGGAGTTTTGACTCTGCTGTTGGATACCTTTTGAGTTGTTGTACTCGCCTCTTCACGCCACGACGTCTGCGGCGTGTTGTACATATGCTGCTGCTATGTCTGATGTGTATGGGAGAAGAAATGAATTGACTTGGGCTTTTGTCGACGGGTGGCTGTTTGCCCACGCTCGACTTGCCGTTCATGTTCACCAAGAAGCCGATGAGTCTTATGTGTTGGTTATGTGAGTGACTGGGTCGCTTGAGGTTGCGAAACGTCGTACGTGATGCCTTGCCCGTATAACGCCGCGCCATATTGCTGCCGAGATGCATGATCTAAAGTTAGTCTGTAAATGTACCTCCGGGCGCGTACGAGAAACGTCTACTTTGGTTGCTTGTACGAAATAGTTAAGGCTTGAGTCGCGACACACACTTCTAGCTCCTTACCTGTCTGCTACCTTCCGGGCTGTTCTCCCCGAAAACCCGCTCCAGCACAGGGTAACAACCGGGCCGGCCCTTATGAGGCTTGAAAGTAATCTCATGCCATCCTAGGAGCGGAATTTAAAATGTGATCAGAGGCGGGCATCGAAACGCCAGCTTCGGATGAGGTTATACGTGGACAAAGAAAGATTGGCTCATAAATAAACGCATGTCCAAACTGCACCATGCTGGAGGCGGACCATGTTGCTCATCTAAGGAGGGGGGCCATCTCCTATCCTAACGTTTGGCGATCGATCAGTGCCTTGGTATCTATAACACAGGACACGCGAGTGGTCCTTTGTCGGACCACCTCCTACCCACTCCAAGACAAGGTGACATAGGGTGCCTGGCTCGCTGTTCTTTGGTTGAGTGGAAGGGCTGGTCAGGCCATTTACGGATTCTTCACGCTCGAGTTTCGAAAGCAGTGGGCACTGGGCTTTCCTGTTCCTCTTGGTCATAGAGAAAACCCAAGGATGGCCCATTGGTCTACCTGAGGCAATAGTCCAGTTGCGATTGGAACCCCCCCAACAAGGGTCCTTGCGAGTCTTCAACGACTGGTGATTTGGAACTCTACTTCGCCTTCCTAGTCCCTTTATTCATCCAATACTAGTCAGTAAACAACCTCCCTCGGTAGACATATACTATTGAGAGCTGTGGAAGGTTATGGATGCTATAAGTGAAGCCTTCCTAAGTTACTTACGTGAAGGTCTGTCCGTCGTCGTTCTATTGTCTATATACGAAGGATTTTGGATCTTCCCGGACCAAATGCCAAAGGCGCTAGCCACGGGGCAGTTGATTACCTTTAGTCGCCATCGGATCTACCTACGACTTCCCTGGGGCAACATGCGGCCTACATCGTGGGGTATTGCAGATAATTAATACATGGCCGAAAGACAACCAAGAGCATCATCACGGGTCGGCTTCTTCAATCGGAGGCCAACCGCAGTGCAAACTCTTGAGTTAGGTTCGGCCTGCGAAACTAACAAACTCGGCCAACATAGAAACATGCCGCCCTGGAGTACACGTTATCGCCCAGGCTGAACGAACATCGACATGGTGGCAGGCGTTCTCCCCCAGCCACTGCGGAAGCCCGGCCGATGCCGTTGGAAACAGGGCCAAAGGTCCCCCGATACAAATATCCATTCCCGTAGTCTGATTTTACGGTCCTAAGCCGTTGGAATGTGACAAGAACCTCTTAGCCCATCTGGTCAACCTGATCTCCAGACCATCCCACCTCGATGCCAATCGTGTGACAGGTCCCTTGGCTAACAGGAACCCCTGAGAGCGTAACAATACGCGAGGCTTTGCCTTCGCGAAACAATGAGAATGACGAAGGAAGTGGCTAGGATTAGAAGATTGCATGCTACGGAGTAGGATGTATTGAATGTGTGGCTTTCCGTCATCTGTCCTCCATCAAGAAAGGCCAGGGGAAAAAATCACCGTAGATTAAGGGCAGCCTGATTATGGGCCAAGAACGAGGAAGAAGCAAATGGTTACGGCATAAAGCGCGAAAAAGGTGAGACACGGGTTGGAAATGATCGCGTTGAACTGCACCATTGCAGACGTAGATTTCGCCATGATAGAAAAGCAACGCGATCCGAGCTATTTCCAATCGCAGTAAATATTGATAAGATTCAGAGTCTGGGCCGGCAGTCGTCAACGGTTGGGGTCCAAGTTCCCTGTTGTTGAGCCCTCACTGCCGGCGCATTTCATGCATGATCGGCTAGGCCTCTCAATGGAGATCAATTTCTCATCCACGCCGTGGAAGAGCATCATGGAGAAAGGTCAGGGCATCCTCAAAGAACCCCCTGGTCCATGTGCATCTCGATTGCTAATTCTGTGGACGATGGCCGGGTCCAAATGCAGAGGTGCCATTTGGAGAGTGTCGGTTGAGTCTGAAGATTCGCTTCGTTCTTTCGTAATAGTATTGGAAGGCTAGACGAAGTTTGGATGGAACTGGTAGATTTTCCTGGTTCCCTGGTCCGGCCTCGTTTGAAAGCCGTTCCGAGTTCCGCTGGCGGACCAGGAAAATGAGCCTCTCCATGTGCTCATGGCCACCAAATTTTGCCAGTAATGAAGAAGACAGCCTGCTTCCCGTCTCGCTAAAGATCTATGAGCCGCGCCAGTGCTCGACAGGGCCACTAAGCCGCCGCCACTTTACACAATGGCAAGCCAAATCCAAGCAAAGAGAAGAGATGAACCCCCCATGTTTTCCAATCGCAATTCTTCTCCATGCCAATCTGCGGAGAGATGATTAATGCTTCCCAGTTCCCACAATGAAGGGGTATCCATCGCGGATCCTGCCATCGTCCCGTCAATCATTGTTCGTCGAACTCCGCAGATCAACATGCCCATTTCCTTGTCATCTGACGTCTTGACTTCTGCGTTCTTGGTCTCCGGCTTATCGAGAGCGAGACCCGACACTCCGGATCATATGGGTTTGAGCCTGAAAACGTCAGACACCCATCGTACACCCATGGGACCGTCTTCAAACCCTGCGCCTGACAACGGTGAAATTCCAGAATTTAGTAAAGCTGCTATGGCTAGCCCCGATGTCTTTGTACGTTGTGGAATGTCGGGATGGAAGCCGCACAGGCGGGGCTCCAAGTTCGTAACCCGTATAATGCTCCAAGAAAATGCCGTGGTGGGTCGCAATGTCTCAATGGGATGATCTGGGGAACTGGGGGTGCTCAATAAACCAATCACTCGGCTGACCGACTCGAAATGGCCATTGCAAATGTACGGTTATGATCACAAGTCACACGCAATGCAATCTTGACGCCGTGACATCCACTCGTCGCGAGTGACAAGGTGATGGGAGCCATGTTACCAATGCCGAACGTTGCCTGTCGAGGATGGAGCAGGACCGTGGTTGTCAAGAACTACTCCTCGTTGGGTGTTTGCCCGATGTCAATGCTGGCCTGTCGGTATGAGGCGCGTCTCTAGCCTTCGATTTTGTGATCAGGTCGCGCAATCTACCACCGCCATCCTGATATCGCAAAGCCTGACATCGATTTGGGCAGGCGAGGTATGTCAACCAACCACCAACCTACTCATGAATTCCTCCCCGCTACGTGATCGATGTGAGAATAGCATGGGCTCTTTGTTTGCTGAACGATGCCCGAATCGAGCGCCGGCGAGTAATTTATTTAATCTGCAATGAGGCGTGGAAAGGACGGCAGCCAGGCCCGTGGTTGGAGGCTTGGAGCTTGTAGGTCGTCATCGCTCCCGGTTCGCCATCTTTAACAACTCGAGACTCAAGCTAAAAGAGGTGCAACTGAATTGTCCAATGATTTTAAGTCGGTTGCCGTTCGGAGCTGTCACCCGTTGCATCTAGGCGGTCTCCCCAGCTTATTAGCCGGTCGGTGGCTAACCCAATAAAGGGCTGGTTATTTATCGGGGATAGGATTTTGACCATTTGTTCGACCGTTAGTTTGGAGGACTGTCCCAGAAAAAATTTAGCAGCAAACAGGCCCTAGAATATTCAGTCGCCGACAATCCATCCCAGAGGACTCTCTAGAGACAGTCTAACTGCAAGACGTTTGTCTTCCATCCACGAGCTATCGTATCTCATATTTTGAGCCAGATATAAAGATCCCTCGATAGCTCTAAAACGTAAACGTAGAGACAAACGGAACGATTTTTACATGTGCACAGTGACTCGTCTTTGGCTGGTAGGGCGCATCCGGACCTTCGGCAATGAGTAAGTACTCTACGGTGCGAAAGTAGTATTTTGTCGAGATATGTGAGCCTCGGCGCCGTCGGCACCTTCCGCGGTTGAAGTCAGACAGGGTATTGAGCAGACCGAGGACGAAGCTCGGCGAGCACTACAGGTTGTCAATGTTGGAAAATGGGGCCGTTAGCTGCACAAGATACTTCGAAAGGTACTTGGTAGATATGTCGCCGTTCTAGGTGACCAGTTGCAATGCCTAGGTTGCATCTTGAACATGCAGCTCCGTGCAGCCTGGAGGTGTTAGTTCGAAAGCAAGGCCGCCAGTGTAGGAGCTTTGGCCATGTGGGGTTGACTTTGTTGAGCAGAATGCAGACAAAAGTTGTGGGCGCTGGGTGTCAAGCGCATGGATGCTGGGTCTTATCCTTGCACCTGGAAACAGGCACGCCCCACTTGTCCATCAGCCTGGAGACTTGCCAGCTCTAGCGGACGATGCAGGAGTGACAGGATCTGTTGCCCGCAGTCGCTACACCAGGGGGTTGGCTAATCAGCGTAGGTTGGCAGGAGCTCGTACCTTCGAACTGTGGGTAGCTCGCTGTAGCATTCGTACTTTTGCAAGCGCCGGGGGGGACTCGTGATATGCTCACCTTGTCAATTCAAGGACGAAATGCAAAGCAGAGACTTTGTCGACTTGCTCGGGCAGGTAGCAATGCAGATGGCGAGCAGGTTCGTCATCATCCGTAACAGCTTCCTCATCGATAACGGCTTCGGCGCTTTTTTCCAAATGCGGTACAGGGCTGAGGCAGGGCTCGGCTGACGCTCCAGCGTCCACAATATTCTATATATGTATATCTTCGCCAAACGACATGGTGTTGAAACGACCGTTATTTCATTGACAAACCTCGTCTTAACTTTCGACGAAGCGTGACCAAGGGCCAAAGTATGTAATTTGGTCCCCACTCGTACGAAGTCCTCGTGTCAGCCCGTGCAACTGATGGGACCTTGCTTAGGAAGGGAGTCGCTTGCCTCTTGATTGTTCGTCCTGCATCACTTCTGTCAGCAGCACATGCACGGCATGGGTTCGCCGTTCTACCTTCATACCCTAATCACGATATCGGCAATCACCAGGCACATGTTAGGTATAGATATTTACTAGAAGCTAATTCAGGCTCACTAGATGTTCATGCATCTTTGTACGCCGCCGATATGACGCCATTGCGGCTACGAAGCAAATGCACAGCGACAGACAGAGGACCGAACGGAGGGTGACCGAGGAAGGTACGATTCGAAGGTCCAGCGGCACGGTATCTCTAGTACTTGTTCCATCTATTTTCCGATAATCGACAGGCGAAGATATCTAGATCTAATGGATCCAATCTTGCCAGGTCAAGTCTCGCGGTCGGCGAGTAGGTTAGATAGATGACTACCACTGCGGAAGGCTCGAGGTTCTTGGCTTGTCCGCCGAGTGATGGGATCCATGATGGGGTCCTGTACTCTGCATGTCGCCAGTTAGCTCCTGGTCGTCGCCTGGTCGCCTTGTCGCCTGGCCTCAATCCAACTCCGCAGTGGGTACATATGCCTGCTCGCTGTGCTGAACGTCTACCTCTGAATTGCCGTGGGCCTGCTCAAATTTTTTTTTTTTTTTTTTCTCTGTGGTTCATAGTTCCCAGATTTTCCAAATTATTGCAGGAGAAAGTTTTCCGCCGGTTACTCTATCAAATGTGCAGTACCCTCCAAGGATTCTGCCGTTCTTCGCATTCGCGCTTTCTTCCAGAACGTTTGAGCCATAGCGACCGGGGGGACCGGGCACATCCAAGCTCCAGCCCAACAACAGAGACGAAGTCCCCCAGGCAAGACTTGGCGCGACCCTCGGCAGCAGCGTGCTCGGCCATCGACCCCCCGGCCTAGTCGGGCTCCTAAACACATATCCTACGGCGCACTCTTCTTTAGCACCGTCCCCCTCCCAAGTCCGTAGTGTCTCGCATACCAACTCAGAACTCTTACAATTGCGCTCCACCCTCACCTCCCACCTTCGATCCAACAAAGGGGTACCACCACCCACCCCTCCATAATTCTCCCCCAAATTTGGGATCGGTTCCAACTAAAGAGTTCCAGACTCCTCAGAGCCCGCTAAAACGATCGTCCCAGAAGCTTGATCATTCTTGGTCTACCCTCGGATTCGACTTCTCTCAGTTTAACACTTTTTTTTCTCTCCTCGTCAACCATTCTTACTCTTGTGACGATAACCTTTTCTCCTTCGTCTGCCTTTCTCTTTTCGAGACTCTCTATATATCCGCCAGAGAAACTGTCTTTTCACACGACGCCACGGACGAAGAAAAACGAAGCTAGCCGAAAGTTCTACATACGACCACAAACCACCCCACTCGTATCAGGTCTCCTGGATTGCCAACCGTAATCTAGACATACGGATAAGCACTCGTCGTCCAAACCCGGGGTTCTTCGCCATCCCGTACATTTCATCATGGCGGGATCTATGGGTCGAATGGTGCTTTACAAATTGGTGGTGCTGGGGGATGGAGGCGTGGGAAAGACGGCCCTGACGATTCAACTCTGTTTACAACACTTTGTCGAGACGGTGAGTGGATTTGCGGCCAATTTGCCAGCATCTACCTCTTACCTATGAGCGTCCTTGAAGTGAACACTCGCTCTCGTAGTCCGGAACCGGATCCCGTTGGCGCCGTCGTCATTGTTTGGAGCGAAAGACATGGAGCCTTTTACTGACTGTTATGTTCGCACACAGTATGATCCTACGATCGAAGACTCGTACAGGAAGCAAGTCGTGATTGACGAACAACCATGCATGCTCGAGGTTCTCGACACGGCCGGCCAGGAAGAGTATACTGCTCTACGAGATCAATGGATTCGAGATGGAGAGGGCTTCGTTCTGGTCTATAGCATCTCGTCCCGGTCGTCCTTTTCTCGCATTAAGAAGTTTCACCACCAGATCCAGCGGGTAAAGGAATCCTGCGCTGGGTCGCCGTCATACACCGGCTCGCCCATCGCCGCTGCCAACCCGCAAGCCCCTGTGCCCATCATGCTCGTCGGGAACAAAAGCGACCGCGTCACCGAACGGGAAGTGTCGACTCAGGAGGGCCACGCCCTTGCACGCGAGCTAGGCTGCGAATTCGTGGAAGCATCGGCAAAGAACTGCATAAACGTCGAGAAGGCATTCTACGACGTTGTAAGAATCCTCCGCCAGCAGCGGTTGGCAGCGTCCCGACCACAACAACAAACAAGCAGCTCGAGCAGGCGCACAGGCAATGGAAACGCCAGTCGCCGACCCGACCGATACTACCGCGATCGTGATGAGGTAAAGAAGCAGAAGAACTCCAGGTGTGTCGTGTTATGAAGAAAAGAACCTCGCCTTCGTGCTGTTGGCCAGGCGTGGCCGGCCAGGCCCAGGCACTTGGCCGGTGCCTGGACGAACCAAGGACTAGATGGTTCCAGCACAAAGTCCATGCGAGACGGGGTTGGGGTACGGCACGATGAGCATCCATGAAGCGTCAGACGAAGCAAAAGCGATGCATGACGAGCACGAACATCTTGACCGCCACAGCACGAAGCGCGGTTGCTTACTGCAAATTTTAAACACGCTTTTGGTAACGCGCAGATGGAAACGGCAATCAACCAGGTTAATCGACCAGGCGAATGGCGTACGAACAAAAAAGAGGCATATCCGGGCGCAGGTTCTTCTCTTACTTCCTCTTGTCAACTTCAATTTTTGTCACTCCAGAGCAGGCCCCCCTGGCCGAAGGGAAGGGGTGAGGTTTGGGATGGTACTATTTGTTTCTGCACTTGGCGACTTCTCCGAGGAAGAAGATTACTTTTCGGTGTTCACGGAGTGGGACGATTTCACTGCTACGTTCTTTGTTTGGAAGTTTCCCTCGTTGTTCACTGAGCTTCGAAAACGGAAAAATTGACGCCTTATCCATCACCATCTATTGGCCACGACTTGGGATTTTGCTGCCGAGGGGAATTGTCCGTATGGCGATGGGAGGAGGATTCTTAGCTGTTTTGTCTTTTGACTCTCTACCAAGAGTAACTTCTCTCGTGGGAAGATAGAGATTCGTACGAGCAGAGCAGAGACGCACGTGGTACCTTTTTGTGTTTCGCCTTCTTGTCCATACTGAACGAGGCTTGGCTTGTGCGGCGCGTCTTAGAACCTTTGTAGTAGATGGATGGAGAGCGGCGAAGGGGGGGGGGGACGCTAGGAAG
>Ga0247774_1001052_pt1 | contig 13937 bp, 14 predicted proteins | sample UWRJL001104B6_FD_179933 | JGI IMG/M metagenome (GOLD analysis project Ga0247774, IMG submission 179933) | Plant litter microbial communities from Arlington Agricultural Research Station in Wisconsin, United States - UWRJ-L001-104B-6 | ecosystem: Environmental > Terrestrial > Plant litter >... | reverse complement strand
TGGTCGCCGGGCGACTCGCGGAGGGAATCAGCTGACGGATCATTTCCTGCGCGGAGCTCGCGTGGTTGCGCCTGATCTGCACGCTGTCGATAACAGCATATGACTGGTAGTCGTCACGCGTGCGGGCGATGTCCATATTCAACGAGGCCGTGCCCTTGATCAGGACTTCGGGGACCGCCTGGACCGGCGTGCCCGAGTCGCACACGCGCTGGCAAAGCTCATAGCCCAGCGAGGGTACGAACTGATAGGTCCAGCCGCTTCCAGCGAGCAGGTGCTCGGCGAGCGAATCCGCCGTGAACTCGCCCGAAAGCCGGGGCACGTGCATCTCGCCCGGTTCCGTGCTCGACGACAGCCAGAACGTCAGACCGGTTTGATCTTTGATGGCAGGCAGCGCCGTCCTCAGCAGCTGTGCCGGCAACTCGACCTTGTATGTCGCAGGGCCCGCAGCCTGCGCGACAGTCATGCAATAGAAGGCTCCACAGGCCACGAGCGTGGCCCGAAATCCCTCGTGAGTCCTCATCGATTCCATTCCCCCTGACGACTTTCGTCGCCTCACCTCTGGAGAGACGGGCGGCGTTCGTTTTTCCGGTGCGCATTGGCAAGGTGCATTTGGCACCCGCAGACCTGCAAAAACTTTTTGCAGGGTTTTGCTTCGCCAAGTCACTTACCCCTATGGAGTGAGAGACACGGAATGTTGCCGGCCACCGCCATGCAGAGGAGCTTGCGGATAAGGCAGTGTGGGGCCACGAGGGCCCCACCATGGTCCGGGCTGCCTGCTACGACAGGACGTTACGTAGCAGGCACATTTATTTGCGTGCCGGCGAAGATCGATCACTCAGGACACCTGACTCAGCTCATGGCCAGCCGCCCGAAACATGCCCGAGCGCCGCGTCGACCTGACGCCGAGGCGGCGTGCATGCATCATAAACCGTTGCTAATGGATGACATGCGGCCAATGGGATCGGACGAGCCATCGGGCAAGGCGCCAAAGCGCAGTCGCGCGGACGCCGTCTCACATCTGTTGAAGGAACACGGGCCCAGCCTCACCGGCTTCGTACGTCGCCGGCTGAAATCGCCGCAGGCCGTGAAAGACGTGATCCAGGAAGTGTGGGCCCGCATTCTCGCGGCCGGCGACGCCCCCATCCTCAACGAAGTCGGCCACCTGTTCGGTACCGCGAACAACGTCGTGCTGGAGCACCAGCGGCGTCAGAAAAGAGATCGCCGGTATCGCAACGGCGAGCCGCTCGCCGCATTGGACGAAGAGGGCGAGACGCAGGACGAAGTCGCGCAGATCAGGGACGAAAACGGCGATGTCACCGAAATCGTCGAGTGGCGGCGGCATGGCGAAGTGTTGGAGCAGGCGCTGGCCGCGATGAATCCGCTGCGCCGTGCGCTGGTCGTCCTGCGATTCAGAGACGACCTGTCTGTCGCCGAGACGGCGGCAGCCTGTGGCATTTCGGCCTACAAGGCCGAACGCGAGCTGCGCAAGGCGCGAACTTTTGCGGTGAATTTCTTGAAATCCAGGGACATGGAAATCCTATGAACATCTCACGCTACCGTTCCCATCGGGCAACGAAGAAAGCCGGCCAGTGGGTCGACGCTGTGAATGAGGGAAAGACGACAGCGGGCTTTGGAAAGTGGGCGCAGAAAGCGCCCGACAATGTAGACACCTTCCTGCTGACGGCCGCCCTGCCCTCACTTTTACGCTCAGCGGAAGGCATCGGTCGGATGGACCGAGGCGAGCTGCTCGCAGAAGCCAACGCCTATCGCATTCGTCGCAGCGAGAAGATCAGAGGCATTGCTGTCGCCGCGTCATTGGCGTTTATCGCGATAGTCGGCGCGTTTCTCTATACGAGAATGCCCTTCGAGACGGCGTGGAAGGAATACAGCACCGTCGGACTGCAGACGCGCTCCGAGAAGTTGCCAGACGGCACCGTGATCGAGCTCGCCAGTGAAACAAGGCTTCGCGCGCGCATCGCCCAGGACAACCGCGAAGTCGAGTTGAGCAGTGGCGAGGCGATCTTCGAAGTGAAACACCTCGATGACGGCACGCCATTCGTCGTCCGAACCCGCGAAGCGCTCATCGAGGTCGTTGGAACGCGGTTCGGCGTCAATGCGACGCCAGCGCAATCGTCCATCAACGTTCTGTCGGGCGTGGTCAGGGTGTCGAGTATTACTGCGCGCGGAGAGCCGCCGCGAACCCTGACTCAGGGCCAGGGCATCGTCGTGCTGGCAGGCGGAAAAATCTCGGAGGACATCGCGACGCGGAGCGCGCCCGGGGCGAGGCCAGCGTCGCAAGCGCCCAAGCGGCCTGATCTGTTTGGCAAAACCCTTGTCGAGATCGCAGCGGCATTCAATGAGCACAATCCGAAGACTCGATTGGTTGTCGAAGGCGCCGCGCAGAAGGAAACGCTGTGGGCGACCGTCAGCCTCGATAACCCCGAGGAGCTCATTCGAATTCTTCAACGCCGGTCGAATATCACGGTGACTCGTGAGGGAGATCGCGTCGTCGTCCGGCCGCGGGATACGCAGCCCACACGGCGCTGACCTGGTCCGCGCGGCAGGAATTGCAACCTCCGGCGTACTCGCGGCAGAGAACATCACGTGAGCCGGCGGCCCCTTCCAGCCGTCCAGCTCATCGTGCACTAAGCAAGCGCACACGGCCCGGTAACGTGTCAGGGCGTCATCGGGCCGTTTTTTGCGCCAACCCAGGTGCGGTCACCTTCACGACCTCAGGGACCGGGGGTGCCGCCTATCACCAATTTCCGCCGCCGCGGCGTCGTGTCGGACGTTGGCTTATTGGATTACCGATACGTTTTGGAGCGTAGGGTTACTTGCCGTTCGTGGCCGAAGAGTGGCCGCGCACACGCGGACGCGTCAGACCCCACTCACGTTTCCAGCCCATGATCGTCGGATGCGACGGTCCATACTCACGTGACAGCTGCGCAACGGACTTTCCTCCCGCCTCCAGTTCCGCACGAATGCGCTCACGCAGCTCAGGAGGAAAACGCACTCGGCGCGATCCGTCGGTCACGACTTGATCATCGTGGCTTTCACTGCGGGAAAGCCGCTCGCGCAAGGCCGGCGATGCGTGAGGAACGAGCACGAGAATGAGCTCATCGATGGATGACAGGCCCACATGCTCGGGCAACTTCGACAGTTCCCTTCGACGCAACTCATCCATGCGTTGCTTCAGGGCACTCCGTTGCCGCTCCACCCTGTTGAGCTGTGCTTTAATGGCTTCGATTTTCATGCCCCACGCTGTGCGTTCTCTCATAGAGACATCCGCGACTGCCTGTATGCATGGAACCGTCATATTGACTGCCCGTCAATAACCCTTGGGTCATTGCGATAGGGCATCAATTAGCAGGCGCACCAGAGTGCATTATGCGATTTTTTCCAAGATACCCTTCGATATTGAGAGATCCCCTTTTATTACAGCGGAGCTCAGATGGGATTGTTGAAATGCGATGAAGCTCTGACGAGAGCCCGACACCGCAGGCCTGTATTGGCGAAATCGATTTCCCGACCGGTGTCGTTTTACTTGCCTGAATGCTATCGAGATCTGCAGCGACAGTCGGCGTATCCGTCGGCGCGCAGTCGGCGTCGCATCGACCGCGCGAGTGAGGTGATCAACGCAAGCCGCACCGACTCCGCACCGCCCTCGTTCCGTGGCATCGTGGGTCTCGTGCGACGAGACTAAGGTCAGAGCTTGGGCTGCACGCGCACCCAACTGACAGCCGCGCCCGTCCCGCATTACCCTAGGTCTCTGGCAAGGAGGCCAACATGCTGCAACGGACGGAATTCCCCCTCATCCGCCTGGACGACCTGCACAAGGACTACACGTCTGCCGACGTGCCCGTGCGAGCGATCCGCGGCATTACGCTCGAAGTGCTGAAGGGCGAGTTCGTTGCCATCATGGGCGCGAGCGGCTCGGGCAAGTCCACGCTCATGAATATTCTCGGTTGTCTCGACAGCCCGACAACCGGCAAGTACTACCTGGACGGCGCCGACGTCAGCACCCTCGATCGGGACGAGCTCGCCGACCTGCGCAACCTGAAACTGGGGTTCGTGTTCCAGGGCTTCAATCTGCTCAGCCGGACAACCGCGCTCGAGAACGTGGAGCTGCCACTCATCTGCGGCGCGAAGCGACGCAAGGTGAAGAACGTGAGAGAGCTCGCGATGCAGAGGCTTGCACAGGTCGGCCTCGCAGAACGCGCAGGCCATTTTCCAAATCAACTTTCGGGCGGCCAGCAGCAGCGTGTCGCTATCGCGCGCGCTCTGGTAAACGAACCCGAAGTGATTCTCGCGGATGAGCCGACTGGTAATCTCGATTCGCGCACCTCACTCGAGATCGTGAACATCTTCCAGGAGCTGAATGCCGCCGGCATGACCGTGATCATGGTGACTCATGAGCTCTACATGGCCCGATTCTGCAAACGCATTCTCGTCGTGCGCGATGGACTGCTCGTGCGCGATGAGCCGGTGATCGATCGGCTCCATGCGCCAGACGAGCTGAAGATCGTGAAGCAGGAAGAAGAAGCGGCGCGGCTGATCGCCGCATCCTGAAAAGCTAGGCGAACGCTGCGCGATCGAGCTCGAGCAGCCAGCGATATTCTTCTGGCGCAAAGAAGCTCAGCGCCGCCGAGACACTGTCGAGCGCGCGCTCGGTGTAATGCAGACGCTCACCTGGCATCGCGCGATCCGCCAGTGCCTGGAAGGCTTCGGACAGATTCACGTATGCGGAGGCACGTTCTTCGATGAACTCTTCGCCCACCGCTGCGGCAGCGGCTTCGCGCAGAACATCGATGGCCTGCTCGATGCGCTGAACGCCCTCCATTCCGTGTGTACGCTGGCCGAGCAGCGTCAGCGCGCCACCGAGGTTGCTTCTCGCAACGATCCACGCGCGTGGCTCTGTGCGGCGGTCCGCGGTTTCTGCGGCATCCATGAACACATGGATCGCGCCGGTGAGCATTCGGCGGCTCTCGACCACCGGCACCCTGCTCGCATCCAGAACCATCTGCACGCCATCCGGCCCGGTAGAACACGCACCTGTCTGCAGGCTGAACTGATGCGCGCCGATCCGGGAATTGCGCAGTTGCCGCACGGGCTTTCGCTCACAACATTCGGCGAGCGCCGATTCGAAAGCAGCAAGCGATTCGAGACATACCGACGTTCGCTCGCTCACTGGCAGCTTGTGCGCTCGAAGGCGCAACGCCGTGCCGAGGATCAGATGGAGTGCTACCCACTGCTGCGGATCACGGTGCGCGGATATAGCGCGAATGGCTTGCCGCGTAGGTTCGAGACAACCGTTCAGCAGGTGCTGAACCGTCGGCATTTCAACTTCGCGCAGAAAGGATGCGACGTCCGATGCCTGCATCTCGTCTCTCTCAGTCAGACCCCACGCCATGTTGGCGGACGTCGAAGTAAATGCCACCGTCTATGTCCAACCAACCCCGCGCGGTCTCGTGAATGGCCTGCGAAGAACGGGGCTCTGCAACGATGGCATTCGTTGTAGCAGCAAGCAGCACGTGGCCTGACAGTGCAGCAGTAGCAGCGGCAACGCCTTCGTTAGTGCTTTGGTCTGCGTCCGCGCGCGACAGCCCGGCGAAGCCGAGCTCCACCATTGCCGAAATCACTGCGTCTGCGCGGTTCGTGCCGCCATGACGATGGAGCACGGTAAGAATTTCCTGCTGCAGCAACTGGAGGCTCATGGATTCGCCTATGAGATCTGCGATGAGATCGCAAATGGGACGAGCCGCGGCGCCAAGGCCGAGCTGGCTCAGCAGGTGATACAACTCTTCGAACATTTTCCGCCCCCCGATCCCGCGCACAGGCGTCCTCGTCACGCACCGTCGTCGGAACCCACACTCTCTAGACGTGAGTCATTCTCGTTTCCGTTACTTGGCGACCAATCGTCTCGAACCGAATACAGCTTGGTGGGCCATCAGGAACGCGGCTGCGTTCCACGATTGCCCGGGCATTCCGTGACGCGACAGTGTTTTACCGTGCAGCCATTCGGTGAATGCCCAGTCATCCAGCTGACATGAGCGCGCCAGCTGTATGAGCGCACCCCGTGCCTCGCGCGGTCTTTTTTGAGACATCAACGAGGCAACCCAGAACCCGCCGGCCATCGGCCAGATGCCGCCATTATGATACTGCCACGCTGCATTCTGGCGATGGCGAGCCATATAAGGCCGCCACAGGGCGCTCTTTTTCCGGATCGGACGGACCGTCACGCGGATGGGGAAAGGGTCCGCGACACCGTAGCGAACCAGCGCGCGTCGGGTGCGCTCGGCGACGGGCTTGTCCATGAGGCCATACAGCATCGCCAGCACGTTGCCGAACACATCGCCTTCATCGCCGAAGAACGAAAAGTTCACGAAGCTCAGGAACAGGTCGCGATGTCGCGCGCTGCGCAGGACGTATTCGTTGAGGAGCCGCGCGCGGCGGTATTCGGCGATGCCTGCGGAGAAGGGATGAAAGAGCCCGTTGAAGCTCTCGCGTGTCTGCTTCGAGTTCGGTACACGGTAGAGCTGCTTGACGTGATACCACAGCGCGTTCGTGTACAGCACGAACCCGGAGCGCGGCATGATGTCTGCCCAGTCGCTCGCTTCATTTTGCTGCAGCAGGAAGAAACGCTGATGCTCCTGCGCGAGCAGCCACTGGAGCGCGAGTCGAATCTGCTTCGCATACGCGCGCCTGAGCCCGGCCGGCTTGCGATGCTCGTCGAGAAACGCGATGGCGATGAGCCACCACAGCGTCGAGTCGATGCAGCCCAGATACCAGAAGTCCGCTTCGCGACCCTGCTCATCGACGAACTTCGGGATCTGCCCGTTTGCTGCCTGGTGTCTGGCCAGGGTACGCAGCCCGGTGACGGCCTCGCGCTCGAGATGGGCGTCACCCGAGAGCGCCATGCCGATGGCGCAGATGGCAGCGTCCCTGCCGAATATCGAGGTGTAGCCGCGCTTTGCCGAACGTTCGTTTGGCGTGGACGCGAGAATGCCACTGCGCGAAAGATTGCGCGTGAGCAGGTCTATCGCACGGGCACGGCAGGTCTCGAGCAGCTCTGCTTCGTTTTCGAGACGCGCGGGGATACGCGCCACGGCCGCCTGGCGACCACGACGAAGGTCTTTACTGGAACGCGAGCGCCCGCTCGAGCCAGGGCGCTCTTTCGCATCGGGTGCGTTGGATTTATCCGGCATGGATCGGGGATTCTACAGGCAGCAAGCTGCCGTGCCGCTCTGGAGAGCAGCACCATCCCCGGCCATGCCGGAACGCGCCGTCAGTTCTTGATGCGGACCTTGACGTTACGCCCGAGCGCAACCGCTGCCCGACTGATCGTCGAGAGAGTTACGGAGGGGTCGTCACGCTTCAGCAGCCGATGTACCACCGCGCGACTCGTGCGCATGCGGCGCGCGAGCTCACTTTGGGACATCTTCTGCTTCTTCATGGCCCGATGCAGTTCGGAGGCGAGCTCCCGCTTGATAGCGAGCGCTGTTGCCTCCTCGGCCGGTCCATCATTCTTCAGCGTTTCATCCGTGTCGCGCTCCGCGCGACGAGCAGGCTTCTTCCGAGCCATATGTACTTCGGCCTCTGCCGCGTCAGGGGGCGGCAACCATTCAATTAAGGCGGGGCGACTCTAGCACACCGAATGTTGCGGCGCGCATTCCGTATCATAGAGAGCTGTATGGACATCGTACATTTGATTCAGTCGGCAGTGGCTCCCGTTTTCCTTTTGTCAGGAGTTGGAGTCACCTTAGGTGTGCTGACAAACCGCCTCGCTCGAATCGTTGATCGGGCGCGCTTGCTCGAGATGCGCGTCGGAGAAGAGAAAGCGCGTGCTGAATCGACGGCTGCTAGTTTACGCGTGCTCGCACGCCGCGCGCATTACATAAACACCGCGATCGCGCTCTGTACGATATCCGCACTGTTCGTGTCTCTCGTGGTGATGTCGCTGTTCGCCAGCGCCTTCATCTCGGTGAACTTGTCTGGAGCCATAGCCATCCTGTTCGTGGCGGCGATGATCTGCCTCACCGCTGCGTTTGGCGCGTTCCTGTTCGAAGTTCGCATCGCCACACGCTCGCTCCGGTTCGGGGCGCCTGGATAGAGACGGCGCAGAATGAGTGCAGCCCTGCGGCGCTGCATTTCTCGATGAAAACAGCAGATTTGCAGCGTTTAACCCGCATGCGGAACACCTACGATCGCTTGCATGGACAGCTACGTCGATCACGCTCATTTATGCGTGCTGGGTGCCGGCGCTTTTGCAGCCGCCGTCAGAGTCTGCTTGCGCAGCCAGGCGCGCTCGGGCAGACGAACTTCAGTGTTCGAATACGACTCGAGTGGCGATGGGACGTCACTCTCTTTCGAGCCGGCACTTTTTATCGCCTGCAGTGATTTCGAGAATGCGTCGCTGTGGCCTCTGCTCGCCGATCGAGTTCTCGCGGACCACTGTTCTATCCTCTTCACCTGTCTCACGCCATTCGGCGTGCGAGTCGGTCCACTCGTCGCGTCCGGCATGCTCGCGAATTCGGCCGCGCGTTACCTGACTCGAAGTTGGGACTTTAGTCCCGATGACACACGTGAGACGGAATCACCCACCTGTTCCACTCTGACGTCGATTGCTGACAGAAGGAGAACTCGGGTGGCGCAAATTGGAGCCACCGTGGTTGTTCGTGAGCTTGCGAAGGTTCTGCGTCCGCAGACCCGGCTCTGGAAGGGTGTAGTCAAAAATGATTCACCCTCCGGCGGAGGCGAAAGCAGGATCGCGAATGTCGCTGGACGAGGCAACGGGACGATGGTCGCGATGAGGGGGCCGATGGGCTGGGGTGCGACTTTGGCATCGGGCCTGGGGTCTGGAAGTCCGAGGGTATGGCTGCCGGGTGGGATCGATTGAGAGCCGGGGTGCCAAGAGACGGAGGCTGGATCGTCGTCGGACGCCACCGTCGAGGTACGGATGACGCTTCCTGCCTTGCGGCGGTCACGGGCACTCGCATTCAGCGAGAGAAGGGGCGAGCGGTTGGCCACGACGACTCGTCCGGTCGCAGCGCGGCTCAAAGGCACGAGACGGCGCCTCGGCGACGCGCGACCGGCGCTTCGGTCACCCTTCCGCCGCTACCGCCTCTGGGAGCGACGCATCCACCGCTTTGCGCTAAATCTCTCCAATCTGTGTGCATCGGCGCCAAATCCCCGCGCTTCTCCCTCCAAAACCGACCCCAATGACCGCAGTCCGTTCGTAACCCCATCCCTCGCCGAATCTGGTACCCTTCGCAACCTTTTTTCCAGCCCGCGCCCCTTCGCGGCGCCATACGGCACAACTCCATGCACCGCCCCATTCGCAATATCGCGATCATCGCGCACGTCGACCATGGCAAAACCACGCTGGTGGATTGCCTCCTCAAGCAGTCGGGCACCTTCGCCGCCCATGAAAAGGTGGCGGACCGGGTCATGGACTCGAACGACATCGAGCGTGAGCGCGGCATCACCATCCTGGCCAAGAACTGCGCCATCGAATACGGCGGCACCCGCATCAACATCGTCGACACCCCGGGCCACGCGGACTTCGGCGGCGAAGTCGAGCGCGTGTTGTCCATGGTCGACGGCGTGCTGCTGCTGGTCGACGCGGTCGAAGGTCCGATGCCCCAAACGCGTTTCGTCACGCGCAAGGCGCTGGCCCTCGGTCACAAGGCCATCGTCGTGGTGAACAAGATCGACCGCCCCGGCGCGCGCCCCGGCTGGGTCATCGACCAGACGTTCGAGCTCTTCGACAAGCTCGGCGCGAGCGACGAGCAGCTCGACTTCCCGGTGATCTACGCCTCGGCCCTGCAGGGTTGGGCGAGCACGGATTACACCCAGCGCCAGCCGAACATGGACGCGCTGTTCGAAGCCGTGCTGAAACACGTGCCGCCGCCACAGGCCGATGCGGAAGCGCCGCTGCAGTTCCAGATCTCCACGCTCGACTACAACTCTTATGTAGGTCGCATTGGCATCGGCCGCATCCGCAAGGGCTCGGTCCGCGTCGGTCAGAACGTGGCGCTTCGCTACGGTGACGAGAACCGAGGCACCGCGAAGATCGCGCAGGTGCTGTCCTACACCGGCCTCGAGCGCACGAACGTCACCGAAGCGTTTGCCGGCGACATCGTTGCCGTCACGGGTATCGAAGACGTGAACATCGGCCTGACGGTGTGCGACGTCGAAAATCCCGTCGGCCTCCCGCCCATCAAGGTGGACGAGCCGACGCTGGCGATGAACTTCCAGGTGAACACCTCGCCGCTCGCGGGCCGCGAAGGCAAGTTCGTCACCAGCCGCCAGATTCGCGAGCGCCTCGCGCGCGAGCTCCAGAGCAACGTGGCTCTGCGCGTCGAAGACACCGGCGAGCCGGACATTTTCCGCGTGCAGGGTCGCGGCGAGCTGCACCTCACCATTCTGCTCGAGAACATGCGCCGCGAAGGCTACGAGCTGGCCGTGTCACGCCCGCAAGTGCTCATGAAGACGATCGACGGCGTGCTCAACGAGCCGTACGAAGCACTCACCGTTGACGTGGAAGAAGCACACCAGGGCAGCGTCATGGAAGCGCTCGGCACGCGCCGCGCCGAGATGACGGACATGGCCAACGACGGCCGTGGCCGTGTGCGCATCGAATACCGCGTTCCGGCTCGTGGCCTCATCGGGTTCCAGGGCGAGTTCCTGACGATGACCCGCGGCACGGGCTTGATCAGTCACATCTTCGACGGCTTCGCGCCCGTGAAGGGTGAGATCCCGGAGCGCCACAACGGCGTGCTCATCAGCAACGAGCAGGGTGAAGCAGTGGCCTACGCGCTCTGGTACATCCAGGAACGTGGTCGCCTGTTCGTGAACCCGGGCGAGAAGTTGTATGAGGGAATGATCATCGGCATCCACAGCCGTGAGAACGACCTCGTCGTGAATCCGATCAAGACCAAGAAGCTCACGAACGTTCGCGCAGCCGGCAAGGATGACGCCATCCTGCTGACGCCGCCTATTCAGCTCACGCTGGAATACGCGGTTGAGTTCATTGCGGATGACGAGCTCGTCGAGATCACGCCGGAGTCGATTCGCATCCGGAAGCGTTTCCTGAAGGAAACGGATCGGAAGCGGGCTTCGCGGTCGTCGGAAGTGGTGGCGTAGGCTACTTCGCCTTATCCAGCGCGTTTCGCAGCCGCCGCGCCCACATCGACAGGATTCGATCGGCTTCCGCCGTGTTGGTCACGCGGTTGGCGATCTGCAGGTCGAACGGGCCCTGCTCCAATCCGCGCTCGCGATCTTTCACGCGCCCGATGAGCGCGTTCGTCTGCGAGTCGTAAAGCTCCGCCACCAGCGTCATTTCGCCAGCGCTCACGACATACGACCGTGAACCTGGCGTCATCGAGTCTGGGGCGTTGATGTAAAGGTCGACGATCTGCGCACGAACGCGCAGTACATCGTCGCCGGGCTGGTCCACGAGCGGATAGCCGTTCTTTCTCTCCAGCTCACGCTTCGTCACTTCACGCGCGAGCTTCGCGAGATCCTCCCGGATGCGTTGGGGGTTCACGCCGCTGTTGCCGCTGACGAGCGTGCCGGTACGCTTCGGATCCCAGTTCTTGTCGAAGGAGACTTCGACGGGGTCGAGCATCACCTTCGTGTACTTGCCGAGGTTTACGCCTTCGCGCAGATAGACGGTGTCGAGCCCGGGGCGGCTGACTTTCTTCATTCCTTCCCAGGTCGCGGGCTCCGGCTCGCGCGCGTGCGCAACACCGGCAGCGATTGCGAACAAGGCAACCGCCGCAACCCATCCCCGCCAGAAAACCGTTCGCGTGCCCATCTGGATTGCCTCTCGAGCAACTAGTTCATTTGGCAAAAGTCGCCTGCGGCACTTTTGCGGACGATAGCTTCGTTTCCGGCCGTCAAAGGCGCGACTTTGCCGGCCTGCACAGCGCCGTAGTGTGAGCAGCCCCTAGCTCAAACTTCGCGCGCTCCGCGAATGTCGATGAACTGCAGGAACTCCGCGCGCGTGCGCGCATCTTCGCGGAACGTTCCCATCATCCGGCTCGTCACCATCGAAACGCTGCGCTTGTGGACGCCGCGCGTCGTCATGCACTGATGCACCCCATCCACAACGACTCCGACGCCCCGCGGTTTCAGCACCTCATGGATGCAGGCCGTGATCTGCGCCGTGAGCTTTTCCTGAACCTGGAAGCGGCGAGCGTAACCATCGACTACCCGCGCAAGCTTGCTTATTCCGACCACTTTATTGGTGGGCAGGTAGCCGACGTGCACGCGCCCGATGATCGGCGCCATGTGATGCTCACAGTGCGACTCGAACGTGATGTCGCGCAGGACGATCATCTCGTCATAGCCGCCGACCTCTTCGAAAGTCCGGCGCAGATATTCTGCGGGATCGATGGCATATCCCGAGAACCAGTCGGAGTAGGCATCGACCACCCGCTTGGGTGTGTCCACCAGACCCTCGCGCGTGGGGTCGTCGCCGGCCCAGGCGAGCAGCGTGCGAATGGCGTCTTCCGCCTGGGCGCGTGAGACTTTGGTCGGGGCGGTTTTTTTGGCTTTGGCCATGAGGGCTTCTTTCAGGACACGGGGACGCGGGCCAGGGTCTTCGACGAAAGGTCGTGGACGCGGGTCTTTGCGGGGCAGGAAGTTTAGCGCCAGCCTCGCCGGCCGTCGCACATGGATGCGCCCTGCGACTGCCACCCGGCGGCACGGCTCGCCCGGAGGCAGCCCGGAAACGCCGCTGGCAGCAGGCTAACGGAGCAGCCGCTCCATCTTCGAAACAAGGGTTGAAGGCTGAACGTCGAGCGCCCGGGCCAGCTTGCACAGCGTCGTCAGCGTGGGCTGGCGAATGCCGCGCTCGATCTGGCTGACGAAGGTTCGGTCGACATCGGCGCTGAGCGCGAGTGCCTCCTGCGAAACGCCCGCAGCAGTGCGTTGTTCGCGGAGCACCCGACCGAAAGCTGCTGAGACTTGATCCGCGCGCATGGGAGCGCCATGATTCGGTCTCCTGAGGCTTCAGGTCCACGGTATATAGTCAACAATCGCTCGCTTCGTTCATTTACAGCACGCTCCGACAGTGTTCCCGTACACTGGTGTACATGACTGTGCAGACCGATACCCGCAACCTCGCCCTCTTCTGCGATTTCGAGAACATCGCGCTTGGCGTGCGCGACATGCGCAACCAGCAGCTCGACGTGCGCCTCGTCATCGAGCGGTTGCTCCTGAAAGGGGCCATCGTCGTGCGCAAGGCGTACTGCGATTGGGACAGGTACAAGGAATTCAAAGCCGGCATGCATCACGCGGGTTTCGAGCTCATCGAAATTCCGCACGTGAAGCAATCCGGCAAGAATTCCGCGGACATTCGCATGGTCGTGGACGCTCTGGACCTGTGCTACACCAAGCCGCACGTGCAGACCTTCGTGATCATCAGCGGAGACTCCGATTTTTCCCCGCTGGTCGCCAAGCTCCGCGAGAACAACAAGGGCGTCATCGGTGTCGGCGTGAAGAACTCGACGTCGGATCTGCTCATCGCCAGCTGCGACGAGTTCATCTACTACGACGACCTGGTTCGCGAGCAAACCGCGCGCCCGGCCAAGCGAGCCCGCAAGAAGGCGCCTGCGCGCAAGAGCGCGGCAGCCGACTCCACAGCCGCCGAGCCTGCAGCCACCTCCGCCAGCGAGCAGAAAGAACACGACCGGCAGCAGGAAGCCTTCGATCTCGTCATCGCGACGGTGGAAGCGCTCATTGCCGAGCGCGGTGACGACGAGAAAGTCTGGAGCTCGATGGTCAAGCAGGCGCTGAAAAGAAGGAGACCGGGTTTCAACGAAACCTATTACGGCTTCCGCTCGTTCAATGCGCTGCTCGAGGAAGCCGCGAAGCGAAAGCTCATCTCGCTGGACCAGGAAGGCAAATCCGGCGGCTATATCGTGCGCGTC
>Ga0247774_1001051_pt1 | contig 13945 bp, 10 predicted proteins | sample UWRJL001104B6_FD_179933 | JGI IMG/M metagenome (GOLD analysis project Ga0247774, IMG submission 179933) | Plant litter microbial communities from Arlington Agricultural Research Station in Wisconsin, United States - UWRJ-L001-104B-6 | ecosystem: Environmental > Terrestrial > Plant litter >... | reverse complement strand
TATGTTGTAGATGTACACGAGGTCCGTGACCTGGATGCCGGCTCCACCCTCAAAATTACCAAAACCTACCTTGTACTGAGCCATATATTTCGATATGGACACTTGCATGCCGATAATCATAGACAATGTAGAGCGCGTTAAGCACATAGCTAAGCGCCGTAACCTCAAAGCAGCCGGAATATAACCATAACGCAGCTGCTAAGAATTCCATTTCCCTCTCTGGAGCTAAGCCGCCGTTGCCTTAGCTTAAGTCGCGATGGGCAAGGTAGCACTTTTCTTCATCACCACAGCATGTCCACTTCAGTACCATTTCTCTTTGCAATCCATTCCCCAAACGTCTGCATTCTTAACCGTGCCCTTCGCGGCCCTGTAAATGTCACCGCTGCCCAGCGTACTTTGTATGCTGCCGGCACTGCTCTCGCCGAAACTTCCTCTGGCTCCTCTCCTTTATCTCTATCCATGTTAGCCAGGGACTCTTCCCTCGCAATCACGGCGTCTCCCATAGCTGCCATGAGTAATGGGTTCCCCAGACCTTCCCTTCGTACCGGATGCTCTCTCAGTAACGCCACTGCCTTCCGTCTTTGCGCAAACGTTACCCCGGAATGTGCAATTATAAATAGCGGGTGGAGTGGCGATAATGTAGGAATAAAAGGATGGTCCGAAGATGGTATTTCATGAGAGGAAATTGAAGTTGAAGAGTAAGATTCAGCTTGCAAAATCTCCTCGGCTATATCAAGTGCGTGGTCGACCAGCTCGGTGAAGGATGAGCAAGACGCGCTCGCGTAGCACTCGGCATTGCTGTCGCCAGTCGGGCCTACTGTTGTGGTGATTGGAGGTGACTTGTCGTATAATACCGGATAACAAATTGCGCGGAAGAGGCGGAGAGCGATGATGGCTTTCGTGACCGAGGGGCTAGGAATTGGAGGCGAGCGAGCCGGGCCGAAACATTGACACGGAGAATTGGTAGCGTCAGCGATGAACATCTCAGTCGCGACATCCAATTGCCAAAAGGCACGAGCGCAAGGCTTTTGTCGTTCGATAAGTGTATCGAGAGCTGTGCGTTTGCCTTCTAGAACCAGGCGCGACTTCTCCGGTGCGCTTTGCTGCGATAAAGTGATGAGGGCGTTGAGCAAGGATTGGAAAGCCCTTCCAGCATGAGCAAGATTTGCAGCTGTTGCACGAGACGGAATACATCGTCCGTGCTGACATGGTCTTGTTCCGGGTGACGGAGCGGAGTAGTATCGCCAGGCGACGTATGGGTCGATGTCGCCGAAGAATTCGGGAGCTATGTTTACACCGATGTTGTGCAAGGCTTGGGAGTCATTTTCCAGCGAGGCGACAACAGAAAGGAGATTTTGGTACGATACAGGTTGTTTGGATGACAAGGATGTCATATTAGACGAGTCTGTAGGTTTGGTGAGTGCGAGCTGCCCAGCGTGGCTTCTGCCGTTGTCTTCTTTTTGCAGCTCCTTGAACAGATTTTTCGCTGCCGACAAGTGGACATCAGCCTGCCCATGCAAGCCTCGAATGCTGCATACGTAAGTAAACAAAACACTCGCCACTAAAGCCCGCCACTTCTCTTCGAGAGTTGTGCGCGTAGACGGAAGGTGCACGAGATGTCGGACGGCGGCATTGAATTGCTGTGTAGCAAACATTGCTGTTTATTGCGTTAGGTCTATTTAAGTAGAGAACTAATTGAAGAGACCATGGCTTACAAGTTGTGTTTGTGTCCGAACTTGGGCCTTCCAAAAGTGCTACATTTGGGCTGGTGGTGAGCTCATGCACAGCTCCGAGACTAACCACAGCATGCCAAATCGCCGGGTCTAAGTGACACATTTGTGGGAGTTGAACGAGCCAGAAGTCGGCGTCGAAGACTCCTGCCAGGGACGAAGCTGCAATCGAGAGGAAGAAGTGGTAGCTGCGGAGCTCTCTGCGGTCATTTCTAGGTAGAGGGACTTGCAGTCCGCGGGGGACAAGGGACACGGCATCAGGGTTCGTCGCGGTATCGTCAATATGCGGCTGCGCAGGCTGGCCTGTGTCGTTTCCGTATCCGTCACACTTTCGCCCAGTTGAGGCGCAGCGAAGACAGGACGGCTTTTGCTCGTCACATCGGATTCTGCGAATTCTAGGAGCTCAACTGATTTAGTGTTTCCAAGCGGTGAAGAGTAGACCGTAGCAGAAATCACAAACCGGCATGTGTTGCAACCCGTTCGAGACCTGGTACGAAAGGCTCGTTTCCGCTGGGACTGGTAATTATCCATCTGCTCGCTTCCGGATGGTTGCATGTCCATGTTTCCCAGAAACGCTCGAGAATCGAGATGTGCGCTAATTTTCGAAGGCTCGGAATTGAGATTTTTCAGTCCTAAGATAATTGCATTTGCAAAAGTGCGCACGAAACCCCATTTTCATTTCTGTTCTCTGCTTTCCGGATGATGCGGCGTGAATGCGGGAAGGATTAGACGATTCGGCCAATTAGATGTGTTGATTTTCGCTTGCTTATTCCGATTGGTTGAGCTGTGCCTGGATTGTTCGGCTGGGTAGTAAGCGGAAGAGGCTGTCAATGAGAACGGGTAGGCGCGAATCCTCAAAATTAGTCCCGTGTCCCATGCTCGGATGAACTGTCTTTCCAGTTTAGAGCAAAGCCTGTCTAGAAGCTGTCAAATACATGTAGGCCCGTTCAATTAATCTGCTCCTTCGGGCGGGCAGTCGTATTTCTGATATGGCCGCTAGACGATCTCTCCAATAAGATGTTTCTTTAGTTCGAGGACCGTCGCAATTGGCCAAAACTTCGCAAGGATTGTGAGGCTGACAGGCTTGCGACCGCGATGGCTAGTAACGCAGTACATCAATAAAGGCTTCAACACTTTGGCAATGTCCCAGGCAAAATCTTTAAAAGCCTCCCTCCTTCCGGTTAACTTGTATTTACCTCATGTCAACACCAGTCTGCCTTCAACACTCGAAAACGTCGCGCACCCACTCTTCCCTTTCTTTCTATCTCATCATGCTTCGCACCACAGCTTTCTCTCCCAAAGTGAAAATGATCTTCACTATCTTTCTCTGTGCCTCAAACCTCTTCAACGGCATCCATGCCCAAAGCGGTCCCGACTGCCCTCTCCCTGGGCCCGCATACCCGATTCCCACGGCCGCCATTTCATCTCCCATCATTTCTAATGCTTCCGCTACACTGAAAACCACGCTCGACCAATTACTCGCGAACAGCACCCTCGGCGCAGCTAACGCGACATTCTACGTCACTGCCTTCTCAGCAGACGACGTCATCTTCGACTACGGATACGAGTCTCCGGCTAACGATGGGTCTCTCACCGCTGGTGCTCTAAATAGGAATACCATTTTCCGTATTGGGAGCGTCTCAAAATTCATGACTGTATATACCTTGTTAGCTGCCACAGGGCTGAAGTACGTCAATGATCCAGTGACGAAATGGGTTCCAGAGCTTGCTGCCGCAGGTTCTACGGATGGCAGCGACATTGAAACAATGCACTGGGAGGACATCACTATTGGTGCACTGGCAGGGCACATGGCAGGAATATTGAAGGACTGTAAGCTTACAATCGTTTCGTCTTTACGCTCTCACCTAACGAGCGACTGGTGCAGATAACATCGGTGACATTACCGCCCTGTACAATATGTCCACGATACAACAGATCGAACTCCCATCCCTGCCAAAAAATGAGACTCCGACTTGTGGATCTGATCCACATTTGCGCGCATGCTCAAGAGATGGTAAGTCGCTCTCCTCCTATGACTCGCCGAAACTTACACTGGCTCACTTCTGAACAGAGTTCTTCACCGGCCTCGGCCCCATCCACCCAGTCACATCCGTATTCAACATGCCGATTTACTCCAACCCAGCCTTCCAAATCCTGGCGTACGCCTTAGAAGCCATGACCAAAAAGCCCTTTGCCGACGTTTTTGAGGACAGCATCACGCGCCCGCTCAACCTAACGTCCACGTATCTCTCAACGCCGCCCATATCACCGAACTTTAACGCTATCATCCCTGGCGACGAGATCGAAAGCTGGTGGAAAATAGACGTAGGAGATGATATGGCTCCCAGCGCGTAAGTAAACGGGCATTTATTTTCCTAGAAGTCCCCAACTTTTTCATGGGCCATGCCATACTCACTCTCTTTTTCTTTGTAGCCAAGGCTGGATGGTCTCCACCCCGGCTGATATCGCCGTTGTCGGCCAGTCCATTCTCCGCTCCTCCTTGCTCCGTCCAGTTGACACACGACGCTGGCTTAAGCCCACGGCCAGCACGACGGACCTCCGAATCAACGTCGGCTTGTCCTGGGAGATCCTGAGAGTGGAACTCCCCGTGCCCAACTCCAACTCTTCCACACGCCTGATGGACTTGTACACCAAAAATGGTGGCGGCGGAGCGTATTTCGCGCAGTTCGCGCTGGATCCTGAGCATGGAATGGGCTTCGCAGTTTTCGTCGCGGGAAGGCCACCTCCAGAGGGGCAGCCGGACCTTAAGTTTGGGGAGATGCAGAAGCTGAACTTTTTGGTCACCGAGACGTTTGCCCCGGCTTTTGAAGAGCTGGCGATGGTACAGGCTAAAGAAAAGTTTGCGGGGACATATGCGGACGAGGAAATGACAATGACGCTAGTGGCAGGCGATGGCCGTCGTGGCGTCGGCGTGACGAACTGGACAAGCTTGGGAGACCAGCGGGATCTTCTGGCCAGTTACTTCGCTGCGCTAGCTGGGATATTTCCAAATACTAGCATCAAGCCTAGCCTGCGACTTTACCCCGTCGGCCTCTCCAGCAGTGAGGATGGCAAAATTGCCTTCCGCGGCGTTCTGGGGGTACTGTCAGACCAGAGTGTCTACAGCCTTGGCGACAAGCCTTTCTCCAGGGCATGTGGCGCTTGGGGTGGGGTGGGCGAGCCCCCGTATGGAAATATTGGGCTGGACGATTTCGTGTTTGAGGTTGATGGAGGCGGAATGGCAACCGGAGTTGAGGTGAGAGGAGTCAGGAGAACATTGAAAAGGGTGACATAGATAAAGAACAGGCCGTTGGCAGAAACAAATTTGTCCTGTCTATTGAGCTTGACTTTCGGTCTATGTCCAATCCCAGCTTGAAATTTACCCCTAATTCTTCTGGTTAACCACTAACTACCTTTCATGCAATACTTATAATAAATATCGTGTCAAATCGGGGAAAGCAGGAGCCTTGGGTAGAGAAACTTCAGTTTTCACAAACACCTTCTGCATGGCATCCTCCTTGGCATCGAATTTGTAACAAACCTTATTCAAATCCCCCAGAGCCACCCGATGTGATACTGTTTGCAGCGGATCTAGTTCGCCCTTCTCAAGTATCCCCAGCAAGTGCTTCCGGGACTTGTGGACTGGTGCCTGGTCGTTTCCGATTAAACCCCCTCCCTCCCCGCGGTGCATCATGGACCCAATAGAAAAATGGTTGGTCTTGCATGGAGGGCCAACAACAAGCTCATTCCAAACCCTAAATGCATCGTGAGAATATGGGAAGGTTTCAAGGTTTCAGCACTCACATATCACACATAAACGCCCATAACACCACAACTGCCATAATTCCTCACCCCTTCCACCATCTCATTCAAAACTTCACTCGTATCCGTCCCCGCTCCCGCCCCCATCTCAATCTAGTGCGCCTACCCCTTTACATACTCGCCGGCCGCACACTTGAGCGCCACGTCAGGACCCCTCCCGTCGCAGAATTTCCTTGAGCGCGCTCACCACCGCCGCCTTAGTAGTGACGCTGCTCGATCGATTCTTAAATTCGACAAAAGTCTATCTTGGCCAGATCCCCCTCGGTGGAGCGCGTAAGTTGAGCCTTCAGGGCAGATCCCCAAGGAGACAATATTGAACTAACAACAGGATAGCAATGTATTCAAAGCATCGTTCAACTTTATCGATGCATTTAGAGATTTGAATAGATTTACTTCCAGATACAACCTCTCTGTTTGCCAACATACTCTCTTGAAGTAAAATAGAATAACAAGCTTCTCTGTTTCTACAATACAGCAACTGTAATTTTTCGTATGCATCTGGTCTACTGTTAGCCTGCTATTGCGGTCGCAGGCACCTTGGGTGTATGTCCGTCAGCAGGGTGATGCGTACGTAGTGTTCGCCGCGAGCCGTCACTTGGGTAGACTGAGGCGACGGTCTCGGAGCCAAAAACATTCAAACTGACTAAAAAGTATCCAGTAATGCAAATTTCAAGGTGAAAATGGTCTATTCTATGTGTTTAGATGCGTAGCATGCAACTTCCTCATTCTTAACCCTGAATGATGGAACAAAAAATAACCGTATGCTCCCGAACGCCAGCTGGCCGCCTGGTGGCTGCGCCCTCGTTCCGTGCCGACCTGCAATCCACACCTTGTTTTCCTGGTTTATACCTGTCCCCATAAACCCTAAATATCCGGGGCCATGTCCGAAAAATCAGGCATACGAGATGGTCAAGTCGTCCGTGGTTTTAATATCGAACTGGGAAACCTGCTTCCCCACGCTGAACTCTACGTTGACCCGCTCCGCAATCTGCCCATAGTTTGATTGCCACATCTTGTCAAATGCCTTCTTCTCGTCGGACCCTGGCGCGGCCGATGACCGGACCGTGATAGAACCGTCAGGGTTGGTCGGTAGGTTCATGCGGCGCACCTCTTGCATCGAGTTTATCGTGTTGGTCGCGCCCGGGTTCTCGTCGGTGACCTTGTCGACCTCGATGCGGTTTAGCTCGGTAGGGTCACGGCCCTCCACCCGGTTGAACAGGGCCATGAGGATGTCGCTGAGGTACTTTTTCTGGTCCCCAGACGTCTGGTCGACTCTCCTGTTGAAGGCGGTCTCGATGAAAATCTCGCCATCCCGGGCGGTACCACGTTGGCCAACGCCAATCCAGTTCATGTCCTGGGGTTGCCCGCCGGGGTTTGTGACCTGGATGTTGTAGTTGGTCCGGGAGTCGGCCGTGTTGCGGACGGACTGGGTATACGGTGTTCCTGGTGCGAACACGTCGGGCACGGGCTTAGGGGCGAGTGCCTAAATTGAAAAGGAGGAGACGATGGTCAGCAAGTTTGTATGTTGGTGAATTTGATTTCGTTCCAATTCCCATGTTGTCTCGCCGTGGCCACCAGGGCAAGTTCCAATCCTTCGAGGGAACGGCTTCGTTCCGTGTCCTGGGCAACAAAAAAACGTAGGTGTGGGTAAGGGTAGGTAGGCAGGCACGCAGGTACGCAATACTCACCGGTGTGATTGAATCTCCACCCCGAACCCCTGGCGGCAGAGCGGCAACGCCTCCCTGCGACTGACTCCCCTGGCTCTGGTCCCCCTGGTTCTGTGAGTTCACAGGTCTATTCGCAAGAGCGATGTCATCGGCACCTCCTGGGCCAGTCCCGCCTCCGCCCGAAGGAGTTCGATCGCAGCACGACGAGATTGGCGGCTTGCGCTTCTCGAGGCTTGCCCCATATATCTCATCGCCAGAAGAATCTATAGGCGATGGGAGGATCTCACCTAGGAGACTTCGAGTCACGATGTCCTGAGGGGCTTCTTCGGATATCTTGACACCCTTTTGGTGGAGAGGTGGTATAGTTAGGCCAGTGGCCAGCTGACTGGCAGCCAGCAGCTGCAGCGAGATGGCGACGGTGCTCTTCATAGTGGAAAATATATATGATTCAAAGTGTTAGGCGGTGGGGGATAATAATTGGGTATTTCGATAGTTACTCTGGCTACGAGAGTCGATGTTTATTTGGGGTAGTGGTCGTGGTCGTGGTGTTGTTATTGGAAGGGGGGGATAACTAGTTATGTATGTGGCTCTCTTTATTCGAATGCTTTGGACAATTCCATCTTTCCGCTACCTTTATATCTACATCTACTTCCTGGGGTTTTGCGGTCTTGATCCGCGTTGATACGAGTTTAACGTTAGCATGGCTTGGCCTATGTTTCCGGTTTCAATTGATACTATTTCGCAAATGCGAACTTACTATCCGCAAGGCTGGGGCGTAAAGAAGCGCTAGATGTTCAGGGTGAGCGCTCTGCGATTGTTTAAGAAACTCCACTACGAGGCGGCACCGCCTTGTGGATACTGATCTATATATATCCGGCACCCGGCGGCATCGCCTGTCGCTTTTCGGGGGACTACTTGCCGAAACCGGGCAAAAAAGTCACGTGTGGGCCAGACAAAAATAATAAACCCTTACTTAGGTATCGGAGAAATTGTCTGCGGAAAGTCAGACTTTAGCGATGACTTTGTTTCATCACTGCTTCGAGCGTGGCGCGGGATTTGGTAAGTCGGCAATGCCTCTAGATGACACGGTCGGGTCGGTAAGTCCGCCCCGCCGGCGATGCTGACCGCCCGGAAATTCCCCGCCCGGCTACCATTCGCATCCAGTGTTTCAATGTCTTACTCGTTAGTTTCGAGATAAGTTATATTCCATCTGCCTCCTGTTTCTGGGACGAACACCGGAGCATCGCCCGAATATATCATCCTAGATATCCGTCTACACATTCTCGCCTTGACGCCCAACGAGTTCAAGGTTTCGAGACATTTGACTTTACCACGTACCCCTCAGTCCAAATATTTTTCCTTTGTGCAAATCACATCCCATACTGTTTATTTCTTCTCCTGCCCAGCATGGTGGGACAATTCATTGCAGAAGCCATCTTGTTCGTCGGTGGTCTCGTCCTCAGCGCCCCTTTGACGGAACTACTCTTCCCAAAAGATCAATCGACCACTCGCGACAGCACCAAATTTTCCATCGTACGCTTCGGGTATGGTGAAATTAACGCCACCGTCGGCGGCGTCATGAAGGATACGCTCGCGCCCGACGTGATGCTGTTCGACGCTAATGGGAATGCTCTCATCGACCCGAAGAAGCCAGCCCCTAACCCCGAGGCCCAAACCATCCAGCCCAATGAGTTCCAGGATGTCTTCTTTGAGACTCGGGCGCTGCCCGAGTACATCCGCATCACGGCCCGCCGCGATGCGCCGGGCCCGCTGTGCCTGGCCTGGGTATCCGTCACGGCGGCGACAGGCGACAAACGCCACTGGAACGGTGGCTTCGGCGCGCAGTGCAAGAAACCCTGGTACCCAAGCACATCCATAATGCCCGAGACGGACGTGCGGCCCCCCTGCGTATGGCTAGCCGCCGGGACCGGTACGCCCGCGCGCTACTCCCTATCCTTCCACCTACCCGACTTTGCGCCGGTGAACTCAGACAAGGCGCTGGCGCGGGGCCGGCAGTGGGAGAAATTCCCCAACACGCTCTGTAACGCGCCCGCGCGCATGCAGTTCTGGCACGATATCGAGATCAACAGCTTCGGCAGCTGCATCCCCTTTTATCAGAATGTGCTCCAGTTCAAGGAGGACGGCAGCGACAACGACATGAGCTACATCGTCAAAGGCAATCGCCAAGACGATAAATCCTGCATTCCCTTGGGTTCTGATAACCATGCGGCGCTCTACAACATGAAAGGCGAGATCTCGGGCCAGCAGCCCCGGCCCGTGTTTGAGGCGAAGCCCGAAGAACCGTGGCCGGATTACGCGACGGGCGACGAACCCACCATTGTGCGGCGGGACGGGAAACGGTTCCTGCGCGCGAGGAGCGTGGAGGACGAGAAGTGTATGCACGAGATAGTGGAAGTTGCTGATGATGCCCGGGGCGATGTCGACATCGAGCATCTTTGCAACAGCGACAGCTCGTGGGGACCTGACATGATCAAGAGGGACCGCAAAACAGGCAAGCACATGTACTGCGACATGTGTGAGCACGAGCTGCATCACGTCTGCACGACGGCCACTCAGATGAATTGTTGGGATCGCAACAAGAAGAAGCTGAGGGTGGCTGCGCACCGGAAGCGGGATGACGGTTCCTCATATCCCCCGGACAAAATTTTCAAGCGTCTTCACCGTTGGGAATAAAGGGTGTGTCGGGCTATAGAATTTAGTTTGTGTTACTGGCCAGTAAAAAAAGAGCTTTGTATCCACGGCGTTATTGGATTTGGCGAATTTGCTGCATTTCTTCAAGATACCATCTTAGATTGGTTGTATTTCTTCAAGGCATCAACTTAGACTTTCTGCATTTCTTTCAAAGTGCCAGCTTGAATCCTATAAAATAAATTTTAGCTCTCACTAGCTAAACATGCTTGACATCGCTCGGGCTACTAAAATGTTGACCTGCAGAACGGCCTGACTCCATTCTGTGCCTTGCGCTGTGGAGTTCTAGCCCAAAGGTGCGCATCGCCGTCTTGATGTCCCATCTAGTGATCAGCAATCTACGACTTTAATGTTTGCCAGCGCTTTCTTACGTTTCAAGATCCAGTTTTACATTCTATTACACCGGTCATTGGCCACATATGCTACCTGCTAAGATAGTGTCAGCCACTATTTCAGCCACACACGGGGCCGCGTCGATACCCTAACCGTCTGAGAACTTCACGAAGACCTGTTGCAAAAGTGGGTTACTGAACGCATCTGAAGCTCATGTAAAGTAGTGATATTGAATCTTTTGTGAATTATACTGGAGGTCGAATTTTCATCAGGAATGTCATGAACCAGGCATTCGCGTTTCAGGCCCTGTGTCAGGCTCCACAGAACGTTATGGACTGCATCACAACCGGATCGCTAGCGTGTCTTATGCGACCTAAGAAAGCACGGCGCTACGTCAGACTCCGCAGCTACCGCGCTGTGGAGTCGTCTGCTTACTGCTAAATTAAAAACAGCAACCAAGCTCGAGTTTTCCACTGGCTAAATAGCCAGGGGCTGTCCACCACATAACCGTTTTAGTACTGCTGACGGTCGGAAAAAAATGCCCGCCCCAAGCTATTGGGGCTACCGCTGCCAAGGCGGTGCCTACATTTTTGGGCCAAACCTCGGCGGTTGAGTGCTGGCGAGGGCGAGGTCCCGCGGAGGAGGCCCGTTCCGGGTAGCTGGTGTTTGAGCGATGGAGACCGCCAACTACAGATCAGCCGTGCAGCGACAGCCACGAGGAATGCTATACTCAGTGTGGCTTTCTATTATATGCCCAAACGTTCCATGTCTTGCCAACTACTCAGCTTAGCACTTATAAGTGTAAACGATAATTTTAGACTGGCCAGAACCGCCTCGCCCGCCCGAACCGAACATTTTTCGCTTATAAGACCAGAGTAGGCTTGCTACCCCGACTCCAGCTCTGCCTGACGTAAAGTTCTCAGTTCCCTCCCGCTCAACTAAACATTGATCCCTCCATTACAGCCGATCCGAGTCTTAACTTCAGTATTTTGTTCTTATCAATCAAGCGCCAATCATCGCCCAGACATCCCCGACCCTGCACGATAAAATGCGATATCGGTCAATTTGTGTATTTGCGGCCCTATGCGCCATCTCTGAGGCGTTTATTGGTAAGCCCGCACGCCAAATCTCCCTTGCTTTGGAATGATATACTGACGAATTCCAAAACAGCCGGTTTTGACGTGACACGAGCCCCCAACTGCGCCGCTAGTATCACCAAGCAAGAGTCCAGGATACGCGTTCTCACGGGGCCCAACGACTTCTCGAAGTGCTACACGTTTGGCAAGGACATGGACGGCGTCAAATGCTTCGAGAGCTCCCGCCCTGTTCTTGCCGAGCTCGGGCCCGACGGCGGATGCCTGCCAGGAGACTTTACGCCAACCACGGTTGTGTGGGACTACTTCTCCCCGACCGGTCAATGCTTCTTCTTTTCGGAGGAGGAATGCGGCTCCGGACCGCTCAACGACGCAATTTCCTTTACGAATGGGTGCCTGGTGGCTCCAGAGGGCAAATCCATCAAGTCGTTTCGCTGTGTAAGTACTTCCCAGAGCGTCGGCCAACCCCGTTGCAACTCCCCGCGAACTCCGGTCATGTCAACCGCTGGTGGAGCCAAACCTCCTTGTCCCATTCTCTCTTATATATTACATTTTAAGATTCTCTCCATTGTCGTAAGGCTGGATTGGTAAAATTTACTAACATTGAATATCTATCTAGGCCCCAGGTCTAGTTAAAGGAGCTAAGATAACTGAGTGGCCGCCTCAAGATCAAGCACCGGATACCTCGAATGGCCAGCCTAGTGGGCCGCCACCACCATTTTGATAGCCACAAGTTAGATAGGTCTCGGGATAAAATTAGATCGTATTTTCATCAGCATTTATGTCCATATTTGCCCTGCGTTTTTCTTCATTATAGCGGGAATTAAGCATGAGCATTGGCGTTAAGGAAGTAAGAAATATACATATATTTTACTAGGGAATTACCTAAGGTGTCTTTGTTAAATATTTTGTTCCGCTACTTCCAGAGTAACCCACTCTAGAATTCCTTCTCACAGAACGTTCTCGAATAACGAGCTTTTCTAGATCGTGCCTTAGAATCAGGTGATGACCTATTAGTTTCCTGCGCTAACTAAACGTCGTGTCTGGAGCTTTACCCTCTTAGAAAATTTGTAAAGCACATTTGAATTGCGCTGCTAGCAGCTTTTCGTGGTTGACAGCATACTTTTGTTGGCTCGATGCTGCCGCCGGACAGTATCCGTGAGCAAGTATCTTCCAATGGAAGTCATCGGCCCGCATCACTGTGGGCGTCTCTGAAGCTCTGGAATACGTCACGCCATTATCTCCCTACCACTAAGCAGAATATAGAGGCTATTAAGACCCAGACGAAAAGAGTGCATACTATTAAGCCTATTTCCACATTCGGAACTTAGCAGAACTATGCTGTTACTGACTTAGCCCGAGCCAGGCTGAGTTAGGGTGTCGATTTTTAGGCTCACGGTTATAGTTGCCATAATTTATAAATAGTGGTGGAGTTGTGAGGGTGAGTTCCCGAATCCAGACTTGGGCTGCCACCCAACCGCTTTCATCACCCTAAATAGGCAAAATATTTACCTTTGCGATTTCAACCCTTTAACTAACCCACTGAGAATTTATAATTCTCACGCTCAAAACGTATTACAATGGTGGCCAGGCTCAGTGTCCAGATTTTCGTACATAATCTCATTTCCAGCAAGGTCATTTTGGCTAGTTAACTGTGACTGACCTACAGTATGTATCAATTTTCACTATGTCCATTCCACTATCACCTTAGCACTGGTTCTAGAATGGCCCCTCTAAGTCTACAGCCCCGATTCATGTGGATGCTGTTGTTGACAGCTGTAAGCACTGCCGTGTCTCTGACCCTTTACTCGAGGTTGGCCGTACGGCCGGCTGACTGAAGGAGGGCAGGAACTTGGGGATTGGTTCACAACTTGTTCCCGGCTGAAATTCGGATGGTAGACTTGGGAAGCAATCAACGTTTCTCAATCCGAAAAATTCTGCAACCAGTTAAGCCTAGGCTCCATAACTTGTCCATCCTTGACACATCGGTGTGAACACAATTTCTTGGGAATCTTCTTTCGATTGACAACGGTCAGAACCGAAGAAACCTTGCAGATCATAGACAGTCAGGCTTGTATGTAAGTGTAACGCCTCTCCCAACGCCTCATCGACAACCTTGTCCGCCGCCTGCTGGAGATGAAGCCCTAGCAAGACCATGTCGAATGAGTCATGTAGCTATGACTGCACCAGCCCTCGGCAATTCATTCCTCCGTATGCCGATATTTCCGGCATTGGTGTAAGTCTGATAGTCTCCTTAACCGCACTTTTGGCATCACTTCTCGTTTTGGGGTGGCTAAGAGTAATCCAGATCATTATTGGTTATATCGGAACGGCTGGCATCGCCGTACTGGTGATTGTGATTTCCCACTTTACGACCTACAATCCATGCGAAGATCCGTTTGGACCCAGGAATTCGAATGACGAAAATATCAACGAACGGGAGTCCAGAATGTTTCGATCGAACCCGATCGACTTGATAACTCTGACGCTCGTCCAGAGATATAAACATTTCTGGGTCAATCACAAGAGAAGACATCGTGGAGAGGAGGTAGCCCCGCTTCCGGAATATATTTTCAAACCTCGAAATGCA
>Ga0247774_1001050_pt1 | contig 13963 bp, 18 predicted proteins | sample UWRJL001104B6_FD_179933 | JGI IMG/M metagenome (GOLD analysis project Ga0247774, IMG submission 179933) | Plant litter microbial communities from Arlington Agricultural Research Station in Wisconsin, United States - UWRJ-L001-104B-6 | ecosystem: Environmental > Terrestrial > Plant litter >... | reverse complement strand
CCCCCCACCGAAAACATGGGTAAGTAAGTTAATTAGGTGGCGGGCAGCAGGTCTTGAAGGTCCGATTGCTATTCGTGCTATTGCGATAGTATCAATCGCTTTTGTATGAATATCGTATGAATATCGTATTGCGGACAAAGATGCTTTGCGTTTTTCTTCGAATACTAGTCGCCCCCGCCTTGTTGACGAGGCGCCTGATAGAAGGCCTGCGGGCGGGTGCTAGCCGGCAAAGCCTTGTCTCTCTCTCTCTTTCCATTTGGTCGAACACGAACACAAGTGCTTGAAGTATGCTAGCCTCGCTGCACGATTGGTGCCAGTACGGTTGCGGACAAGTGCCAGAAGGCCATCCATTGTCTCCACCCTTTGGACCTCCAGTTGGTCGCAATTCATCGACTAGTGTCTGTCCAAGCTTCATATCAGAGCGCATATTATGACTGGCATGCTTAGCAGTGGCTTCTCGAGGCATAAACTCTGCAAATTGAAGCCAATAAATTGATACAGGCGAAGCATTCGTATCTTCTGATTTAATAGTGATAGATATCACCATGTCGAACTAAGAACGCTTTGTCCAATTGCCTCGGCCTACCGCTTCCTTCCTTTCAGTAACGACGGGTTTGGGGCTCAACCGGCTCATGCAGGGGTTCGTGCAAATCACGTTCCCCATGCCCCAATTTTTTCCCTTCCTTCCTGCAGGTCGGTTGCGCATCCCGACCCGCCCATGTTGCAACGCTGTTTTTATCACCGGCAGGGGAGCTCCTTGAATCTTGTTGGCAAGAGGGTTGAGATCCGGCAGTGCTTGCGTGTTTCGACGCCCTTTCTTGAAAACTGGATCCTCTGCTGACATTGCAATGCCACGCCAGCGGTAGCTCGATGGTCATGTTGCGAAAATTTACGAGGCATGAAAACACCGTTCGATTCTCTGGAGGGTTTCTTCGTGTTGCCGAGATGGACATCTCGTGGTAAGGCTCTCCTAGTCTAATTCGTAGACTGTCAAACTGCATCGCAAACCACGATGGCGGTCTTGGCTTTCCCCATTCTGTTTCATGATCGCCATAGATCAGCAATGACAAAGACACAAGGTTCGCAGAGAAAAAGGAAAACCCGACAAATGGACGAAAATAGTGCAAAAGCAACGACGATTTTCTGCCCTGTGCGCCCGTTGCTCCAAGCTTCGGACGAGGAAGGCCCTGCCAGCGGTCGGTTCTCGTCTCTACTTTCTCACAAAGTACAGCAGTGTTCGCTCTCAGGCATCGCTTCTTTTTTGCTTCTGTTTTCGGTGCTTCGCCACTGTCGCCCGTTTTACACTTTGCAACATGCTTTCAAATGCACTACTGTCCTAAGCGTGTCAAAAACACCTTCTACTACAGCAAAAGGCGACGAAACAAACGCTTGGACGTTGTCTGGAGACTGTTCACCGCCAGCGGCCTAGTACCGACACACGCCTGTAACAGAGACGGCTGACATCCTCGCAGGTCTGACTATTTACGACAAAATCCAGCGAGAAACATCCTTTGAGAGGTGACGTTCCCGGCTGATCCCAGATCCCGGCGAATTTGTGCTCTGGGATCACCAAGACCGAAGTGAGGCTTATGTTACTCCACGACTTTGCCTGGGAGGAGGGGATCGCTGCAACAGCCGAGGTGAGTTTTGGACCCGTTATTGCGGCCGCCTGGTTCCTTTTTGCCCTCCAATGCAGCCCAATCACATCAAGCCTCACAGACGAATGTGGCATTCAAAGACAGGTCGGGTTGTCTTCCAACCCGCTTCTCTGCAAGACCCTTCCTCAATCCTTTTTCATTTCATCGTCGACGAGAATGTCATTATTCGCGTCCGCCTTCTCCCCAAATCCGTCGCTAAATTTCCGGGGGGGCTTTCGATTTGCTTCAGCCCTCTTTTTCCAGGCCGCGCATTCCAAACCGCCGGCTGCGAAAAAGACGGCGCCGTGCGTCGCAAGCGGCTTCAGGAGCCGCGCCGCGGCGGACGATGGCGGCTGCGGCTAGCCCGTTCCGGCGACGAACTCGTGGCTAGGCGCGGGGTAGTTGGCTGGACGGAATTTGCCGTTCTGCGCCCCAAAGGATAAGGCTGGATGGCAGAGGCTAAGAATGTCTCAGCGGTCGAGGCTAGCCGAGCCAAGGACTGCTTGCCATATTTGGGAGAGAGGGGGTGGTGGGGCTGGGTGTGTGAGACATTGTGTAGGCGTTGGGGCCTTTGCCTGTGACGTTGGTGTTTCAAGTCGCTCGAAGCCTTGTTCCCCGTTCCGTCACCTCGCAAGTTGACAAGTGGGGCAAGGCACTGGCGAGTTCGTTTGGGTGACAAGCTAAGGAACTGACGGCCGCCCTGCCAATCAGGTTTTGGCATGATGACATCGACTAAGAGGCTTCAAGACCCAGAAAGATTGAACTCTGGAGCTTGGGGGGTGGTCGAAAGCCTTAAAGGACTGCGGATCGACGGGTCCTAACCAGCAAACTGGCCAGCACGAAGCTAGTCCACGGAGAGCTATTGTCTCGGTCCCGTCGGCTTGTGGCGTTGAGCCTTCCTGAAAATGGCGGGCCTCGTCCTTGGCTCTGACGATCTGGCTTTCGAGACAATTGACTTGTTCTCCACGGTGTTCATAGAAACCCTGGTAACGGTTTACACGCTACTTCTCTTCGGCTTGTCAATGGTCGTAACCTGTCGCACCATATGATGCCATCGTCAAGTCCATTTCGAGCCACAGCAAGTCGAGACCGACATCCCTGCCGTTTTGATCTCGGACAACATGCAGCATCCTCGTTCCAGTCTGTGCAAAGACGACGACTCATCATCACATAAGCTCCACCTCAAACGCTAACGACTACACCCCACATATTGGTCATGACGTTGTCACGGCTCTTGTTGACGTGCCAAGTGCCGCATTCCCCCACCAACATCATGGGGAGAACGGAACGGACGATTTCCAGTCCAGGGGAGGTCGGAGATTTCTCACACGCGTTTCGATTGGGAGCAAATGGTAGTATCGGCAGACGCCACATATAGAGGTGCATGTCAGGACCCAAGAGGGCCATAGGGGGAATCGGTCGTGCCATGACGCAGGAAGGAGGAATCGGATTGCCGTGCATGGCGATCTCGAAGCCTGGAAACTTCTAGATTTTGAGAACAGAAACTTGTGTTGTGTGCGACAGAGGGAGAAGGCTGAGGACGTCGAGAATCGCCGTTGACGACCCCGAAGCGGTTGTGGATCATAGATCGTGATCGCCTCACATCGACTGCACAAGATTTAATCCTCCGAGGATCGCCTTTTCACCGGAGCCACTTCCATCCAGCAACTTACTTCGAGCCCAATCTCAACGTCATGCCAACTGCCTGAACGCGACAGAGAGTGCCAACTTGACAGGTTTGCCCCGACTACACCACCGTCCGCGCCATTGTCTGTCAAGTTTCGTCCTGTTTCGCACCAAGCTTCTTGTTCCCTTTGCCACCGGACTGAAGAACATGCGATAACATCCCAAGGGTTAGCTATCCATGCTGTTATTTATTCCTTGCCCTGCTGTTCCTAGCAGGAAACATCTGTGGGTTGTTACAACTCCGTATACCAGATTTAGATATTTTAAGCCCACACACATTCGTACGCCTCCCCCCGGCCTGTCGACGCCCTCTGGCAAATATAGTATCGAGAGTAGGTTTCTTTGCCCTTTCAACATGCCATGAAGCTTTTCGTCCCGACTTTTCTCCTTGCCTTCAATGCTTTCTCGCACGCACTGCGGCGTTCCCGGGGAGGGGGCGTGGTGGTGTTTGATCTGCGGCAGGGCTTGCAGTCCTAGAACCTAGTAGGGCTTCCATGCCCAAGTGGCACGTCCACGGCGAACTCCGATTGAGGCTCTTTAACAAAACGACCCCGAGAAAGGGTTGAAGCTATGGATCAGCAGGGGAATGGCCCCAGGGTGGCCGGGGAGTTGATGGTACCATGGGTCTTCCACATGTAGAGGATTGGTATGGACGTCAATTCCCCCGCAAATATGCATAGTCTCAATCGGACTAGGATTTCGGCTTTGGAACTTTGATAACTCCGATGTGCCTAAACAATAGCACAATCCGGAAGGTTTGAGGCTCAAAATTCCATGGTTGGAACCCGTCTACTACTAGCACCAGTCGTAGAATGTTTCTTTTTGATGTTGGCAGTGGCGGGTGGACATGGGGTTGACGGGATCACTGATGGAGGTGAAGTTTGGGGGCAACGGCGTGAGCCCTGACGGACCAGAAAGTCTTGAGTAGTTTACAGGTCACGAAATTTGGATCAATAGTATTTGGGAATGACAATTGTTTCTCATGTGGAAACATGATTGGTGGGCGATCCTGGCTGATCGGAGAAAGTGTGGATAGAGTATAGATAGAATATCTATCCATACGTAGCTTTGCTACTTTGCGCCAATATCATTCACATTCCCGAATCTGATCTGGAAAGTCGCATTACGCTAGAACGTTGTTTCGGTCGTTTCCGGGTGATGCTGGAGGAGTGGGCTGGTCGACGATTGAGGAACGAGTCTTCCGGGAGTGGTAACTATACTGTGAACCCCATTCTTTCGACGGACAAGCAGCTAATATGTCTTAGCCTTCGCGACGAAAAGGGCTGCCTACCTAGGCGATGAGATGGGCCTCGACTTGTGGGTATATGGCGTGCAGCTTGCTATATCACCTAGGGATGACCGCCAGATTCTGGGTACCCATCCTCTTGCAGCAGCTTCCACAGATACCGCTAGTTCAGTCCACGAAGTTGAGCATCGCTCGGAGGGGGTTTTAGAAAAGAGTTCCGCATACCAATGGCCTTCGTTAGGAGTGTATCGGTCTTTCGGGTTATGGAGGATACCCGGCGTCTTCTGGTGGAGCGAGCGGCTCGGCCAGAAGTGGATTAAGAGGCAATGGTCCATTCTCTCGGATTGAAAGCTAAGTTTGCATGTAACTTTGGTTATATCAGCATCATCGAGTAAGTCGTCCCTGCACACTCTGGTTCTAGCTTAAAATATCCCAAAGACTAATCCTTCAGTACTTTGACCCTCATCTAGACGTCTCTTCAGAATATAAAAATTTAGCGAGAGAGATCTACTAGAAGTACTGCTAAATGCCTCCTCTGACTATACTTGAGATAGATAGATGTCTTGTCCTCATCCCAAGCGTTATAGAATGCATATAAAATTAGATCCCCGTAAATTTATACGCAGTCCTTATAATCCCGGCCCCAGCAGTAAAGATCCCCTCGGAAGTAAACCTCAAGGCGCTCAATAATCTGATTGGTCATTCCAATATAGCGTATCGGCAAATACCCTAAACCTACATGTTAGCACTTCCCCGGATGGAAAGGGAAAGAAGACGAAGAAAACGTACTCAGGCCCGGTGGCCATCAACTCCCACCCAAACTTAATCTTGATGTACTGCATGAGGTGGCTCGCCACCTTGACTTGCCCGACGTCGGTGGGGTGCCACTGCGGCGCAATATCGTTGTGCTGCAGGATGCCTGTCGTGTCGAAAAAGTGCACAAACGGCTCCTGCTTGGCCGCCAATGGCGTGGTCGAGTTGGTGGTGCCGTTCCAGGCGACGGGATTCTCAAGCCACTCGGGCGAGTTGAAGTACTCGTAGACGGAGCGCACTTCGGCCGAAAGATCGGTGTTTTGCTTGTACGTGTTGCCATCTTGGTAAAATCCCTGCCACATTTTCTGGGTAGGAGATGATGTCAGTTGCGGTTGGCAATGGCCTCGGCAGGGGTCACCCGAAGTTGGCGGGAGCAGGGGGCATTGCCGACTCAGCATGTGAGTTGAGTATAAATTGGGACATGAGAAAGGGGGGGACGCCATCGGAATACAAGCTGAGCCGAGTGAAATGAAGACAGGGAGGAACAGATGCTGCCAGAATGGTCACATGAGCAGTGGGCAGGGAGCATGAAGCAGCAGCCAAGGTCACTCATACCATGATGATGACCTGGGCATCGGGCCAGACGCCATGAATGCCCTGGATCAGTCTCTTGTAGTGCTCCACGTAGGTGCTTTTCGCGACACTGTTCGCCTCGTTTGCGTCGTTCGTGCCGAGGTTGATAACAACCAGGTCTGCCGGCTGCTGTTTGCCAAAGTTCCACGGCTCAGGGTTATCTGCAAATAGTCAGATTCATTTTCACGCCTCCCTCGCAGTACCCATTTCGTCCGCCACCGCCATCGCTGAAGGTGCCAGACTCACCTCCCCAAACCTCGCGACCCCTCCAGCTCGTGTCAGTAGTGTAAAACCACTGGTGGCTCTGACCCCGTGGATTTCCCCAGCAGTCCTGATCTGCCACACAGATTCCGGGGTACGCCGTGATGGAAAACTCTGTATTCCCCAAGCCCTGGCCGACGCCGTAGGCAAACCCAGACAGCGCCTCGTACGAGTTGTACATGCCAGACGAGAGGCTGTCGCCAATAAACTCGATAGCGCGAGGATAAGCCGGCAGCTTGATGATCTTCTCGCCCTTGGCGACGTGCACCTTGTCGATCTGAACACCGTATGCCCACTATCGATTCCGGGTCAGTCTCTCGGGCCCGGTCTCGACAAGTTCCATCTCAATGGACACCTACATTTGTCACGCGCATCTCGAATGTGTTCGGGCTGATAGGACCAGTCAGATTCGCCCCGGTCGTCTCCGGGCTCACAAGCAGATGAGTGGCGCCGGCCGTGACGTTGGTGAACAGCCAGTCAAGCCCCGAGATGCGGTAGGCCACCAACGTGCTGCTGATTGTATGGTCTCCGAAGGAGACCGCCACCGTCTCGCCTGTGTACCCAAACCGGATCCCCGGAGCTCTGCGATTTGAGCGTCAGTCGAAGCAAGCCATCTTCATGTGCGCTGCTGTGTGCGGCCCAAACTTACGCCCACCAAGAGACCTTCTTCGAGTCCCACCTGCCCATGTACCTGATTTCCTCGGCATCGTTGTCATACGTCTCGTAGGATCCGTCGGCGAGGTCAACCTTAGTGTTCGGGTAGTTGGTCTCCCGGACCTGGCCGTTTTGTAAAATTGTGGCAGCAACGGCCGACACAAGGCCGAAGCCCAGAACAAAGCTCGGAAGCATTTCTACCAGACTAATGGTACAGGCACAAACACATGCCAGGACTGCCCTCGTCAAGAATCAGATGAGCTTCCATCGTCTCCTTTCGCCGAGCGCCTTTCTCTTATACGGACGGCATACTGCCAGAGCGAAACGGAGACACAGGCCCCGCGGTGAGGCATGGCGCGTCGGGATCCGTCGCCAAGGGCGTGCAAAAAGCGCGTCGAGGTTATATCCCGCGAAACGGAAAATTTTGCCCTCAAAGACGCAGCAAAATGGCTGCTAGGCTAATAGACCGAGGTGGAGTTAGCCTTTCGGGAACGAAGAGCCAAGCACAAAAGGTACACCCGAGAAAAAGGCACGGCGACCGATTGGAGCACGATCCCGCCGGGCACGAGGCAGCAGCACAACACATATTGAATGTCTAGAGGCAATTCATCAACACTTGGCCAACCATCCGCCGGGAATGTCCAGAACACCCGGCAGGCGAAAACCAGGGCCATGAAACAACTACCGGGTATCGATCTCGCATTACATGCTGCATGATAGCAGCCAGAACCGCAGGACGAAGATCCAACCAGAACTGCCTTGGTTTCTGGCCTCGCTTCAATCTTGGACAGTTGGTCGCACAAGGCAGAGACTGGAGCACGGTTCCGGGCGGGGAGAATAGGTGGAGTGAATATGGGTGGGTTCATTGCAAGTCCATTTGCAGCATACACCCGGCCGGAAGAATCGTCTCCGCCACTTGGAAGGCCCCGCTAGAACACACAACTTGTGCGGGTGGAAATGCGGATGGGTGTGGACGTCATGTGTGAGAGGAGAACGTGACTTAGGTCATCGATGGGGTCTTGGGGGATGGAGGGTAGGGCGGCGCGGCCAAATCGATAGCAGGACTGATGATGGTTTTGTCGCTGATAAGTTGGGAGGCATCCTTCTCGGGTGGGCGGACGGAATAAGGAGTCAGTGGGTAATCATGAGCGGCGCTGCCATTGCAACGTGCTGACAGTGCTGATGGAACTCAAGAAAGACAAAGGTCGCCTCGAAGATCCGTTGATGCTTAATGTTGACGCCGTCTCTGTTCCTGTCGGGTGTGGGAAAGCGCGCGCATGCACAGGCAGGAAATAGCAACTACGATGACGAGAAGGGTTGTTAAGACTTGATAGGAACTTGATAGGTGAAGGTGATGCCTTGGGTGCCGGTTGCCGCCGCCAAAATGTGATAGGGCAGGCGAGACGCTAAGTTCGTTTCATTCAGTCAGCGCTACAAAGCCTAGGCCATGTCGTAGGGCAGAAAGATGGGCCGTTGAGGCTGAGAAGCTGGGGGGCAACTGAAGTAGACAATTTAAATTGCTTTGGAAAATCCGGTGTAGGATGTTCATCTACAAGCGCCGCCCGATGCGAGGCGCAAAAACAGATCTGGATCGTCGGTCTGAAATCTCATCGACGAAAGCGAAGAATCGAGAAATCCCGCAGAAGTGCTAATTCTGGGTGAAGAAATGGAGCGGCATGCTTGCTTGTTTCGATTCGCGCCCGCATCTGACCGGCGGACGCCACCGAAACCCTAAATGCATGTACCGATCCTCGAGTGCGAGGAAGCCCTATTAACATATCCGTCAAGAACTGCCACTTCGGAGTGCCTCAACAGTTCAAAGAGCCTACTGCGTTGAAATAGAGAGAAGAGGAAGAACTGATCTGAACTACCTACAGCATCCCCTCCAAAGGCATGCTGTATCGCCAGTCGAAAGCAGCAGGACGTCATCGTGTCTCAATTTATTTGTGTGGCTTGATCTGCAGACCTGGATTGGATAGATATGGCCCCCATGTGGAGGGGCCTGTACAGACTCTTTCGACGCGCCGCAGCAGGTACAATCAACCGCATCTCAAAGGCGGTTCCTGGAGTGGGTTCTATTCGTAAAGACTTCAGACAGCAGTCTCAAAAACGAAGCAAACCTCGAAGCTCGCCCGCAGTGAGTAAGGTCCACCAGAAGCCTGACCACTTCTCGTCTTGGCAGTTGACGATGGTGGATGGGTGAGAAGCACTTCTGGGATGGAGCTCCATGTCACAACTCACTTCCTCATCCCTGTCAATTGCTTTTGGGGCAGTCATCCCTGACATACTGGCACTGGGTACCTTGACACTTTGGAATCCCTGCCGACGGTCAACTGCGCATCAGTCACCACCGATTGGACTGCAAAATTGGCTCGCCACATCTGTGCCAACTCGGGCTCCGGCAACCCCAGCCGGAACCCAGTCGTAGACCGTAACTTCATCAGGTTATGGACGGTCCAGACCTCACTGGGGTAGAGTGGTCTTAATCCAGCGAAATGACAGCGCGGAGCAAAAGGAAGAGTTCCCTTTGGTCGGTTTTCGAGGGCCCTGTCCGGCGGTGACGACAGTAGCCCGGCCGCGTCTCATCAGATTCATCAAACTGCCCGAGCGAGACGCTCGACGGGCTCTACTCTCGAGTGAAGCGGCAAAGGAGTGTTTGCAAACGGCGACCCAAACGCAGCGAGAATAGAACGAAATATAAGAAACCTGGCTCTCAGACGCAGAAGCGCATATTTCTTATTTTTCTCATCATACTTGCTCTTGTCTCAAAATTAGTCCACCTTTGTCCCGTCCAAAGCGGAAGGCGGCAAGCCTGACCTAACCGATCGCCGTGTCTTGCTCGTGAGAAAGCGGTGACGCAGACTCGTCTGGCCGAGTCGTACGGATGCGACATTCGGTCCCGTCCACATCGACAGCCGACATCACGAAGCACCAGATCCTCTGCTATCCCTACCCTGGGAGACTGGGTTCCCACAGTCGCGAGGCCCGAGAAAGCCCCAGAAACAACTCTGGTCTCCTGCCGGTAAACTTTTGTCGTCAGAAAACACCTTCTTGACCGGTTCTTTCCAGATGCGAATAATCTTAATAACGACTAATTAATCCCGCTCCCGAACACCCACGAGAAATTATCCTGATACCCCTCCATCCAACATCACTTTGTGCAGACCTAACATTCGAACCGGCTCTTGTTTTCCCTGGGGCCTAGTATAAGACCTCCCTGGAAGGAGCCTGTTCGTAAGCCGACAACCTCGGATGGTACTTTCAGGACGTCGACCATTCTATTCTCCACCCTTCCGGTGCCGACGCCGTCGAGAACGACGACTGAGACATAGGTGCCCCCCAATATCGACAGCCATCAGGTGACAAAGGTTGGCTTCCTAGGCTTTCGGCAGAGCATTGTTGGGGTGGAATCCAAAGCAGAAAAAAAGCAAAGATAACATATTGCTAGTTCTGCATCTAATACAGAGGACTGTCCCCCTCCAAGTCCCTCCAAGCCCCCAATCTTCACGCTGTCATGGGATGCGATTCTGCGGTGTAGCGAACAAGGATTGTCCGTAATCGACGGCCAACCCATTAGACATCGAATTGCAACACTCCATCCCGTGCCAGGAGCACCGCACCGGATAGCAGCCGCGCGACGAAAAGCACCAGAACACCCCAATCCTGCTCCTTCGACGCAGCCCGAGTGCATTGCCACCAACCCAACCTTACATGAGGTACTGCAGTTACACACAGGAGCCTGCAGCTAGCGTCGCCTTTGGGACGATAGACGCACTCTCACTCGCTCGCTCCCCGACAAAATCTCCCCGTGTGTTCCTTCCTCCGCACACTTTGTCTTGACCGAACACTCCGTCCAATTGTCCAATACCTATCAAGGGACGTGTACTCGTACATAGTACCCAGTACCTGCACGTGGTACTGTCAGGTACTGCTCTGGATTGTGGACGAGACCCCGTTGGCCTATTACAAAAATCCCGTCTTCAAGACGCACAGGACAAAACAGCAGACCAGCGACGCATTTCCAGGGAAAGACCGGGCCATTCGAATTTCTGCGGCGACGACTCTACCCGAGACGGAGGGGGGAACAAATCGAATGAATCGCATTCCAGAAGGAAAGAAACGACTTGGCGATACGACGATTTGCAAACCAACACTTGCCGCAACAAATTGTTAGTGTACAGTGACATCGCTGACCCATTGCATTGGGTTAGTGGGGAACTCACCGGTCCCGTCCCAGCACCTCCCACAACAGACAGTGGAGATTCTGTCCCTGGACTGGAAGCGGACTCCCTGCGACCGTGGAGTCCAACCGCGGGTCAGGCTTGATCACAACCCTTCAGGAGCCGCAAGAAGCCAGGACCAGCACCGTCAAAACCCCCAAATCTCGTCTCCGTCCTCTTTCGTTTTTTTCCCACCAGCTTTTGTGGCCTTTGCCCCCAAACCATTCCCACTGGCTGCTTTTAATCTTCTTTCGTCTTTGCCTTTTGTTGCTTGTCAATGTCGCGTCACATACGAAACCAGGTTTCTTCAACAAAATTTCTAGTCATCAGATTTTCGGTCTTGCAAATTGCTCCCATTGGATTGGAGACGTTGCAGCTTGGTGCAGCTTAGGTACGGCATAGTCTGTATCTAATTACTGGACCGCTGCGCCAGTCGGAGGGCAGGAACGCGCGCAGCCAAAAAAAAGGTCGTGGTCAAGTCGTCCTAAGAAATTGGCCAGGGTTTCTCAGACAGTCGACGAAACAACAAAGAAATTTTTATGAGAGCATCGACGCGGCCAAACACCGATTCTCTCGACAATGGACACAATGCGATGACCGAAAGCGTCTCCTCGATACCATGACGCCCTGCGCGTGTTATTCGCCGACCCCAAGGCCATCACAGCAGACCAAACTTTGCAGAAATCGCAGAAACCAATGCCATTCGTCGCAATATTCGAGCCCGACGCTGTCTCTGTACCCGACGAAAGAACATTCTCCCCACTCGCGCTCGCCGCAGCGAGCATCCCCACACTCCCGACCCAAGCCGCCAGGCAATTGGCATCCGGCTGCAGATTCGATCCTCCCCCGCGAACGTTGAGCTGCAACGCTCGTCACCAGAGCTCCCCCGAGGCCCCGAGAGCTGCCGACAAGGGCTCAATATCTTTGGCGACCCGCGCAGCAGCACCGTGTGCGGCCTCCCTCGAATCTTTCCCATCTGCACTCTTCCTGGCCCGATTCATGCCCAGTAGTCGTCGCCCGCCATGTCCAGCCAGGCGCAGGGAGTCCCGGACTCTCAATTGGGCTTGTCGCCCGAGGAGGTACAGATGCTCCGGGCCGGCCAGGCAGCTCTCGGCAACGGGTCGACCTCCTCGCGCGCCGCGAGCAGGGCCTCAAGCCAGGGTCTTTTGCTCCTGGACAGCTCATCGCTAGCCCAATTATCCCGCTACTTTGACAGCCTGATGGGCCAAGTGCAGCGGCAGATCGAATACCTCAGCGAGCAGAGCGCCATCTTTACCGAGGTGCAGTACGACCGCGCCGGCCACATGATCGACGCGGCCGACGCCGAAATAGCACGCTTCAACGAGATCTTACGCCAGATTGACGAGCTTGAGGAGGACTTTGACCGTATCAGTAACATCAGAGAGATTGTGCGCGGGTACCGACAGCGGGTCGAAGCCATGGAGCGCGATTTGGAAAGCAGCGGCGGTTCAAGTAGCAGGAGACACCACGACCACCACCACTCGTCGTCGTCACATCGGCACGGAAGCTCGAGGAAGCATCACCACCACAGCAGACATTGATCCACAGACAGTGGCTTATCACGGGCCAATTTCACTGACAGGCGGCCGACCACAGCATGTGCTCGCTGGGTACAACTTGTGGATCAAATGCTACCTTTTAAATGGACTCGATTGGCTCATGCAGGCCGACGGCCGACCGAGTTAACAACTTGGACTTCAATATCATCACCGACACGCAGGAAAAATAATATTCGACCTCGACTGACTGGTGTATTGCCACCAACGAACATAGACGACGGGGCGTATTCGGTTGAGCGGGAGGGTGCTGGAGAAGAGCGGGAATCCACGGCACCGACTCCTCCCTTGGCATGGCGACACACGATTCACCCCCTTTTATATACACGCGACCAACTCTGGACTTGAAAGGCGGCGGCATTTACTACATACTTACTAAAAGACTCGGGCGGTTCTGGGAGTGTGTTGACAGGATTTTTATTATCGTCTCTACGGTTCTTAAGATCGATGAGCCTCACGGCTGAGCAAGATGGGATAGCCTCACGGCTCGTTGGTTCCCTCTCGTTAAATGTTTCTTCCCCTTTCCTTCTGAACGCGGATTTCTTGTCTGTCTGATTATTATATTCTTCTCGCCCAAGCGAATCTGTTCATACCCGGTTTTTTATGGTTTTTTTTTTGTCTTTATACCTGTCCCACAGTTCCGACCAGTTTGGCATTATTTCTTTCTGTTTCATTTGTGTCTAAAAGAACGAGAAATTGGTAACGTCTCACGGCGACAAAAGCATGCGTTTTCTTTGGTTCTAACCGACTTGTATCTACCTGGAAGGGGGGGGGCATCAAGGGAGGCAGGATGGGTGGTGACATGGGCGGCAGCTTTGTGTTTTTTCCCCTGCGGGATGCTCTCATGGTGCTTTCATGGCCAGTTGGAGCCGGCGCCGGGCATACATGAGGGATATGCTACTCTCTACGATGTATGACCTGGATATAACGGCCCTCTGTCTCTGTTACAAGCTTCTCTTTAGTCTGCGAGGGAAAGGTCTGCTGGGGAAACAGGGCTTTTGTGTGACGATGACGGAAAAAGAATATCTAACGCTGACGATGATGAGAGAAAGCTTTCATGAGAGCTTTTATTTTTTGTGGGATCTACGGGCTGGAGGGTCAAGGAGCAACAACAAGCTACGATGGTAGGATGTGGCAACAGGGGTTGTTCTCACCCTGCTATCTACTATATAGCACAGATTTACGGAGATTCTGAATATGATTAGAAGAGAAGAGAAGAGAACACACCAGGCCTGACAGGGCTTGTTTGCTCCACTAAACCCCTGCGTCCTTTGAAAAGCTTCGGGCCTGTCCGGT
>Ga0247774_1001049_pt1 | contig 13964 bp, 9 predicted proteins | sample UWRJL001104B6_FD_179933 | JGI IMG/M metagenome (GOLD analysis project Ga0247774, IMG submission 179933) | Plant litter microbial communities from Arlington Agricultural Research Station in Wisconsin, United States - UWRJ-L001-104B-6 | ecosystem: Environmental > Terrestrial > Plant litter >... | reverse complement strand
AAGCCGTATTCTAGTCTGTCACCCTTGCATTCTCTAACCATGACGATCGCTATCCTGGCATGTTCGAGGCCACTGTTGGCTGCTTTTTCTTTGGCACTCCGTTTGGAGGCGCCGACGCCGCGGCTGCCGCAGCCTTGTTCGCAAATATTGCCGAGAAGATGAAACTTGAAATCGTTGTCTCGTCCAAGCTGCTGGATCAGATGAAGCCCGGCGACGAGAGCTTGAGGGACCTCAAGAACGAATTCATGCGCCTCGCTAGCAAGTTCAAGCCCGGAATCGAGGTGGTCTGCTTTTACGAGGAGCAGCCCACTGACTTTGCCGAGAAGACGGGCCTGCCTGATCTTTTCGGCCTCTCCAGGAACATCATCCCCAAGAAGTACTCCGACTTTGTGACCCGAGAATCGGCCACCCTCCCGGGAGTGGATGAGCTGGGACTAGCTCGTAACCATCGAGATCTGGTCAAATTCGATAGCTTCAAGGACGAACTGTACCAAGTAGTCCGAAGCTACCTCAAGAGGACAATTCATGGCGCCCCGCTTTCTGTGAAAAGCCGCGTGAGCTCAAGTCGAGATATCGATCGAGTCTTGGTACATCGATTGCTGGGACAACTGGAAGGAGCCTCGGTCCAGAAACTGCGGCAAACCCTGGGGAAAGCCCTCACACCATCCACTTGGATCCTGAACGAATCAATATTTCTCGAGTGGCTGGCAAAAGAGAGCGCGCCACGAGATCACAACTCCGCCACTGCCACGGCCATGCCTGGAGACTTCCTCTGGATTCGAGGCCGGGAGGGCCGAGGGAAGACAAAGGTGCTACTGGCTGCGCTTGACCACATCGAGAGTGTCATTCGTGATGACGAGGACGAGAACAACAACCGAGGTCAGGAGCCACTTCGCTTGGCTTATTTTTTCTGCGATTCAGCCGAAGACTGCCGCACGGCCGAGGATCTATTGAAGTCCTTGATACGCCAGCTCATTGTTCAACAGGAAACCCTTGTCGCCTACACAAAGGTATTTGACAAGAAATCAGACAAGGAGGATCGAGCACTCATGAGCGTAGAGCTGTTATGGCGCACACTCCAAGACATGTTGTCCGATAAGTTCATCGGAAGAACAGTCTATTTTGTCGTAAACAACCTCCACGTTTTGCCCGAGGACTCAAGCTCCACGGCCAAGTTCCTGTCATTCCTACGCTCGGAACTACAAGACGTCAAGCGGGGCGTTCAAGGTCGGGTCTCGGTGAGGTGGCTGTTCACCAGCAAAGAGGTCAACAGCATCCGAGAAGCCATTCAACCCGAGGGATCACGACTAGTAGATCTGGAAGACCCAAAGTACGAAGACAAGGTACAACTTGAACTCAAGAGCCACGCGGAAAAGAAGATTTTGGCGCTGAGGGACGAGAAGAAGTACAACAAAGCTCTGGCATACTTTGCAAGTAGCCTGCTTGGAAAGCGCGCCCAGAACATGCAATGGATCGATATTACATGTGTCCAGCTGCAACAGCTCCCGGAGATGGAAAGTGAGCTGAAAGTTCGACGAGCATTGGAGGGCAAGCCGCAAGACCTGACGACTCTTTTGGATCAAGCATGGGACCAGGTTTTCCACAAAGCTGGCTCAGATGACTGCGAGGTCATCAAGGAGATGCTGCGAGCGTTGGTACTCGCTTATGAAGACCCCTCAAGCCAGGAGCTAGCTCTTCTCACCGGCGTCGAATTCGCCGAGGCGGAGGCAAAAGAAAAGCTTGAAAAGCTGATTGATGGCTGCAAGCCCCTGCTTGAGATAAAACGAGTCAAGGGAGAGAGCAGAGTTGGCTTCATGAGCGCAGTTGTCAAGTCGCATCTGGCTGCCAATCGGGGAAAGCATCTGGGGCTTTCGGATGACGAGACGAAGTGGCATCATGGGGTTCTGGCCTTAAGATGCTTCGCACACATTATCGAGCAACTCGGCCGTGAAGATCTAGTGCCCGAGAACGCTGACAACGAGAGCGAGCCGGCCGAACCCGAGGAGGACGGAGAGGCCGCATCTACTGTCGGGTCCGATGACGAAAGCAGCCCCGCCGAAGGCACCATGGCAGGGGACTCTGACGAAGACGAGAACGACGACGATTCCGACTATGATAGTGAGGTGTCTGACACCGAGTCGGAGGACTTTGAATTGAAATACATCAAAGATGTTGCTCTGGCATATCCCGTAAAGCACTGGCTCCAACATGCCGGAGATGCTACGTCGGAGATCGCAGAGAGTCTGAGCCTTGAGGATGGGTTCTGGAAGCCGGAATCTTTTATTCGGCGTCGATGGCTACTCGAGTGCAATCGGCTAACTGGTGCCCTCGAAGACTTTGGTCATTGTCGAACCTGGACGGGACTTCACACAGCGGCTGCCTTTGGCTCTGTCGAGCTGCTTGCTGCCCTCCTCAAGAACGGACATGAAGTTGAACGAGAGCTGCATGACGAGTTCCAAAACACGCCCCTCCATGCCGCTGCCTACTACGGAAATCTCGACATCATCGAAGAACTCCTCAACGGCGGCTCGAATATCAACGACGGGCTCCAGAGTAAGTCTTCTACTCCGCTTCACGAGGCAGCATACCAGAGCCACATTCCCGCCATGGCGAAGCTTGTGCGGCGCGGCGCGGCGCTAGATGCGGTCGACGACGAAGTCGGCCCTATTGTGAACGCTGCCATTCTGTCCGGCAACACCGAAGCGATCAAGCTCCTGGTAGATTGCGGGGTGTCGCTCACTACGGAGTATCGGCTGGCACCATTAGCCTTGGCTGCCGGGGTGTCTGACCTTGACGTGTTAAACTTCCTGATTGGGTCTTCAAAGGAAGCATTGCCTGCGGAGGAGTATGACAAGGCACTGGTCGAGGCTGCGAAATATGGATCTGGAGACAATTTCCGGAGGCTACTGGAATTTCCTCATCCCGATGAGTGTTTTCAGGAGGCCTTGGATGCTGCGGCACTGGAGGGGGAGTGGGAGATTGCCACGTCCATCCTCAAAACCCGGGCAGGCTTGAATTGTGGCGATGCGTTCTGTGAGGCGGCAAGTAGCCCCGATGAGCGCATCGCGGAGATGAAAATGATGTGGGAATATACAAACGGGTCCATCCCGGTGGAGAGGTTAGAAGAGGCGCTCTATGAGGCATCTGACATGGAGAAGGAGCAAACCGTCCGTCTTTTGGTGGAGGAGCTCAAGGTCAACCCGAATGCGGCTGGCGAAGAGTATGGCAATGCCTTGACAGCGTCCGCCCATGACGGCACGATGAATATCCTGAAGCTTCTCCTGGACGCCGGGGCTCATGTAAATTCTCCCAATGGCTGGGCTCTGCAGACGGCAGCCGCCGAGGGACACATCGATATCGTCAGAGAGCTTCTGGACCGCAAAGCCAACGTGGACGAATGCGTCGTGAACGACGAGTTCTCTGATGGCACCGCACTGCAGGCCGCTTGCGAAGCTGGCCACAGTGAAATCGTTCGGATGCTGCTGGAACACAAGGCGGACCCCAACTTGGGGCCTCCGGGAACCTACCCCATTATCGCAGCGACGGAGAAGGGCGAACACGATATTGTCGAGCAACTGGTCAAGGCAGGAGCGGATGTAAATGTTACTGGGGGCAACGGCTTCTCTTCGAACCCTCTCATCAATGCGGCCTCGTACATGGCGCAAGAGTCCATCCAGCTTCTGCTCGATGCAGGAGCGGACCTTGAGCTGCCCGACGAGGATGGCGACACCGCACTCATAGCAGCATCGAGCCGGCCTGACGTGGACTGCGTCCGCTTCCTCATTTCTCAGGGAGCCAACGCTATGCATTGCAACAACAACAATGAAAACGCCCTCCAGGTGGCTTTGGACAATGAGATGTACTTGAATCTCGACCTACTCGTTAAACGCACAGCTGCTATTCTTAAGGCTGTGGATACGGCGGTCAAGGAGGGAAACAAGGCCGTGGCGACTGTCGTTCGCAGTGTACCCGTCGACGGCGAAGGTTTGGAGTATGACGATCCGAAGGAGGACGGTGATAGTAGTCCCGACCTGCCAGGCGAGAGTGAGAGGAACGCCGAGGTGGTAGGAATCGAGGATATACTCGACAACTCTCGTAAGAACGACGGAGACTCCTCTGACTGGGAGCATGCATCGGGACAGCCTCATCCCGCGGGCCCGACAGATCAGAATAATGATGCCATCCCGGATACCCAAGAGCAGGCGTGGGATTCGTGGAAGAAACTGTCACCCGACATCCGGCCAGAGGAGCCTCATCGCCATGAGTTGCCCGGGCAGCCAAGCTACGAAGACAGGACGAATTACATCACCCAGCCCGTCCGCAGGAAACCAATTGGCGACTCACATGTACCCTCAATCCAGCAAATCGGACCCTGGGGAGAGACGTCGACGGCGGAAGCGAGTTCTGTCCAAAGTTTCTCGCAGGGTTACCAGCCACCTGCCGAGATCCCCGGAGCGATAGCCCACCAGCCTATATATCAACCAGGCTCCCAGCCGTACGGACAGCAGCAGCAGCAGCAGCAAAATACCCGTCCCAATACTCTCTCAGGATGGCAAGCAACCCAAACGGGACAGAATCCCAACCAGGAAAGAACATTCATACCCTACAACCCAGTGCCGTACGCTGCGCCTCAAGAGGGTACTCAGCGGTATTACCAGCAGCCTTCGGGTAACCATCCCCAGGCCCATTATTTCAATCATGCTCAAGCAGGGAGCAACACGCCGGGGTGGGCGGCGGGAGCTTCTTATCCTAGTTCCAGTCAGACGACGCCGACGCCGATGCCGACGCCGGGTCGGCCAGGTGGCAACGCTACGGAGGAAAAGTAAGTTGAAAGAAGGGAAATCTATCGCTCCCTCCCTATTTCTTTACTTCATTCTTACACTTTTCACTACTAGTAAATACTTACATTGATCTTGTTATTAGATCGGGATCTGGTTCCTTCAGCTCCTGGAAAAACATGGCGAAGAAGTTTGGTGGCTCGTAGGAAGAATACTTTCTTGATCTAGGCGAACAAAGGCCGAAGCTTGCGCAGAGTCGGGGCCAATATTTCGTGCCGAAAACAGCGCCAGCATCTCTTTGGAAGCCTAGCGAGATCCCAGAGGGCTCTGGTAAACGTCGCAGCTGGACATTGTCGCTGTCGCAGCTGGCGACGAGTGATTGGAAAATGCGTCAAAATAGAGGTGCCTGAATGCATGAGCTGTGGCTGAGTTGGATGACCACCCCGCCAGACTCGGAAAATACCAGGTGTGCTTTCGTCAGGCAGTTGGAGGGTTTGAGCAAAACTCTTTGGGAGCGGGGCTAAGTTCGCAGTCCCTCGTTAAATTTTGGGGGCATCAGAAGCAGCATGCTTGGTAGCAATACAAAGCTTCACTCATCATCAAGCACCTTGTAAGGCTTGTGTCATTGGACAATGCATGATCTGGGAAGGTTCATGATCAAAAGCTGTTATGGCTTCAGTTTTGTGTATTCAAGTCCAAACGTGGCCTGTATGCTTGAGGCCCATTGAGTTGCTGGGCTCGCCAATCCGAGTGCGCCGGTAAATGCGTCAACCACCAAAGTGAAAGACTGCCTTGGACAACATGACTTTGCAGATGCGGGGCCAATACTGACAAAAGCTGTTGCCTAACGAGGCCTTGATGCGAACCAGATCTGCATAACCAGGAAAAATCTCGCATGCTGCCTTCGTTCCGGAGGCGAGTATATTGTCGATACCGGTAAGGCAGGTAAATTTCCGCTGCTAGCAGCAAAGCAAAGCCAGCACGACTAGGTCGCACCCGCAAAAGAATTCGTTTCGAGACTACTCCCTTTTGCCAGCCTTATAGGTCACCTTAAGCCGGTCTTACTTCCTCGTTGCCTTCTGTTTTCAGCTTCGGATTTTGGAGCCTTACCTGACTCCGTAGTACTCTCCAAATTCTTTCACGTAAGACAACAATCCCACTGCATACAACTCAACCAAAGGAGCTTCGGACTACGTAACTCCCTGTAGCAAGCTTCCTCGGGATTGCTGCGGTGTTAGCTCTCTGTTTCTGCTTTCCCCAAGCGGTACGAGCTTCTGGTTTTTGCCCCAACGTTCAGCCTTCATCGGCACTATCTCGCACCCACAACATTTCGCAATCATGGACCCAGCGCAGAGCACTGGTGGGCTCTCAAGTAGTGCCGACGCCCAGGAACACGGCCAGCCTATAGATCAGACCATGCCTTCTTCCCAATGGTATCAATCTCTCGTCGCGACGCCAGATTCTGTCGCAGCCACAGCGCCGGATACCTCTCCGGCTCATGCAGACACGTCGCCATCCATGGCTAAGGACGAATCCAAAGTTTCGTTGGCAGTTGAGGTCGACGAGAATGGGTCGACTTCCTGGCGGGAAGCGCAGCAGATGCACAGAGGCATGGCTGAGGAGATCTGGCTTAGGAGCCTTGACCAAGTCCTCAACACTGGCGATACTCTTATTTTCATCGACTATGAGCCTCCCACCGATGGACCTACTGAGAAGAAAAGGACGTGGAACTGCCGTGGATACGCATGGACGTCCAAGCAGTTCCGAATGGAGTCAGAGAAGCTTCTTCGCACAGGATCTACCAAGTTTGCACAAATGCTTGCCCCAACCTACCAGTTCAGAACCCTTCGCCGCCGAAAGATGGTTAACAAGCTACCAGAAGGCGTCAAGTTTGTCATTGACCTGACACCGCCATCCCAAGAAGACGAGCTCGTGATTCAGATAATGGAGCTGTCTCTGACCCCGGCGCTCATGGACTGGTGGAAGTCGGAGATTCAGATTGGCAACAGCCACGTCATTGTTGGTGGTCACGACGACATATGCCAATGTCCCAACTATCGATATGAACGCGAATACCCACATCTCCGGCGCCCCTGCGACATTCCTCGGGACAGTGGCATACCTCCCGACTACGAAGTACGTCGCATCCCGAAAGATCACGAAGCGCCCTCCTGGATCACACTGCCGACGAACGAGATTTCATTGTATCGCGAAAAAACGAGCGAATGGATTACCATTAACAAGCCGACATACCGGAACATCCCCGACTACTGCCCCGTGCGCCACAGAGCTTGCATAGCCCGACTGATGTTGCTCATATCAGGCAGAGACCTCGTTATCAACTCGGCGCCGCAGCTGTGGACTCTCGTGGGCGTGGCAAAGCTGCTGGACTGCACTCGCGTCCTCGCCCTGCGGAATAGTGTAATGATCTGGATGTCGTCTGGCATCAACACGATGTTCCTCGAAGCCCTGCCCGAGGAAGCAGTCAAGATTGGCTTCGCAATGGAGATGCCCGAAGTTGCGACGACCGCCTTTGCCGTTCTCGTGCATGAGAGGGCCATCTACGAAGCCGGGAGGCCAAACACTAACAATGAATCGTATGAATTGGCCAAGCATACGGTGTTCGGTCGCAAGAAGGGCGATCCTGGCGACGACATCGACACCCTTGTGGCGTATGCCTCGGAGGCCCTCATCAAAAGGGTGACGAAGTGCGTTGCGAAGCTATTGAGACCCGGCTTGTGGGTTGAGATTGGAGTTCCCGAGGCTGTGAAGCTCAGAAAGCTCACGAATTTTCTCCAGGCGATCCAGAACGATGACCGCCTTACTCGTTACAGCTCCGGCGTCACGGACCCTAGGATCAACCTGACGATCATCCCGCTTTCCTGTCTTAAAAATCTTCTTGGCGAGCTAGCAAGGGCAAATGAAGGTGTCGTAGCCTCCAAAAAAGTGCTTGATTCTGGAGAGGAGACACTGAAGCGGGGGGCGGCCTGGAATATTACGGCGGAAGACGTCCGAACACTCCGAACTCCCCTCACGGGACCGGTGCCAAGTGAGGCCGTGCCTGCGTTCCTCGAAAAATACTCTCAATTGAGCAATGTCCAGAGAGCCCTGCTCCCATCTTTCTTCTACGGCCTTGCCATGCACTTCCACAGGAAATGGGAAGCTCAGAGCCATCCGGTTTCTGTCCCCTTCATGGCCAACATGGCAAAGACGACTGCGGATTCTTTGGAGCTCCTCTTTCAAGAAAGCCCCGGGTTGCTTCCCGACTTCAAACGGGTGGGGATCCGGCGTCACCCGGCCATAGACCAATACATGGTTTTCGACTGGACAGTCTTCAAAGCGCAGGCGTTCGACCGCCTCATGGACTTTTCTAATCAGATGTGGAAGACAACCCGCATGGTGTGGGGCGCCAACCATCGCGTTCTCAATTTGGGTCCTGACGAAACCCAATATCTGCCTCTCTGGGCCGGTGGCAATAACGACGGCTCCGGAGGTGTCTTCCAACCGACGCCCCCGCCTGCTCTTCTCGGCCCTTCCGGCCCCGGACCGTCCTTCCACACCGGTCTCACAATTTCTTCCGCGGTTTCTACAAGCAGTACCACCGGCTCGGTTCGTTGCAGGATGGATGGCATGGCACTTACCGCCTCGACGGTGTCGAGCGGATTCGTCAAGGACATGGAAGGAATGGATGTGCAGAGCATCGCGACGCTCACCGGCTTCGGCAGCCTCGAGACCCAAGATAGCCACACCACGACCGACTACAACCGCAACAGGGTTGTTGCCCTCGACGATCGCTCCACAACCCGATCCGAAACGCTCTCTGATTCGATGACTGAATACGACGATGCACGCCATGCAGTGCCGGCTATGCATCAGGAGATGGAAGGTGTCGCTGTTGACGATGAAGCCTATGGTGAGGTTCACCACGTTCTGCATAGCGACATCGGCAACGAGGATGAAGATAAGGAAAGGGGAGACTTTGACGATATCATCGCATACTCCTATGGCTTTGAATACCAATCCGAGAACGGCGAGGACTTAAACTTCATGGGGGGGTCCTTAAGTCATGTTTGTCTCCCGAAAACGGTTGATTATACCATGGACTGGTAGGGATGAAGACAGGTCTCTTCTTATGCAGCAGGCGCACTGTCGAGTTGCATCTTTTGCGCATTTCGTCCTCGCAGACTTTCTTTTATCCTAGCGATACTCAAAACCAGGGTTTAGACGGGAGAATGGTCAGGGTCGGTAACGGGAAGGGGATAAAGAAGGTCATGACATACCAGATAAATACCAAAGCTAACTTAGAAGAAGATGTTATTGTGTGATGGTTAGGAGGAAATCTTGTGGAGCAAGTGCTGGGTCTTGGACATCGTCGACAAGATTGATGATTTAGTCATGGCAACCTTCTATGAGCCAACCAATTAGGACATGCCTAGCTGTTAGGGGAAACCTATCGAGGAAACCTTGTTACGCATATCATGGCACTGCTTTTGCTCACTGCAATAGAACCTTAGATCGTAGTTAACGACTTTATCCACCTGATCTTCTCGCCGTTTTGCCGAATTTCAACCTTCGCTAGAGGCACGCAACCAGCATCGAAAATTAATCTTCAGCTTGAAATACGTTTGTTATATTAGTATCAATACGAGATCTAGCTTAAACTGGAGAGTATACTTTTTGCGTGGAGAAATGGAGAGTTGAAATTCGGCAAAATAGCGAGAAGATCAGGTAGTATGCTAGGGTGCATCTTCGCAAAGTTTGCTTCGCCAGTTGTCATTCTCCTTAACCATGGAGAAAGAAAAGAATAACAGAAAAGAAGAGGAAGAAGAAGAAGAAGAAACAATTGCTTGTGCCCCCCCCCCCCGGGATGCGGTCAGTTGGACTCGCATATTTGATTTCCCGTTTGCTATGAGGTATCAAACACTCCATTTTTTTCGCACGAGGTACATAGTAGACTTCTGACCTCGCCTGGGCTTGCGGGGTGTTTTCTACGCCGATCTCCAAGACCCGCTGAGGTGTAGTTCGGCTGCGCCATTCGCGGGTCGGTAGCGAACCAGCGGGGCGGCGCCGAGACGTTAGCCGATTCAGCGGTCTCTCATGCGGATCTCCCAATCTGAAGCCGAATCGACTTGAGCTTGACCCTTGCCGCAAGACCATCATCCTCTGAAGGAGGAACATGAGACGTCTAGAAAAAAACATAAACCCACTCATAGGTATCTAGAGTCGATATATTTCAACTTCTTAGTGAATGGCCTCGTCACTGTCATCAGCATGATCAGAACTTTTTGTAGTATGAATCGGTAGAAGGCGCCGATATCAGTGCAGCGGAAGGCAGCACCGTTCCCACGTCCGGGCAACTTGGGGAAATGCCGGCCGCGGCTGGGCTCTGAATCTGCCGCGGCTACTGGCTTCGGACACCTCGAACTCTCCAAAAGTAGCGCGTAGAATCACAGGACAGCAGGCACTAATGCCGACTTGGTACTGTGTACTTTTCGGGACCTGGATCTCACTCCCACCTGCGCCTTCTTCTTGGCCGGACTCCTTCACCGGACTCCCGCAGTTGCTGGACCATCGGCGTTTCAAATGCCGACAAGCCGCCATAACTATTTAAGTGAACTCCCGTGCCCATCAAGGTGTTGCAAATTGCTTGCTATTCTCTTTTCCGGTTTTTTTTCCAAGTCTTACCAATTCCAAACTACGCGTCTTCTGTATCCTGAAAAGTTTCCGTCAAGAAATTCTGATTTCGTAGACGGCAATACACGGAAGAGGCTCGTCAATTGACGCTCCGGAGCTGCCCCTCAGCAACTGTCCAAGATGGTCAAGACAGTAGTCGTCCTCGGCGCCTCGTACGCAGGCCTGGCTGTTTCGCACAGGCTTCTCAAATACACCCGCCAGCAAGAAAAGGACCTCAGAGTCATTCTCGTGTCCAAGGCAAGTTTCCACTCCAGAATTGACCCATTTTTTTTGGCCGCGAGAAGCTCGTAACCTGCTCGGTACGACGCGACCGGAGCTTTTGTGGGGAAGCTGTGTCTCCCAACTTACACCGGCCCACCCATTGCAGCTCCAGCTACCCACCCGAAAGCTAACAGCGCAAACAGAATAGCCATTTCTACTGGAACATAGCCGCCATCCGCGCCGTCGTTCCGGGCCTCATCCAAGACTCCCAAATCTTCCACCCCATCGAACCCGGCTTCGCGCAGTACCCGAAGGAGGCGTTCGAGTTTGTCGTCGGCGCCGCCTCGGGCGTCGACACGGACTCCAAAAAGGCCCGGATCAAGACCTCGACGGGAGAGACGACGGTCTCGTACGACTACCTCGTCCTCGCCACGGGGGCCCGGGCCGCCAACGACGATTCCCCGTGGAAGGCCAAGGGCACCTTCGAGGAGGTAAAGAGCCTGCTGCACAAGACCGCCGAGCGGATCAAGCAGGCCACGCACATCGTCGTGGCCGGGGCGGGGCCGACGGGATGCGAGACGAGCGCCGAGATTGCCTACGAGTGCAAGGACAAGCAGGTGGTGCTCCTCTCGGCCGACGATGAGCTGCTGGCCGGGGATACCATTGCGTCGGGGATGGAGAGTGAGATCACCAAGCTGGGCGTGCAGGTGAAGAAGAACGCCCGCGTCGAGAGTGCCAAGACGCTGGCGGATGGCAAGACGGAGATCTTGCTCGCCGGGGGCGAGAAGATTGTTACCGACTTCTACCTGCCGACCATGGGGTTGAGGCCGAATACGGAGTTTCTGGACCCCAAGTTGTTGACGGAGAAGAAGTACGTTGATGTGGATGACCTCTATCAGGTCAAGGGCTTGAAGGATGTTTGGGCATGTGGCGATGTGGTTTCGAAGCCCCGGGCTGCCTTCATGCAGACGGACAAGCAGGTAAGGACGATTTCTGCTCTCTTCGGCCTCCTTATCCTGAGGTACCATCCGGCCGTAACTGACTGGTTCACTAGGCTGCCGGCGTCGCAAAGAATGTCGAGCTCGCAATGCAGGGCAAGGCCCAGCTCCCTGTCAAAGGTCTACCGGTCGACGTCCTCATGTGCTGCTCTGGGCGGGATCGCGGCGTCGGGCGGATCGGCTGGTTCAAAGTCCCGTCCATCATGGTCTGGGTCATCAAGGGAAAGGGGCTGAGCCTCGGCTGGGCGCCAAAGTATGTAGACGGGTCGCAGTGGTAGATAGTGTAGCGGTTCGAAGATTGTTTGGCCTTTTTGCGGCAAGAGAGGGGGGGGGATCAAAGATGGAGATGGAGGGGAGAAGAGAAAAGAACGAGCACCATTCGTAGATACGGGGTTGTAAGTTGATTAAAATACCCGAATGCAAGCTATTAACCCTGCCATGTTATTCCTACAAGACGCTGCGGACCGACAGAGTTGTTGTCCTCCCAAGTTGCTCGTCCATATATGACAAAGATCCAGTGAACACGTAACAAAAAGGCTCACCTGCCCGCCTTTGCGTCGTCGATCTCGCGCCGGAGTTGGTCGAGATTCTGCCGCCGCGACAACAAGTGGCCCTCCAGCCCGTCTACCTGCTCCTTGATGGTCTGCAAATCATCCGACACGCCTTTTAAGCTACCACCACCGCCGGCCCGAGCATTTCCCTCCTCGAGGTCCCTGAGCTGCTTCCGCTTGTAGTCAAGTAGTTGCTCGAGCTCCCTCTTGACGAGGGCCGGGGTAGAATCACGCTTCCCCCCCTTGCGGCGCTCGACTTGATCCTCCACCTTTGCAATCTTATCGTCGAGCTCCTGCAGCTGTTTCTTGAGCCGCACCTCCTCCCAGTCCTGGTCTGTCTTCTCCGTCGAGAAGTCGGTGCCCGAGGCCTTGAACCCCGATCGTCCCAGGCGTGTAAGGTATTGGTCGCCAAATTTGGCTTTGCGGCCCGTGCTGGTGGATTCGTCGGCCTTGGTAGCCCAGCGGGAGGCGGCGGCCGCGTTGCGTTGCGAGTCGAGTTGGTAATCAATGTTGTTGCGCTCAAACGAGGATCGCAGGCTGGCGGGAACCGCGCGCGGGATGCGGTAGCCTTCGTGCCGGTAGTTGAGGATGTGGAGGAAGGCGAGGCAGGCGTCCTTGTTGATGGTCGAGTTGGCTGACGGGTTGACGAGGTTCCACGCCGAACGAACGTCGGTGTCGGGCACTTCGAGGGAATTGTAGAGGTCCTGGAGAGCGTTGACTGTTTGGGTACATGGGTTAGACACGTAGGACGTAGGACAGGGGATGTAGAACCAGGGGGGAGGGAAGGCGTACAGGCTATCTCGCCACGCATGTCTCGGTTTTCCTGGTAGATTTGCTCGTACTTGGACTTGTCTGCGGGACTCATGTACCAGTCAAATCCATCCTTGAGACCCGGACTATCCGGATCGTCTTCCACCCGTTCGAATTGTACCTGCTTTCCGGTGATTGCTCGGTTTGCCTGCACGAGGTGTGCTTTTGATTCCGGCACAAGCCAATCGGGCAATGTCGTCGGCACATCTTGATATTCCTGAGCCATCTTGTTAGCAAGGTTCGTCTCTTCTGCGGCATCTCTCGTGTGGCAACGACATGCCCCAACAGTGGTTCAAACGTACACCATTCAGAACATCGAATATAACGCGCATGGCCACGCAAAACTCTTCAAAGTCTAGGTTCCCATCATTGTCTACGTCGGCGAGATCCCATACTTTCTCGAGTTGGTCGTCCCGCAGGCCCGAGTTCTTGAGCACCGGTGCCGCCTGCTCGCCCGTGAGGAACTGTCCACCGCCTGTCCGTGTCGCGAATATGTTCCAGTATGTTTCGATCTCCTGCGGCTCGATCCGAGGAGGCATGATCGGACTGTTGGGGAGGGATGAGATGCCTGTCTATGGGGAGGTTGGCTACGTCTTGTCGCTCGACAGTTCCGCCTTGAGACGCCTCACACGGTCGAGTCGTGCTATCGTCGCCAGAACAGAGTCAGGGATTCGGATTGGATGCTCGAGATCGAATAGCGGGCCACAAAACTGGCCGGAGACGAGGTATCGCCTTAGTCAGCGACGGCGGTAGGAGTTCGTTTGGAATAGAGCTGTTAGAGCAAGGAACCGAGCTTTGGCGAGGCTGGTTTCAAGCATCCTACAGGAGGTCACAAGTCAAGCTTCATCATCTAGAGGCACTGCCCGGCTAATTGTCGGTGACAAGGGCGGCCAGCTTCAAATTTATTCAGGTTAGGGTTGACACATTTGTCT
>Ga0247774_1001048_pt1 | contig 13976 bp, 13 predicted proteins | sample UWRJL001104B6_FD_179933 | JGI IMG/M metagenome (GOLD analysis project Ga0247774, IMG submission 179933) | Plant litter microbial communities from Arlington Agricultural Research Station in Wisconsin, United States - UWRJ-L001-104B-6 | ecosystem: Environmental > Terrestrial > Plant litter >... | reverse complement strand
TCTTTATACCGATATTGGTCAGCATGACTGTAATACAAACAATCTTGAAAAGGCATTTTACTTTCATCCACCGGCACCATCCCGACAAATATCACCGGACAAAGTTGTTGGGACAGGTTTAACAAATTATCCAAAACAGTTTTAAAATGTTCAAAATCAGTGTAGCTGCGCCCGGTAGGCGACTGCACTCTCGCCGAATCGTTGAGGCCGACGGAAAGAATAATCGCATCCGGGACGCGGTTTCTGAGCTCGCCACGCTGGCGAAACTCGTTTTCGAGCCGCTGGGCGACTTGATAGGTGCGATCGCCCCGAACGCCCAAATTGTATAAAACGTGTCCTGCACTCTCCGGTAACATCCACTGGCGCCGCAATCTTTCCACCCAGCCACCACCTACACCGTCGCCGAAACCATAGATTAAGCTGTCGCCGAAAGCAACCAATTTGAGGGGATGAGAAGTTACCCGATGCAAGTTACCAAAGGAATAGGCTGTTGCTGCCTGCATAAGCAATGATACTCAGTTAATAAATTATGAATCTTGACATACTAAACTAGTATGTAACATTACATAAAGTAGCTAGTCTCATGGTTAAGCGTCCAACCTTCGATTCAACTCAGCTAACCCGTCGCGCGGAAGAGTTGATCGGTGCTGCATCCAACCGCTATCGGATTACGGTACAGGTGGCGAACCGCGCCAAACGCCGCCGCTATGAAGATTTTGACAATATGGACGACCATCAAATGATGAAACCTGTAATGCGGGCGATTTTTGAGATGTCGGACGAACTGACTCAGCCGGAAATTATCGGAGATATCTAGGCTTCGGGAGTTTTGAGTTTTGAGTGGTGAATTGCCAGAAATTTTTGTCAACTCAAAACTCAAAACTTTGTCAAACTAGACTGGTGCGCCTAGGCTGTCGCGCATATAAATTGTATATTCAGGGCGGGCGAGACGCCCACCCCACAAGACTTTGATTTTTTTTTGACATACAATTTAAATGCCGCAACAGCTTAGGCGAAAAACCCGGTTGGTTTTATATACGCAAGCTAACGTCCCGATCGCACTTCTAAGAAACGCTTTTTACAAAATCGGGATGCTCCCAACCCGGTTTATTTTCCTAAGTCCTACAATTAGAAACTAGGACTCTGCTGGCGGGTAAGATTATGAAATAATTATATGTCTGAAATTGTCAAAACCGTGAATAAATTAAAGCGGGGCTTAAGTTTTCTGTTGGTTACTTTGAGTGTGGCGATTTTCACGCTTTTGAGTTGGGTATTGGAATCGGGCGAACTGAGTCTGTCGGCTTTGGAACCTTCGCAGCAGCAGAGTTCTGAGTCGGCGTCGGTTGCCGGGGTGGCTCAACAATCTGCGCCGTCGCAAGTGAGGGTGCAAGATGCGTGGAAATTTGTGTATGAAAAATTGCCGGATTTCCCGATCGAGAATAACTACATTTCCAAGGAAACAGGAAAAGTCGATCCAACCAATACTTTAGTTGGGCGGTTGATTCGATATCACGTATTTGTCAAAGGGCGACCGCCAAATTACCGCTTTGATTGGAAGTTGAGTTTAGCTGACTATTTGGGGGCAACTCCCGATTATTTGGTGGAAAGTGTGTATCCCGGAAACGACGTTTTGCGGTCAAACCCGATGGAACGGGATCGCGCTGCTATTCAAAGTTTAAATAGAGCACAGCGGGATGCTTTGGTTCAAGCTTTGGTTGATGTTTTTACGGAGACTTCCGGGCGCGGGCGCACACCGACGGCGGGGGAAACACAACCGCGAAAGAACACACCGACAATACCTCAACCCCAGCCCGGAGATGCCAAGTTGCTGATACCTTAATAGTTACAGGTTTTCTAGGCAAATATTACACTTGCCTCGGACAACCATTTTGTAAGGTGTGACCCTTACCGGACGTACTACCACGCCCTGTATTCCCTCGACAAAAGCGTTGGGAAATGCTTTTCTAACAATGTTCGCACTGCCATTCACATCTGCATTGATAAGTCTGCCATCACCAGCACGAAACAAACCTCGCTTAATTCGCTTACCTTTGTACTCTGAATGCTTGATACAAGGTTCATTATCCAAAAAAGAACACTTTGAAGTGTAACTTTCTTCAATAACTTTCACAGCTATTCCTGCTAACTGCGCTTTGTAAATTAGCATTTCAATAAACCTTGCATGAGGTATTGCTACGAAGTTCTGATTAGTCCGCTTGCCTAGATTGATACCCTGTTTCCACTCATCGTTTTTACCAATCACCAGTGTCCCGATTCGGTTAGCTGCCAGATGATTGATGATGAATCGACTAGCGTTGTGCAGGTAATTATCTATTTTTACATTGCGCTTGTGAGTTAATTGTTCAACTTTGTTTGATATCTTTCTCTCTTTCTTCAAATATGACTGCAATACTGCCTTCTTTTTGTGATAGTAAGCATTGATTGATTTGAGCGGTTTGCCATTTATTATCAGGGGGACAAACCCCTTTTGATTGGATGTAATTGTGGCTAAGTTATTGAGACCAATATCAATCCCTGCTATCCCTTCAACACCTATCGATGATGATTGAGTTATATCCTGGGACTCATCAACTACCTCCAGCGAGTAATGGTAAGTTTTTGGGACGATTCTGACTTGATTTACGACCCGAACTTTAGTAGTCAGAAATATATCAGTCAAAGAGAGTTTTATGATTCCTTTTTTGAGCCATTCTTTACTAATGGCTTGAGCGGTGTAAGTCAGGACATTTCTGCCTAATGTTTTGTGTTTGTATCTGGGTATTTTTGGTCGGGCTTTGAATTTCTCTGGATGGATGGTATATTCCTTGGTAGCTGCAAAAAATGATTTCCAACTTTCATGTAATCTCAATAATACTTGCTGAGATACTTTGGCTGGTAATGCTCGATAGTCTATTGTTCCCTGACATAGTTTCTGTATTTTGTAATAATCGAGGTATTCTCCTTTGAGGATAAATTTTTGTCGGATTAGATAGTTAGCGTAGTTGAAAAGATTCTTAGAAAGAAAGCACAAATTATCTAGCTGCTTGTATAGCCAGTGGGTTCGATCGATCGTGTGCTTTTCAACTAGCTGCATTGTTTGGCCGTTATTTTGACTATACTATACTAGAAATGGCTAGAAATGGCTAGAAAGTTAATGAAGTTTTACAATACTCAGGGCTGCCGAAACCGGGTTTTTTACTGAAATACTGCATCCGGGCCTTTAACACTGGTAAAAAACCCCGTTTCTTTCGTATTTATGGATAAGTCCTACTAATCTAAAATCCAAAATCTAAAATCTAAAATCCCTCAATGGTGGAACGTGTAATTAAAACGGGTGTTGGGTGGCGTTTGGGATGGAACCCCCAGGCCCAGGAGTTTAAGGGTTTGGTGGCTGGCGACGGTTGGGCGATCGAACTCACGGAGGCTGAGTTAAACGATTTTTGCCGATTGTTGGGACAATTGGCGGCCACAATCAGTCAAATGGCCTCTGAGTTAATGGACGAGGAAAAAATCGCCATTGAAGCCGAAAGCGATTTGCTGTGGGTGCAGGTAGAAGGCTATCCCGAAGCTTACAGCGTGCAGTTGATATTGAATTCTGGCCGTCGCGGCGAGGGTTTTTGGTCGGCGGCTGCGGCGCCCGGTTTGGTGCAGGCTGCAAAAGTTTTAAAAGTTTTTTGACTTTTTCGGGAATCCCATGCTAAGCTGTTAAAGCTGTCGGGGCGTAGCGCAGCTTGGTAGCGCACTACTTTGGGGTAGTAGGGGTCGTGGGTTCAAATCCCGCCGCTCCGATAGATGGAATCCTTATTTTATAAGGGTTCCATTATTTTTGGGAGATTTCGCAGCCTATTGTCATTGCTGCTGCCCAAATCAAACAAGGCGAATTTGGTATGACCTCGCTGGAGAGGATGGAAAGTTTCCCGCAGGATTAATCGTTTCCAGACTGAAGCAATTGCGGTTGAACTATCTCTGTTTTATTGTTAAGATAATGTTACCTTGCGTAATTTTACTTAAGAGAAGTCTTTACACAAGTTAACTCGATGAAGATTGTGTGAAGCTAAGCCTCATACTGAGGTCCTGATACTTTATAAAATTCACGGATTGAGCCAAAAGTGCTGACTAGACGTAGGAATGTTCTGCGTATTTATACGGGAATGGTTTAATCCAAAGTTTTTATTTTTACAAGAGCCAAAATCAAATCTTTAGGTTTTCTTTCTTTTTTGAAGGGGCTTTGGCTTGCCTGAGGATTGGAACAAATCCGCAAAATGCTTGTGTAATAAAGAACTGAGGCTAATTGAAGATTTGTCAACTAAATCTTTAGGTTTAGTTACAGAGTAATTTACAAGCTTTAACTCTATAAAGAGTTGATGAAGACGGAAATTTTTCAGTTCCATTCCCTGGAAATGATCCTATGGTTAGGAGTTAATTCCCCCAGAAGCCAAAAAAGACTAGGGGTGTGGAGTGTGTATGGTAACAGCGTATACAAGTATAGTAGCACGTCAGGATCAGGTTTCTTCGGATCTGGCTGGAGAGACAGTTATCCTCGATCTCAAGTCCGGGGTGTACTATGGCCTGAATTCTGTAGGTGCTAGTATCTGGAATCTAATCCAAGAACCCAAAACTGTAAACGAAGTGAGAGATGTTCTCCTGGCGAAGTATCAGGTTGAACCAGAGCAGTGCGATCGCGACCTCAAAGCATTACTTGAGGAACTGGAAGCCGAAGGGCTAATCGAGGTGCACAATGAAACGGCTGCGTGAGTTCTTCACTTTTACACCGAGCGAGGAGCGTGAGATTCTCATAAGGACTCTGCTTTCGTGCTTGACCTTGTGGTTGTTGTGGGTGCTAGCCAATGTTGCAACTGAACTGATAGAAGAGTTCTCTTTGTTGCTTGAGACTGGGTTTGCAGTCGCCCAATGGCTAGTGCTGCGGCGCTACATTTGGAATTTAGGTTGGTGGGTACTCGCCAGTGTCGTGGGATGGAATATCGCCTTCATTCTCATTCACTTCGTGGGTGTTGGGAATTGGATTGTAGGAATGGTTCCTGCTGGAGAACTGGAAATTGGTGGAGTCCCTGTCCCCCTACAGGTGTTTTTGACTAAGACTTTACTCCGACTTCTAGAATGGTCTCTCATTGGGGTTCTCCAATGGCTAGTGCTGCGGTGTCATATTCAGCATTCAAGCTGGTGGCTATTGGCTAGTCCTGTAGGGGGAGCTATCAAAGGAGCTGCCGAATTCACTTTTAGGTTGGTGTTAGGGGATATGTTGGGCACCATCATGGGGGCGCTTGCCTATGGGGTGGTGACTGGTAGCGTGCTGGTATTGCTATTGCACAATCCCATTAGGCATGGCCTTGAGCATCGCAGAAATCAGGGTTTTAACTTTTAGCGTTACTCCGGTAAGTAGTAACAAAGATGCTAATCGAGGTGAGTAATGAAACGGCTGCGTAAGTTCCTAAGTTTGACACCAGGCGATCGCTATCTTTTATTGAGTGCCTTACTCCTGCTCTCAGCAGTCAGGTTGGGGCTGTGGTTGCTGCCATTTCAGAGATTGCGGCGATTTCTAGAAAGATTAAGTCAGGTAAACTCTGAGCGGCAGGATGTAGGGGAACAACCTCGTTGTGCCCTTACCGCGGACACAATTGTCTGGGCTGTTGATATTGCCAGCCGCTATATGCCTGGTGGTGTGAAGTGTCTCGCCCGTGCTTTGACTACACAGGTTCTCATGAGTCGGTACGGTTACTCACCTGAACTGCGAATTGGTGTGGCGAAGGGAGAGGGAGGACGGTTCGAGGCTCATGCTTGGGTCGAAAATCAGGGACAGGTTGTGATTGGTTATCTGGGAGACCTTTCACGCTTCACCCCAATGCCATCTTTTGAAGGAGGCAGATTATGAGCGGAATTGTCGGGATTTACTACCTTGACGGGCGTCCAGTAGAGCGCGAAACTCTGGGACGCATGGTAGATATTCTTGCCCACCGGGGACCAGATGGAGCAGATGTATGGTGCGAAGGGTCTGTTGGTTTGGGGCATCGGCTGCTGTGGACAACGCATGAATCGCTGCTGGAGAAACTACCTTTGGTTGACCAGACAGGTGACTTGGTACTCACGGCGGATGCTCGTATTGATAACCGAGATGAACTCATCTGTGCACTGAGCATCAATGACCGTCCGGCTGAGAAAATTACCGATAGCCAGTTAATCTTGGCGGCTTATGAAAAATGGGGTCAGCAATGCCCAGAGAAACTAATCGGTGACTTTGCCTTCGCCGTCTGGGACGGGCGCAAGCGGGTGTTGTTTTGTGCCAGAGACCACATGGGGGTCAAGCCTTTTTACTATTACTATCAACCAGGCAAGTTTTTCGCGTTTGCTTCGGAAATTAAAGGGCTGTTGTGTTTGCCAGAAGTCCCTTGTAAGGTTAATGAGGCGAAAGTCGGGATTTATCTGTGTCAGTTAAGTGGGTTTGCCCAGTTAAAGACGGATACGTTTTACCACGATATTCTGCGTTTACCTCCTGCACACTGGATGGAATTGAGTGAGAGGGGGTTGGAATTCCAGTCGTATTGGGATTTGGATGCAGAAGCTAAAAAGATACAGATACAACTAAAGTCTGATAGCGATTATGTTGAGGCGTTTCGAGAACGGTTTACGGAGGCTATTGTTTGCCGTTTGCGGAGTGCTTATCCAGTCGTATCGACTCTCAGTGGGGGTTTGGATTCGTCCTCGGTTAGCTGCGTAGCGCGGAATCTTTTAAGGCAGCAAAATCCTGAAGCTGAGTTGTTGACGGTTTACGCTGACTGTGGCGTGCCGTCTACGGATGAGAAAGATTATGTGAATACTGTGTTGGCGCAGGGGGGGTTTAAGCATCACATTGCACCAGTGAGTAGTCCGATTGGTTCGGCGCAAACGGTTACGCCTTGGATAGACCGACCTGTGCAGATGCCGACTCCAGCTATGTTACTGGCAATTGTACAGTCAGTGCAGCAGCAGGGTGCCAGGGTGCTGTTGACGGGACATGATGGGGATACGATTGTGTCTCACGGTCAAGATTATCCCAATGAGTTAGTAGAGTTGGGGGAGTGGAGTTGCCTGAAGAGTATTGTTGAGACTCGCATCAAGAACCGAAAAAATGAGTCGGATACTTCTTTAAAAAAAGAGATTGAGGGGGAACTTTATCAGTATGTTTTGCCTTATTTGAAGGAATTAGTCAAGAATTTTAAGATCAAAAGCTATATCAAAGTGCTGGAACGAGTTTCTCAGGAATGGTCTTTTCCCACTCGTAGAATCTTGGGGTTGATAAAGAGAAGTATTTTTCCCAAGCGACAGCGGGTTGCATGGCAGTCATACAATGCCCATATTAATGCTGATTTGGCACGTCAGATTGATTTAGATGGGTTACTTCAGGCTGAGTTTGACTATCAATTTGGCTATTTACCTTCGGAATATTTGAACCATCATCGGGGGATAACCTCAGAGAATATGCAGGATATCAACGACCAAGTTGATGGGATGAGTGCGGCGTTGGGGATAGAACCGCGTCATCCTTTTTTGGATAAGCGAGTTGTGGAGTTGTGTTTGGCTGTGCCTGCTCATTTGAAGTTTTGCAATGGCTTTGGGCGGGGGGTAATGCGGCGGGCGATGAAGGATATTTTACCGGAGGAGGTGCGGAGGCGGGGGAGTAAGGTGGATTTTTATGGGTTTATTATTCCAGGGATGGAGACGGATGAACGGGAGTTGATTGAGGAGTTGTTAGAGGGACAGTCGGAGTTATCGTCTTATGTAGATAGTCATGCTTTATATCAAGAGTACCAGGAGTTTTCAAAATCTGCGGCTCCTTGGCAGCAGAGGAGCCGTGGGGCAAGGATGATTGCTTGTGTAATATTTTTGTCAATGGGGTTAAGTCAATAAAAAATTTGCTTAACTATTTTGCTGTAATTTTTTCTCGTTCGATTCAATTAAGGAGACAGGTGATGAACATTAACTCAGAAAAGATGAAAAACAAAATGGTAACTCTTCCCTATGAGCAACCAAGCCTCAAGAAATACGGAACGATGAAAGAGTTCACACTTGGGACAAGTGGAAGTGGAGCTGATGGTAAGGGAGCGATAAATACCATTCTAGACGCTGACCAAATAGGTGACATTGTCCGAGATATTAATACAGAATTTTCAAATGACAGCCTAGGTTCTTTGGGAAATGATGGTGATGATCCTCCATTATTAACTAATGGAAGCCGTGATTAACTAACGGAAACCACGAGCATTGATTGATGGTGTTTATTACTTGGGGGGTAAAATAAATAAATCATACCCAAAAATTGGGTGAGCAGTATTTAGAATGTAATTGTTAACTTAACTAAGAGCATTTTATAGACATTGCTCACCCTACAATTTTTTTATTTCCTACGGCTTTAGGATTATCAGAAACCTATATGTTTTGTTATCAAGCTTATAAGGTAAACATTTACTCTGATTTTTCCCTTCCTGAATTACTAAAGGGAGGAAGTGGGGAGGATGTTTATATTCAAAAAGGCAAAGTAAAACCACCAATATTAGAAACCACTTCTATTCAACGCCAAGGAATTGAAGTTCTCTTCGGTGGCAGCACTCAGGAAGCCTACCTGCGATGGCAAGGAATCGCCACCCTACTTGCAAAAGATGGCACTACCCTCATCGTTGACCCCGACTCCGACAACATCGAACCCCAACTCTTAAACCTGTACATCTTGAGCGAAGCATTAGGTATAATCCTCTATCAAAGAGGTTTATTTTTACTCCATGCCAGTGCCATCAAAATAGGGGAACAGGTCGTCATCTTTGCTGGTCCCCCAGGTGCGGGGAAATCTACCACCGCTGCTGCTTTTGCTCAATGCGGCTATACCGTATTAGCAGACGATATGGTCGCCATATCACTCGACAATGCAGGGAAAGTAATGGTTTACCCAGCGTTTCCTCAAATAAAAATCTGGCCCTCAGCCGTCAAGGGATTGGGTTACAATCCATCTTCCTTACCTCCACTTTTTTCAGGTTCTCGAAAGCGGGTTATCAGACAAAAAGAAAACTTTCCAGTTGAGCCATTCCCCCTCGCTCACATCTTCTTCTTAGAGGATGGTGCGAACCTCAAATTTACAAAAATGGCGAAAAACGAAGCGTTTTTCTCTCTAGCACGCTTCTTTCCCTTGCCAAGTGACCTTTTACAAGGAACTGCCCTTGAGCGTCATTTCCAGCAGTGCGTTCAGTTGACGGGTAAAGTGGATATTTGGAAAGTTGAAAATCCTAAGAATTTTGAGGCGCTGAAGAAGTTGGTGCGGTGGGTCGAAAGGGAGTTAGGAGAAGATACAGCCAAAGATAAGGTTTTTTGCTCAATTAGTTGAATTAAGGAGACAGAAGATGAACGTTAATGCAGAAAAGATGGAGAAACAGGAAATGAACCTGCCTTATGAACAACCAATCCTCAAGAAATACGGCACGATGAAAGTAATCACTCAAAACGGAGCTTTTTCAGGAAGCCTAACTGGAGGTGGAGGCGGAGGCGGAGGTGGAGGAAATCCAGATCGGTCTCCCGTTCCCAGTGACAGACGAATGGACGATAGTAATGATGCTCTCGTTTAACATTCCGCTCCACCAGGGGTTTAAACCCCTGGCTCATAGCACAAGTCCTCTTTAGAGGACTCAAGGCTTCCAGACAATAATTTCAGTCGGTTTTAACCGACTTAAGCTATGAGACAGGGAATTCATTCCCTGGCGGAGTTTCGGGTTAATCGAAAATGATGAAAAGGGTCAAATTTATTGGAACCTGCTGAAAGCCTATGAATATGTACTCCAAATTTTTCACTCTCATTTCCCCCTTCAGCGTCGAAGAATTCTTCCAGCATTACTACGAAAAAAACTACCTCCACCTCTCCCGCAATACCCCAGCCTACTACGACGCTATCCTCAACACCGACGACATCGACTTATTCTTCCAAAATAAAACCTTACCAAGTTCTCATCTGCGAGTCGTCAACAACGGGGAGGAGTTACACTCTGGGAAATGGACACACACCAACTCATCAACTGTCGATAACGACAAGCTGTTTGTCTTCTTTAATCAGGGCAATACCCTAATCATCAACGCAGGCGATCGCTCAATTCTCAAACTCATCAACTATTGTGCTGACTTAGAACGGGAACTGCAACTCCGCTTACAATTCAACATCTACATCACCCCCGTCAACGCCCAAGGATTTGCCCCCCACTACGACGACCACGATGTCTTCATCTTACAAACCACAGGCACAAAACTTTGGCGCTTGTACCATTCTCCCATAGAACTCCCCTCCCAAAAACAACCCCACTGCAAACATAAAGATAAATACGAATTAGGAACCCCCGCCTTTGAGGTAGAACTCAAACCCGGCGATTTATTATACATTCCCAGGGGTCTAATTCACGACGCTTCCACAACCGATACCGCCTCGGTTCATATTACCTTAGGACTCCACCCGAACTACTGGTTTGAACTACTTCGAGAAGTCGCTGACTTAGCTGAAGACAAGGCGGAATTCCGACGCGCCGTCCCTAATGCCTTAATGGATGAGCATTATCAGCACCAATTTAAGGAAGAATTTCGCCAGCGCCTTCAGGCATTAATCGATAATTTAGACGTGGATGAACTCCTGGCGAGAAAGTCTGAGCAGTATATTAGCAACAAACGCTCCGAAGACCAAAACCGCTTTAAAGACTCAATTCAACTCAACAAACTAAACTTGAACTCCGTCCTATCCCGACGCGAAAATATCCTCTTTAAGGTTGACAAAGATGCAGAAAACGTCTACGTCAAATTCTACAAAAAGAAACTCGATTTTCCTCGGTTTGTCGAACTCTCCCTCAACACCCTGTTCCAGGATAAATGCTTCGCCGTCAAAGATATAGGAGGACTGATTACCAACGAAGGAAAAATTGACCTAGCCACCAAATTCATCCAGGAAGGATTTCTAACAATTGAGAATATAAATGCCGAAAATTAAGCGTGCTATCCTCTTTGTCTGGCAGAGTGCGCCGGGATTAACCCTTGCCAAGGTCACACTGATTACCGTCCAAGGTCTGCTGCCCCTGGCATCCCTCTACCTCACTAAGCTAGTTGTAGATGCCATCTCTACCAGCGTCACTACTCCCAACAAGCAAGCCGCCTTAAGTCAGGTAATGCTACTGGTAGCGATCGCTGGTGCCGTCATCCTGGCTACAACCCTGTGCGAGTCATCCACCAATCTCGTCAGCACCCTGCAAGCGCAGCGGGTGACCGACTATATGGAAAGCATTCTTCATGCCAAGTCGATTGAAGTGGACTTGGAATACTACGAGGATGCCGAGTATTACGATAAGCTACAACGGGCGCAACGGGAAGCACCAGAGCGACCTACCCAAATCGTGAATCAGCTGACTCAAATTGGTCAGAATGGCATTTCCCTCCTGGCAATTGTGGGTTTGCTGCTCTCATTCCATTGGGGAATTGCCGGAGTTTTATTCGTCGTCGCCATTCCTTCCGTACTGGTGCGTTTAAAATACTCCAAAATCATCTACCGTTGGGAACGCTCACGGACAACACTCCGGCGGCGTGCCGGGTACTACAGTGCGCTACTAACGAGCGATCGCGCTGCTAAAGAAATTCGCCTGTTTAACTTAGGAACTCTCTTCAGTCAGCGGTTTCGCCAGTTGCGATTGCAGCTATACCGGGAAAGCTTTGCGATTGCCACCCGCCGTTCTGTCGCTAACTTAGGTGCCCAAGCGATCGCTGGATTGGTAATGTTTGCTGCCTATGGTTTCATCATCCATCAAACCATCCAAGGCATCCTTACCCTAGGGGACTTAGCCCTCTATCACCAAGCCTTCAAGCGAGGACAAAGTGCCTTCCAGGGAGTGTTGGGGGGATTCTCTAGTCTCTATGAACAGAACCTATTTCTGACCAACCTCTACGAGTTCCTCGACCTGAAGCCCAAGGTGGTGGAACCCTTACATCCCAAACCCGTTCCCCGACCGATACAAAAAGGCATAGTCTTTGACCATGTCAGTTTCCAATACGCCACCACCACCCGCCAAGCCCTCAAAGATATCTCCCTTACCATTCGACCCGGAGAGACCATTGCTTTAGTGGGGGAAAACGGCTCCGGCAAAACTACCCTGATTAAACTCCTATGCCGATTATACGACCCCACAGCTGGAAGTATCACCCTTGATGGCATCGACCTGCGCCAATTAGCGATTAGCGACCTGCGACAGGAAATCAGCGTGATTTTCCAGGACTACATGAAGTACCACCTTACCGCCTTTGAAAATATCTGGTTGAGTAACATCGAACTCCCCCCCACTGACAAAAAAATTAGCAAAGCTGCCTTTCGTTCTGGTGCTGATGACGTTATTAAAAGCTTACCCAACGGCTACGACACCATGTTGGGCAAGTTATTTGACCAAGGGGAGGAACTCAGCATTGGTCAGTGGCAGAAAATCGCCCTAGCACGGGCATTTTTGCGAGACTCCCAACTGATTGTCCTCGACGAACCCACCAGTGCTTTAGACCCGAAAGCTGAAGCCCAGGTGTTTGAAAAATTCCGCCAACTGCTCCAAGGTCAATCTGCTATCCTCATCTCTCATCGCTTATCCACCATCAAAATGGCTGACCGCATCTATCTTTTGGAGGATGGAACAATTACCGAAAGCGGCACTCACCAAGAACTGATGCAACTAGGCGGCACCTATGCCCATTTATTTGAAACCCAAGCCCAACCTTACAGGTGAAGACTTTTTGACATACTCACCGACCTGAAGGTGCCGTGATTCCTAAGCCTCACAACTTAGGTTTCTGCTTCTTAGCAGCGGCCTCCACCCTCAAGGAGATTTGGTCTTATGCTCGCTCCACAGACTAACCCCGCAAGCCCTGCGGTTTTATGTGTCGAATACCAACAAAAATCTTTGTTGTTTGATTCTAGGGGTGGACTGTCCATTGCCCTGTCCTCTTTTCCCGGTCTACCGATTTTTCTTCCCCGTTGCAATTGTTACAAGCTTTGGAGACGCGGGTTTATGTCTCCATCGTCACGGGTGGGTCATTGACCACTCAAATTATACCAGTAAAGCCGTCCTAAAAGGACGGGGTTTCTACCCAAATTTTCTGATGACAACCTTACTCTCCCCATCCACTAAAGCACCAACGGTAAGCGATCGCCCAGAAATTGAGCTACTCCTTTGCTGCACGCGTACCCAGATAGACACCGCAACAGCCGAGCGAATCAAAATTCTAATCCAATCAAAAATCGACTGGGCGTACCTAATCCAGACTGCCACCCGTCATGGGGTGATGTCACTCCTATACCAGAGCCTTTCCACCACCTGCCCAGAAGCCGTTCCCAAGACTAACCTAGCTCAGTTGCGCGATTATTTCCACAGTAACGCCTTCCACAACCTCTTCCTGACCAAGGAACTGCTCAAGCTTCTGAATCTATTCGAGAGCCACTCTATCCCCGCCATCCCCTACAAAGGGCCTGTCCTCGCCGTTTCCGCCTACGGAAACCTGTCCTTGCGTCAGATTAGTGACCTGGATATTTTAGTTCGAGAGCGGGACTATCACAGAGCCAAAGAACTACTCTTCAACCAGGGTCATCGCATGTTAAATGACAGCGAACATGAAGCACTTTGCTTCCAAGCTCAACTGTGGCATGAGGAAAAAAAGGTCAGCGTAGACCTCCACTACAGAATCCCACCGAAGCACCTCCAGCTCAACTCAGAAATATTCCTCGAAAACCTTCAGCCGTTATCTTGTGGTGGCACAAGAATACAAACCTTTTCACCGGAAACTCATCTGTTGATACTTTGTGTAGAGGGAGAGAAGGAAAGTTGGCATCGGCTCAGCCGACTCTGTGACGTGGCAGCCCTGATTAGCTCCCACCCGCAGATGAATTGGGAGTCCCTAACAGAGCAGGCTAGGAGGTTGAAAGTTGAGCGAATCCTCGA
>Ga0247774_1001046_pt1 | contig 13988 bp, 18 predicted proteins | sample UWRJL001104B6_FD_179933 | JGI IMG/M metagenome (GOLD analysis project Ga0247774, IMG submission 179933) | Plant litter microbial communities from Arlington Agricultural Research Station in Wisconsin, United States - UWRJ-L001-104B-6 | ecosystem: Environmental > Terrestrial > Plant litter >... | reverse complement strand
AAGCCTAGCTTGGGCGGGTTGAACCAACGTTGTGGGCGGTTTTGCTAGCGACGAGGCCTGGACCGCCTGGTGCGACAGCGGCAACCCTTTGTGACTGCCGCTAGCATAGTGGTGAGTTGGTGGGGGACTGGGGGAAGGCGCAGTCAGACCAGTAAGCAACGACTACGCTCTCTAGTGATACCTGGACACAGCGATATGTTTTCAGGACATTTCGTATGCATTCCAAGCGTGGATTTGTAGCGACATCGTCGTCGTTATTGCTATGATCGACAATTTCTGCCTAGTAAGACATACAAATCATTAAATGAAATCTAGGGATGGCAGGACAAGAATACCATGTCACAAGGCAAAGCGCAAGTTGGAGGGCGAAAATGTTAAGCTGGAGGTAGAGGTATGTGCTTGGAAGTATAAAAGTGGGAATTTCTGGCTCTGATTGGCCTAGGTGGGGACAAATGGATGATAATTGGCCTGCGTCAGAAGCCTCTATGTATCAATACCTGGCCACAATAGCGAGGTCCACTTGTAGCTTTGGCACGACTTGGAACGTTTTTGCGAGGAAAAAGGAAAGAGCAATGTCTAACTGCTATCACAATCTATTTGTGTGAAAATCTTCCCTGATCCGTGATGTTCCTCTTTCCTCTTCCTCTTTGTCTGGACCACTAATTGCCGCTCGCCAGCTTTCGTCACCTGGGGCGCCCCGACGCGCATTCTCTGTCTATCCAGTCTCCAGTCTCTCATTCTCGAAGACCAACTCCAACGGCTGAGACAGCATGACACACCACCTCATGGAGCGACGACAATATCTTATTCGATTTTATTGATCCATACTCGGACAGACCGCATTGCTACTAGTAGCACAATATTCCTTTTTGCTGTCGCCTCGCGTTGAACAAGGAGATACCAAGTACAGCACAGCATCTCTAAGGCCTTGCTTCCAGAACCTTGACACGCCTGTCCCAGCGAATCATTGCCAAAACCCCATCTCACCTCGTAACAGGCATTCGCAGCGTTAACGAGCCTTGCCGGATGACTCTTCGGGCAACCCACCAAACAACTCCATGGACGAGCCCAGGCATCTGTTCAAGATAGTGTGAACAAAGCCCAGCTCTGACTTGATGCCTCACCACCGGATGGCAGTAATTTGCAACGACAGCCTCGACCAGTCAAGCACGAATGCCGCGGATCAGCGCATTCCAGCAACAGAAGAAACCAGGTCCTGCTGATTCCATGCAATAACAGGTGTGTTATTCCTACTACACCCAACCAGGCGCACAGTCCACCAACCCCGGCACCTCGAGCAAATTCAAGGATACACACCACGTCCCACAGTACGATCCCTACCAGGGTACCCAGGGTGCGACTGGGCAGGGATTCGGATTCCGCTCCCCTATCGATTACGAGACGCATGTTTGGGACCGCTGCCCCAGATCAAGAGTGCTATTCTCAGCCAGTTCTTGCCTCCGGCAGCAGGCATCATCCTCTAAATTCGTCCCTTTGTCACCCCTAACTCGCGGGTCTTCTCCACGCCGTATCCCGCGGCCAACCTGCCAAACGGGAGTCTGCCGTTCTTCAATATTTTCAACCCGCTCAAAACTATCAGCTGCAGCCCCCTTTATTGATAGTGTGGACCAGTCTGGTGTGGAGAGAGTGGAACACCATTCGCGCACATAGGGAGAAGAGCAAGACCTTCGCCTTCTCCCAACTATTTAAGCATGGAAGGTCTGACCGATTCCCATGGGCCTCCCCGGGAGCGCCCTCGACACCCGTCTCACGCCGTACCCATTGGCCGCGCTTCCTCGAGATCCTCAAACAGCACTACGAGCACACGGATGACTTCGCATAGCGGCGCTGCGTCGTCCCAAACGGCGCCTTCCCCGCAGACTTCATCCCTCCGTTTGCACAACACGCCGAGCACGAGACCGCTTACAGGCCCCCGAACACCACAGCTCACGAGGGAAAACAGCCTCGATTCGCGGCAAAGTGCGGTGTCGAGCTACTTGCAAGAGAAACTACAGCGAGAAAGACGGGTGGAAGCAGACAAAATGGCTCCCTCGCGAACACCTGATCTCAGCAGCTCCACAGAGCTTCGCGCGGTACAGAGTTCCCCCATCCAGACACCAGCCGCGGATGCAACGCGGCCTATGTCGCGGGGCGGGGTGGGCGAGAAGAAGAAAGGCACCGGGCTGGGCCTCAAGGAGATGGAACAAGTAAGCCTCCCATGAACGTATCGTGGGCTTAATGGATGACGGCATTGACATAACAGACTGTGTCGAACCTCCACAAACAAAACTTCGATCTAAAGCTTGAGCTCTTTCACCGCCGCGAGAACCAGACGAAACTCGAGCAGCGCATTGCCGCTGTTAGCGACGAAAATAGACAACTGCAGGACATGAACGAAGAGGTACTCGAAGAACTTCAGAAGCGGGACAAGGCAGTCGAGGAGGCCGTGGCCATGATTGTTCTCCTGGAGGCTCAAGTGGAAAACCTGGTGAAGGAGGTCGGAGTGCTGCGAGAGGCGGGCGCTCGCGACTTTTACCGGCGGATCAGTCAGGACTTGGAATCTGCCGGTCGGGGATCGACGCCTAAGCTGCGTTCCACCGATAACCGACTCGACCGGGACCAAGTTCTGAACCGCATGCCGAGTTTTGTGTCTGTGCGCAGCGAACGTACGGAAAACTTGCGAAATGTATACCTAGGAAGCCTCACGAGTCTCCCACGTCCATCTGAGAGCCAATCAGAGCTGGACAACGACCGCGCGACGGCATTGGCGAGTCCAAGTATGAGCGTGCTCAGCGAGAGCTCGTTCGTGAGTGTCTATGGCAAAGACAAGCAGGATGGAAACAGGTCGGCAAGAAGTCCGGACGAACGACCTTCGATGGACAGCAATGGCGAGAACCCACCACAGATTTGGAATGGGGCTGAGTGGGATGATGAGTCCAGAGATGCTTTCGTTACCCCGCCTCGACCGAGGCGGTCCAATTCGATTACCCACGGCACTGCGCCTGGCCGATTCCAGTCTCTCGAGAACATACTGGATCAAGGCTCACCGCTGCAACGCATTGCGAGGCTGGATCGAACCATGTCGCTCAACACAGACAGCTCGCGGCAGTGGACTCAGGAGAGGGAGCTCGACTCACACCAGTTCTCACGCGCGACGAATCCACTGTCCCAGCGAAAGACGAAAGAGGAAAAGAGGGAGGCGTTGCGACGGGTTATGACCAATGATGTCAACAATCGATTGCATGATCAGGGGTTGCCGCCGACGCCTGATACAATCTCGACCTCGACGCTTCGACGGTACAAAAACTCCAACGACACGCTCTCCCAGCAAGGCATCGCGTCCCAAAAGAGCTATGTGGCTTTGTCGGACTCGCCATCAGCCAATGCTGACAAGCACAGCATGGAGGCGGCGGCTTCGAACCTTGTCGTGCCGGTCTCGCAGCCACCGTCCATGACGGCATTCAACGACAGAAAGGAAGTCAATGCGAGCAGCTACTTTGAAAACCGCATTCCATTCATTCAACGCCCCAGATCGGCAGGCGAGACAACGACTTCGCGCCGGCAGGGGAACGATTGGGAGTCGGACAGCGAGAACGATTCCGACACTCGTTCTATCGAGTCGAGTCTCGACATCTGGATGAGGGAAGGCCGAAAGCAGAACCGTGCGCGAGCCTCGGGCCGAGCGTCACCGGACCTCTTCGGCTTCCCAACTCGGACCGCTACCGGTACGTGGACGTCTCAACCCGCGGCCATGTATGGCTCTTTCGTGCCGGATTACACTTCTCGGTCCGATGAAATGTTCTTGCGGGATGCTCGGGAGAATCCAGACGATGTAGTGCCTGTTCAATCCGCCATTCTTGCTACCACCGGGCCGCCGCCGCCTCCGAACCGGCGTTCGAGCCTACATGCCAGGACCGGGTCGACATCGGCCTCCGCAATGCTCAACCAGATGCAGAACGCTTCAACTGCCGCCCCGACAAGACGAAAGTCGCCAAGCCGCCGGCGAGGCCATGCTCGCCGGAACAGCGATGACATTGCATCGCGGTCAGCATCATCTCAGATTGTCCACCCACTCCAAGCATCGGAAGGCAAGCAGGCCCGGGCGAAGGGCAACCACTATCCGCCCATCACGGGCCAGCAAGCACCCCGGGGCCGGGGCCTCAACAGACTCTTCCGACGATCTGTCGGCTCGTCTGCCCAGACGGAAAGTGCACCCGGAAGTGCCACCGAAGCAACCTTTGCGGCGGCTTCCAAGGCTGGGTCGATCGGCATACCATCATGGATGCATCGGAGCAACACTGGCGACGGCGAGCGTAGCGTGACGCCGCCGCCCATCATGAGAAAACGCATGGTGTCTGGCACGGAGGATGTGGATGCCGTCGCCCCGACCCCCAAAGCCCATGCGCATGCGGTGCCAAGCACGCCCACCGCACCCTCAACTGCAAGGGAATCCACCAGCACGGCAGCCGTCCCGCCCGCGGCAACGCCGGCAACACACGCTCCAGTTGAGGGTGGTTCGACGAGGAGAAAGTGGCTTCCCGGGTTTGGCAGGAGCAGCAGCAGCTCTAAGAACCGAGCTGGATAGACACCGGGCCAGCAGGAAGGGAGAGAGCACCACGAAGAGGATGAACGCGATGGAATTGCCAGGGCCGGATGCATGGGGTCGAAGATGGTCATCCGCAAGGGGATAGAGGAGATACGAACGAGCTGGGTCACGTGCCCCCTGCGAGGAAAAATATAAAAGACGAGATCGCCAAGCGACTTGATTGTACAAAATACGGTAGACCTCGAGATTCGGCATTCAGCGGAGCTTTGGTGGTTTGGAACGGCATGGTTCGGCGAAAGTACTTTCACTTTGGAACGGCAAAATTGCAAAACCCTGGGTGCGGCGAGACACGGCGAAATGGTTTATTTAGGTACTACTAGGGTTAGCGAATACTCATTTGGTCCGCTTATGCGGTTGAAAGTGAGCTTGTTGGCAGGTGACAACGGCAAGGAGGGGTTCGGTAGATGCCAGAGGCAGCTCGAGCAGGTAGACAAGACGGTTCGCGATGGTAGTAGCTTGTTTACACGAGCAAGCGATCTCGTCACGCTAATCAAGACGGATTTCTCTCATCGTGTTTTGTGAGCCTAGGGTCACGGTCGTTCAGTTTCCCCAGACTGCGTTGATGCGGCAAAGCTCCGACAACTCCACGCTGTTCATTTTAAGGTCGACCACCAGAATAGCAGCATGCAGCACTGTCGGGGGAGGGGTATCGGGAAGAGCAACAAGTACAGTTTTGGGCCATCTCCGACAGGTACTATGATCTGATGACCGAAATGGCGAAAAGGCCATCGGGGATTGCCAGTGACATGCAGAGGAAGTGGTAGTGGCGCGTGAGGATAAAGGCTCAAACAATAATCCACCAGACCGCCAGACCGCCGCACCGGCCGAAAATCCACCTAGTGGGCCTCTCGTACGAAGCGAACGGAGGCGGCGTAAGCGCAAGGCTCTCGCGGGGCAGATTTGGAGGCTGCCTCGTCCGTGGCCCGTGGGTCCAGACACAACGATAAAGGCAGGCGTTGCGGGGCCTAAGCCGCACCCACGCCGCCCATTGGTCTCACTACGGGACGTCTGTAAGTGCCTATGCGAGCTTGTGCCTTGGCGGTAAACGTTACACACGGCTACTCTATTTAGGAACACTTAGAAGGCAAGACCGTAGAAATCTAAAGAGGGCACCTCGGGGCCGGTAGGTAGTAATTGGGATGGACGTGAATAGCCGATAACGTGGCTCAAGCGATGACAGACGGACAGATTCGCCCAATCTTGCGGCTCAAGGCTTTTCGTCTCCTCGATGCCACCAACCATATCATTTACTGAGGTGAGGAAAGATGGTAGGATCTTGGTGCCGAAGGAAGCAAATGTAGAGGAGCAGGGGCCCCTGAAAAGAACTTTTTTTTTTTTGGAATTTATTCATCGCAAACCGACGGCGGGCATAACTGTGTAGTTGCTCGCACCACCCAAACCCAAACCCCACTATCTAGGCTCTCCAGTTTCCGGTTTGTTTTTGCCTAGGGTTACCCGCGTTTCAGGAGTTTTTTGATATTTTATTTGCATCTACGAATAGAACGGCTTGCGTTGAACGAAATTTCTGGAAACTACGGAACCTTTGCCGCTTCCCAAACAACTCATCACTCGCTGCCGTCCAGAGAACCGGATCCTGGGTTGCGACGCAACCTGTTTCCGCATTCGGCTGATAGAGCCGTTGGCTACTTCTACATTGGGAAGAGAGACGTCAAGCCGAGGCGGGCAAAAATCTGCCACTTGTTGCGCCTTTGTCTATCCGTCTGGGAAGGAACGAAATCACACACGCAAAGGTGGCTCCCGTGGGCGATTTATAGGACCAGACCAATATCAACGGACGAACTGCCTGAATCTGTACACCGAATAAAGGCGTGAAGAAGCTCTCAACGAACTCTTTGGTTATTGGGTGGATTTGTGGGCATCTACATATGCAAGGATCCTTTTGGTCGCGGTTGAACTTGAACCTGAAGCTTCTTTGGTTCTTATTCAACACTTGTCAAGTTTCTTTCACCCTCGGGCCCCACCAGAGCCACCACACTCTTTGGCCTCGTCACATCCGCCATACTTATCTGGACCTCCACCCTGCACCATCTGGGACGTGGGTATGATATGCTATCCACGTGCGCTGGCTAAATATCAACTCCCTGTCGCGCGCATCCCTTCTGGTCCACCTATAGGAAGATCTCCGAAGATCTACTTCAGAGAGCTCGGCCCACTCCACACCACCCTCAACCTCCTCCAGCACTTGCTCATACTCCGAGAGAAACATCCTTCTCCCAAGGGCCGTCCTCCCCTTGCCCCATGTATCCTACCTGGATCCCATCATCCTCCGTCATGGCATCCGCTCGCTTGAAAGAGTTCCTCGACGAGCTCTGTCGCCTCTCGAGCACTCTGGGAGAAAGCGAGCTGCGCATCGCCCGCTCAGCTCTCATGTGGCTCTGCGTCGCCCAGGTGCCTCTCCGGACACACGAGCTGTGGATCCTTTTGCAGGTCGAGGGCTCCAAGGATGCCAAGCACGTGGAACAGCTCGTCAGCTCGAGGACGTATATGCCAGACCGGGAGGCGGGACGGGCCTTGGAGCCCATTCTCGGGAACCTGATTTCCCTGACAGAAGAAGACTCGAAAGTTACGGCCGAGTTGGTGCACCCGGCATTACGACACCTCCTGTGCGACGAGAATCTGCACGAAGAAGTTCCAACACCCCTATACTTTACCTTGACTCAGGCACATATCCTTGCTTCGTCGGTTTGCATGACGGTCATATCCGTTTCGACGCTGCATCTCGCCCACATGCACCACACACAGTCGCCGTCGTTGTTGCGCCTATACGCGTGGCGCTTTTGGAGCATTCACTTTCGGGAGTCCGGCGTCGACATGGGCAATGCTGACGCGGCATTGTTGGTGGACACCATGATCAACCGGGTTAGCGTCGATGTGTTGGTTTTCTTGCTGATGCTTAGCGACTTTGCGACGGGGCCCATCACGATACCAAGCCGAAAGGGGTGGCTTCACGGGATGGCTGGTGTCAGGCATGCGTTGACAGCACTGGACAAAGGCATTGGAGTTGCAGCCACGACGATTAAGAGGCGGTGGGCCAAGACTTTGTCGAACGCGAGGGAGATTCTCCTGGATTCGGCTTTCGAGCCAAGGGAAGAATGGTTTACAAATGAGAGCCCCGGGCCAAGGGCGGAGAGTGCCGAAGATGAGGATGCCGAAGCAGACGAAGGGTGGACGAACCGGGCATTTCGGCTCGAGCCTATCGAAGTTGTCCAGTCGTATTCCCAGATAACATCTCGCGTCGAGATTCTTCGGCTCGACACCCTCCTCCGGCGAACTCTCTTCCAAATACCGCGACCGGAACGCGAAGCCATCCTCGCATTTGCCGATCTTTCCCGGAGCCTACGCTTCCTGGCGGCAACGTTTGCAGATGGCTACCTTCATAACCAGCTCCTACCGCAGTATGAATGCTGGTCTCCGGTAGATGTCTTGTATCATGTTGCAAACTGGGCCGAAGAGCTAGCAAGCTCCCCCTTTTGGGAGGATCTGCCGCTCGAATGGTCATATACCCCTTTTCAAAGTCTTGGCGGAGAAGACATGCACGGCGAAAATGTACTTTTTGTCCTCGACCAGGTGAGGCGGTACGAGAAACGGCCAACAGCCGCCACGCACCCTGAACGAACTGCAGGGAAAGCCTATCCTCCCGTCGGCATCTCGTGGGGTCGATGGCACTTTGCAGGGCTCGTTGAAACCGTCAGATCAGCTTTTGGATATCCCCTCCCCGAGAATGTCGTCCTCAACGACATCCGTCTTTTATCCCGAAGCACCACTTCTTTCGCCCGCGTCACTCCACACATGCACCACTCACACGCCCACATCCGGCACCTGCGGCCGTTAATACCGGCATCCGCGCGCAACATGTTTCAACAAAGCATCAAGCCCCGCATCTCTCGTCTCTCTGCGCCGATTCTTTCGTCGGTCGGCGACTTTTCCGCCGGCGCCTTTTCATCAGGCATGCACGACCAATGGCCCAAGGCTAAAGCCTCGATCTTACGACAGGGTTATAGAAAGGCACTGGTTCTCTTTCTAACGGCCATCATGACGCACCATATCCGGCGTGTACTGATGCCATGGCTGGGCATGTACATGTACTACACGCCTCTTGCCGATCTAAAACTCGCGCTCGCTTCACCAGACGTGTTCCTGGATGAGAGCCTGAAGTTCAGCTGGTCCTACGCCCTCTTCATGGCCGGCCAGAAGTACATGAGCGATCTTGTCGGCTCCCTCGCCATCTGGATTCTAGGTCGCGACGCCGACTTCTCCGATGACGACGACGACGAAGCTGCCCCTGGGTCTCAACACTCGAGCTACCCTCTCGAACCAGCCTCGACCGCCGCCACGTCCGTGCGCGTTCCCGTCCCTACTCCCATCGTCGACGGTGCCAAAGTGATTTACCTCGTCTGGATGCTCGCCTCGGCAGAATACGTCTTCTGCCGCACCATCTCCACCACATCCTTCCTCATCGCCTACGCCAAGTTGCTCTCAGGCTCCGAAAGCCACAAAATGGCATTGCTCAAGGCCGTCTCCCGCAACATAGCTAACGTACCCCTTAACTTGTGGCAACTGGGCTTCTACACCGCCAAAGCCATGCTCCCGGTCCTTTTCGGATCCGTCCTCGCGGCCCTGGGCGGAGAGCCTGCCTTGCTCCTCACGATTTGCGGGATGGGATTCTTGACGGGCGTGGTCACCCGGTGGAGCAATAAGCTGTACATCCTCCTCGAGCTTTCTGGATTATGGTTGGTCCTGACGTTTTGCGGAGTAACTGTTGTATTTCTGGGAAGAGAAGTGGCGAATGACCCGTTGGATCTTCAGAGATGGACGGGGCGGGTGAGACGCAAGGTGGGGGCCGCGAGGGAGTTGCTGCCGAGAGGGGGAATGGGAAGACTCGGTGTTTTGAGGGGCCATCATCATCGGGGTGGGATGAGTGCGAGAAGCAGGGAGCGGAGAGGGGAGAGGAGGGGGTCAGCGGACGTAAGAGCTGTTGGGGCCCTGAGGAGGAGATAATTGCGTGATGTCTATAGAGTGTTATTTGCTTTGTATATTTGCATTGAGGTGACATTGCTGGGTATGATTATGAGGGATGTCAAGGGGCATGGCTGCATCATGACGGAGAAAAACATGAGATTGTATATGAATAGATATTTTTTTGCCTTAACTGCAATGCATTTGAACGCCGTCAGGTCTAAAACGTGTTTTCCATGTCCTTTGCGCCGGTAAATATGTACAATGAATCTTCCCGAGTAACTCCCTCCACTTCCTTCTTCGCCTTCGCGCCATCCAACCTTTTCTCCAGCACCAAGTCATCCCGAAATCCATTCATTCCTTCACTTTTACAATAGCATTACGGCGCCGGTCAATCCCATCAGGGCCCCGAACCAACTTAGCAGCTCAGCCCTCACCGCTGCGCTATCCGTCTTCTCAGCTGGCGACCCCGTCGTCGTGGCCGTCGAGTTTGCGTCTTCGTCAACAGGCCGGGGTGGTGTGGTGGGTGTTACGGGCGCGGTGCGGGTGGCTATGTCCTGCATACGGAGGGCCTCACAGATGGAGAGGGTCACCACATTTGTTGCTGTTGTCTTATTGTTAGTTATGACACGCCCCATCGAGGAGTTGCGAGTATATGATTTTCGAGAAATCAGGAGATGAAAGCAAGAAGAACCAATTTCCTGGCTTATTCATAGCCGCGAATCCCTCGCGGAGTCAAAGCGAGATGGCCACTTGCCTCGCCGACCACTGATGGCCAGCTCTCAGCTCACACCACCCCGTGCTTCCCCCTTCTCGGTAAAGTTCGTCCACGTATGCAACCCAAAAGCAGGAGGAGCAAATCTCACAAGTCCAGAAATCCCCCCACGGAGAAAGATAACGCCGAAGGAGAGAAAGAGAAAAATAAAAACCTACTCTGCAAATCCTCCGCCTCACAAGCTTCCTGCAAGCAAGGATACGCCTTGGAGTTCATCTCGGCCGACTTCTCGCACTGGCACCGGTAGTTGGTCTCGACACACCCGACAACCGGCGCCGCCTCCTTGATACACGCCCGCGCGCATTCGGGGATGCTCTCGGCGATCTGGTCGGGGGTGAGCTGGGCAACGACAGTTGAGGCAGCGGTAGCCGCCAGGAGGAAGGCGAAGTGAGAGGGTTGCATTTTGGTGTTCCTGTGGTCGAGATTCCCTTCCAACTTTTTTGCGGGCGTATCGGTGGTGTTCGTAAAAGTTGGTAATATTGTCGTTTCCTCGTCTTCAAGATGAACGGCGGAGCTCTCACTCAGACCAACGTTCAAGTAGTCTTCAAACCCCTCGAGAAGCAATCTTGCTTTGCTAGCAAAAATATCGAAGCCCAAGTTCGCGAAATTAAAGCAAAAGTTATGGACCGTCAGGCGCTTTTTTCTTTTATCCCGCCTTATTTGACTTGCCAGTCAAACCCAGGCTTACTTTCTTCCACAGCCGGTAATCCTCAGCCCTCTTTCCCGCGGCTGTGCAGATATGATTCTGCAAGCGTGTCGTTTACGTGCCGCTGCCGGCAATTCGAGTTTGCCGCTCTTTCCCTTTCCCTTTTCACTGCCGAGTGGCGTCCAGGTATGAATAACCGTGGATCTTTCGTGGTGAGTAGTACTTACGACGGATAAGAAATCAACGGGTATGAAAACTAGCTGCTACTAGTGAGCGACGAGAAGGGCAATATCGCAAAGTAGAGAATCAATCTCTTTCGTTGTCGTCTTAGACAGAATAAAAATGACGCCAAAGGGAACTTGAAACAAGCGAAAGGTCCAAGGATCAGAAAAGACAAGGAGGAAGTACAAGTAAAGAGCAGGAGGAAACTTCTAGAGTAAAATATCCCTTGCTGTTCCTTGATAAAAACCTGTTGGTAACTTTTGGGGGCCGTCGGACCCCATCGCGTACTGCCGGCCATCATTTCGCCTGCTGGGGGGATTCTCATTGCACAACTGCACTAGGCTAGGATTAACATCTAGGAATCCACCGCGTCCACTTCACCAGATCGCGCCTCGACCTTAGCGGCCTGTCTCGCCCTGTGAGTGGCTGTTTCGGAGTTTCACCACCCCCTGGTCTGGCTGGCCAAGGCCGCCTGTGCAAAGGTCCAACAAAATTGCGGCGGAGATGCGATCCTGCTTGGGAAGTAAAAATGGACCGCTACGAGATCAGAGGCAACGCTGCGAAGACAAACTGCGAAATGTCACTGATGGAAAAAGAAGTGAAGCACGTGCGCCAACCATGGAATCTGCTCGTGGGAGAGGTTACCACCGAAATTACAAAGTCTCGAGCGCTGGAAAGGGAGCTACGTTTCCGATGTGTCATTCGAGGGAAGAGCCAGATTGGCAACGGTCCGGGCCGCTAAGAAACTGAGTAAAAGGAGCGGAACAGTTGGGCTGGAGTTTGAAGGCCAGTCGTTGGGTCGGAAAACCTCAAACGATCTCTGTGGACCCGGTAGCGTGTATGATTGAGGCGAAAGAAGACAGAAAAACATGTGAAAAATGGCCTAGTAGGAGTGGCTTTGGCCTTTGCCCAATCGGTGTCTATTCCGCAACGCATGGGTAGATGGGCTCCTACGAGCCACAGCCCACTCCTGCGACGCCTCCGCGATGGTTGCAGTCGCTACCGCGTAACCACGTGCCTGCCTGACCTCCCTTCCCCTTTGTTCAGGAGTCATAACCAATCATAATGGGCCCAAACTGAGTCCGATATCGTCAACTCTGTCATGGATGGAGACACAACTAGGCAGTTGGCAGTGTACAATGCGGTTCACGCTCCCGTTACATCTAACCTGCATAACCTGACTGCAAGAATTTTTTTTCAATGCCATCTGATCGAGATCTTCTGTGCTCTGCTGTGATTGGTCGTAGATATTGGAGGAGTGGATCACAATCGGGTTAGGGTACGAAAAAAAACTTCAATATGACGGGGGGCATCTTGCCGTCGAAGGCCATGAATCCCAATCCCGCTCAAAGGTTTTCGCTACTGACATCTCCTCACGCATCGATTCACTCCCTCAAACTTTCAATTGCCTTCGTAACACTGAAAATTAACCAAATCGCCACCCAAAATGTCCTCCAAACCCTCCGGCAATATGCTCTGGGGCGGCCGCTTCACTGGCGGCCTTGATCCGTTGATGGTCAGTTACAACGAATCCATCTACTTTGACCGCGTCCTGCACAAGCAAGATATCCTCGGCTCCATAGCTTTTGCACGTGCAAACGCCAAAGCCGGCATAATCAGCCAAGAAGAATTTTCCAAGATTGAGAAAGGCCTCTTAGCCGTGGAAGAAGAATGGGCCGCCGGAAAATTCGAAATCAAGCCTGGTGTGGATGAAGACATCCACACGGCTAACGAGCGCCGCCTGGGGGAGATTATTGGAAAGGACGTAGCGGGGAAGCTGCATACCGGAAGGAGCCGGAATGAGCAGGTTGTGACGGATATGAGGATGTGGCTTCGCGACGAGCTTCGGAAACTGGAGGGTTATCTCGCGAGCTTTTTGAGGGTTATTGCCGCGAGGGCGGAGCAGGAAGTTGACCTCATCATGCCCGGATATACGCATCTTCAGCGGGCCCAACCCGTGCGCTGGTCCCACTGGATGCTAAGCTACGGGTTCCAATTCGCGTCCGACCTGGACCGTCTTCGGGAAGTCATCAAGCGCGTGAACCGCTCCCCTCTCGGTCTAGGAGCTCTGGCGGGTAACCCTTTTGGCATCGACCGCGAGATGATGGCTAGGGAGCTTGGGTTCGAAGGCATCCTCTGGAACTCCATGGGTGGGGTTGCAGACCGTGACTTCGTCGCCGAGACGATGCAATGGGGCTCCATGCTCATGCTTCACGTTTCTCGCTGGGCCGAAGACCTCATCATCTACTCATCAGGCGAATTCGGCTTCGTCAGCCTTGCAGACGCCTACTCCACTGGTTCCTCCCTCATGCCACAAAAAAAGAACCCCGACTCCCTCGAGCTGCTGAGGGGAAAGTCCGGCCGTACAATGGGCCATGTTACAGGCCTCATGATGACCCTCAAGGGTTTGCCGTCCACATACAACAAGGACATGCAAGAGTCCGTCGAGCCCATGTTGGACCACATCAAAACCGTCGGCGACTCGATCCAAATTGCCGAGGGCGTCCTTTCGACCCTTGCTACCAAGCCGGATAAGATGCGTGCGGCCCTCGACCCCTTCATGCTCGCCACCGACGTGGCCGATTATCTGGTCCGAAAGGGCGTTCCCTTCCGCGAGACTCATCACATTTCGGGACGGTGCGTGGCGCTTTCGGAGCAGACGGGCACGCCGATGAACGAGTTGACATACGAGCAGCTCAAGGGTGTGGACGTGCGCTTTGAGAAGGATATTAAGCAGACGTTTGACTATGCGCGGAGTGTGG
>Ga0247774_1001045_pt1 | contig 13998 bp, 8 predicted proteins | sample UWRJL001104B6_FD_179933 | JGI IMG/M metagenome (GOLD analysis project Ga0247774, IMG submission 179933) | Plant litter microbial communities from Arlington Agricultural Research Station in Wisconsin, United States - UWRJ-L001-104B-6 | ecosystem: Environmental > Terrestrial > Plant litter >... | reverse complement strand
CTCGTTGTCCGCGCTCAGGGCCGTCACCGTCTGCTGCCCGCCGCCCCCCTTTTCGTATGCCTCTGACTCCGGTGCGCTCCCAGGGCGGCTACCCTCCCTCACCCCATTCATGATCCACTCTAGCTTCGTCCTCGGCACCCAAACCCCATCCGGCACCCGTATTCTCAACAGGCTCCACATGGCCGTGCCTGCCAAAGCACACACGGCAGCGCACAGGATCGCGAGCGCGGGAACGCTAAGATCAACGCTAGGTGAGGCTACGCTCAGCTTCCTTGAGACGGGGACGCGGTACTGCGTGTCTTTGGCGACCGTGTAGGCTTGGTAAAAGCGGAACAGGTCTGGCCCCGAGGGGTGGTATATTTGCGAGCCTGTGAAGGACTGGCTTATGAAGCCGGCTTCGTAGAAGTTGGATATCGCATAGGAGATATATTCTGGGGTGCGAGACCAGGGGAAGGCTATGAAGTCCTCCCAAGCCTCCTCACCATCGGGCGAAGACGCCGCGCCGGGGCTTCGTTCGATGAGACAGTCGGCCATGGTGTAGCTTACCCGCTCGACGGGACCGATGCCAAAGTAGTAGGTTTCGTTTGGAGGGCGGGTAACGTTGTGGAGATGAAAGGCAGCAAGCGTAAAGTTGAGGGGCTGGGAGTTGGTAAATCCTTGTTGATCCTGGTCGTGTACGGAGCTGGCGTTAGGCTGGGAGGTGATGAAGGCCATATAGTCCTTGTAGTAGTTGTCGTCTTCGTAGTTTGAAAAGGCGCCTACGTGGCGGAGGTAGGGGTCCTCGAGCCTTCCTGGGGGGAAAACGGCCCGAAGCCCAGGGATTTCTGCTAGGAAGGCGCCCGAGTAGTTGCCCGTGGTGGTGATGTTGGGGAGCATCGTCTCGTCGGTCCAGGTACATGACGTGGACCACGTTAAGTTCCACTCAGACTCGCGGTACACCCAGTTAACCTGGTTGTCCGGCAAGAAGTCGAGTAGCTGGTTGAGCGGGAAGTTGGCTGCCTTGAGGCTCTCGATCGTGGTGTTCCAGAGGACCAGCGCGCCACCCACTCCGTTGTGGTTAGTCGTGGCAAGCCAGCCGGGGACGGAAACTTCTACGACCTGCAAGTCTACGCGAGTGGACCATCGCGCGATGGGACCGGAAAGAATGGCCACAATACAAAGGATCGTAACACAGGTGGCTTGCAGTAGGAGTTTAATCACAAGCGTCGGTTTTATGTCGGAGGTCACTACCGACAGAGATTCGATGGCATCTCCGATGCTAGACAAGGAGAAGAGCGATAGTACCTTGGTAGAGGGCTTTAGAGCCGCACGGGAAGCGCCGGCCTTCCAGTACGCGTAGCCAACGACCCAGATACCGCACGTGCATAGCACGTTGATCAGGAAGGCGAAGACTGCGCGGACGTTGCCAATGTCCCAAGACGCGGACAGTGTTATCCAGTAGCCCGCGGCCATATTTCCGTTAAGGCGGTAAGATTTGGCGATATTGTTCAGCGTGTTGGGTTGTCAAAAATTTAATCCTATGTCTCGGCATGGACGAGAGGACGATGATCAATTCAATGACAGCGAGGTGCCATCAAACTTTATAATAGTAAGGCTCCGGCATTGAAATCTCCTTCTCCGGTCTGGGCTGCCCATTAAACGGAACATGCTGCACCAGGGCTCCCATGATTGACTTAGATCGCATCTTCGCCACAAGAAGACACCACAGAGTCGTCGTCGCCTTTAGCTGCAAAGCGTGGCGCCGCTATCTCGGTAACACTCGCTACTGATAGGCCCTGTATTATCAGCAAGCCTTGGCAAAGTTAGGCCCATATCTTGCATTAGAAGGGTTATCCTTCGACAAATCTTGAGAAGGCTCTCAGCTCGGCGTTCCATCCGACCTCCGTTTGCCACGTGTGGCGAGCCTGGCCCCACACCATCCCATCTTCTAATGCAAGGCTGAGTATCCTTCCAGCAAATCCGAAGTACCCCTCCCGGCAGACTTATCTACGACTCTACATCGATTCATCTTCTCACCACCCTACCGCTACCTCGCTCGATTACATTTTCTCAAGCCAGCCGGCCACCACGGCGTCTAATCCGTTGGAGCATAGTCCTATTCGACTTGATAGGGTACCGTCTTACAGTAGAAGGCGAGGTGGTTGTCGCTGGTTTTTAGTTGAAAATATTTTAAAGACCGTAGGGTTGACTGTATCTTTGTATGATATACTTGTAGTAAGGAGGTATATAAGGGCTAATGCCTAACAAAGGCAGAACTGACCTTTTACAGTACAGCAACTCAGTGCTACCCCCGCTCTCATCCGAAACACCCCGACCTCGTTTACTTGCCATTACAACAACACACAAGGGTTTAGACCAACCGTATTACCGTTTCCTCTGGCAAGGCCATATCCATGAACTCAAACAGCCCAAATATCCCAATGCCGATTCGCCGAAACGACCGGACGCCTTTGCTTGGCCCACTCAGTCCGCTTGCCTCAATACTTGCCGTTTTTGATTCATCTGGTACAAGGACCAGCATTATGGACCTTTCCCCTGGCACTGCGCGTTTCCATCCAGATTCTTCGTCGTACGATGAATCTTGGTGGAAACATGGATCCTGGAAGAGCTCCAACAAGTAAACCGTGCTTCCATCCGGCGGCAGGTCGTCGCCCGCATCAACTTTGAATTCCCTCCCACAACCCTTTACGTGACCAAAAACCACCTTTTTCGTCGCCGAGACGTTCCACCTCGAGGGGAAACCTTCATCCACTACGTAAGCATGCTGTGTTAGACAGAGGTTCATGTCGATGAGTTCCTCTCGAGACCAGCCGCTCGTCGAGAAGTGGAGCGCGCGATACAAACTGGCCTTGATGTCCACGAATCCGGCAAGGACACCGCCGAACGGGCTCCGCGGGCTGACTCGACACTCGGCGCGGAGGATCTCGGCAACGGCGACGTATTCGTTCAGCCGCCAGGGGTCGTGCATGAATTCGCATGGCCCGAATCTCGACGCCCAGGAGAAGCTCGGGACAAATTTCCCCGCACCGCCTTCATGCCGAGGGCTATTTGCTAATCTCCGACGTGGATATGGGCGACAACTAGGGCAGACGGCGCCTCGAATTTCAGACTCCCAGGACATGCTCTTCCAACAAAACCAGCGCAGGAGGTTCTCCCGCCACAGCCCCGCAAAGTACTGTCCCATCTGGAATTCGGTGCCGAGTCTTCGTGCCAGTCCGGCCAGACCTGGCAGCAGGTCGCTTTCAAACGAGAACATGCGCTGGGTATACTGTCTGACGGTGTTGCTCCAAGTGTACTTGGCCTGGTCTTCGGGCAAAGGACGCATTCTATCCGCCAGCCACCCAGCAAATCCCACTTGCGAGTCCCAGTGATGATGCGAGCATTGGCAATAGACAATACCTCCTCCTTCTTCGATTAGAAGCTCCTCACGGGTCATGTGGAAGATGCGCCTGCTCAAGGCCCTCTCCTGATAGCACCATCCTCTCAGGGAGACACGCCCCCAAGCCTCGTTCGGCGCGATCTTGTCCTTGTCTTCAGCCTTTGGGGCGGCGGCGACGTGATGGAGCAGATCGGGGTGTTTGGTCAGCTCTCGCACAAAAACTTCGCCTACGGAGCCGTCGTGCAAGGGAAACGGCAGGATATGATATGGCATGAGGCTATCGGCGGTGCTGTGCATGGCAAGAGTGACGCAGGACCTCGCGTAGATGTTATCCATGTTGGAGCCCTCGCGTTCCCAGTCGTGCCTGTCATCCTGGATGATGCAGAGGCTATCAATCCACAAGTGGCGGATGTAGAGTCTCCTGCAGGCCCTGACGGCCTGCTGGAAAGTAGGGCTCAACGAGACGAATGGAATCGTTTGGAGGTGTTGGCCGAGGTTGGAAGTCCGCGTCTTGATAGGCTCGGAAGCGCCCTGGAGCCAACAATGACTGAGCGTTGCGTATCTAGAGATGTGTGCCGTATCTTCGGTCAAGTGGATGTCGGATTCCAGAGTTGAGGCGAGCCCAAGATCGAGCAGACGGGTGGGCCTAGGAAAGCTAGCCGGAGGTGGTTGCTCCTCCTCGATGGCGGCTCTGCATACGGAGAGCGTGGTGTAGTCCTGCCACCATGGGATTACATGGATCTTTGTACCGATCGCTCCTAAGCCATCTGGCCAGTCTTTTATCGTAAAAATGAGAATCTTCCCCGAAAATATCCCAGGCAGGACGCGAAAAAACGGAAATCTGACAAATCCACGCACCGGATGTCCTGTAGAATTCGACCATGATATCTCCTTCATAAGCGTTTCCCTTGATAACCAACCCATTTTGGACGTGTACCTGCCATCGAAGAACCGTGTGATGATTTCTGTGAGGAATGGCAAGCGTGATGCCGTCATCTAGGAGCTTGCAAGTCTTGCAGTTGCCCATACGACTTCTCGACCATATGTGCGTAGCATCGCCGACTCCGACTAAGTCTTCCCAAATTAGGTCACGGCAGTTCTCGCAGTCGCCGCCCAAACTTCTAAGGTTCGCCATTCCTGTAGATCGAAGTTTCACTTAATGTTTACGTCCAATGCTTCCGCGCCGATGGGGACTCGGAAATGCAGGAATCAACGGAAGCTGGAGAGCTTGGGTTCCCCTTTCAGCTTCTGGAGCTGGTGCGTTCTTGATTTATTTGATCTTTCTCATTAGATGACGGTGAGCCTCATGGCTGTATCAATGCTGCCACGTGTCGCCACCAGAAACGTGTCAGTGACTTTCCAGCACAGTAGCCTCCGAAGCCTCCCTGGGTGGTACTTCGACGCGTGACCTAGCGTTCGGGATTAAGAGATCGGTGACAAGCCATTGCGTAGAGTTCGAGATACCGTGGTCTTTCGTCTAGTCTGTCGTAAACGGCTGGTCTCTTTTTAACATGCCCGAAGAGTTCTAGCAGGCTGATAAAGGGGCGTACATACATGGGATCCAGGGTAGATGACGGTTTTATTTAAGAGAAACCATGCGTTTGTACCCCTTAACAATTTCACTGACAACCCCGAGATCAGTGCCGCTGACTCTAGAATTCCTAAGCTGGGCTCGGGTTTACTGGAGCAAGGACAGCTGTGCAGTGTAGCTTCTGCATGGGTAGTGAGTACGGCTAGTTATATCACTACTGTATCAATGGCTACAGACTGGTAGGCTGATATAGATGACTGATGACTAGTACTCACTTTCTTGGTTATTAATCTTACCGAAGAGTGCGTCTCCGTGGACGGAGGGAGGGTTTCAAGTGTGAAAAACTAGAAAACCCTAAGATGCGGTCGTTGGTGTACACCAAGCAGTCCTAATTCACACTGTGCGAATGCCAAGATGTAACAATTTTAGAAGCAGTAATGGGTGAAGGCGATTTCGCTAGCGACTGTAGCAGTGGCGTTCTTCTGCCTTTGTTAGGCATTGCTCCCTCATGTACCTCCCTGCGACGAGTGTGTCCTGCAAAGCCACAGTCCAACCCGCGGTCCATGAAAGGGTTAACTAAAAGACCAGTCGTGCTGGATCCAATAGCAATAGTATATCGACCATTAAGCTGGCCTCCGGTTTAAGCGCACTGAGATCTCGCGACTTCGTATCTATCCTATTCGGAACCACCTCAGCAAACTACTCTTAGAGGCGGTATTATCGGCATCAGGCTTTTGTTTTATCCGTCGTTTAGACTTAACGGTATCTCGGCATTCCACTTTTTGTGCTCAGCGCACTCGACCAGCATAATAATAGCAAGCGGCGACCGGAAACTCTAGCTAGGGATACTAGTTGAGTAGGTGGTCTAGATCTTGATATAGAGGCTGTTATTTTCGTTGTCGGTTTACTGGGCGCGCATGATGTTGTTGCGGAAGCTCGCCCGGCAGTTGGCGGCAACGGCCGCGGCGTGGGCCTTCCCATGTCTGGCATGTGTGCGAGGGCGACTTTGTGCCGGCCGACGGCGCCCGAGGGGGAGGTGTTGGGATCACCTAGCACTTTGTCTTAGGTTGGACCATCGTCGCCCCAATGGTGGTTGAAGAAGGCTGTCGTGGGGTCGGCCTCGAGAGTAATGGGGCAGATGACGGCGAGTTCGGAGTCGCGACGTGGCCGGACCTCGGCGCTCCGTAGCCAGGCCCGCACAAGTAAGGACGGCACTTTCGAATTCAGATATTGCGGGGTTCTCGCCTGCTCGGGGACGCTTTCTTCTCCTCGCGGTCCGCTCGGCCATCGTCCCATGGATGCCGTGGATAGCCCCGCTAGTCGTACATGAAAATGATACTGTATCGCGTCAGTCGGCATCACTACCCGGGCTGGCATGGCCGTCGCCGCCGATATAGATTTTGGATGATCTACTGCTCCAGTGGGGGTCGTGAACACCTCGCACGATAGACAAATGGGCCCATCAAAAGGGTAAAAGGTCCCATTGCAACTAGTGCTCCATGAGAGCTCTGTACCGGTAATCGGTCACGATATCAAGCATATCAGGGGTTTGAGCTTGCGGGAACCTGAGATGACTCTTATAACTCGGTTTCTGAGTAACAGCATCTTCTCGCAGAGTGACCGTGTCATCTAAACATCCAGATCCTGGTTGAGATGGCAATTCCCCTTTTTGTCTTCGCTGCAATGGCTTACCGCTTTCTGGGAGGGGTTGTTCGGTGATACCAGAAAGCAATCCTACAAGGTTCTTGTGCACTGTAATAAATGATAAGAATCTGAGCCTGATGCAATCAATCTCCGTCTCAGACGAGTCGGCGCTGACTCAGGACATGGAAAGCGACGGATGATGCTGAAATACCTCAACGGAGAGGTTCACAGCTAACTACTTAGCCAGCCAACCAGTCAGGTAACTTCAAGTATTCATCGATAGTTCAATTGACCATTGCCACTAGAACGAAGGCTCAAACCTGATCTACGTAGCAACAGCTTGCCCCTGGGCCTAGCTGAAGCCTCGTTGAGCCTAGTAAGCTTCCAGGTTGGCATATTGTATCGCGAGAGGAAAAAGACTAGACGTGGGGCATCTTGCTTTTAAAAATGTCGTATCTACCTACTACCTTACTCATATTTGGCCGGGAAAGCAAAAAAATTCAGTGTACACATACCATGTTGTCCCCGCCAACTCCTTTTGGGAATGTCGATGAAGGAATCATCCTGCAAATGCCAGTGAAGGGAAGAAAAGCCAGTCGTCTGCATCTCTCACCATCTTTGTCCGCCCCTGAATCTGACCTCCCGCAACGTCTCCCTCCACATCTCTTCTCGCCCTTCAGGTCTGAAATCGAAGCCGCCCCCTTATCGGCGGTCTTGGACGCTTCCGACAAAGGACGGATCCTTAACACTTCCTCCCGCGTCCCCTAGCCCCGCAATTGGCCGGTTGTAGCTGAATCCAGCAAACTGATCTTGCATCGTCTGCGACAACATCGGTCCCTCCACGTATGAATCTTGCGGGGCTTGCGATGTAAACTCGGGGTCGAAATTGGCCGTATCGAGAGCATCGACCTATTGCAAATCGAGTTAGCGGACGACTCTTTGCTTCGGAGCTGAAAAATACTTACAACGCTGGGCTTGAATGTCGGCTCGTACTTTCGCTGCAACAACTTCCGCCAATCTATGGCGTGGAAGAAGGGGTGGGCTTTGATCTCGGCAGACCCATTCGCGCCGAGGCGCTCGTCGGGATTTCGGTTCAGTAGTTTCGTCAGGAGATCCTTGGCTGCCTGCGGCATGTCGTTGGGGAAATGCAGAGGCTCCGACAGGATCTTTCGGTACATCTCGTTCGTGTTCTCGTCGTAGAAGGGCGGGAGTCCCGTCAACATCTCGTATAGCAGGACCCCAAGAGTCCACCAATCCACAGTCTTGTTGTACCCTGAGCCCATCAAGAGCTCGGGGGCGAGATACTCGGGAGTACCACAGAAGGTGTTGGTCCGGTCCTCATCCTTCATGTCGAGCTTGCAGAGGCCAAAATCGCACAGAGCAATGTGCCCTTGGTAGTCGAGCAAGATGTTCTCGGGCTTGAGGTCGCGGTAGATGACGTTGAAGCCGTGAAGGCACTCGAGGGCGCAAAGCAGTTCGGCCGTGTAGAAGCGGGACCGGTTGACGTCAAACCGGTGCTCCTTTTGCAGGTGGTGGAACAGCTCACCGCCATTGACAAAGGCCAACACGAAGTAGAGCTTCTCGGGCGACTGGAACGTAAACTTGAGGGGAACGATAAAGGGGTTGTTGATCTGGGCCAGAACGGATCGTTCGGCGAGTGTGTGGGCTACTTCAGACCGAGAAATGATGTGGGCCTTGCGGATTGTCTTGAGCGCGTAGATACGGTTCGTGTCCTTTTTACGAACCTGCATCACCTTGCCAAAGCTGCCCTTGCCTACTACCTTGAGCAGCTCAAAGTCCTCAATCGTGAGCTTGCCGGCTCGGTTTTCCACGTACTCGACGCCAATCTTGAGCTTTCCAGTGCCGAACTGGAGATCCAGCCACTCAGTCCCACAGAACCCAAGCGACTTCTCCTTGGTGGCAAATTCTGCTGCCGCCTTCTCGCGGTCCTTCTTGCTCGCCTTGTGGTCCTCGACAAAGTCTCGACGTTCCGCGAACCGGGGGTTGATGCGCACTACACCCAAGAAAATGTCCTGGCTTCGGCCCGAGCCTGGTTGTGCCTGGGGATGGCGCATGTAGAGATGGATGGCTAGTTCGGTCACGCGGGACACGTCAAACTTGTACTGGGTATTGGATCCAGCCCACAAGGGGTTTTCGGGCGTTCCGTCGACCGAGTTGACAAATACTTGCACTTTATCAAAATCGATTAGGGCGTAGGGCATGTACTTGCCCGAAATGCGTCCGTGGTTCGTTGGGATGCCGATGAAGCCGCCGCCCGACGTCAGGGGTCGGCCGTTGACATAGGAGCCTGATACCCGCGACGATGAGCCTGGCCGCACCGATCCCGCCATCTGGGGGCCACCAGCCGCGAGAGGCTGCTGCGAGGCGAACACATCTCGATGCTCTGGCGGGAGTGAAAAGCTTTGTCCTTCGTGGAGGGTAACGACGAGGATGCCAGGCTTGGGAGGCTTCTCGAAGGGCTGCTGAGCCATTGCTTCCGACGCGGCTGCAAAGGTCAGACACAAGGATTCTAGTAGGGAGAGGTGGTGCACAAACCAATCGACGACGATGCAGCGCTGCCCTGGCTCTGCTGCTCGGGCGTGATGGTGGAGGCGGAGAGTGATCGGGAGAAGGTGTTGGTCAGGGGACCCAGATGGGTTTCCTTGAGCTCTGTGCTTGTTAGCAATTTCCTCCTAGGCCATTTCCGCCATAATTAGGGAGGCTCAGCGGTGGCTCGAGTCCATCAGATTGAGACGCCTACTTTTCGTAATCTTCCAAGACATTGTGGACTATGGAGTATCGGATACTTCGGTCGGTCGGGCTCTGGTTTTCAGCTGGGAGGAAAGCTAGCGTCCCGGGTTGTGGCATCCAGCTCCGGTGACGTTTATGGGACGATGACGGGGGGCGAAATGCGGAATGGACAGACGTTAGACCTTAAAGGCAGTCTATAGTGAGCGTGGGTATCGCAATGATGGAAACAATCGGGATTCGGGTCTCGAAAAGGTTCGTTGCGTGGTATCTGGACCTCGATAAAACTTGCCCCGCAGAGGCTCAACAACTGGCATTCCTAAGTGTCAGTCCTATTGGCTCCCCACCGCAGCGTCGAGATAGCCAACATTGCGTCGTCAAGTTCATACGTACAGAAAGAAAAATGCGGCCAGACGACACAATTCGCGCCTGGGGATGGTGAATAAAAGCGAGGCTCGTCCTTGCTTAAAGATAAGAGGTACCGAAGGGTAAGCTTGCACTATGCCTGGTGGAAACAGGGGAAGGAGGCGAAGATCCCTGTATCGAGGACGGATAAGGAGCGGCTGCTGTGGCGCTGGGGTTGAGAGTGCCCAAAGGGATGATGAAAGCAGGCCTCCTCCTCGCCGGCTGAAGTCGCTTCTTCGCAGGGCAGCTGTGCTCGTTGGTGGGGTATTTCAAGTCACAGTGCCAAACAAAGGCTAGCACCGTCAGGAGTCGCCAAACCTGTGCCAACAAGACGAACAAACAGTGCGAATCTTGAATAAGCGACCCTACCACTCCCACTGCCGCGAAGCGTGACATCCCCTGAGCTTACAGGACGATTACTTGTTGAGCAGCTGGTTGGGTCAGGTTCATCGGCGGCACGCGAAGGCTTGAGGTTCAATATATTGACGGAATTGTGTCCCAGGTACTTGGGTCCGGAAGCAACGCTGGCTAAATGAGGTGTGGGGTTGGAATTCACACGGTGATACAGCGGTACGGAGGTACTTGTCAATTGTCAAGAGGCGAGCTCTGTGGTGGCCCCTAATAAGCACTACTGCTACCTTGAATTTTAAGTGGTATTAGAATGCTAGCCAGCCTCGATGAATGGGACGAAACCTGAATAGCACGCGAGACCCTTGAATATCACCCCAGGAGATTAAGGCTATCAATTGAGTGGCTGTGCAACAAGCAATGAATGCCAGGTTCAAACGCGAGTCTAGTGTGGAGGCTAATGGAGGTGGATTCGTGTTGGGATGAGTTGTGCCGCAGGCGCGCTTCGGACAGGCTGTCCGGAAGTTTCTGTTAACGGGTCTAATCTGCTGCGAGATATCTAAATCATATGTGCGACAGATATGAATACGGATCTCGAGGTCTCAATTCTCCTCAAGGTCACGCCTATTGTACGCCATGGTCGCCGTCCACCCAGGCAGTGTCGAGAGGGTGTCTCGCACCACTGGCGGCGAAAGTCGTGCCGAGGCCGGCGACGATATTGTCGGCGAATGCGCGACTCCGGCACTGGGAAATGTCGATGGTGAGGCTGCAGATACGGCCGTCCCGCCGAGGCAGTACATGACAGGATGGCAACTTTACGCACTTACATTCGCGTAGGCGGTGCCTCTTTCGCCGCTCGTGATGGCATCAACTAACACGGTCTAGGTTGTGTCTCGGTCTTTTCCTCTCGGCGCTGGAGACAACCATCGTGAGCACTTCACTGGTGCCCATGACGAATGCCCTCGACGGCTTTGATCGGCGGGATTGGGTCGTGACATCGTACCTGCTGACGTACACAGGCTTCATGGTGATATTTTCGCAGTTTAGCGATGTGCTGAGTCGGAAGCTGATGGTCTTGGTGGGGCTTTCCTTGTTCAGTGTCTTTTCCATCACTTGTGGTCTCGCCAAGTCGATGCTACTCTTGTGGGTCTTGTCGCGCTGTTCCGTCGGCAAAGCTGATATCTCGACAGGATCATATTCCGAGCTTTTCAAGGGATGGGAGCGTCGGGCATCTACGCACTGGCAACCATCATCACGCCCGAGATGGTCCCTACTGACAAATGGGGCAATTATGTGGCGGTAACTTCGCTCGTGTTTGTGCTAAGCTCCGTTCTTGGCCCACTTCTCGGGGGCGTCATCTCATCGCAGTCGACATGGAGATGGGTGTTTTTGCTAAAGTGAGTTGTTGAAGTCCAGTCAGCTCCGTCCCTTTTGGGCATTGGGCTTACCAACACTAGCCCCCCAGCTGCATTGATATCGATTGTTATCATTGCGCTGCTACTGCCCGCACATTTCCCCAATCACGGCCAGGAAAAGGCACCAGGCTTTTGGAAGACGATCAGGGATGCGCCGGTGAGGCGGCTGGACATTGTCGGGGCCGGTCTTCTACTTGCAGCCTCGGTTCTTCTGGTCTTTGCCTTTGAGGAGGCCGGGTTTCGATACGCTTGGTCAAGTTCGATCGTCATCTCAACGTTAACCGTAGGGGCCGTGGCATTCGTTGCCTTTATCCTCTGGGAGTTTCGGGCGGAAAGGCACTCCAACGCGACCGTGCATGCAGTGCGTGTCGTACCTGTATTCCCACTGCGCCTGGTCAAGAATCGAAAACTTGTGGGCTTACTCCTGTAGACACAATGTTCCCTTCTGCTGAGCGACCACCCGCTAACATCCACAGCATTGCCTTCTTCACAGGCCCCCCATTCATGACGGTCCTCATCAACCTCCCACAAAGGTTCCAAATTGTTAATGGCTTCGGCCCGTTCCAAGCCGGCATCCGTCTCCTTCCCATGCTCCTGAGCTCGCCTGTCGCAACAGCAACCGCCGGACAGCTTGTCAGCAAGTTGCAGGTCCCGCCGCTCCATGTCATGGTTGCGGGCGCGTCATTGCAGGTTGTTGGCGTAGGACTAGCGAGCACCGTTGGGATCGACAACATTAAGAGCATGTTGGGATTTGAAGTCATTATGGGGTTTGCATTTGGAATGACGCTCGTGACGCTCTTAATTTATGTCCCCTTTGTGGTAGAGAAGTCTGATATGGGTAAGTTGTCACTTTTCTGCCTATCCCAGCTTCGTTGCTGACCGAGAAGCCGCCGTGATGGGGGCCGTTACTCAGATACGCCTTCTTGGAGGCACTATTGGCCTCTCTGTCAGGTAAGGGCTTGTAATTGTACGTCTGGTACGGAGAAGAGTTTCTCACATGTGTAAAACAAGTGCAACAATTCTGAATGGCTACATGTCCTCTCGGCTGGAGAAGTATCTCTCGCCCGTTGAAATCGATTCGATTCTCGACTCAGCGTTGGCAATTAGCAAACTCCCAACGGACACCCAGCGAAATGTCCAAGATATCTTCAACAAGGGTTACAACTTTCAACTACGGGTTATGCTTTATGTCTCCCTGGCCGTTTGGCTATCAACACTCTTGCTCTGGGAGCGCAAGCCGAGGACTGCCAAGAATATCAAGGGGTATTAGTATCAAGGAGAGACGGCGATGGCCTGAAGTTCCTCCTACTTTAGCAGATTGAGTCTGCAAACATGTCGTTCATCATTCGGACCATTTCTTCAAATTTCGAAATTTCCCCTAATTATAGAGGAGAAAAGGAATGGAAGCAAAGAGTGGTGAAGGCAATGGGATAAAATTTCATCGTCGGAGCGGCTAAAGGTGCTATAGCACAAGCCGGCATATCGACTGCCCGGATAAACACGCACCCGAGATGGTATAAAGAGCGCCTTGTCTTGTACCTTGCGAGTTCTAACTGTGGATTCAAGCTAACGCTCCGATTTTCTAAAAGACGCAGATGAAGGAGTAGACGACATATCCAACTTGCTTCCTCAAAATGACACGACTCGCTTTGGTCAGTCTTGGCTGTCTCCTAGCCCCGGCAGTGGCTCAAACCGACCTTTGCCTCACGCGCCTCTTCCTCGGCGTAGCATTCTGCGATCAAATTGCCTCGTCCCTAAACAACGAGACGCTTGGAGATGCCGGATGGAAGTGTTGTTGGGACATGGTTCAATCTGCCCCGGGCAATCCTTTTCTCTCGTTAGTCCTACCCATCTTACAAATTATATGCAGTTTCCTCTTACTAACATGGGATGGCCAAAACAGGGCTTGGATGACTTTGGATGACGATGGTGCTGTTGAGAAGAGATGCCTCGCCCGAGGGACATGTGACCCGCACTTGTACTGGTGAGAGGAAAAGGCTGTTGGAGGGACCTGGTGATGAAAATTGTGTCCCCAAGATGTAATAGCAACAAGTCTCGCAAAATATCCATTATCATGTCGACCCTCATCAACGAAGCAGAGAGGTAAGTAGAACAATTCCGGCGCACTACTTCCTGCTGCGTCTTTGGCGATGGGTGCAGGGATCTCCAAAGCTCGACCAACCGTCTTGAGAATGAAAAGACCAAGTCCGCTCACGTCAAGGAAGGCATGGGTATATCTAGAAGCTGGTATTGCAGAAGGGTGCACAGCTAGCTAGTGAAGAATTATACAGTTCGTGGAAGCACTGAGCGTCAGAGAAATGTGTTACCAGCTATTGCATCTAAATCAATGCAGATATTCTATTGATATTTGAAACCGCGAGAGAACAACAGAAGGAGGCTGTAATCAGAAATGGCAACGACAAAGACACTATGTATGGTGCGTGAGAAACGTGTCAAAGTAGGAGTAAATAATTTTGTCAACTCTATGCCTGGCATGAATTTCAAAAAGCAAATCTCTAAACTGGGTA